>Ga0079224_100011707_pt1 | contig 12102 bp, 12 predicted proteins | sample Stecom2015_FD_80414 | JGI IMG/M metagenome (GOLD analysis project Ga0079224, IMG submission 80414) | Agricultural soil microbial communities from Utah to study Nitrogen management - Steer compost 2015 | ecosystem: Environmental > Terrestrial > Soil > Agricultural land | place: USA: Utah... | reverse complement strand
GCGCAGCCGCGTTGCCCGGTCTTGCTCGAGGCGCTGTGCGACGCCGGATACATCGTTTGTCTCGAGACCGGCGGAGCGCACGACATCTCCGTCGTCGATCCGCGCGTGAGCCGCATCGTCGATGTCAAAACGCCGGGGTCGGGCGAATGCGAACGCAACCGTCTCGAGAACCTGCCGCTCTTGAACTCCAACGATGCGTTGAAGCTCGTGATCACGAGCCGCGACGACTACGAATGGGCGCGGGATTTCGTGCGGGCGCATCCCGCGCTGCCTTGCCCCGTATTCTTCTCGCCGAGCTATCAGGACGTCTCGCCGCGCGATCTCGCCGAGTGGATTCTCGCCGATCGGCTCGACGTCAGGCTCCAGCTCCAGCTCCACAAGCTGCTTTGGGGCGAGACGCCGGCACGATGAGGCGCGTGGGACGCTCGATTCGTACGCTGCCGTTCGCAGCCTTTGGCGGAGCGCGACGATGCGTGCGGTAGTCCTGCTTTCCGGCGGCCTCGACTCGGCGACGACGCTCGCGATCGCCCGTAGCGCCGGCTACGAATGCCACGCCGTCACCTTCGATTACGGCCAACGCCATCGCGCCGAGCTCGCCGCGGCGACGCGCATCGCCGTCGCGCTCGGCGCGGCGTCGTTCCGCGCGCTCGTCCTTCCGATCGGCTCGTTCGGCGGCTCTGCGCTGACCGACCCGTCGATCGACGTCCCGGAGCACGGCGGCGATGGGATTCCGGTCACGTATGTCCCGGCGCGCAACACGATCTTCCTCGCCATGGCGCTCGGTCTCGCCGAGGTGCTCGATGCCGAGGCGATCTTCATCGGCGTGAACGCCGTCGACTATTCCGGATATCCCGACTGCCGTCCCGAGTTCATCGCGGCCTTCCAGACGCTCGCCCGCGTCGGGACGAAGCAAGGCGTCGAGGGGCGCGCCGTCCGCATCGAGGCGCCGCTGATCGCGATGTCGAAGGCCGACATCGTTCGCCGCGGCACCGAGCTCGGCGTGGACTACTCGCTTACCGTATCCTGCTACGCGGCCGACGAGGAGGGCAGGGCGTGCGGCCGCTGCGACGCGTGCCGCTTGCGGCGCGAGGGTTTCCGCGCCGCCGGGATTGACGATCCGACACGCTACTTCGGACAATGACGCGACGCGCGAGGGCGTTCCAACCGCGGGCAACCTTTCGGTATCATCCGCGCCCGCTTCTTTGCGGCATCGACGCTCGGGCCGTTAGCTCAGTTGGTAGAGCAGCGGACTTTTAATCCGTTGGTCGTAGGTTCGATCCCTACACGGCCCACCACTATCATCGTCTCGCGACCGCCGCGCCACGACGCCTTGCGAGCGGGCGCGCCGCGTCACATCCCTGGCGATAGCGCGAGATCCTCGCACGGCTGACCGACATCGACCTTGAGCTGCCGTGCGAGCTTTCTGAGGCCCGCTCGCAGCGCTTCCTCGAGCACTGGATGGTAGTACGGCATCCTCAGGAGCTGCTGCACCGTCAGCCGTCGTTGAATCGCCCACGCAAGGAGGTGCGCGAGGTGCTCGGCGTCGGGCGCGAACAGCTCGGCTCCGCGGAGGATGCAGTCTTCGCGCGTGGCGTACAGCCGCGCGATCCCGACGTCGCGGTCCATCACGCGCGCGCGGCCCTGCCGTTCGAACGACGCTTCCGCGATCTCGGCGCGCGCGGCATCGAGTGTCTCGAAGGGCTGTCCCGCGATCGCCATCTGCGGATCGGTGAACACAATGACGAGCGGCGTGCGTCGCACGTGGCGCTGAACGTCCGGATAGCGGGCCGCGTTCTCGCCGGCGATACGGCCTTCGTCGATCGCCTCGTGCAGCCACGGCGAGTGGCCGGTGACGTCGCCGGCGACGAAGATCGGCGCGTCGCCGCATTGCATGGTTTGTCGGTCGTACACGGGCACGCCGCGAACGTCGAGCTCGAGCCCCGTGCGTTCGAGATCGAGACCGTCGACGTTCGGCCGGCGGCCGGTGGCCACGAGCACATGCTCGAACTCGCGGCCGCGGCGCCCCCCTTGCATCCCGACCCATTCGAGACGAATGCCCGCTCCGGCGGGCTCTGCGGCTTCGATCTCCACGTCGAGCTCGAGCTTCAGTGACCGACCGAGCTCCGTTTGGACATAACCTTGCAGCCTCGGATCGGTCACGGGCCCGACCGTTGCGCGCCTGTCGAGAAACGTGACGTCGGATCCGAGACGCGCGAACGCCTGGCCGATCTCGAGCCCGACGGCACCCGTGCCGACCACCGCGAGCGACTTCGGAATACGCTTCAGGTCGAAGACGTTATCGCTCGTGAGAGTGCGATCGTGCACGCGATCGAAGACGGGCGGCACGATCGGCGAGCTGCCGGCGGCAATGACGATCGCGCGGGCGGCGAGCTCGACGTCGCCGACACGCAGTGTGGTTCGGTCGATGAATCGCGCGGGCCCGAAGAGGCGATTCGCTTCGGGAAGACGCTCCGTATCCTCGACGACCTGCTCGATGAAGCGGTCGCGCTCGGTTCTCACCCGCGCGAACATCGCTTCGTCGTCGATCGTCAGCCCGCCGATGCGTACGCCGAAAGCGGCGGCGCGCTCGACGGCGGCCGCCGCGTCGGCCGCGGCAACGAGCAGCTTGGAAGGCATGCATCCGCTGCGCGCGCAGGTCGTGCCGTACGCGGTCGACTCGACGAGGATCCAATCCGCGCCGGCTTTGTCGAGCTCGGCGACGGCATTGAGCCCTGCGCTCCCCGCGCCGATCACGACGGCGTCCGTGGTACGTCTCTGCATTCTGCTCTCCGATCGGTGCAGGGCAGGGTGGGAGCAAGTTCCGTGCCCCGGATGCCGCCGTTCGGGCGGGTGCCCGACTCATGCCGGCGGCTGCATCCGAACGGCGGGGACCGCGCCGAGCAGGCTGGTCTTGCGCCCGCGATGGCTGCGTGCGGCGGTCCATCGAAACCTCGCGGGTAGTGGCGATAACACTACTAGCCGGTGAACCGAATTGAAAAAAGCGGTTCGCGCGCTCAAAATCACGCATCCACTTTGACGGGGCCCCGTCCGGGGTCGCTGCAGGCCGCGTGCAATGAGAGGTTATCGACAACCATGAGTCAGCGAAGCTTGGAAGACGTATTGAAGTCGGTAGGAAACCCGGTCGAGATGCTGAGAAATTCGCAGATCGGCGCCTACGTGTATCCGGTGGTCCCTGCCGAGTTCTCGAACTGGCGCGACGAGCAGCGCGCTTGGCGCGAGACCTGTGTGCTGTTCGACCAGTCCCACCACATGGTCGACCTTTACGTCGAAGGCCCGGACGCGCTGAAGCTCCTGTCGAACACCGCGATCAACAGCTTCAAAGATTTCACCGTCAATCGCGCGAAGCAGTACGTCCCCGTCACGCACTACGGCTACGTCATCGGCGACGGCATTCTCTTCCACCTCGAGCAGAACAAGCTGGTCTACGTCGGCCGCGCGCCGGCGGCGAACTGGATCATGTTCCACGCGGAGACGGGTGGCTACGACGTCAAGGTCGAGAAAGACGATCGCTCGCCGTCGCGTCCGATGGGTAAGCCCGTGCGGCGGAAGTGCTATCGCTTCCAGATCCAGGGCCCGAACGCATGGCAGCTCATCGAGAAGCTGAACGGCGGCCCGGTCGAGAAGCTCAAGTTCTTCCACATGGGCACGATGAAGATCGGCGGCCGCACGGTCCGCACCCTCCGGCACGGCATGGCCGGCGCTCCCGGTCTCGAGATCTGGGGCCCGTACGAGGAGTACGACGAGATCCGTGAGACGATCGTCGCGGCCGGTGCGGAGTTCGGCCTGCGTCAGGTCGGCTCGCGCGCTTACGCGACGAACACGCTCGAGTCGGGCTGGATTCCGTCGCCGCTGCCCGCCGTCTACACCGGCGAGAAGCTGAAGCCGTACCGCGAGTGGCTGAAGGAAGACAGCTACGAGGCCGCGGGCTCGCTCGCCGGCAGCTTCGTGTCGGACAACATCGAGGATTACTACGTCACGCCGTACGACATCGGCTACGGTCCGTTCGTGAAGTTCGATCACGACTTCATCGGCCGTGAGGCGCTCGAGGCGATTCACGACAAGCCGCACCGCAAGAAGGTCACCTTCGCGTGGAATGCGGAGGACGTCACGAAGGTGTTTGCCTCGCTGTTCGAGCCGGGCGCGGATCACTACAAGTACATCGATCTGCCGCTGTCGAACTACGCCTCGGCGTCGTACGACCGGATCGAGAAGAACGGTAAGGTCGTCGGCTTCTCGATGTTCGCCGGCTACAGCTACAACGAGCGCTCGATGCTGTCGCTCGGCACGGTCGACCCGGACGTGCAGATCGGCGACGAGGTCACGCTCGTTTGGGGCGAGGAGAACGGCGGCACGCGCAAGACGACCGTCGAGCGCCACAAGCAGATCGCGATCCGCGCGATCGTGAGCCCGGTGCCGTACGCGAAGGTCGTTCGCGAGCAGTACGAGGGCAGCTGGCGCAAGGCCGGTCAGGTCTGATCGCGGCACGAGCCGCGCGGGGGCCGGGTTCGCCGGTCCCCGTAAGGACATCGAAAGGGGAGGCGCTCAGTCTCCCCTTTCTTTTTGCGGGAGCACGTCGAACGCCAGGTACCCGACTCTGTGGCCCGCGCCGTCGGCGAACCAGAGCCGAGCACCGAGCCGCTCGGGCGGCTGGCGATCGCTGCCCGCGCTCAACCCCACCGCGCGTGCCGGCCCGCCCGGGATCTCGATTTCGACGATCTCCCCGTCCGGGGTCACGCGGCCGAGCGTCCCGCCCTTCGTATACCAGACGTTGCGATCGGGGCCGACGGCAATATTGATCGGCGTGCCGTCGGGGCTCGGGATCGGGAACTCGGTGACCTTGCCGTCCAGCGTGATCCGGCCGACCCGGTTGCCGTCGGGCGTGAGGCCGTCCATTCGCCCCGCGAGCTCGACGAACCACATGTGCCCGTCGGCACCGGCCGTGATGTCGCCGGGCCCCGAGTTCGGTCGCGGCAGGTCGAACTCGGTGATCTCGCCGTCCGGCGTGATGCGGCCGATCTTTCCGGCGTTGAACTCGGAGAACCAGATGTTGCCGTCGGGACCGGCCGCGAGCGCCCGCGGGCCGCTGTCCGGCGTCGGAATGTCGAACTCGGTGATCTCGCCGCTCGGCGTGATGCGCCCGATCTTGCCCGCGGCGAACATGCCGAACCAGATATTGCCGTCGGCCCCGAGCGCGATCGCGCGCGGCTGGCTGTCGGGCGTGGGGATCTCGAACTCCGCGATCTCGCCGTCCGGCGTGATGCGGCCGATGCGGTTGCCGGTGTGCTCGGAGAACCACATGTTGCCGTCCGCGCCGAGCGCGATGACGCGGGGAGCGCTGCCGGGATGCGGCAGCTCGTAGATTCGAAGCCCGCTGCCGTCGGGATTCATTCGGCCGATCGCGTCGCTCGCGGCGAGCGTGAACCAGACCGTGCCGTCGGGGGCGAGCGCGACTGTCGTCGGGCCGCGCGCGTCGTCCGGCAAAGGAAAGACGACGAACTCGCCGGTCGTCTCCAACCGCTCGTCGGAATCGAGCCAGCGCGGGCCGTCTGCGTGCGCGTCAACGATCGCCATCGCCAAGGCTCCAGTCAGGACAAAGGGTTCGACCTTCATGCGCAAGCTCCGTGCCGGTTCGCTCGACGGATTCTAGCCGAACGCATCCGGGCCTTCGGCACCCGGGCTCGCCGCCGGGAGATCGCTCGTGCCCGGCCGTCCCGCACACGGAGCGTTCTCGCGGGCGCGTTTGCCGCTCGGTGCGCGACGCTGTAGCCTCTTCCTTCTCTCATCTGAGCTCGTGCGGAGGCCGATCGTGACTCGTTCGCGCGCCGGAGAAGCGCTCGTTGCCGCCGCGGTCGGGATCGGCGCAGCAGCCGTGATCTTCGCGCTGCAGCGCTCCCCGATGCACGACGTCATGCTCCACGGAGCCGACCAAGCTTACGGCGATCGGCCCGCCGTCGGGATCGACGGGCCCGGGACGGATCGTGAAGCGAACGGCGTGCGTCGGCCGCAAAGTCGTGCCGGTCACGACGACACGTTTGCATCCGCAGAAGGAGAGCGCGATCGCGGTATCGTTCCTGTCGATTCGCTCGACGGCGAGCCGCGCGATGACGCGGCCGGAAACGTCGGAGCCGATCTCGAGCACGTCGATCGGCCGATGCGCTCGCCGCATGCCGACGCGCTTCGCCATCCTTCCGAGGCCTTTCGCAATGCGAGCCTGCTTGCGCTCATACGGGATGCCGGCTACCTCTGCCTCGATATCGTGTCGTCGGCGGCGTGGAACGAAGGCGGCAGTGCCTGGCGCGTCTCGTGCGAAGGGGTGCATGCCTATATCGTCGTCGAGCTCGACGGCGGCAACTTTCTCGTCGAGCCGCTCGAGGCCTACGATTCGCCGGCAGTGCGTCCGATCACGCTGCCGCCCGACGGGTCTACGCGGCTCGAGCCGCGTTGATGTCTTACACGTGCAAACGCACTCCGGGGAACGGCTCTTGCGAGCGCGATCTCGCGAGCGACGCCCGAGGCAGACGGTCGCCGATCGCCGACGTAGCTCGTCGTGAAGCCGCTCACCTTTATGATGCAAAGTGCTTGACAGCGAAATCGCTCGCGCCCGAGACTGGGAATCGAACATGGCATCGGCCCTTCCACACAGTGTGACCTCGCGACGCTCGGCGCCGGTATCCATCGATGCGGGCGCGCTCGAGCATCTGCGCTACATCCGAGACACGATCGAAGCGGCACACAGATTCACGTCCGTGCCGGGGAAGGGGTGCATCGCGATGGGCATGACGGCGCTCGTCGCGGCGGCGCTCGACACGGTGCCGGCCCTTGCGCCGTATTGGCTCCCGATCTGGCTGTTCGCCGCCATCACGGCGGTCGGGCTCGCGAGCTATTTCCTCGTGAAAAAGGCGCGCGAGCAGGGGCTGCCGCTATGGGGCGGCGTGGCGCGGCGATTCTTTCTGACGTTGCTGCCCGCGCTCGTCGCCGGGGGCGTGCTGACCATCGCGCTCCTCGACGCGGACGCCCGCGAGCTCGTCTCGGGGGCATGGCTGCTGCTTTACGGTGCGGGGCTCTCGGCGAGCGGCGTGTTCTCGATCAAGCCCGTCATGCTCGCGGGGTTCGCGTTCATGGCGCTCGGAGCGCTCGCGCTTGCGTTGCCGCCGTCGTGGACGACGGCGGTGCTCGCGTTGGGTTTCGGAGGCATTCATCTGGTGCTCGGCGTGACGATTCTGCGGAGGCACGGTGGCTAAGCGCGCTGTCAAGTCTGCGGGTAGTCCCGAGAAAGTCAGGCTGCGCAGGTTGCGCACGGTCAGCTCTTACGTCGCGGACGGGGAATCGAAGGATTTCGACAGGCTGATCTACGAGCGAATCCGGCTCGGCATCATGAGCGCTCTCAGCGTGAACGAGAGCATGACCTTCACGGAGCTCAAGGAGCTCTTGAGGACGACCGACGGAAACCTGAGCGCTCACGGACGCAAGCTCGAGGAGGCGGGCTACATCACGTGCCGCAAGTCGTTTTCGGCTCGCGTTCCGAAAACCGAGTACAGCCTGACTCCGAAAGGGCGGCGGGTATTCGAGCGCTATCTCAATCACATGGAAGCGCTGATCGGGGCCGCGCGCGGCCGGTAAGCGTTTAGCCGGGCTCTTGCACTTTACGATGCAAAGTGAGGGAACTGGAGTCATCGCATGCACGTAGCGATCATCATGGACGGTAACGGGCGGTGGGCCGTGAAGAGGGGACTGCCCCGCCCGGCCGGCCATCGCGCCGGTGCGGAGACCGTGAGGCGAATCGTCGAGGCCGCCGTCGCCTCGCAGGTCTCCGTCCTCACGCTGTATGCGTTCTCCGCGGACAACTGGTTGCGGCCGCGCCGAGAAGTCTCGGCGCTGATGAAGCTGATGAAGCGCTATCTCGTGAGCGAGCGGCTGCGTTGCATCGAGAACGGTATCCGCGTCAACGTGATCGGCCGGCGGGACCGTCTCGCGCCGGAGCTCGTGCGCTCGATCGAGGATCTCGAGCGTGCGACCGCAGGCGGCGACAGGCTGCTGTTGCGCCTCGCGGTCGATTACTCGTCGCGGCAGCTCTTGCTCAAGGCCGCGCGCGAGTCGCGCAACCCGACCACCTTCGAAGAGTTCGAGCGCTGCATCGAGACCGTCTCTCATTCCGTTCCCGGCGTGCCGAGCGTGGACCTCTTGATTCGAACCGGCGGCGAGCAGCGGCTCAGCGACTTTCTCCTATGGGAGTGCGCCTACGCGGAGCTCGTGTTCTCCGAGACGTATTGGCCCGACTACACGGAAGCGGAGTTCAGGGCGGCGCTCGACGAGTACAGCCGCCGCGACCGCCGCTTCGGCCAGCTCTCCGGTCAGCTCTCCCAGCGCTCGGCCTGACCGCGTTCCCGCCGCCGAGCTCCGTCGGCGCGGAGACTGCGCTCCCCGATGCGGCGAGCTATAGTCTCCGCGATTCGCTCGGGAAAGGGGGGAGGCTATGGTCGTTTGGAGCCGCTCGTTCGCGTACGCGGCTTTCTTCGTCTTCGCGGCGCCCGTCGCGCAGGCCCAGTCGGCGTCGACCGCGTGGGAGCCGCCTCGTAAGCCGTGGGGCGACCCGGACCTCGAGGGCATGTGGCCGCTCGACCACATCAACGGCACGCCGGTGCAGCGGCCGCCGGAGTTCGGCGAGCGGCGTTACCTGACCGACGAGGAGTTCGGGGAGCGCGCGGCGCGTCTCGCCGCGCTCAATGCCCGTTACGACGACGAGATCTCTTCGAACCGGATGGGCATGGGGCATTGGTCCGAGATGGGCGAGCCGAATCGGCTGACGTCGCTGATCGTCGAGCCCGCGAACGGCCGCGTCCCGCCGCTGACCGATGCGGGTCGACGGAAGGCCGCGACGATGACGAGCACGTGGTCCGATATCCCGTTCGACGACATCGACGACTTCAATCCGCTCGACCGCTGCATCACGCGCGGCCTGCCGGCGTCGATGTTCCCGTTCATGTACAACAGCGGCATCCAGATCTTGCAGACGCCGGGCTACGTCGTCATCCGTCTCGAGCTGATCCACGAGACGCGCATCGTGCCGCTCGACGGCCGGCCGCGGCTCGACGACGCGATCAAGCAGTGGATGGGCGATTCCCGCGGATACTTCGAAGGCGACACGCTCGTCATCGAGACGACGAACTTCAACGGCAAGTCGCCGATGCTGATCGTCGGGCCGTCGAGCGACCCGATTCCGACGAGCACGTCGTTGCGTATCGTGGAGCGGCTGAGGCGCGTCGCGCCCGACAGGATCGACTACTCGATCGAGGTCGATGACCCCGAGATCCTGACCGCGCCGTGGCGGGCGGAAGTTCCGTGGAAGCTGAACAACGACTACGAGATCTACGAGTACGCGTGCCACGAAGGCAACACGATCGTGCCGAGCCTGATCAACGCCACTCGCGTCGCAAGGGAAGGCGCCTAGCGTAGTGTTCCGTTTCCTGACCAACAGGCGGCGACGCAAGATTCTCGCGACGCGGCGGATCGCGGACGACACGTGGAACGGCATGCTCGCCGCCGTGCCGGTCTTGCGCATGCTCGACGACGGGGAGCGCGCGCGCCTCAGGGAGCTTTCGTTGCTGTTCCTGCACGAGAAGCGCATCGAGGCCGCGGGCGGTCTCACGGTCGACGATGCGATGCGGACGCGCGTCGCGGCGCTCGCGTGTCTGCCGATCTTGGAGCTCGGCCTCGATTGCTACGACGGCTTCGTGTCCGTGATTCTCTACCCCGGAGAGTTCATCGTGCGCAACCGCGAGCGGGTCGACGAGGCCGGCGTCGTGCACGTCGGCGACGATGTGCTGAGCGGCGAGGCCTGGGAAGCGGGGCCCGTCGTTCTGGGCTGGGAGGACGTCGAGGCGAGCGGGCAGGGCGAAGGCTACAACGTCGTCGTGCACGAGTTCGCGCACAAGCTCGACCTGCTCGACGGCGCCGTGAACGGCTTGCCGCCGTTGCATCGCGGCATGAGCGTCTCCGAGTGGACGTCGACGTTTCAGGCCGCGTACGACGCGCTCGTCGAGCAGGTCGAGCGCGGCGAGGAAACCTGGCTCGATCCGTACGCGGCCGAGGATCCGGGCGAGTTTTTCGCCGTTTGCTCGGAGATGTTCTTCGACGTGCCGCTCGATTTTCTCGTGGCCTATCCGGGGCTGTACCGGCAGCTCGGGATGTTCTACCGGCAGGATCCGGCCGCGCGCCATCGCCGCCGCGCGGGTCTCCACGCCTCTTGACCGCCGCGCGCGCGAGCTGCAATGTTCCGGGCCTTCGCAGAACCGAGGGAAGCGCTTATCGATCTCATCGAGCTGATCGCCCCGCACGTGCCCTGGCTCGTCGCGGCATCGGTCGTGAGCCTGCTGCTAGGCGTGTTGCTCGTGCCGGCGATGATTTTACGGATACCTTCCGACTATTTCCTGCCCGAGCGGCGCGTGCCGCTCGCGAAGCGGTCGGCGCACCCCGTCGCCCGTCTGCTGCTGCTTGCGGCGAAGAACCTGCTCGGTGCGATCTTGCTCGTCGCCGGCTTCGCGTTGCTCTTTCTTCCCGGCCAGGGTCTGCTGACATTGCTCGCCGGGCTCATCGTCATGAATTATCCTGGCAAGTACCGGCTCGAGCGGTGGCTCGTGCGCCGTCCGCACGTGCTGTCCGCGATGAACTGGCTTCGGCAACGATACGGACGGAGTCCGCTGATCGCTCCGTGATCCGATCGCGGGTGGCGTCCGCCGCGGCGCTCCCTCACGCGATCACGATCAGTGTAGTTTTTTCGGAGAAAAGCATGCGCGCGATACTGGTTCTCACCGCCGATCGGCCCGAATGTCGAGCGCTGCTCGCGACGGCGTTTCGGCTCGGGGCGCGGCTCGGCGCGGACGTGCTCGGACGTCATTTTCGTCCGGTGCCGCTCGAGCCCGGCAAGTGGGACATGGCCGATCTGTGGACGATGCAACAGCGCGGCGCGTGGGCCGTGCCGATCGGCGAGGAGGCGAAGCGCGCCGCCGCGGCCGCCGAGCGGCTGTTCCGCTCCTATGCGGACGACGCCGGATATCCCGTTACCGAAGCTCCCGGATCGCGGGAGCGGCCGCACGCGAGCTGGCGAGCCTTGGACGGCGCGCCGTACGAGCTCATGCCCGCCGTCGGCGGCGCGAGCGACTTGATCGTCGTCTCGCGCGCGGCGGAGCAAGGCGGCGAGAAGGCATGGATCGTGCTGATGAGCGCGTTGCTCGACTCGCTGCGTCCGGTGCTCGTGCTGCCGCATCAAGGGGAACCCGCCCTGGTGCGCCGCATCGCGATCGCGTGGAACGCCGGTCGCACGGAGACGCTCGCCGTGCATGCGTCGCTGGCGCTGCTGAAGGCGGCGGAGGACGTCGTGCTCATCACGGTCGGCGGCGGCCGACGCAATCGCGGGCCGTCGAGCGACGAGATGTGCGAGTGGCTCGCGCGGCACGGTGTCGCCGCTCGCTCGAAGCGGATCGAGCGCAGCGACGAGGGTCCCGCGCTCGTCGAGGCGGCGCAGGCGGAGAATGCCGACACGCTGCTCGCCGGAGCGTATACGCGCGGACGTTTGCGGGAGATGGTCTTGGGCGGAGTCACGGAATATCTCGTGACGAGGACGTCGTTTCCGGTCGTGCTGATGCACGCCTGAAAGCTCGGGCGCGGACCCTACAGGAAGCGCATCGCGACGAAGACGCCGATCATCGCGAAGCCGAGCGCGAGCTTCGCGGCCGTGCCGAGAATCATGCCGAGCGTCGCCCCGAAGCCTGCGCGTCCGGCGTCGAGCAACGATCTGCGTGCCGAGAGCTCACCGAGCAGCGCGCCGACGAACGGACCGATCAGCACGCCGACCAGACCGAAGAGAAGACCCGCGAACGCGCCGACCGCGGCGCCGACGACGGCTCGCTGCGACGCGCCGTAACGGCTCGCGCCGAGAGAGCCGGCCGCGAAGTCCGCGGCGTACGACAACACCGCGAGCACCCCGAGCAGCGTCAGCGTCCCCGCGCCGATATGCTCGAAGTCTTCGGCCCACGCGCCGACGACGAAGCCGGCGAACATCAGAACCTGGCCGGGCAGCGCGGG
>Ga0079224_100011705_pt1 | contig 12103 bp, 9 predicted proteins | sample Stecom2015_FD_80414 | JGI IMG/M metagenome (GOLD analysis project Ga0079224, IMG submission 80414) | Agricultural soil microbial communities from Utah to study Nitrogen management - Steer compost 2015 | ecosystem: Environmental > Terrestrial > Soil > Agricultural land | place: USA: Utah... | reverse complement strand
TGCTGCCTTACGTTTCGTTACTACATTAGTCAATCAGCAATGTCCGCTAGGTTCTTTTGAAGCCCGTTTCGTGCTGCGAGATCCGTCAGTCGCACATAAAGATTCTCTCCCTTTGCCGCCCTATCGTCGCACACGGTATCCAAAACACGTCCAAGGAGAACTGCGTAAGCGTTTGCCGAGATCGTTGCGACACGCTCGGCCGCGTCGAACTCTTTCGCTACATTTGCTGGGAGTCCCTGGATTTGGGGTCGTAGGCTCGGATAGATGATGTCGCCGTGCCAGTCCTCAGGCTCCATCATCTCGTACCAACGACCAGATCGGATAGTAACTTGTTCGCATTTTGGACAAGACAGAACTTCGTAGATCGTGCCGTGCTCGATGGGGGGAGAACCCGCTAGGTGCTCCACAGTTGTGTCTGCAACGTCACCAACAACCCGCATGGGGGCGATGTTGTGGCAATGGCGACACTCGAGCTTCTCCGAGTAGGAGTGTGAGGACCTGCTTGTCATGGTATCACCTGAATTTTTTCTGGGGAAGACAGGACTGATGATGTTCCTGCACCAGTGGTGTTGGTGAAGATAGGGGCCGACGATGTTGTTTGGCGCTTGACGAGATCTGCGCGATCGTCCTGGGGTCGGGGACCTCGGTCCGGATTTTACGGTCGCAGAGGGAAAAGCGAAACCCCTCTTCGTCACCGAAGCCGCTAAACTGACCGCTTCCTGGCGAGACGCTCGAAATCGCCCGCGGTCGCCTGCCCTTTTCACCCAGACAGTCGCCGGCTGCTCTCGCGGCTTGCGGGCTTCGGATCGGACGCACACCCTGGGCAGATCATCATGCACTCGAACCTTGATCGGCTCGGGCCCGCGGCCGACTGGAGATGGTTCCGTCGGTCGGGGCAGCGGAGGCTAGCTGACGCGGCCGTTCTTTCCCGTGGCTCGACTACGCCAGCGCATCGATGACGACCCGCAGCGCTTGCTTATCGCGGACCCGGAACGCGACGCGGCCGACGATGATCTCGATCGTGCCCGGCGGCCAGCCTCGATCCTGTTCCACGACACCTACGTCGGGAGAATCCTCGACCGCTGTGGTCCGCGCGGTCGCGTACTGCTTGCCGCTCTCGAACAACACCTCTCCGTTGCGATCGTAACCGACGAGGAGGAAGTCGCACCGCGGACCATGAGCACGGGTCCATTCTCCGGCGATCCTCCACAGCTTCGCGATCTGTTCTTGGATGTGGCGAAGACGAGCGCCCGCAGCAGCCTTCTTGTCGAATTTCCAAGGGAAGTGAGTTTGAGGAAGCTCGAGCTGTTCCAAGCTCTCCCAATCATTCAGCTGCTTCAACTGGTCTGGAGTCGTGCCTGGAGGGATTATCGGACGATACGAGAACCGGCCGCGCCGCCACAGCATCCGAACCAGCGCTAGGTCTGCATCGTGTTCGGTCAGGAGCTGCGCCCACGCGTGGGGAGCTTGGGGAGCTTCATCGTGTGCGTGTGCCTGCTTTGCCCGCATGGTCTCGTCTCCACTGTCACTACTCGTTCATCTTCGACCACGAAACGAGCAAGCCACCGATGCTTGAGACCGCGGCTCCCGTGTTTGTCCGAAGCACGCCTTCTCGTCGGGTCTGCTGGTCGCCGGACTGCTTCAGCCCTTTTTGAACTGCTTTCGAGCCCACGATGATCAGGAGATCGCCCAGAGCACTCGTCGCGGTTTTCTGATGACGATGGTTTTGCCCCGTATTGATCGCCTGCGCCGCTCCCCTTGTCGAGCCGACGTCTGCCAGCTTCTCCTCAAGCTCGGCGAGCACGAGTTCGCGCTCCGTCGAACCCTGGGGGACGACGGTAAGCCGCCGCGAGTCTCGGAGGATGCGATTGCGCATGGCCTGTCGACGCTAGCTGCGATCCACCTGCTTGTCGCCGACCACCCAACCCAAACCCGCGGCCGGCAAAAAAACGGCGGGTCCGCGGACCCGCCGTTTGCGACTGCCAAACCGACAGCTAACAGTTCTGCTGCCCCTGGGCCTCAGCAACCACATCGCGCCAGTTCGGGCCGAACTCCACGGCCATCATCTTCTCGTGAAGCGCGGCGCTAACCTTCCGCTCAGTTGGGGGGTCGTCCAAGATCCCGAGTTCGAGTTCGTCGGCCTCGTCCTGCGTCGGATCGCGACCGAGCTGGAACCTGATCATCATCAACCAGACCATTTCGGGCATTCGATCGGGAAACAGCTCTTGTATCCGGCGTAGCCCCCCGACGAACCGATCTCGGTTCTCGGTCGTGTAGCTCGGGAAAGTCAGCGCGAGGGTAAGGCGGGCGAATCCCTCGGCGAAGGTATCGAGGTGGGGATCTTCAGTGTCGTTGGCGGGGTTGCTCATGGCTTGGGCTCCGTGATTTGGGTTAGGAGAGATTTTCGTTCAGGCTCGCTGCGCGACGGATCGCCAGCTATCGGGGATCGGCCGGCCCGTGTCGATGAAGTAGCCGGGACCGCCGTCAGACATGCCGAGCTGCGCGACCGCCCACTGGCCGACCTGCGACCAGATCTCGGGCCCCGGGTCGTTCTCGCGGTCGGCGTAGCTCTGTCGGTGGGCGTACACGAACCGCACGCCCAGCTTGCTGAGCATCCGCAGCAGCCGACGGCCAGCATCGACCTGCGCCGGCGTGAGATGGTTGCGGCCGTACTCCTCGGGCCGCCACCATCGACCGTCGGCGGACTGCAGGTTGCCCGCAAACTCGATCGACACTGACCGGCTGTTGAACCCGTGCGACGCCGACAGCCGTGCGCTCAGGGGATGCAGCTGCGCCACGGCGCCGTTGGGCGCGATCACGAAGTGCGCGGTGACCTTCTTGTACCGGAACAGATCATCGCCGCGGGAGAGCGACATCTGATGCAGGACCACGGCGTCCACGGGCACCGTCCGCTTCGACCGCTTGCTCGCGGGCGCTTCGGCGATCAGGTTGACGATCTCGAGCGGACTCGAGCGCGCTCGAGTCCACAGGGCCAGCAGACCCAGCGCGACAATCGGCGCGCCCCCGATCACCACGGCCAGCACGGTCAGGCCCTCCCGGCGAGCTCGGCGAGCAGGCGCCGCGTCTTGGGAGTGATCGGCCCCTTGAACCGAGACAGCCTCGCGGCGCAGAGGCGGATATCGGCCGGGACCTCTTGGCCGCGCTCGACGATCGCCAGGTGGCCCGGGGGCACCTTGATCAGCGCCGAGTGCTTCCCCTGGCCGACGCGCAGCACGACCATGGTGCGGCCCTGGTCGGTCGTGACCATCTCGACCTTGAACTGCTTGTCGAGGCCGACGCCGAGACCGGCGGCGATCTGCGAGCGCTTGCGGAACCGAACGACATCGTTGCGCTTGAACCGAAGGCTGCGCGACGTCACCGTGTCCGGCGTGGCCTCGCGGCTTGGAATCTTCGGTTCGGCGGCGGGCTGGCTGGGGCTCGCGTTCAAGACGGCCGCGCTGATCGGGATGACCTTGGCCGTGGGCTGGATCGCGGGCTTCTTGGTCGGGATTTTCTTGCTCGCGGTCTTCTTGCTCGCGGTCTTTTTCTTGGCTGCGGCTTTCTTGCTCGCCGGCTTTTTCGCCTCCGGCTTTTTCGCTTCCGGCTTCTTGACCGCGGCCTTTTTCTTGGACGCGGTCTTCTTCTTTGCTCCCGTCTTCTTTTTGCCCGTCTTCGCGCTCATGTCGGTCTCCTCTCGGCGCTCAACGCCTACGCTGCTCGTCGCCGTGGTCGCCGGCTCCGGCTTGATCGTTGCTGGCTTGGGCTTCGTTGCTGGCTTGGGCTTCGCTACCGGCTTGGGCTTCGCCACTGGCTTGGGCTTCGCGGCTCGCTGCTGCGCCGCCAGCCACTTCTTGGCCCAGGCGATCCGCCGCGGTGCGACCTTCATCCAGCGAGGCAGCATCAACGGATCTTCGTCGCCGTGCTTCGCGTTCAGCTCGACGTACTCGGCGTACTCCTGCTCGAGCTGGGCGATGTCGAGGCTCCCGCCCGTCGGCGGATCGAACTGCACCCGGTTGCCGTAGTCGCTCGGGAACAGGGACCCAAGCCACGGCCCCGCGACCCGAAACCGGACTTTCGATGGCTCTCGTTCGAGCTGCTTCCACACCGTCGCCGCCGCGCGGTGCATGAAGTCGTCGAAGCCGCCCTCCTTATACGGCGCGCGCCTCGGGAAGCGCCTCGGTTCGCCCCAGTCGTCGCCCTCGCCCTTGGTGGTCCCGAGCCCGGTCGACGGCTGCCACGCGGACCACACGTGACGGCCGGCGGCCATCAGCGCGATCACGATCGTGTTGTCGAGCGTCCAGCCGGGCGGCAGCGTCGGCAGTGGCTGCGCCTCGCTGCCCGCCGTCTTGGCGAATTCCTTGAGCGCTGCCTCGCTCGGCCGCTTGCCGGTCGCGGTGATCGGCCCGTAGGTCTTCGATCCGTCCGGCGAGCGCAGCCAATACAGCGTGCGCCCGCCGAAGCGCCCGAACTGCACGTCATGAGCGGTCACACCGGCCTTCACGAGCTGCTCGCGCTCGGTGCCGTGGACCATGTTGAGAACCTCCCGCAACGTGTCGCGGCCGACACCGCCGCGGTAGGGGATCAGCTCCTTGCCGAGCTTCGCCTCGAACTCGTGCAGGGACTGGTTGTCGGGCGCGAGCACCCGAACCTCGAGCGTCGCACCGTCGGGGATCGGTCCCTTCCAGCGCGTGACCGAAGCTTGTTCACCGGAGGGGGTGATCACCTTCGGCGGCCCGAGCTTGACCGCGATCGGATCGAGCGGCGCGTGGCGTCGATAGACCACGCGCGTGGGCACGAGCGCGTCGAGATAGATCTCCTGCGCGTCGAAGTCGTCGCCCGCGGGCTCCGGCAGCTTGCCCAGTGTTTCGCCGCGACGTCGGCGACCGCGGTTCAATCGGTTTTCGGCTTCGGCCTTGGCCTCGATGATCCCTGGCTCTTGACCTCGGAAATACTCGACGTCCTCGTCGACCTGGCAGAGCATCAACTGTTTGGCCTTGTTCTTGACGCCAGCGTCCGACGGCGGGCAAGACCCGATCGCGTGCTTTTGGATCGCCGGGCAGAGCGTGACCGAAACATCGCCGGCGGAGCGAACGAAGCAAGATGTCTTTTCCAGATTGGCCCAGCGTTTGAGACCTAGATTATCCACTTTCGCGTCGTGCGAAGCCCAGCGCTTCGCCACGTCCGAGTCAGGGGGGCGAGCAAGTGAAGTCTGGTTGGTCGGGACCATGGTTGCGTGCTCCGGTGGCTTCGGGGGTTCGGATGTGGACGTGGCCTCGCGAGCAACCGTGCGCTCGAGCTCGGCCGCCTCGCGGCGGATCTCCTCGACCAGTGCCTCGACCACCGCGACTTCGTTCTCGGCCCGATGCACTCGCGTGCTGAACCCGTGATCGGACGGGCCTCGAACGTGTGCCTCAGTCGCCTGCTTGGACGACTGCGGCGCGATTCCGCGGGTCCGACGAAACCCCGGGAACCACGTCAGCTGTAGCCGGCGATCTTCTCGCTTGTATCCGGTGATCTCGGGATGCAGCCGCCAGTAGGTGAGGTTGAAGCGCTTCTCATTGAGCTCGCCCCGCGAGCGAGCGTCGGCGGCCACGGCCAAGAGGGCCTTGGCATCGGCGAGACGTTCGCGGTTCGACTTGGCTTTGCTCTGCGCTTCCTCGCGGGCGTGTTGCGTCGCTTTGCGACCGAGATCCTCGAGGCTCTGCCTGCCGTCACACAGCTCGTAGTGGTCGTGGCGATCGACGAACCCAACACCATAGATCGTTTCGAGCGCCTCCCGGGCGAGGTCATTGCTGATCTCGCAGAGTGTCTTGTAGACCTGCGACGCCTCACGCGATTTGTCGTAAAGGGATGAATCCAGCGACAGCCGCATGTCCCGGGTGAGCGCGGCGAGAACCAACTTCAACCGCTCGTACCGGGCACGTGCGGCAGCGGGGCTCTTGGATTGGTCAAACGCCGCGTCGTTGCGGGTGTCGAGCGCTCCACGGACCTGCGCCGCGAGATCGTGATTTCGGTACAGGTGAGCGGCGCCCGGGATCCGCTTAATGCCCTCGGTCCACTGCGTTCCCAGCTCGACCGCGGCTTTGGCTTCCGGCGCGTGGGCGAGGCTGCTCAAGATCCCGGCATACTCCGGGCCCGAGTAGCTGTCGCCTCGGGCCGGAGGGGGCGGCCACGTCTCGGCCCGCTCGAACGCCAATCGGCCTCGCGCCTTGGCACCGTATTCGGTGGCCCAGTCGGGTTTGATGAGCCGGTTCTTCACCAGCCATGTTCGCATCGGGGCTCCCCAGCCGCGTTTCTCGGCTTCGTAGAGCAGCTTCATGCGATCGCCGACCGTGCGGGACTCGCCTGGGGCGATGCCGTGTGCGCGCGCGAGCTCGACGAGCGCGGTCTCGGGCGGAACGTCCCTCACCGAGACCGCGGCGGACTTTGCCGGCCGCTCGACCTTCGCCGCCGGGGGCAGATCGGCGACCACCATCACCGTGTGGACGTCGGTCCCCGACTCTTTGAAGGACCCGGCCGGCAGCGGCTCGATCCGCCCGCCGAGCTCGGCGATCCGCTCCCGCAGCTTTCGCGTGGCCGTGTCGTCGCGGCTGGCCAGGCTCGCCGACGCGATCGCCACGAGCCGCCCACCCGGCACGATCATGTCGAGCGCCCGGCTGATGTGCTCGGTATCCTGCCGCTTCTCGAACGGCGGATTCATGATGATCCGGTCGTAGGGCGCCGACGGCTCGAACGCGAGGAAGTCGCCGCCGACCACGTTGAAGCCGTCGGACTGCAAGATCTCGCGCAAGCTGACCTGCCGCTCGATCACATCGAGCTGGGCGTCGGGGAGACGCCTGCGGATGACTTCGGCGATCGCTCCCGAGCCGGCCGACGGCTCGAGGATGCGTTGCCCCCTGCCCGGCGGGATGATTTCAGCCTCGGTGACGACGCGCTCGGCGAGCTCGCGCGGAGTGGGGAAGAAGCCGGGGATGTTGGCGAACCGAAGCTCGCGCTTGCGGACGGCGGCCGGATCCTCGCTACCCTTCTGCACCTTCCCGCGACAGCAGCTCAGGTACTCGCGCAGCGCCGCTTGTAGCGTCTGCCTGTTCGCCACGCCGATCCGCCCGAGCCGATCGATCACGGCGATCTGTTCGACGGTCCGCTCGCCGGCATACGAGAGCTTTCGGGTCTCGTCGCGCTTGATCGCCTTGATGATCTCGCTGAGCGCCCAGAGATCGAGCACGTCGAACTCGATGTCGTCTTTGGGTTGCTTGGTGTAGCGGGTGACCTGTCGGCGGGCTTCCGCGAGATTCGGCAGACCCTCGCTGTCTTTGAGCAGCTCGACGACGGCGGTCCTGCTTCCGTACACCCGGGGAAACTCGACATGCTCGATGTCTTCGATCACCGGCTCGCGGTCTTTGTCTCGGTTGACGACACCGGTTGCACGATCGCGATCCCAGACTGCCCGGCGCAGCGCCAGATCGAGATCTTCCATCTGCGCCTGGCTGCTGATCCGCGGGATGTACTCGAGCTCGCCGGCTTCGACCGTGTCCGCGGCGCGCCGCATGGTCTGGGCGATCACGAGCTGCCGACGCGCTCGCTCGCGGATGTTCGCAGCCATGTCGGCCCGCCGACGCGTGTTCTCCAGGCGATCGGCGGACAGCTCGGCGTTGGCGCGAGCCTCGAGCTTGTCGGCGAGGTCGCGCAGCTTCGCCGCTCGCTTCGCGTTGTCCGGCGGCCGGCCGATCGTCGGTGATGGCTTGGCGGCGGCCTTGCTGGAGCGCGGTGCGGGAGCGGGAGTCCCCTGGACGGCGGGCGACGACTCGGGGCCTTGGTAGGCGAGCAGATCGAGCGGCTCGGCTGGCCGCGCGTGCGGACGACCCTCGCGCGCGCGTCGTCGGCCGCTGGCGATGTCCCGCACACAGAAGTCAAGCACGCGGGTAGCCTCCGCGCGATCGCGGGGCTTCATGACGTCGATCACCGTCTCGAGCCAGCTGTTGTAGCGTTCGTGCGCCCACTCGACGCTGTGCACGGCGTGATGGGGATTGCCGATGTCCAGCGGGATGGGCATGCGGTTGTTGAGCGCCTGCGCTGCGCTCTCAGGGAAGTCGTCGAGCTTGCCGGCCGCCCACAGTTCGATCTGGTGAAGCTCGCGATAACGGTGGACCAGATCCGAAAAAGCTTGGGCGCGCTCCTTGATCTGCTCACGATCCTGGGGAACCGGCTCGATCTCGAAGATCGCCCGCGGACACACTTCGATCCCCGCCGCGCGAGCGACATCATCGAGCGCTCGGGATCGGGCCCTGCGCCGGGCGACACCAGCTCGAGCAGCCGCGATCTGCTCATCGACCGGCTCGGGTTGGCGGGACGGGGCCAGCGATTCCTTTTTCTTCGCCGATGCGTCTCGGCGTTCGAGCTGCTCGCGACGGCGCGTCTCCTTGTCGACGCGCTCGGCCTCGAACGTGGCCTCGGGCTCGGTGTACTCGACGCCCACCGGCACGCCCGACCGACGCAGCGCCTGGGCGAGCAGCTCGATCCGCTCGCGTGGCTGATGCGTGTCGCGGGTGCGCTGCACGTACCACGCGTTGTCATCGGGCAGGTTCCGCGAGTACCGAAACCGGTATGGCGTCCGCAGGGCTTTGATCGCGGCCTTGTGCTGCTTCGTGTTGCCGCCGAGCAAGACCCCGTCGCGGTAGGAGTAGCGCACGATCACCGGCGCCGGGGTGTCCGGCGTCTCCGATACGGGAGCGGCCGACGGCTCGCCGACGTCTGGCGGCTTCACCTGGGCGACCGCCGCCGCCTCGGACTTGAACCGCTTCTCGGCGCGCTCTCGTGCGTAGCGGATCAGCCACGCCGACTGCTCCTCGATCTTCGTCGCGAATTCCTTAATCGGTCCGAGCGAGCGCGAGTTCGAGTTCCACGGCCACCGCCCGTCATCGTTCCACCGCACCTGCAGCCCGAGCGCTTGCGACTTGATCTTGAGCCGAACCGTGTCGGTCGGATCGGTGACGTAGTCATTCACTTGCCCGAACCGAGCACGCCGCACCGTCCACCCGAGTGCCGACATGTGCTTGAAGATCCGTTCGCGCGCTTCATTGACGGTCTTGGGCGGCGGCTCGGCCTTGAACAGATCCCCGGGCCGCTGGATCTCGAGCACGTCGCCAAGCGCGAATTCCCGGCTCGGCTGCTCGAGCTCCTCGTCGCCGCGGAACCACACCCGGACCGTGCCGTTCTTCTCGATCTTCCTGATCTCGCGCTCCCCGTCGCCGGCAAGGCGCACGGCATCGGCGAGGCGCAGGTTTGCTGCCTCGATCTGCATGGCTGTCCTTCCTCATGCCGGGCTCGCCGGCGGTCGATCACGCGTCGAGCACGAAGTCCCAGCGGGCGATAAAAATCGTGCCCTCTTGCGGATCTTCGTCGAGCGCCCGCACGGAGACGTCGCCGCGCAAGCTGTCCTCGCTGAACATGATCTGTTCGTAGTTGGCCTTCTCGCCGAGATGGATCACCTTGACGAGCTTCTCGTCGACGTACCAGGCGAGCTCCGGCGTTCGGTACGGCAAGACCAGATCGTAGGGCGTCCCCGGCTTGACCTTGTAGGTCTTCTTGGTGACGTCGCTCGGTTTGAAGACCGCCGCCGGTTTGCCGTGACTGCCGTAGCCGATCGGCTTCGGATCCGTGGGCCTCGCCGCCACGAGGATCTTGGAGCGCGGAACCTCGACCAGATCACCAACCCGGAACCCGTGCCCGGCGTGTGAGCCGTGATGCTCCGCGTGAGCGACCGGCCCGACCACGCGCCCGCGGACCACCGTCTTCTCCACGCTCAGCACCTTCGCGTTGATCAGCTCCTGCCGCGTGTTGGTGTAGTTGCCGGTCGGCTCGCTCTCGACGGCGAAGACAACCACGTCGTCCGTCTCGAGCGCGTCGATCGTCGCGTCGTCCGGCGGCCAGGTCGACGGGAACAGCTCGTCGAGAGCTGCCCGCAGATCCGGGTCGAGGTGGTCGCGCCCGGTGTAGTGGCCCCGCGGCGCCGTCTCGCTCGCCGGCCGCGGTGGTCCGCTCGGGGTCGGGCCGGGGGTGGGCGCGGGACGGGCGTCGGGGATGTTCGGCGCGAGCCCGTCGGTCTTTTGTTTGCGACGTCGCCACCAGTAGATCCCGCCGCCGATCAACGCGGCCAGGACGACTCCACCGGTGACGAGGCCGATCACCTTCATCGTGTTCATCGGGTCCTCCTTGGGGTCAGCATCGATCCCCGCTCCATCCAAAAGTCAGTTGGCCGTGGGTGGCCCGTGCGATCTCCACGAGCCGCACGGCGAGCACCATCGCAGCGCCCTTGATCCCCACCACGGGGAACGCCGCGCCGTGGTCGGTGAGGTAGGCCACCGCCATCCGCGAGACACGAACCGGGGTCACCAGCGGGATCTGATCCGGGTCGGCGAGCGCGGCGTTGATCTCGGCCGGGCTGCTGCTCTCGTCGTGGATCCGCTCGGCCGGCACCCAGGCGATGGTGATCACCGGCGCGTTGCCATCGGTCGCGTAGGTGGTCGCGGTCTTGTCGATCGTCGCCCAGGCGATGAAGCGCAGGCCCGTCGCTTCGCGCGGCAGGATCGCCGTGTGCAACGTGTTCGCGGCGTCGCCGTCGAAGCGGCGGATCGTCGTTCGACAGATCACGAGATCAACCTCGTGGCCCCGGGGTAGTCGGGCCAGGACAGCGGGATCTTGGTGTAGAGCAGGTCTTCGTCGAGCCCGAGCGCTTGCGCGGCTTCGGCCGCCTTGCGCCGCACCGTCCGCGAGCGGGCCTTCAGCTCCTCGTAGTCGGCGACCAGCGTCGGCGAGGCGAGCCCGCGCTTGAGCGCGAGCACGTTGCGAGAGCCCGCGGGCAGGTTGCGAAACTCCGCGCGGTCGATCAGCCGCTTGACGTAGTCGACGAAGAACACCGTGGCGCGCCAGGGGTTGAAGACATCGTAGGGCGTGACCTTGCCGCGGCGGAGCGTGTCGGTCCCGCGCCAGGGCGCCAGCGCGTTGGCGGGGATCAACCCGTAGGGCCCGCCGCTGCCGAAGATCCACATCCGCCGCGGATAGGGCGACTCAATGTACGCCTCGCGGTTGCGATCGTAGGCGGCCGCCGCCGCGTCGGACTCGGCGAGCTGCTCTTCTCGCAACGCGTTGCGCGGCTCGGTCCACGACGGGAACAGCTCCGGTCGCCCGAGCCCGGCCTTGGGGTTGCCGTGGCTCTCGGTGTAACGCTGCAACGCGGCGAGAATTCCAAGCTCCGCAGGCGCCCCCGTCCGCGCGAGCAGCCGATCGTAGGACGGAGCTCGAGCAGCCCAGATGATCGCGCCGACGAGCCCGCCAACCGCCGCGGCCCCGGCCGCAAACCACACCCACGTCGGCACGTCCGGGTGTGTGTCGGTGTTCATGGCTGCGGCTCCCGATCGCGATCGATGATCTTGGTTGCGACCACGACCCCGCCGACGAACGCGATCGCGCCAAGCAACACGCCGCCGGCGATCTTCCACGGCCGGGTGACGCGATCCCACCACGAGTCGAGCTTGTCCGCGGCGTCGTGCTCGATCGCGTCTGCAGCCCGTTCGATCGTCGCGTCGACCTTGGCCAGCCCGTCGATCACCCGCCCCACGAACCCCTTGCCCATCTCGTCGGCATGGTCGGCGAGGATCCCGAGCTGCTGAGCGAAGTACATGTGCATGATCGCATCCGGCACCGGCCCCGCGCCGTCGCGACGCTTGACCAGGCCGACGTAGACCGAGTCCGTCGCGGTGTCGTCGGGCTCGAGATCGGCGAGCGTCCGCTGGTACTCTTGAAGCCGCCGCAGGAACGCCAAGAACTCCTTATCGAAGCGCTGCCGCTCGGACTCGGGGACCTTGTAGCTGGGCAGCCGATCCCAGACATCTTGCTTGAGCAGCAGCACCCGCTGACCTTCGTCGATGACCTCCTCGAGCAGCGAGTCCAGCCGCGCCGCCGTCCGCTCCTCGGGGTCGTCGAACTCGGGCCAGAGTTGATCGAGCACTTGCGTGTAGTGGGCCGCCGAGACGACCGGCGGCGGCTCGCCAGGAGCCACCGAGACACCGGGGATCACGAACTCGTCGATCTCGGCCTCGGCCTG
>Ga0079224_100011704_pt1 | contig 12103 bp, 8 predicted proteins | sample Stecom2015_FD_80414 | JGI IMG/M metagenome (GOLD analysis project Ga0079224, IMG submission 80414) | Agricultural soil microbial communities from Utah to study Nitrogen management - Steer compost 2015 | ecosystem: Environmental > Terrestrial > Soil > Agricultural land | place: USA: Utah... | reverse complement strand
CCGTCCAGGCGGGACGGGCAGAACCCCTTTTTGACATGATAAACCCCATCAAATCAAAACCGGCGGCGTGGCGTCGTTGGCTGCGGCGGACGTGTTGGGTGATCGGCGGACTGGCGGTCGCCTTGGGACTCCTCATCGGCGCGGGTTGGCTGTATTTTCATCCGTCCGCGACGGTCGAGTCGGGCGTGGTTTACGGGACGCGAGGAGAACAACCGCTGCGGATGGATGTGATCCGGCCGCAGCATCCGAACGGCGCGGGGGTGTTGCTGTTGGTGAGCGGTCGGTGGCGGTCGAAGCCGGATTTCGATCCGTGGATCGCCGCGCCGTTGCTGCGACGCGGCTACGTGGTTTTCACGGTGCGGCATGTTTCCCAGCCGAAGGCGACGATCATGGAGATCGTGGACGACGTGGAGCGCGCGGTGCGGTTTGTGCGTCACAACGCGGACCGTTACGACGTGGACCCCTCGCGGCTGGGCGTGACCGGGGGCAGTTCCGGCGGGCATTTGAGTTTGATGCTGGCGGTTCGCAACACACCCGGAGATCCGCAGGCCGAGGACCCGGTGGATCGGGAAAGCGCGGCGGTGCAGGCGGTCGCGGTGTTTTTCCCTGTCACCGATCTGATCGACATGGGGAACTCGACCCAAAATCTGCACGATGGCGGACCACCGAAGAGCTTTGTGCGGGGGTTCGGCTTGGATTCACGCGCGGTGGAGCCGTGGCTGCCGATCGGCACGGCGATGTCTCCGCTCCGTCAACTCGGGGAGGCCTTGCCGCCGACTTTGCTGGTGCATGGCACGGCGGACACGTTGGTGCCGTTCGACCAGTCCACGCGCTTCCGGGCGGAGGCGGAGCGGCGTGGTTTGCCGGTGGAATTGATCGCCCGCGAAGGGAAGGGGCACGGCTGGCTGGGCATGATCGCCGACCTTTGGGTCTTCGCCGACTGGTTCGACCGCTGGCTCGTGAGCCATGCAGGCTCCGGGGCGCGGTGACGGGCGGTCCGCGTCGGGCGTTTTCTGATTCGGCGATTTCCGACAGGGGAGGGGAGAGGGAGGACTGTGTTTCGCAGGCCAAGCCGTTGGCATGCACGAAATGCCACTGATGGCATTTCGCGGTGAGTGACCCGCGGGGAATGTGTGCGATGCTGCGGAAACCATCCGGTCATTCTCGTTTATCTTTCCCCCTTTCCCCGCCTGCCTGCTCCGGTTTCACGGACTCACCGTGGTCGTTCAACCGACTGCCGGCGGCTCTCTGTTCTGATGAAAAAAATCCCCCTTATCCTCCTCGCCCTCCTGGCAACCCTTCGCCCCGCCTTCGCGGACGACGCGTTGCCGTTGAAGTCCGATCAGGTCCAAAAAAAGGCTTCGGCCCAGGTGGATTTCCGTTCGGCGGGCGCGGCCGGGATGACGATCCGCTTCGATGATCCGGGCTGGGATTCCGGCGTGCGTCTGCTGCCGCCCGGGGGCGCGGAATTTTGGGATCTTTCCACGGGCAAACTCCTCGCGGTTGACGTCGAAAATCTTTCCCGCGACCGCCAGCTCCGGCTGACCATGCACATCTCCAGCGGCCGCAAGGAGGACAAGACCTTCTCCATGGTGAACACCGGCATCGGGCTCAACCCCGGCGAGAAGCGCACCATGAACCTGCTGATCCCGCACCGTTTCGTCTATGGCGCGCCCGAGTCGATTCCCGGTCCCCGGATCATCGAGTCCGACAGGGTCAACTGGATCGAGCTCTACATGCAGTGGCCCTTCGAGAAAAAGGCCAAGGACCTCGCCTCCTTCCGCCTCTCCAATCTGCGCCTCGTCGGCCAGCCCGACGCGCCTCACACCAAGCCCGACGACGCCTACTTCCCCTTCATCGACAAATACGGCCAGTTCATGCACGCCGACTGGCCCGAAAAAATCCGCTCCGACGCCGACCTGCGCGCGGCCCGCTCCAAGGAACTCGCCGAGCTCAACGCCTCGCGCGCCCCCGCCGAGTGGAACCGCTACGGCGGCTGGGCCAACGGGCCGCGCCTCAAGGCCACCGGCCACTTCCGCACCGAGAAGCACAACGGCAAATGGTGGCTCGTTGACCCCGAGGGCCGCCTCTTTTTCTCGCACGGCATCGACGTGCTCTACACCCACACCGATTCCACCCGCACCCAGGATCACAAGCACTGGTTCGACTTCCCCATCGACTCCTGGGTCGTGCAGCCGACCGACACCAATCTCGCCGTCAAATACGGCACCCGCGACTACGACGACGCCTTCTACGGCACCTTGCAAAAACGCCTCCCGCACTGGGGCATGAACACCATCGGCAACTGGGGTAACCATCGCCTTATCCTGCGCGGCGGCATCCCCTACACCCTCCAGCTCAGCGACTACAACGCCAAGCTCCCCGTCGTTCCCGGCAACCTCAAGTTCTACGACGTCTTCGATCCCGCCTACATCGAGGCGATGGAGAATCTCATTCCCAACGCCGCGCAGCGAAACCCCGCCGTCGAGAAATCCCTCACCGACCCCTACTGCATCGGCTACTTCATCGACAACGAGCTCAACTACGGCAACCGCGGCCGCCAGATCTTCGGCGACTCCGTCATGAAGTCCCCCGCCCACCAGGCCGCCAAGCAGGAGTTTGCCGACGACATGCGCGCCAAATACGGCTCCATTGAAAAACTCAACGCGTCATGGGAAACCAACTACGCCGATTGGGACGCTTTCCTCGCCGCCGACGCCGCGCCCTCGCCCGACGCCAAGGGCTACCGCGCCGACTCCAACGCCTTCTTCGAAAAGGCCGTGGACCAATACTTCCGCCTCTGCCGCGACGCCATCAAGACCCGCGCGCCGCACCGCCTCTACCTCGGCAGCCGCTTCATCTCCACCGACGCCGTGCGCCCCGTGCTCTACCGCGCCAGCGAGAAATACTGCGACGTGCTCACGCTCAACGTCTATGCCCACAGCGTGGCCAACCTCGGCGCCGGCACCGATTTCCCCGACATGCCCGCCCTCATCGGCGAGTTCCACTTCGGCATCCTTGATCGCGGCATGTTCGCCCCCGGCCTCGCGCCCGTCGGTTACACCCAGGCCGAGCGCGCGCTCGCCTACACCCGCTTTCTGCAAGGCGCGCTGGTCCATCCCAACATCGTCGGCACCCACTGGTTCCAGTTTCGCGACCAGCCGCTCACCGGCCGCTGGGACGGCGAAGGCTACCAGATCGGCTTCGTCGATGTCGCCGACACGCCCTACCGCGAGCTCACCGCGGCCGCTCGCGAGGTCGGCGAACACATGTATGGTTACCGCGCCCGCGGCCTGCTCAAAAACGACATGAAGTGACGCCGCCCCGCGCTCCCATCGCATCCGAATTTCCCGCATCCCCCTGCATTGGCTTTCCGCCCCACCCCCATGAACACCGTGAACCTTCCCCGAACCAACACCGGCCCCGAGCCCAGCCTCCGCGCCCCGGGACGCCTCCGCGCGTTCACCCTCATCGAGCTGCTCACCGTGATCGCCATCATCGGCATCCTCGCGGCCATCCTCATCCCCGTGGTCGGAAAGGTGCGGGCCTCGGCCCGGAGCTCCGTGTGCGCCTCGAACCTGCGCCAGGTGAGCATCGCCCTCACCGGCTACGTCACCGAACACCGGGGGCAGTTGCCCGGGTTTGAGAAGATCCGGGACAACACCGGCTATTATTACGACATGGGCCGCGAGGCCAGTCCGCGCTGGTGGATGGAGGGGGGCAACCTGACCCGTGGTCTGGCCGCGCAGCTCTTGCCCTACTTCACCGCGGACATCCCCTGGTCGCGCAACACCGGCGTCGTCGATATCCTCGCCTGTCCGGCCAACGAGGCCACCGCCGGCACCCTTGGGTCCACCAGCACCGTGCCGAGCTACATGCTCGGTCTCCGCGTGAAGACGATCTCGGGCACGTTCCGCCGGCCCTTCGCCTATGCCGGTAGTCCTTCGTTGCATACGAGCGACATCGCCGCGCCCCGCGACGCGGTGATGATGTTCGACATCGACACCGAATTCGCCACGCGGCTCGGGACGGCCACCTCGGCGAAGGCCATACCGACCTCCGCGCACGGCTCGACCCGCAACGTTCTGTATTTTGACGGGCATGTCGAAACCATCGCCCGGGACATCGACCCGCACGAGAAACCGTAATCCCCCGTCCGTCACCACCAACACCCATCCCGCGCCCCCTTCGCACCGAAGGGCCTCCGCGCGGGAGAGCTCTGCTCGCGCCTTTTTAGCCACACGTCACCAAATCATGAATACAAAAACCTACCCCCTGACCATGCCGGCCATCGCGCTCGGCCTGTTGTTGTCCCCCCTGTCCGCGCTCGCCGTGGACGGCACCTGGGCCGGCGTCTCCGGCGGCGACTGGTCCGACCCCGCCAACTGGAGCGGCGGCCTCGCCTACGCCGACGGCATCGACGCCGTCGCCACCTTCTCGGCCTCCGGCACCCAGCCGGTCAACCTGGACACCGACATCACCGTCGGCTCCCTGGCCTTCAGCACGGGAACCTACACCATCGCCTCCGGCAACGGCAGCGTGCTCACCCTGGCCACCTCCACCACCGTGGCACCCACCATCACGGGCACCGCCACGATCTCCGCGGTGATCGACGGCACCCAGGGCTTCACCTACACCTCCGGCAACCGCAAGCTGACCCTCTCCGGCGCCAACATCTACACCGGCGTCACCACGCTGACCAACGGCAACCTCACCGTCACCTCCAGCGACGCGCTGGGCGCGAGCGGCGAGGGCAACGGCACCGTCGTCAGCCAGTCCAGCGGGCAGTATCCGCAGTTCCACATCGCGAACAACGTGACCCTCGCCGAGGACATCACGCTGCGGATGAATTGGTATAACGTCGCCAACAACGGCGAGGTCGTCGGCGGCAACCTCATCTACAACGACAGCGGCGACAACGTCATTAACGGCGCCATCACGCTCGACCGCGCCGCCGGCTCCAACGCCAACGTCGTCCACCTGATGGGCATCCAGACCGGCACCGGCAGCCTCACCCTCAACGGCGACATCAGCGGCAGCGCCAGCGGCGGACAGGCCAGCGGCACCTACGCCGACCCCACCCGGCTCCAGTTCCGCACCACCACCGCGGCGGCCTACCTCAACGTCAACGGCAACATCTCTGACGGCACCGTGGGCACCGGCGGCCTGTCCGTTTATACCTCGGACAACAGCAGCGGCATCGTCCGGCTGACCGGCGCCAACACCTACAGCGGCTCCACCGTTCACCAGACCGGCACCCTGCTGATCAACAACACCGTCGGCTCCGGCACGGGCACCGGCTCGGTCTCGGTCGCCACCGGCGCGATCTTCGGCGGCAACGGCATCATTAAGCCCACCGGCGTCAACGGCGTCGTCTTCGCCACCGGCGCGGTCGTCGCCCCTGGCGATCTCACCGAGGCCGGCTCGTCCATCGCGGCCGGCGAAGCGCTCACCTTCGACCTCTCCGAGACCACCGGCAGCGTCGTCTTCGAGGCCGGCGCTACCATGTCGTTCAACCTCAACGCCGCCGCCGAGACCCCCTCGCAAGTCTCCGAGCGCCTCGCCTTCATCGGCCTCTCCGCCGGCGTCACCCAGGTCGAGTTCAACGACAACGTGCTCAACTTCTCCCTCACCGGCGGCCTGCTCGCCGACGGCCTCTACACCATCGCCTCCTTCGACGCCGCCAACGCCTACTCCGGCGAGCTCGTCATCGGCACCGGCCTCGAAGCCTACGATGTGAAGTCGCTGATCTTCGGCGCCGGCGGCATCCAGCTCGCCATCGGCAACACCATCCCCGAGCCCTCCGCCGCCGCCGTGCTCGCCGGTCTGGCCGCCCTCGGCTTTGGCCTGAGCCGTCGTCGCCGGGCGTGAGTTCGCGCCCAAAGCGCTCGACCACCGGAAAGTCCCGCCAGACCGGCGGGGCTTTTCCGCGCGCGCCCGATGTTGCCACCAGCCCCTGGGGTGGTGATATCCTTCGAGGCATGGCCGAGAAACGGGTGGTATTGCGCGACATTGCCGAAAAGGCGGGGGTTCACCTGACCACCGTGGCACGCGCCATCAAGAACGATCCGCGCGTCAAACCCAAGACCCTGGAGCACATTCAGACCATCGCCAAGGAGATGGGCTACATGCCCGATCCGATGCTCGCGGCGCTCAGCACCTACCGCATCGCCACCCGCCCCACGCTCTACCACGGCACCGTGGCCTGGGTGACCGACTTTCCCACGCGCGACGGCTGGCTGGTGGAGTCCTTTGAACACTACCGGCGCGGCGCGGCCGAGGCGCTCGGACGACACGGCTACCTGGTCGAGGACTTCTGGCTGCGCGCGCCCAAGCTCAACACGCGCCGCGCCGTGCAGATCCTGGAAAGCCGCGGCATTCGCGGCTTGCTCATCTGTCCGCTGCCCGCCGCCGTCGGCCGGCTGAGCCTGCCGTTGGACAACTTCGCCGCCGTCACCTTCGGCTACACCCTGGCGCGTCCGGCCATCCACCGCGTCACGACCTCGCACTACGAGAACATGCAGATCTGCCTGCGGCAGCTCTTCCACCTGGGCTACCGCCGGCCGGCATTCGTCACGTGGGACGAGATCAGCAAGCGCGTGTATGAGCAGTGGACCGCCGCCTTCCGCACCCCGCCCTTCGAGGACAAGTGGGCCAAGCGCATCCCCATGCTGCGGCTGGAAAAAACGCCCACCACTTTTTCCGAGACCAACCGCGAAATCTTTCTCGCGTGGGTGAAAAAACACCGGCCCGACGCGGTGCTCGTGGTTGATCGCCACATCCTCGACTGGCTCACCGATGCCGGCTACCGCGTGCCGGAGGACATCGCCTACGTCTCGCCCAGCTTGCAGGAATCCAACGTGGACCACGCCGGTGTTTTTGAGACCTCGATCGACGTCGGCCGCGCCGCCGGCGAATTCCTCGCCGGTTTGCTCACGCGCGGCGAATACGGCATCCCGCGGGTGCCGCGCCGCATCCTGCTCGACGGCTTTTGGCAGATCGGCAAGACCGCGCGCAACGTCACGAAAAAGACCAAGGCCGTGCCGGCCTGATGCGCTTGATCGCGGAGACGAATTTCAACGCCAAGACGCGGAGCCGCGAAGGTCGCCAGGCGTTGCCGGATCATGTGTCTCGTCGCACTGCGGCTCTTCCATCTGCGTTTATCCGCGTCCATCTGCGGTTAAAAATCAGGCTGACGGCAAACCCGCGACTTGCCCTCCCGTCAACCGCGCCGCCCTGCGGATTTTAACCGCGGATGAACGCGGATGGGCGCGGATTTTTTACCGGATATCGGCGTCTCCCGCGGGTTGGCCGGATCGGTGATGCCCTTGTGAATCCCGCGAGATCCCACTGCGTCGGCGTCAGTCAACCCGGTCCCGGATATGCCGCAGGCGCTCATGAACGTCCTGCGTCTTGGCCTTCGGCACTTCTGCCTGGCTGGCGAAATCGAGCCACTGGCTCACGGTGGCGCCGACTTCTTCGAAGAGCGTCTCGAAGTCTCCCTTGCTCACGCCGGCATCGATGCAGAGGGCCTGCATCGTGGCGCGTGCGGGCCAGACCTCGCCGCTGACGAGCACGCCGCGCTCAAGGCCGCCCATCGTGAAGGTGAGATCGTAGGCCGGGGTGAGCGACCAGGTGCGGGTCGTCTCGTCGTAGAGGAAGGCATGGTTTTTGCCGTGGTCGTCGTGATTGGCGGCCAGCACGTTGAACACCATGCGGCGGGCGAGTTCGCGCAGTTCTTCGGGCGGCAGTCCGAGTCGGATCGCCGTGCGAAACAGATCGCGGTAATCGAGTTCGCCGGCTCCTTTGTGCAAAAGCCCGCTGGCCGAATGGAAGTGGAGGCGACGCTCAGGCCGCTCGGGATCGGGCAGGTCGAAGCGCTTGACCAAGAGATGACGACGATGGGCGGACGGGCCTTCATCAATGAGGCGCGTATCCACCACTCGGATACCCGCGGAACGGGCCATGAGGGCGTAGGCGTGTTCGCAGGGGGCGTTGTCGCCCAGCGCCGAAAGGTCGAGTTTCAACAGGCTGGGGTGGCCGGTGCCGTCGGGCTGGCCCACCCGCAGGGTGCCGTCGGCGTAGGCGAGCACCATCGCCTTCGGAAAGGCGCCTCCGGCGGTGCCGCCCTGCGCCAGCTGACTCAGGACCTCGGTCGGTTCCCCGCGCTCGATCTCGGAGGCGCCCCGGGCGAGAGCCGCCGCACCGATGACCTGGAGTGCATTGGGGCGATCCTCTTGGCCGCTGAGCGGAGGCAGAAACCGCAGGGCGCCGAGGCCGCGGGTTCCTCGCCAGGCGAGCAACGACATGGTGGAGGGGTCGCCCCACTTGTTTTTTGCGAACTCTTTTCGCGCCACTTTGCGTCCCCAGGAATCCGGCAGGCAATCGGCGATCAGGCCGGGCAAGCCGTCGATGCCCTTGCTGCCGTTGAAGGCGATGGCCGTGAAGGGCAACGACAGGGGGGAAAGGTTGTGGCCGCGTTTGATCCACGTCTCGTCATAGACGAAGTAGATGGCGCCGCGGTGAACAAGGTGGCCGACCAGCGAGCCGTCCCACCAATGAATTTGCAGGCGCTTTTCCATCACTTCTTTCGCGTGCGAGACGCGTGCTTGCGTTGTGGAGCCAGCAAGTCGTGCAAGCGCATTTCCGGCTGGGATTCCGGGATGAGTTCACCGAGGGCGTCGGCGTAGCCGAGCACGCCCAGAGCGCGGGCGACGTGGCGAAATTCAATGGTGCCGTTACCGGCCTCGATCTTCCGGTAAGTCGGGATCGCCACGCCCACAATCGAGGCGATGTGTTCTTGGGTGAGATTGCGGCGCAAGCGTTCGGCGCGCAGACGCGCGCCGAGCTTGGTCATCGCCTCTTTTTCTCCCAAAACGGAAATCATAGTTGATCTTTATTGATAATAATCCGATTTAAAGCAACTATAGTTTCTTTTTAATTGGGACGTTTTGCCCGCATCCGATGGACGTTTCCGGTGTTGAAGTCGTGAATCGGCGCATCCTGCCCGACGGCTTTTGGCAGATCGGCAAGACCGCGCGCGAACGCGTTGAGAACAACGCTGCCCACCTCGGCTCTTCCATCCGCGTCCATCCGCGTTCATCCGCGGTTAAAAATCAGGCTGACGGCAAACCCGCGACTTGCCCTCCCGTCAACCGCCTCCGCCCCGTGGCCTTTAACCGCGGATGGACGCAGATGGACGCGGATTTTTCGGTGTCACTCGTCGCGCGAAATGCGCAGGCGCAGAAAGCGGCGCGGCGTGTCTTGCAGATCGGCCGTGTCGTGGAGCTCGAGCCATCCGTTCGTGAGCGCGGGCAACAGGGCGGTGCGTGAATCGAAGAGCGTCTCGCTCCAGTCCGCCAGATCGGTCGAGGCTTCGACGCGATACGTCAGGTCGATCAAACCCGGATCAAACCGAAAACGAAACCGCAGCGCGGCGGCGTCGGACGTAAGCACGGGCAGGGCGGGGGAGGGCGCGTCGTGCCGGCCGAGGCCCAGCGCGTAGCGGACGAGATTGGTGATGCCGTATCCGCCGGGTTCGGCGTTCGGTCCGGATACGGCGGGGTCGTCGCGCTCGGCGGACAACGGGAACTGTTGATTCGCCCACGCGGTGTAGGTCGCGGGACGGTCGGCGGAGACGAGCCATTCCTGGTGGGCGCCGTGGCGGTATTCGCGTTGTTCGACGCGCGCGCCATTGACGGTCGCGGCGGCGGCGATTTCGAGGGCGAGGCCGTTGTTGGCCGCGATGATTTTGTGGAAACCGGAATCGGTCGGTTGCAGCAACCAGCGTTGGCCGGGCGAGTTTTTCGACGGCCACATGGCGATGTTGTCGCCGCTGAGCAGGGTGTTGCTGGCGACGTCGAGGGCCTTGTTGGTTTGCAGGCTGCGGATGGTGTATTGGTTGGCGCCCTGGTGGGTGAGCACCCACTTCTGGTTCGCGCCGGCGCCGTAGGTCCACTGTTGGAGCTTGGCGCCGTTGGCGGTGGAGGCGTTCACCACATCGGCGACCTTGAGCGTGTTGCGGTTGAAAAACCGGTAGGTGCCGTCGGGCAGCAGGCCGGTGGCGGCGGGCACGAGCTCGATCCAGTTCAGATTGAAATTCGACGCGAGGACTTCGAGGCGCAGCACCTGTTGCCCGGGGATAAGGTCCACGGTTTTCGAAACCGTGGTCCAGCTTTGGTAGCCGCCGGTGCCGGGAAAGGTCCATACGCCGGTGAGGTCGGCGCCGGCCATCCTGACGCGCACCGCGCCGGTGGCGTTGGGCGAGGCGACGCGGAGGTTGAGCGTGTAGCGGCCCGGGTCGGTGACGTAGGTCGTGTAGTCGAGCCACTCGCCGGCGACCATCCAGCCGAGATTAAAACCGCCGCCGGTGTCGGCGGTATTTTCGATGTCCACGCCCTCGGTGGGGCGGTGGCGGTTGCCCGAGTTGGCGGCGGTGTTGTCGTTGTAGGCGATGCCCTGGCCACCGGTGTCGAAGTTCTCGGCCTGGATGCGCGTGGCGGCCGACCTGGTGATCGACCAGGGTTCGCCGCCGTTGCCGTAAACGCCGCGCGCGCCGCCGGGCCACGTGCCGAAGTCGGGTGTCCAGCGGATGCCGGCGTTGGTGATGCGGTTCTTGAAACGGGTGTCATCCTGCACGCGGCCGATGGTGAGAAACGAGAGCCACGAGACGCCGATGCGTTCGAGGTCGCCCATTTGGTCAACGTCCTCGTAAAGCGACGCGGGCGCCCCGAGGCCGAAGTCGCCGGTGCCCCAGGGCCAGAGGTAGAACTCGGTTTGAAAACACGGGTAGCCGGCGTCGAGCACCCGCAGCAGGCAGGCGCGCGTGGCGGCGCGACCGCCTTCGCCGTAGCCGTGGAAAGCGATGGCGGCGTTGTTCCAGTCGATGGCGTCGCCCAGCGCGGCCATGTCCTGGAGCACGCCCGGGCCGTTTTGAAACGCGAGGTAGCTCATCAACAACACCGGCGTGTCGGGCGCGGCCGCGCGGATGATGGCGTAGTTGGCCAGTTCCATCTCGATGACGGCGGCGGAGGAGGGCGCGCCGCCGGTCGGCTCGTTTTGGATCTCGTAGAGGACGTGCGTCTCGTTGGCGTAGCGCGGCGCGTAGAAGCGCCAGAAGGCGGTGTTGAAATCGCGGTTCACGCCGCCGCTGCCGACGGTGATGATGAGGTAGAGTCCGTTATCGCGCGTGCGTTGCACGGCGGCGTCCACGGCCGCGGCCTGCGCGCCGGCCGCGTAGCCGTAGTCGGAGCGTTCGGCGTAGCAGTGCACGGCGTTGAGGCCGAGGTTCTTGATCGCCTGGAGGTGGGAGATCGAGGGGAACGATCCGGTCTCGGTGCTGATGATCGCGCCGCGCAGGAGGTTGCCGTTGTCGGCCACGAAGGTGGTGTTGGCGGCGTTGATCACGGGCCGTCCGCGCGCCGCCTCGGCGTGGCCGGCGCAAAACGGCAAGGCGGCGAAAACCATCAGGCGGACGAGCGACGAGGCAGAGCGGATCATGGGCGGGGAAGGGAGGCGTCGCCCCGCCCGACGCGCCGGCGAAGGCGAGCCGGGGAAGGCGACGATGGGTGAGGCGCGCTGACGCTCAGGGCGCGGCCGGGAGCCACTGCTCGTGGGCGGCGTTGTCATACTCGCCCTGATACAAGCGCGCGCCGTTGGTGGTGGACGCGTCGTTGATTTCGAGCACGAGTCCGCTGTTGGCCGAGACGAGCCGATAGTAGCCGGAGTCGGTGGGCTGCACGAGCCAGCGTTGGTTGGCGCTGGTGGTGTTGAGCGAATACATCTGGATGTGGTCGCCGCTCAGGATCTCGCCGGCCTGCTGGTCGATGGCGCGGCCGGTCTGGGTGCTGGTGATGGTGTATTGGTTGGCGCCGCGGTGGGTGAAGACCCACTTCTGGTTGGCGCTGCCGGCGTAGCTCCATTGTTGCACGCGCGCGCCGTTGGCGGTGGAGGCGTCAACGACGTCCATGGCCCGGCCGCTGTGGCGATTGATGAGCTTGTAGGTGCCGTTGGCCAGCGTGCCGGCGGAGACGGGTTCGAATTCGATCCAGTTGAGGTTGAAGCCGGAGGTCACGGCTTCGAAGCGCAGGAGCTGTTGGCCGGG
>Ga0079224_100011702_pt1 | contig 12103 bp, 14 predicted proteins | sample Stecom2015_FD_80414 | JGI IMG/M metagenome (GOLD analysis project Ga0079224, IMG submission 80414) | Agricultural soil microbial communities from Utah to study Nitrogen management - Steer compost 2015 | ecosystem: Environmental > Terrestrial > Soil > Agricultural land | place: USA: Utah... | reverse complement strand
GGTTCCGCGTTTCCTTTAACAGCGGCTTAATTCCCCCGCGGGTAGCGTGGAGATCCGCAGCGTGCTCTCCAGGGCCGGGACATGGGCCGGCCGGCGGATTGCGTTGATCGGGGCGCTTTTCGATCCCTTGACCCGGGCCCGGCCCGGGTCTTTTATGCGCGCGAGCGCAGCGGCGACGCCGGCTTCGCGCGGTTGTGTGCCAGAATCGCGGCAACCATCAGGAAGCGACCGCCGATGCGCATACTCGTCATCGAGGACAACCAGGACATCGCCGCCAATCTCGGCGATTACCTTGAAGAACGCGGCCATACCGTTGATTTCGCGGCCGATGGCGTCACCGGCCTGCATCTGGCGGTTGTCCACGAATTCGACGCCATCGTGCTTGACCTCAACCTGCCCGGCATGGACGGCCTGGAGGTATGCCGCAAGCTGCGCAACGAGGCCCGCAAGCAGACCCCGGTGCTGATGCTCACCGCCCGCGACAGCCTGGACAACAAGCTTGCCGGCTTCGACTCCGGGGCGGACGACTACCTGGTCAAGCCGTTCGCACTGCAGGAAGTGGAGGTCCGGCTCAACGCGCTGCTGCGCCGCGGTCGCGGGGTGCAGACGCGGGTGCTGGAGGTCGGCGACCTGGAATACAACCTGGATACGCTCGAGGTCCGCCGCCAGGGCAAGCTGCTGCAGCTCAACCCCACTGCGCTCAAGATCCTGCAGGCGCTGATGGAGGCTTCCCCGGCCGTGGTGACCCGCCAGGAGCTGGAGACCCGCGTATGGGGCGAGGAGCTGCCGGATTCCGACTCCCTGCGGGTGCACATCCATGGCCTGCGCGCGATGGTCGACAAGCCCTTCGATACTCCCCTGATCCAGACCCGCCACGGCATCGGCTACCGGATCGCCCAGCCAGATGGCGGAAGCTGACCCGGAGATCGCGCCTGATCGCAGGCGCAGGCGCTACCGGCGCCGGCTGCGCAGCCGCATCATCGTGTCGTTCGTCCTGCTCGGTTTCGGGCTGACGGTGCTGTTCGCGTTCCTCACGCAGGAGGCCCGCAACCGGGTCGAGAACGCGCTGGTCGAGGACGTGATGAACCAGAACATCGACGAGTACGCGCGCCGCTACTACGTCGACCCGAGCCGCAACCCGGACCTCCCGGTGCAGCAGATGTACGCGCGCGTGGTGAAGAAGGACCGCTTTGAGGCGCTGCGGCTCGAAGAGCCCGACTGGTACGAGCTTCCCAACGGGAACCACAGCCTCAGCGGCGTGGATGAGGACGGCGAGCCGTTCGCCTACAAGCTGGCGGTGCGCAAGACTCCCGACGAATGGTTCTTCCTCGCCTATGACATGACCCAGGCCATGCGCGGCGAAGCCCAGTTCCGCCGCGCCATCATCGGTGCGGTGCTGGTGGTGACGCTGCTGTCGGTGCTGCTGGGCTGGTGGTCGGCGTCGCGGGTGATGAGCCCGGTGTCCGAACTGGCCGCGCGCCTGCAGCGCTCGGGCGGCGATGCCCGTCCGGAAGCGCTGGCGGTGCATTTCCCCGACGACGAGGTGGGCCAGCTCGCCAGCGCGCTGGACGACTATGCCGCGCGCCTGACCGAAGTCGTGGAACGCGACCGCGAGTTCAACGCGGACGTCAGCCACGAACTGCGCACCCCGCTGGCGGTGATCCGCGGCGCGGTCGAGCTGCTGCTTTCGCGCCCGGAGCTGGATGAGCGGACCCAGGCGCGGCTGCTGCGGATCCAGCGCGCCGAACAGCAGTGCACCGACCTGATCAGCGCGCTGTTGCTGCTGTCGCGCGGGGAGCGCGGGCACGGCAGCACCGATGTCGGCAAGGTGGCGGCGCAGCTGCTGGACGCGTTCCGGGCCCAGGTTGGTGCCAAGCCGCTGGAGCTGAGGCTGGAAGAGCAGGCGCAGCTGGTGGTGGACGCACCGGAATCAGCGGTGTCCGTTGCCCTTGGCAACCTGGTTGGCAACGCCGTCAAGTACACCGCCGCCGGGGAGGTGATCGTCCGGATCCTGCCCGGCGTGGCCGAAGTGATCGATTCCGGCCCGGGCCTGGACGGGGAAGACGCCGACAAGCTGTTCGAGCGCGGCTATCGCGGCACGCACGCCGAGCATTCGCAGGGCGGGGGCATCGGCCTGTCGATCGTGCGCCGGCTGTGCGACCTGTACGGCTGGGACGTGCGCCTGCGTCCGGGGGACACCGGCGGCGTGGTGGCGACGCTGACCTTCGGGCCGCCGGCGGACGGCGGCGCCAACGCGGCCGCCGCCTAGAGCGGCGGCTCCAGGGTCTTCCAGTCGGCCTCGCCGCTGGCCAGCGTCCATCCTGCGATGCCCGCGCCGACCTCTGCCAGGGCTGCTTCGAACGCGGCCACCACCTCTGGCACCGCGGTGCCAGAAGCCTGGTGCGCGGCCAGGAACGTGCGCGACGCCACCAGCCTCTGGTCGCGGTTGTAGAGCAGCTTGGCGGTGACCTCGATGGTGGCGCTGGGAACGGCGCTGCCCGCGTAATCCGATTCGAAGCGGTGGACCTCCATGACCAGCTTGTAGTCGGGGCGGATCCCGACCTCGCTGCGGGCAACGGCATCGATGTGGCCGGAATCCTCCAGCGCGCGCAGCACCGTCGTCTCGAGCATGTCGGTCGCGGGCTGCGCCCAGGTCGCGCCGGCATACACCTGCAGTTCGGCGGGGCTCGGGCGCACGTTGATGCGCGGGCTGTCGACCATGCGCGGGGCGCTGGCATTGGCGACCGACAGCTGCCATTCCACGCGCGGCCACGACGGGTCCGCGTCCACCCGCACCACCGGCGCATAGATCGTGCCGCGCTCGCCTCCGCCGCCACCCCCGAGCAGGCCGCAGCCGGAGAAGGCCGCTGCCAGGGCCAGCGCCAGCAGCAGGCGCGGAGCGGAACGGGGGGCAGGGCGGAATGGACGGTCAGGGCTGGTCATTCGGATCGAACTCCGTGGGTGCGTCGCGGCCGAACAGGTAGCGGACCGGGTTGCTGTCGAGGCGGTCGCTGATGCGGCGCAGGTCGCGCACCAGCCCGCGCAGCTCGCTCAGGGTGGGGCCAAGCTGGGACAGCCCATCGTTGGCGAAGCTGTTGATGGCGGCGCGGTTTTGGTTGAGGATCGCGTCCGCGCCATCGGCAGCGGAGTCAAGCCGCGCCAGGGTACTGTCCAGGCGCTCCATCAGCGCGGGCAGCTCCTGGACGAAGGCCCGGTCAAAATCGACGATGGCGCCGTTGGCGCTGGCCAGGGTCTGCTCCAGCTGCTCACTGGCCTGGCGCGCGGAGGCAAGCAGGGCGGTCACGTCCTGGCGGCTGTCACCAAAGGCGGCGGTGGCGTTTTCCAGGTTGGCCAGCGTGTTCTCGATGCTGGTGATGTTCTCCTCGCTGAGCAGGCCATCCAGGCGCTCGACCATGCGGCTGGCGGTGTCGGCGATGTTCTGCAGCGCCGACGGCGCGGTGGGGATCACCGGCACGTCGCGCGTCGTGGTATCCACCAGCCGCGGCGCCTCGGGGCTGCCGCCGGTGAGCTGGATGATCGGCGGCCCGGTGAGGCTGGTGATGGACAGCCGCGCCTGCGTATCGGCCTTGACCGGCGCGCGCGCGTCCACGCGCAGCATGGCGATCACCTCGCGTGGGTCGTCCGGCGAGAGCTGGAGCGACTGCACCGTGCCCACGGCGATGCCGTTGTACTGCACGCTGCTGCCCTCCGTCAGGCCCGTCACCGGCTCGTTGAACAGCACCGCGTATTCCTGCCAGCTGCGGTCGGAGGCGAACTTGGCCGCCCACAGCGCGAACAGCAGGCCGAACACGGCCACGCCGATGGTGAAGGCGCCGATCAGGACGTAATTGGCTCGGGTTTCCATGTCAGGCTTCCAGCGGCTTGCCGTGTGGCGGGTTGCGGTCGCGGGCGGCGCGGGCTGCCCGTGCGCGCGGGCCGTGGAAGTACTCCTGCACCCACGGATGATCGACCTGCTCGACTTCGGAGACAGGCCCGACGGCCAGCACCCTGCGCTCGGCCAGTACCGCGACCCGGTCGCAGATCGCGTACAGGGTATCCAGATCATGTGTGATCAGGAACACGGTCAGCCCCAGCGCCTGCTGCAGCGTCCGGATCAGCTGGTCGAACGCGGCCGCGCCGATCGGGTCCAGGCCCGCGGTTGGCTCGTCCAGGAACAGCAGCGGCGGATCCAGGGCCAGCGCCCGTGCGACGCCCGCGCGCTTGCGCATGCCGCCGGAAAGCTGGGAGGGCAGCTTGTCCACGGCCTCGGCCGGAAGGCCGGCGAGCTTCACCTTCAGCAGGGCCAGTTCGTAGCGCAGCGAATCGCCCAGGCTCGGGTAGTACTCCTTCAGCGGCACTTCCACGTTCTCGCCCACGGTCAGCGAGGAGAACAGGGCACCATCCTGGAACAGCACGCCGATATTGCGCTCGATGTGGTAGCGGACCTCGGGCGACTCGCTCAACGCGTCCTCGCCCAGCACGCGGATCTGGCCGGCGTTGGGCCGGCGCAGGCCGATGACCGTGCGCATCAGCACCGATTTGCCGCTGCCCGAGCCCCCCACCACGGCGATGATCTCGCCGCGGCGCACGTCCAGGTCAAGTCCTTCGTGCACGACCTGCTCGCCGAAGCGGTTGTCCAGCCCGCGGATGCTGATGACCGGTTCGGGGTCCTGTCCGTCGGCCATCACCGTCACCAGCCCATGTGCATGAACCAGATCGCCGCGAACGCGTCGATCACGATCACCAGCGAGATCGTCTGTACCACGCTGGAGGTGGTGCGCTCGCCGACGGACTGCGCGGTGCCGGTGACCTGCAGGCCCTCCAGGCAGCCGATCAGCGCGATGAGCAGCGCGAACAGCGGCGCTTTCGACAGGCCCACCAGCATGTGCCGGAACTGGAACGTGTCCTGCATGCGCGCAAGGTAGGCCTGCGGGGTGATTTCCAGCGACAGCACCCCCACGCTCAGGCCCCCGGCCAGGCCCGCGGTCATCGCGAGGAAGGTCAACAGCGGCAGCATCACCAGCAGGGCGATGGTCCGCGGCAGCACCAGCAGGTCGATCGGATCCAGGCCCAGGGTCCGGATGGCGTCGACTTCCTCGCGGCTGACCATTGCGCCGATCTGCGCGGTGAAGGCGCTGGCGGTGCGGCCGGCCAGGATGATGGCGGTGAGCAGGACGCCGAACTCACGCAGGAACGCGATGCTGACCAGCTCCACCACGAAGATCTCGGCCCCGAAGTCGGCCAGGATGGTGGCCCCAAGGAAGGCGATTACCGCGCCCACCAGGAACGAAAGCAGCACCACCAGCGGCACCGCGTCCAGCCCCACCTGCTCCATGTGGTGCACCGTGGCGGTGAGGCGGAAGCGCGAGGGCTGGCGCAGCAGCCGCAGCATCTTCGCCAGGTTCTCACCCAGGAAGCTCAGCAGTGCGGTGGCTTCGCTCGCGTAGCCGTGCACGGCCTTGCCGAGGCGGGCAAGCGCGGCGCCGAACCCGTAGTCGCGGCCGCGCGGCGGGCGGTCGTCCTGTACATCCTCGATTGCCGCCACCAGCGCGTGGTGGTCGGGATGGAAAGTGAAACCCGAGAAATCCAGGTCGTGACTGCGCGCGAACCGGATCAGCCGCAGCACCCCCAGCGTGTCCAGGCGCTCCACGCCGGTGGCATCGATCGAGCGGATCTGGTCCGGTGCCTGCGACAGCGCCTGGCCGATCAGGTCGGTATGACGCAGCGTCCAGCGCCCCTGCAGAAGCAGCCGCGCGGGATCCGCGGGGTCGGCGCTTGCGCTGGGCGGGGTGGCGGGTGGGGTCATGCGGACCTGGATCCAAGGGGGCCGGACGGCTGGCCATAGAGTACGAAATTGCGTCTGCGCACGGTGAAGCCGCGGCGGCGCGCGCAGGGACACGGCCGCCCCTGTCGACCCGGCGTGGCCCGTGCCATCCTGTGCCGATGACCCGCAACTCCCCCCGCACCTATACCTATGCGGCCCGGATCGCCTTCGTGGTGGAACTGGCCGAGCACCTGCATGCCTATGGCACCACCGCGCAGCGCCTGGAGGGCGCGGTGGTGGGCGTTGCCCACCAGCTGGGACTGGAGTGCGAGCCGCGGGTGTCACCGACCGGGATGGTCCTGGCCTTCAGCGACCCGCAGCGACCTCCCGGCGAGAGCGACATCACGCGGGTGCTGCGCACCGGCCTGGGCGAGGTCAACCTGTACAAGCTCAGCGAGGCCGACCGCATCGCCGAAGAGGTGCTCGCGGGTAAGCTGGACCTCGCCGAAGGCCACGCCGCGCTGCTCGAGCTGGAACTGCGCCGGTCCAGCCGCGCGGCCAGCCTGTTGCATACCTTCGGCTTCGCCATGGTCGCGGCGGGGATCGCCGCCCTGTGGCGGCTGCCGTGGCTGGATGTCGCCACGGCCGCGGCCGTCGGCCTGCTCGTCGGCCTGCTCGACCGGGCCACCCGCAACGGCGACCGGCTGAAGGAGGCCCACGAAGCGCTTGCGGGCATGCTGGCCGGTTTCGCCGCGATCGCGGTGGCAAGCACCCTGGGACCGCTCAACCTCAACACCGTGATCATCGCCTCGCTGCTGGTGCTGCTTCCCGGCATGGCGCTGACCAACGCGGTGAATGAACTCACGAGCCAGCACCTGGTGTCGGGCACCGCGCGCTTTTCGGGAGCGGTGGCCACGGTGATGAAGTTGACCGTGGGCACCATGATCGCGCTGACCGTGGCACAGATGCTGGGAATCGAACCGCAGGTGCGGGCCTGGCGGCCGCAGCCGGACTGGGTGGAGTGGATGGGCCTGGTGGTGGCGAGCGCGGCGTTCGCCGTGCTGTTCCGGGCCCGCCTGCGCGACGTGCCCCTGGTCATGGCCGCCGCCGCCACCGGCTACCTGATCGCGCGCCATGCAGGCCTGGCCTGGGGTGGGCCGGTGGGGCTGTTCCTTTCGGCGCTGGTGGTCACCGCGGCGGGCAACGGCTACGCCCGATGGGCCAACCGGCCCGGCGCGATCGTGCGGGTGCCCGGCATCATCATGCTGGTGCCGGGCAGCGCGAGCCTGCGCGGACTGCTGACGCTGATCCAGCAGCAGGACGTCGCAGTGGGGCAGGAGGCGCTGATGGCGGTGGTGAACATCATCCTGGCGCTGATCGCCGGCCTGCTGTTCGGCAATCTCATCCTGCCCGCGCGCAAGAACCTGTAATCCTCCGCAGGCCAAAAAAAAACGCCGGCCAGGGCCGGCGTTTCCATGCCTGCAGTGCAGGGCGATCATTTCTTGATCAGGAAATCCTCGAGCTTCTTGCCCTTTTCCAGCTCCGCCACCAGCCAGCGCGGCTGCTTGCCGCGGCCGGCCCAGGTCTCGTCCTTGTTGGCGGGGTTGCGGTACTTGGGCGGCACCTTGCCCAGCTTGCGGCCGGCGGTGGACTTTTTCGCCGCCTTGCGGGTGGCGGTCTTGCGGGTGGCCGCGGTGCCACCGAACAGCTCTTCGATGGTGTAGCCCTCGGCCTTGGCCTGGGCGCGGAGTTTGGCACGCACCGTGGCGATGGGCTTGCGCTTGGCCAGGGCGGTCTTGCGACGCTTCGCCTTGTTGATCAGCGACTCGAGTTCTCTGGGGCTCAATTCGTCGACGTCGATTGGCATCGAATGCTCCTTCGGAATGGGGAAGATAATCGGATGCAAAACACCGGCATTGATGCTGCCGCGTGGCGGATCATAATCGATCGCATAAAGCCCGCACAAATGCCCCCATTAACCCGGTTGCGGCGCTGGTCAGGAGGCGCCGAGCCTTTCCATGAGCGACTGGCGATCAAGCTGTTCGGGCCCGGTGGCTGTACGTGCCCGATATTCGAATGTCCCTGATCCGATCCCGCGCGCCGATACCACCACCCGGTGCGGGATGCCGATCAGTTCGATGTCGGCGAACATCGGCCCCGGGCGCAGGCCGCGGTCGTCGAGCACCGCGTCGATGCCCGCGGCGCGCAGGGACCCGTAAAGTTCCTGGGCGGCGGCATCCACCTCCGGTGCGTTCTTCGGGTTGATCACGCATACCGCCACCTGCCAGGGCGCCATCGCCTCGGGCCAGATGATCCCGGCATCATCGTGGCCCTGTTCGATCGCCGCGGCCACGATGCGGGAGACGCCGATCCCGTAGCACCCCATCAGCGGGTGCACGTGGCCGCCATTTTCATCAAGCACGGTGAAGTCCATCGCCTGGCTGTACTTGCGGCCAAGCTGGAAAATGTGGCCGACCTCGATCCCGCGGGCGATGCGCAGGCGCCCGCCGTCGATCGCGCGGTCGCCTTCCACCACCTTGCGCACATCGGCGACCACGTCGGGCTCGGGCAGGTCGCGGCCCCAGTTGACCCCCGCCAGGTGCCAGCCTGCGCGGTTTGCGCCCACCACGAAATCCGCCATGGCCGCCACCTCGCGGTCGGCCACCACCCGCACCTGCCGCTGCGGGCCGAGCGGTCCGATGAAGCCCGGCTCGCTGCCCAGGTGCTCGATGATCTCCTCGTCGGTCGCCATCCGGTAGCCGGCCATGCCCGGCACCTTGGCCAGCTTGACCTCGTTGACTTCGTGGTCGCCGCGCACCAGCACCAGCACGAAGCCCTCGCCGGTCATGGTGGCAACCGACTTCACCGTGTGCCGTAGTTCGATGCCCAGCAATTCGGCCACGGCCGCGCAGGTCTTCTGGGTTGGCGTTTCGACGCTGCGCATCTCCGCCGACGGCGCGGGGCGCGGCCCGGGCCCCGCGGCGCTCGCGGTCTCCACGTTTGCCGCGTAACCGGAGCCGTCCGAAAACGCAATCGCATCCTCGCCCGAATCCGCCATCACGTGGAACTCCTGGGAGGCGTCCCCGCCAATTGCCCCCGAGTCCGCGTGGACCGCGCGGAAACGCAGTCCCAGGCGGGTGAAAATGCGCGTATAGGCGGCGTGCATGTTGGCGTATTCCGACGCCAGCCCGTCCGCGTCCAGGTGGAACGAATAGGCATCCTTCATCAGGAATTCGCGCGAGCGCATGACCCCGAAGCGCGGCCGGATCTCGTCGCGGAACTTGGTCTGGATCTGGTAGAAGTTGACCGGCAGCTGCCTGTAGCTCGAGAGCTCGTGGCGCGCGAAGTCGGTAATCACTTCCTCGTGGGTCGGGCCCACGCAATACCAGGCGTCCTTGCGGTCCTTCAGCTTGAGCAGCTGGCCGCCGAAAACGTCCCAGCGGCCGCTTTCCTCCCAAAGTTCGCGCGGTTGCACCGACGGCATCAGCAGCTCGATCGCGCCGGCGGCGTCCATTTCTTCGCGGACGATTTTCTCCACCTTGCGCAGCACCCGCAGGCCCAGCGGCGACCAGGTGTACAGGCCGGCGGCCAGGCGCCTGATCATCCCGGCCCGGAGCATCAGCCGGTGGCTGGCGATCTCGGCGTCGGCGGGGGTTTCACGGGTGGTATGGAGATGGAATCGCGACAGGCGCATCGGCAGGGTATCTGGCAGCGGACGGCCCGGCATTGTGCCACGCAGGAGCGCGCGCGCCGCGGCTGCGCTCAGCGTTTCCGACCGTCGATCGTGATGCCCTCGGACGGATGCATGTCGACCTTTTCATACTCCACGCCCGGCGGCGGTGGGCGGTCGGTCACCTGGCGCACGCCGTCGGCATCCCGCCACCGGTACAGGACCGGCCTGGCGTCCTCGTACGCCGCTGCGGCCGCCGCTTCGGCCCGTTGCGCCCGGGCCTGGCGATCCTGCGGGGGCTCGCGCGCCAGCCACCACGCCACGGCGATTCCGCCCGCCACACCCAGGACGATGGCCCAGGACAGGCGCATCCGTCAGGCCTCGTCGACGCAGTATGCGCGCGCCGCGGCCTGCGCCAGGTCCAGCTGCCGGGCGCGCTCGTCGGCGGTCAGCTCCCGGGCGTTGCCCTCGGCGTCCTCCTGTTGCACGGGGCCTTCGCTGGTGAGGATCTCGATGTTGGCGCGGGCCGCGGCGCACTGGGGATTGGTTCCGGCGTCGCCGCCCGGCGCGGGCGCCGGCTGCGCGCTGGACCCGGTGTTGGTGATGCGACGCGTCTGGTAGGGCGTGCCGGCGGGCGGCGGGGTTTCCGAATAGTGGGTAATCCCCCGCGCGTCGGTCCACTGGTAAATGTCGCTGGCGCCGGCGCCGGCGGATGCCGCCGCCAATGCCAGGGCGGCGCACAGGATGGGATGGCGCATGCGGAAACTCCTTTGGACAGGCCGGCCCCGGATTGCAGCACCGGGACGCCGGGGGCGCAAGTGATCCGGTCCCGGATTCGATGCCTGTGCGCCGGATCGCGGCGCGGCCGGTAAACTCCCGCCATGGATGACCAAGACACTGCTGCGCCGCGCGCCCGCTCGCGGGGGATTTACCTGCTGCCGAACCTGTTCACCACGGGCGGCCTTTTCGCCGGCTTTTTCGCCATCATCTCCGCGTCCCAGGGACGCATCGGCCCGGCGTGCGTGGCCATCTTCGTGGCCGCGATCCTGGATGGCATCGACGGCCGGGTGGCGCGGCTGACCAATACCCAGAGCGAGTTCGGCGTCCAGTATGACTCGCTGGCCGACCTGATCAGCTTTGGCATGGCGCCGGCGCTGGTGATGTACCACTGGTCACTGGTGGAGCTGCGGCTGGACGGCGTCACCCTGGGCCGGGTGGGATGGCTGGCCGCGTTCCTGTACGCCGCCTGCGCGGCGCTGCGCCTGGCCCGCTTCAACAGCCAGGTGGCGGTGGTCGACAAGCGCTGGTTCATCGGCCTGGCCAGCCCGGCGGCGGCGGGGCTGATGGCCAGTTTCGTCTGGACCGCGCATTCGCTGGGCCAGGATGGCCACGCGATGCGCTGGGCCGCCCTCGCGGTCACGGTCGTGGCCGGCCTGCTCATGGTCAGCCGCATCCGCTATTCGAGCTTCAAGGGGCGGGGCAGCGGCCCCCGCTCGGACAGGGTGCCGTTCTTCGCACTGCTGATCGCCGTGGGGGTGCTGATCGCGCTGTGGATCGATCCGCCCAAGACGCTGCTGGCGGCTTCCGCGCTCTACGCGGCCTCCGGACCCGCCTGGTGGCTGGTCCGCCGCCGGCAGGGCGCGGAGCGGGGCGCGGCATGAGCTGGGACGTGGTCCAGCGCGAGGCCCTGCAGGCGATGGGGTACGAACTGCTGCGCAGGGTCGACCCCGGCGCGGGCGAAGTGCCCGAGGGCGCGCTGTATGACGCGCTGTTGCGGGCGGCCGGGCGGGACCGCAATTCCCCCGATGCCGCCGCGCTGTGCCAGTCCTGGCCACCGCCCGCGGTGCTGCGCACGCCGGCTGGCAAGCGCGCGCTGTGGCCGCAGTTGCGCGCGCTGCGGAGGAGGTCGCCGGCGAGATGAGCGCGCAGCCCGACGGTGTCCGGTCGCGGCCCGGGCTGCGGCCGATGCGCGAACAGGACCTGGACGAGGTCATCGCGATCGAACACAGCGCCTACCCGTTCCCCTGGACCCCGGGCATCTTCCGCGACTGCCTGCGCGTGGGCTATCCGGCCTGGGTGCTCCACGAGCACGGGGCGATCATCGGCTACGCGGTGCTCAGCGTGGCGGCGGGCGAGGCGCACCTGCTCAACATCTGCGTGGATCCGCGTCGGCAGGGCCAGGGCCTTGGCCGTTGGCTGCTGCGCTCGCTGCTGGAGATCGCGCGCAGGGACGGCGCGGAACGGATGTTCCTGGAAGTCCGCCCGTCCAACCCGCACGCGGTGGCCCTGTACGAGGATGAGGGGTTCAACGAGATCGGGCGGCGCCCGCGCTATTACCCCACCCACGGCGGGCGCGAGGATGCCATCGTGATGGCGCGGGAGCTGCTGCCCGACGGGGATTGGCCGACGCCCCGCCCGTAGGCGCGGATTTCAGCCTCGCGCGGCGCGGCCCTCAGCCGAGCCGGGCGCGCTGGGAGGTGAGGTTCTCCAGCTGCGCAGTCCAGTCCGCCAGCCGCCGCCGCTCCTGTTCGACCACCGCCTCGGGAACCTTCTCGCTGAACTTCGCCAGCTTGGCGCTGCTCTTCTCCTTCTCGGCCGAGACCCGCGCGATCTCCTTGTCCAGGCGCGCGCGCTCGGCGTCCAGGTCCACCAGCCCCTCGAGCGGCACG
>Ga0079224_100011701_pt1 | contig 12105 bp, 9 predicted proteins | sample Stecom2015_FD_80414 | JGI IMG/M metagenome (GOLD analysis project Ga0079224, IMG submission 80414) | Agricultural soil microbial communities from Utah to study Nitrogen management - Steer compost 2015 | ecosystem: Environmental > Terrestrial > Soil > Agricultural land | place: USA: Utah... | reverse complement strand
GGTCTACGGCTATGACTTGAAAAATATCGGTTGAGGGGAAAATGATATTGGCGGCATCCATCATAACTAAACGTCATGAGGTAGATTTATAATGCGCTCACCACCAAAAGTGGGGAAGAACCTCTTTCAGTGGAATTTCCACCGTGGTTCAGGTCGCTGCTGAAAATTGTGCCGATATCGCCATTGATGATGATGGCCGTATTGGCAAGTGCGAACAGCGGCATGATGATAAAGCCAGTAAAACTTTGCAGTTTAACGCTAAGGTCTTCTAATGGAGAAAAACCAGCACGTCCTGACTGCAGGGGGATCGTGAAAGCAAGCAGCACACCTGCGATGGTAGCATGAATACCTGATGCTTGCATAAAATACCACATGGCCACTCCTACCATCAGATAAGGAATTCGGCTGGAAACTTTAAGCCGGTTTAGGATAAGCAGGAAAAGAAAGATGGCGAGTGCGATCACAAGGTTCTGGAGGACGACCCCGTGGTTGTAGAAGACGGCGATGACCAGGATCGCACCCAGATCGTCGATCACGGCAAGGGCCATCAGGAATACTTTAAGGCTTAATGGAACCCGGCTGCCAAGCAGAGCCAAAGCCCCGAGAGCAAAAGCGATGTCGGTGGCCATAGGGATTCCCCAACCCTGCTGATAAATGCCTCCCTCGTTAAATAATGCAAAGAACAAGGCTGGTGCCAGCATTCCTCCGAGGGCGGCCAGTACCGGGAGAATAGCCTTCCTGAAGGAGGATAATTCTCCTTTTACCAGTTCCCGTTTTATCTCCATGCCCACCACAAGGAAAAAGATGCCCATGAGTCCGTCGTTTACCCAGTGCAGCAATGAATGATCCAAGCTGAATCTGCCCCAGCGAAGGCCTACGTGCGTTTCCCAAAATTTAAGGTAAGTGTCACCGAAAGCACTGTTAGCCATGGCGATGGAAAACACCGTGCAACAGATGAGGATGACACCGGAAGCTTGTTCGGTACGCAGAAATCCTTGAAGAGTCTGAAAAGTAGGTGCTGGTTTGGGTCTTGTTATCATGTGAACGAAAGTAAAGGCAGTCAGGGGGTTACTTGGGGGGTAAATTCGTATAAAAGAGGGGAAGGAGAAGAATCTGTGATGGAACAGGGAATAAAACTGTTATATTAGAGATTGATTTAAACCAGGAAAGCGCGGAGAAGTTTCAATCCCTAAACCCGTTTTCGAACAGTTGTAAGGATCACGCGTGGTTTTGAAAATGAGAAAGTTATCAAGTGTATTGTGTTTGGCGGCGTTTTGCTTCCTCCTGCCGGTAGCTGCTTTCGGTCAGGGAGGAGAGCCTACGGGAAATTTTAAGATCAATTACCTGGGTATCGAAAAAGGGCTGTCGAATAATTCCGTAACATCGATTTATCAGGATGAGCGGGGATTCATGTGGATCGGCACCTTTGACGGGCTCAATAGGTATAACGGCTATGATTTTCTGGTCTATAGAAATCAGCCGGATGATTCTACTACCTTGATTAACAACAGGATCGTCAGCATTTACGGGAATCGGGACCAGATCTGGATCGGAACCAAAAGAGGGGTAAGTGTCTATGATTATCTGTCGGGCAAGTTCTCCGACAGATACAGTGTTGATCCTGTTTCCGGGGAAAAAGAGCTGATCGATGACCCCATTAATGAAATCAACGGGGACGGAGAAAATATCTACATTGCGACAGCAGGGAGCGGACTTTTATACCAGGTAGGTAAAACCAATGAATGCAGGAAAATCCCGCTTTACTTACACGGAAAACTTCTCTGGGATTTTCACGCACAGGGTATAGTTTTCGACGGGGATGGCGGCATGTGGGCATTCATACAGGGTTACGGTATAGCAGCGATGAAGCCCGGGGCCAATGCTCTTCAATTGATGTTCTCGTCGGTTAAGAGCGGGCATTCCCTGGTCTTTGACAACGAATCCAATCTATGGGTTGGGTTGGATGACGGGGTGCTGAAATATCATATCAAAGACAAAAGTTACGAGATATTTTCCCACCGTAAGATCAGATATAAAGTGACGGATCTGCTTTTTCTGGAGGAATCCGGGCAGATATGGGCGGCAACGGACGGTAACGGTATCATTCAATACGATATCGATAAGCAAACTTTTACGTCCTTTAATGAAGGGACAAACACTAAAAAGCTCAATAGTAATTCGGTCTATTCCCTTTACCGGGATCATGCAGGAAGAAAATGGGTGGGAACGCTCAGGGGCGGGATCAATGTCGTGGAGCTTGAAAGCCTTCTTTTCCGGACCGTCTCCCGGAATGAACATGCGGAAGCCCCGCTGGCTGGTGATTTTATCCTTTCTTTTTGCGAGCAGGATCAGGACCATGTATGGATCGGTACGGACGGAAAAGGAGTGAGCCGCTGGGACCGCCGAAGGAACACCTTTACCAATTACTCGCATGATCCTCACGATCCCTACTCCCTTCCGAATGATTTCGTGACTGCTATTGTAAAGGGGAAGGGTGGATACTGGTTCGGCACGTACGGCGGCGGGGTCAGCCGTTTTGATGCGAAGACGGGACAGTTCCGAAAATATACCCTGTACAATGAAAGGTATGGGTTTGAACAAAAAAACGTATGGGTAATCTTCAAGGACCGCACTGATCAGTTATGGGTAACAACGCTGGACGGAGACGGGCTGTTCAGGTATAATAAGGAACGGGACTGGTTTGATTTTTTTGATGCCGGAATCTCCGGGATCATTTCCATGGCCCAGGATAGTTCAGGGAATCTGTGGGCAGGAACATTCTATGAGCTGATAAAAGTGGACCCGGAAGGCAATGATCATCAAGTTTTTAAGGTAAAGTACCCAGTGCGGGCGATCCTGCCGGAGAATAATGGATCCTTACTGATAGGTACCGAAGGCGGGGGACTGTGGGAATTTAATCCGGCTACTGGAAAAAAGACGGTTTTCACCCAGGCCGAAGGACTTCCAAATAATTCGGTGTTGAATATACTCCAGGATAACGCGGGTACCTATTGGCTAAGTACCTTCAACGGTATCTCGAAATTCAACAGGGAGACGAGCCGGTTCGTAAATTATTACGATTCGGACGGCTTGCAAAGCAACCAGTTCAACTATAACGCCGCTTTGAAACTTTCAAGCGGGGAATTGTTGATGGGCGGGATCAAAGGGTTCAATATCATAGATCCGGCAATAAACGACCCAGCAGATAAATTCCCGGAACTGCTAGTATCCGGGATCAGGATCAATAACGTTCCGGTAGAAGAAACTGGCCATACTGCTTTTGGGATCGGTGAATTGGAGCTCCCCTACCACCAATCGATGCTTACCGTCAATTTTGTAGCGCTTGAATATACGATGCCCGATAAGATCTCTTATGCTTATTTCATGGAAGGCTGGGACAGGGGATGGCATTATGTAGGTAACGCGCGGGTGGCCAACTATTCAAAACTAGCCGAAGGGAGCTATGTCCTGAAAATAAAATCTACCAATGCGGACGGTACCTGGAATGAAGCTATTACTACGCTTCCCATTACCATCCTTCCCCCCTGGTACCGGACGGGCTGGGCTTATTTGTTATACCTGCTGCTTGGTTCGGGGCTAACCTATGTGGTCATTACCTATCAAAGGAGGCAATCCAGGTTGAAGTACGAGATCCGGCTATCGGTAGACAGGATCAGGCAGGAAAAGGAATTGAACGAAAAGAAGCTGGCGTTTTTTACCAATATTGCACATGAGTTCCGTTCGCCTTTGACCATGATCATCAATCCGCTGAAAGAGCTGACCTGCGGAAAGGATCACGACCTGGACCCTGATGCGGTTGAAGTGGCTTACCGGAATTCGCGCCGTTTGCTGAGCCTGGTAGACCAGCTATTATTTTTCAGGAAGACGGAAACTGAGACCGGCGAAATGAAAGTGGTCAGACTGGATGCAATAGCGCTTTGCAAGGAAGTCTATACCTGTTTTTTACACCTTGCCAAATCCAGGAATATCGATTATCGGTTCCAAACAAACGCCGACCAGTTCTTCATTTATGCCGACCGGCAAAAAATCGAGATTGCACTGTTTAATTTGATCTCCAACGCCCTGAAATTCACCCGGGAAACTAACGGAAAAGTAGTCGTACAAGTAACGGGTAAAGCCAATAACCTGATCATTTCCGTATCCGACAATGGCATCGGTATTCCGGAGGAGGAAAGGAAGCGGATTTTCGAGCTATTCTATCAATCGTCCAGAGGAATAAAGCTCAATAAAAAAGGATTCGGCATCGGACTCTATCTTGCTCGCAAGTTTGTCGAACAACACTCGGGAGAAGTGAGTTGCGTCAGCGATACTGATGGGACAACCTTTGATATTACCTTAAAAAGAGGGAAAAAACATTTCGGGGATGTTTTAATACAAGAGGACTTTGAAGAACATGTAATGTTCTATGAGGAATTAGGAGATGTTAACGAAACAACCGGGGAACCTCTCGGAAAAGAGCCGGAGAAACCTGTGGTTCAGGAGATCGTTGAAAGTAGAAAAACGATTTTAATAATCGACGACAATCCGCAGATAAGGCAGTATATCAAAAAAATACTTTCAAAGACGTACCGGGTGTCTGAAGCGGAAAGCGCCGAACAAGGAATGGAAGCCATCCGGTTCCGTCAACCAGATTTGATCATATCCGACGTAGTCATGGGCGAAATGAACGGGGTTGAGCTATGTAAGACCATTAAGAATGACGATGACCTCAAGCATATACCGGTTATTCTGCTTACCGCCAGCGGTTCGGAAGAAATAAAACTCACAGGGGTAGAGGTAGGAGCGGATGATTACATTACCAAGCCATTTGACAAGGATTATTTAACAGCGCGGATCAAAGGCATTTTAAAAAGGCAGGAGGTTATTCAGGATCACTTGCTCAATACCGTCACCCAACGGCCATCAGACGGCAAAATGTGCCAGGAAGACAAGGAGTTCTTAGATCAAATGGTCGGCGTTATTGAATCGAACCTCGAAGACGATGATTTCAATATAAAGGCCCTTGCCGGCAAAATGGGGATGAGCCATTCCCTTATGTACAAGAGAATCAAGCTGATCACTGGAAAGTCCCTTAATGAGCTGGTCCGATTCGTCCGCCTCCGCAGAGCTGCGACCTTACTGATCACTTCAGATTCCCGGGTGAACGAAGCCGCAAGCATTACAGGTTTCAACGACTTAAAATATTTCCGGAAGCAGTTCCAGCAGCAATACGGGATGAATCCGTCGGAATTTCAAAAAAAGTACCGGGGAGCCTTGCAGGATAAGCAATATGTGCTGAATGAAAACCTATGGGGATCCGAGGGGACGGATTAACCCCCTAATCGGATGAAAATAACCCCTTTCTGTTTTCTTTTTATCCTCCATTTTTGAAGCAGCAACTCTGAACATCCGTACGAATGAGGACGATAAAAACACTTTGTCTTATTGGGCTGACTAGCTTTGCCTCCTGCGCCGCCAGCCGTCATGTTTCAATGTCAGCAGCAGGAAGAGAACCCGCTACGATCGACAGCACAGTGTATGAACTTGTCTGGAGCGATGAATTTGATGTGGACGGGAAACCTGACAGTCGGAACTGGTCTTACGAGACGGGTTTTGTAAGAAACCATGAACTACAATACTACCAGCCTTCGAATGCAATGGTGAAGGGCGGCCTGCTTGTTATAGAGGGACGGCGGGAAAATGTTAAAAACCAAGCCTATCAGCCGGGAAGCGGGGACTGGCGAAAAAATCGTGAGTACGCTGAATATAGTTCCGCCAGTATCAATACGCGGGGAAAAAGGGAATTTCTGTACGGGATTTTTGAAGTCAGGGCCCGGATTGACCCGGCCAAGGGAATGTGGCCTGCGATATGGACATTGGGAGTATCCGGAGATTGGCCCGCCAACGGCGAAATTGACATAATGGAATATTACCGCATCAACGGGGAACCGCTGATCCTGGCTAATGCCGCCTGGCTGCATCCCAAAGGCGGCGTGATGTGGGATGAAGCAAAAATCCCCTTCGCTGATTTCCAGGCCAAAGATCCTGAATGGGCGCAAAAATTCCATATCTGGAAGATGGACTGGACTGAAGATTATATCCGTATTTACCTTGATGGTGAGCTCTTGAATGAGATTGACCTGAAACAGGCGAAAAACCCCGATGGTTATCACCCGTTCCGGCAGCCGCACTATATTCTGCTTAATCTGGCTCTCGGATCCAACGGAGGAGATCCCTCAGATACCGAGTTTCCCCGAAAATATGAAGTAGATTACGTACGGGTTTACCAAAGGGAAGGTGAATCTAAACGCATAGAAACAACTGACTTAAACAGATAGAAACAAGAAATGAAACAGACAACAATAACGTTTCACCCGCTTATTAACCTGGCGAGCGTACTCACACTCACGTTGCTTGCGATGTTTTTCTCCTCGCCCACATATGCGCAGACCGGCAACAAAGTAAGCGATGGGAAGGATACCGGTAATTTCGAGCTTTTCAGGGATCATCTCCCCGCCGGAGCTCGCTGGACGGCTAACGAGGAATTCGTCCGCGATGGAGGTCCGGATAGCAGTATCAGTTATATTTATGTTAAATCGTCTACCAGTCCGGCTGAGATAACTGGTCTGTCGCTGCCCATTCGGGAGAATCCCGGTCCGGGAGAATACCGGTATATCACCTTTAAATGGACGAAGTGGGGGGGCGAACATATCGGCATGCGGTTCAGCCACAAGGTATCCGGAGAATCCGGCAACCGTGCAGGGGAAAAATATGACTACACCTATGTCGCCGGTGAGGGTGATACACTAAAAAAGGCCATGAAGATCAGCGCCAGTAAACCTGATGGTTGGACGGTAATTACCCGCGATCTCTGGAAGGATTTCGGTGACTTTACCTTGACGGGTGTGAGTTTCATCTGCCCTGACGGGCGCGATGCCGGTTTCGATGCAATTATTCTTGGTAAAAGTGAGAATGCATTTCAAGGAGCTCCGGGGGTACTTCCGTCCCAGGTAGCGGATCCCGTTGCCGTCGACAATGATGCTGATATGTCACTCAGCGAGGCTTCTGTTGCAGAAGGAGCGGGCCAGTCGCAAGGTATCAAAGTGGATTGGGCCGCTCAGATCAAGGCGGGAGGGGTGTGGATGTACCCTTTATACCTCCTGGCGATTGTGGCCATCGTGGTTGCGGTTCAGCGATTGCTGACCTCACGGGAGAAGCGCATAGCGCCTAAAGAGCTTCGCTCCGCGGTTCGGGACAGTCTTTTACAAGCGGATATAAATGCTGCCATTGAAGCTTGTAACCAGTATCCTTCTACATTGGGAGAGTCGTTGTACTTCGTTTTCAAGCACCGGAGCGCCGGCAGGGACGTGGTCAGCCAAACGGCAGGCGACATTGCCGGCCGCGACATCAGGGAACACCTGAATCGTATATATCCGCTTTCGGTCATCGCTTCGCTTTCTCCATTGCTGGGTCTTTTAGGAACCATCGTCGGAATGATTGAAGCCTTCGGCATTGTCGCGATGTATGGAGATCAGGGGGGTGCAGCCATCCTCTCCGATTCGATTTCCAAGGCCTTGATCACAACCGCAGCCGGGCTGATCATTGCCGTACCTTCGATCGCCGTATATTTTGTGATCAAGAAAAGGATGACGCGCCTGGCGTCCGTTATTGAAGTGGAAGTGGAAAATGCGACGACAGAACTTTATTTGAGCGATAATTCGTCGGCATTGGCAACGGCACAAATTGAAGAGAAGGAAAACAACCATGCGTATACCACTTGAGGAGAATGATAAGGTAGAGGTGCCCATGGCGCCGTTGATCGACTGCGTCTTTCTGCTGCTGATCTTCTTCCTGGTAACCACCATGATGAAAAAGTCCGAGATGCAGATACCGTTGTCGCTGCCTCCGACAACCTCCAGCCTGTCGGCAACCCAATCCGGGCAGGATGCTGTGATCATTGCCGTGGATGAGGAGGGAAACGTTTACCAGGTAGTGAATCATGACGCTTACACGGGACAACGTGATTTTGTGCCCATCAGCGATCTAACTGCTTTTCTTGAAGATCTTCGAAGCAGTAGGGGAACCGATATTCCCATAGACATAGCGGCGTACAAAACGGTATCCGTGGAGTCGGTGATAAAAATATTTGATAGATGTCAACTACAAGGGTTTACACAAACACGTGTGCGCCTGGGGAGCAAGCCATATGAACCTTCGATTACAGAATGATGAGGATGAACCGGAAGTATCCATGGCGCCGTTGATCGACTGCGTCTTTCTGCTGCTGATCTTCTTCCTGGTTTCAAGCATGACTAAGGTAAAGAACAAAGACATCCCTATAGATCTGCCGGTTTCGGAGTCTGCCGTTAAGATGCGTCCCGATGACAAACAGGCCGTGGTGGGGCTGGACGCCCAGGGGAATGTTTATTGGGAAGGCGAACCGGCCTCAACTAACTTCCTGCTTGAACAACTGCGATCCATTAGCATTTCCAACCCCGATCGCCGCATTCGGATTGATATGGACAAGGATACTCCCTTTGGCCGTTTTGTAGAGGTCATGGACGCCTGTCAGTTTTATGATCTGAGTAATATAGGAATTCGAACGTACGATGAGCACTACAACAGCAACTAGCCGCTCTGCGGTCATTTTCTCGTGGATAGTCGCATTGTTCGCATGCGCTGGGGTGATGCTTTTGCTTTGGTTAATCCCACCGCCTGAAAAAGGGATTATTCAGCTTCCGGATAAGAACCGGCAGCCATACCGAAATATTGAGCGAAAAGACAAACGGGAGCTGTCGCAAAAGGCGCGCGAACTACAATCGCAGCGTCCTCTTCCGCCAGAGTATGCGCATCAACTGGTGAAACAATCCGAAGTGCTCGTAAGAAGGAACCTGAGGGACCGGCTAAAAAAGTTTCAGGAGATGTCGGAAAAAATGCGGCAACAAAAAGGCATGTTGTTGAATCAGGTGGAGAAGCGGGAACTGCCGCCTTCGGCTCCTGAGGATGCCAATAATACGTCGCTCGCCCGCAACATTCCCCGGGCAGGAAATCCGCCTTTGGGTCCCGATCCTTCCGTGGCGGATCTGTATGATATGCTAAGCCAGTATGAAACCGAGATACAGAAAAATCATCTTGCTGTGAGCGCTGCAAAGCGGGCGCTGGCGAAAGGTCTTTCGTTTCCTGAAGTGTATAATTCATTGCGGCTCGGCATGTCCCGGATGCCATCTTTTGAAGAACTGATTCGCAACCAGACTGATGGAGCGGAATGGGAGCGGTCTCCCGGTAGTAATGCCAGTTCAGGATTGGTGATCAATAACACCGCCGATCTGAGCAATTACCGCGGGTTATTAGGGCAGGCCTCCCGCCAGGCAGGGCTGGCCGATGCACGTCTGGAGAGCTTATTCGGGGGGCATCGCCGTGGTGGGGGAACTCCTCCTCCAGGCGCTGGTTCCGGGGGCGGGTCAGGAAGTGGTAGCGGTTTTGGCAGCTTTGGAGCAAATGCCCCGGGCTCGGGCAATAACCCCATAAGTTATTACCAGGGCGCCCGGATCGATAAAGAAATGGTAAAAGCACAGGCTCTGCCTGGCCGGCGCTTTTCAAAAGACGCTGAACGAAAGGGATGGTTGTACGTAAATACCTGGTACATGATCGGCCCGTGGGATAACTACGGCCGGGATGATTTTGCCGTCGTTCACCCGCCAGAACTTTCCGTAGACTTCGATGCCGTTTATACCGACGGCATGGTAGGAACCGGTGTCGTTGAAACGGATTCTCATCCGATTTCGGTTCATGGTGAGGAAGTCGCCCTCGATGGAAGGCTTCGCTGGAAATTCATGCAAAGTGCATCGATGCACAATACCGTCCCGGTAACCACGGACGATGGAACCTATTATGCGTATACTGAACTTTATTTTGACGAAGCGGCTGAGATGCTGGTAGCCATTGGAACCGATGACGCCGGACGCTTGTGGATCAACGGCAAGGATGTTTGGCAGGACACTGGAACCAGTTGGTATAATATCGATGAACACATTACACCCTTTCAATTCCAGCAGGGATGGAACACCGTGCTTGTTCGCCTGGAGAACAGCGGCGGCGGCGCTACGGGTTTCAGTTTCATGATCTGCCCGAAAGAAGCGGTTGGCAGCGAGATGGTAGATGAATAGCTGGAACCGTAAATTATTCAATGACATGCTGGAATATGCGATAATTGGATCACTTCGCCATTTGTGGGTAACGTTCCCTCGATTGAAAGTCGGTTCGGCTTTTTTTTAGCTGGTTTATCGTCGGTACCGATGGGGTATACGGGTAATTTACAGGAATGTCTAACTGTTTAACGACTTAAAAACTATATTTGCAATGAGGACTCGCGTACAACGATTGAAGAAAATGAGCGACACGAAACCACATTTAGGACGCCGGATTGCCCTGATCCGCGGCGTACGCAATCTTACCCAAAAGGAATTGGCAGATTTGACTGCCTATAGCCAGCAGACCATCTCCGATATGGAAAAAAAGGAGTTGCTTACCGATGATGAGCTGCGGGAACTGACCAATGGCCTCGGTGTGACACCAGAGTTCGTGAAAGAGATGAAGGAGGAAAATCTCGGCACAATGGTGTTCCATACCCATGATCATTCTCAAGGGTATATACACAACAACATTAACCCCCTGGAGCACCTGCTGAAGCAGATGGAAGAAATCAAGCAACTGTATGAAAAGCTACTACAATCCGAAAAGGAGAAAGTAGTTCTTTTGGAACAAACATTAGACAGCTTGCGTAAATAACACACCTCTTTCCGTCCTACCTGTATCGCGGCATTCAGCAATTTGATCCAATAATTGGTTACCTTTTAACAAAGCTGCTATTATCATAAAAGTTCCGCCAGCAGGCGTTCGGTCAGGCAGGTGATTTGCCATTTACGCGATATGGCAACATAAGTACCTAATGTCTCGATGGCCATTTCCTGATTATTTGAATCGCATCAGAAGGAGCCTTCGTAAGCTCTTTCGTCAACCAGGTGGAAGAAAAAAGCCGCCCGTGCCACTGGTCGTAGACTATTACGAACACTTGTTGGTGCCGCCACTAGCCGTTTTCGTTGGTGTTGTGATGGTGGTATACGGTCATCACATCCCTTTTGGCCACTTTATTCGCTCGGTGGATTTCTACAAGGCGGTTCTTCCTAGCATCGCCTCAGCCTGGGTAGTGATGCGACTGATCGTGCGCGACACACGCCTTTTGGATGGTAACTGCCCCTGGTGGCGAGGGTGGTGGCCCGGTCCTTTCCGTCGCACGCTGATGCAGTTATGCCTGGGAGTGATCAAGCCAGCTTTCTTCAGCCTTGGTATTTTCTCAATTTATTTTCTCGTTCGCTCGCGGCCAGATCTTATCCCTCGGTACATTATTGAGGACTTACCCCTGATCATCCTCCTGCTTGCAGGTTTCAACCTTCTCTGCTGGGCATACCATCAGGCGCGTATGAATGAGTTGTCGAGCCAGTGGACCATCTGGATGCGCCGGATACGGAAAAACTTGCCGAATCAAGATGACGATACGGCATTACTGCCCGGGGTGGAGGTCATTCCTTATTCAGAACGTGTGAGGGATTCCATAGCCCTGTATGAACCGGACGGGCAGCATGATGCCACACTTTGCATTGGTTTTGACGGTAAAAAGGATATGGAGCCCAGACCAATGAAGGAGGTCTACAGCGAAGTTGCTGGGCTACACTTCTTTCAAGTACGACGCGAACTGATCGTCAACCGCGATGCAATCATTGAAGTGCAAAGGGAAGGCGATGACGTGGATGTAGTCTTGAGCAAACCTCGTCCAGGGATACAGGTTCGAGTAAGCAAACGGCGCAAGAAAGATTTTCTGGCCTGGTGGGAGGACGGACAGCATGAGGCCCGGAAATGATGCGGTCGATCAATAACCGGATGAAATGCGGATATGTAATTATCTTTAATTCGATTGGTGTTTGTCCAATTTCGGATAACGTCACTGTCATCTATTTCATTTGATTCCTCTTTGACTAATTGCCATTCAAATTTGCTAACCGGATATGCCTTAATTCCATTATTTAGCTCTTCGACTGTTTTGTTTTT
>Ga0079224_100011700_pt1 | contig 12105 bp, 8 predicted proteins | sample Stecom2015_FD_80414 | JGI IMG/M metagenome (GOLD analysis project Ga0079224, IMG submission 80414) | Agricultural soil microbial communities from Utah to study Nitrogen management - Steer compost 2015 | ecosystem: Environmental > Terrestrial > Soil > Agricultural land | place: USA: Utah... | reverse complement strand
GTATTAAGCAGAATTCCCGACGTTATGCGAAAAGGCAAATTACCTGGTTTAAGAAATACGGCAATACGGTTTGGTTTGAGCCGGATGATTGGGAAGGGATATTGAGATTTTTGAAATAAAGAGCAAGAAATAGTCTATATAGCTTTCATTATTTTGGTCAAACGTTTGCGTAGTTTTATTTTAATTTTTCTTATTACATTGGACTGAAAAATTCTGTGCGAATGGTAAAGATTTTGTATTCTTTTTGTCGCAACAGTTGTTTAATTTTACCTGTTTGGGGTTATTACTAGAGGCTTGAGAGAAGTCGATAGCCCCTGATAGTACAAGACCAAAGATCCAGTTAATGACAAATTATAAGCAGCTTACGGATTATGAATTGTTTAGTTTGCTAAAACTAGATGATAGGAGAGCTTTTACGGAAATATACGATCGCTATAAAGAGCCTTTATATATCCATGCTTTCCATAAGCTTCGTGATAAAGAGGAAGTCAGGGATATATTGCAGCAATTGTTTTCTGTGCTTTGGATGAAAAGAAGTGAAATCGTGCTCAGCTCAAACTTGTCTGGATACTTATATACTTCGGTTAGAAATAGGATATTTAAAATTATTGCACGTAAGAGCTTAGAGTCTAGTTATATATCCTCTCTACAACATTCTATTTCTTCCTCTGAGGCTATTACAGATTATCTCGTTAGAGAGAATCAAATGAAACAGATTATCGAGCGCGAAATTGAATTGCTTCCACAGAAAATGAAAAAGGTGTTTCTGTTAAGCCGAAGAACACACCTGTCCCACAGAGAAATCTCGAAACAACTAGGTATTTCGGAGCAAACCGTTTCTAAACAGGTGACAAACGCCTTAAAGATTCTTCGGACGAAGTTAAGCCTATTCCTTTATATCATTTTTTTAATTTTATAAAAAAAATAAAAATATATACCTGTTCGCGTGAAGTTAAGGGTCTATAGTTTAAATGGCCAATAAGCCGTTTTAGCATATATGGACAAACATCAGATAAAAGAGCTACTACGTAAATATGAAAATGGTACTTGTTCCGAGTTAGAAAAGGCGCAGTTGGAAACCTGGTACCTGCAACAGCCAATTCCAGATAAGTTAAATTTAACGACTTCTGAATTGGATGCAGAACTCAATAAAGTTTGGGATAGTTTAGAAAAAGAGCACAAGGCAGGTCATCGTGGGATTCAACGAAGGAAGTTGGCAATTGCTGCTAGTATTCTCTTCATATTTGGTATGGGGTTTTATTACGCCATTGACAATAATATAAAAAAAAGATCAATTAATGAAGCAGCGGAGAGAATAGTTGTTGAAGTTGATCCAGGAAAGAATAAAGCTATCTATATCGATCCCGCAGGAAAGCGGCAGATACTTCAAGGCGAAATATTTGTAGCCCTCGTGGCAAATGAAAACTTTTCGTCCTCCAACACTGGATATAACACAATCGCCACTCCGCGAGGAGGACAGTATGAGGTTGTTCTTGCAGATGGAACGCATGTTTGGCTGAATGCGGCTTCTAGTCTGAAATACCCCAATACATTTAATGATGTGGATAGAACGGTAGAATTAACTGGAGAGGCCTATTTCGAGGTAAAACACATGCCTGGCAAACCCTTTATGGTTGTTAGTCAAAATCAGACGATAAAAGTATTGGGCACTCATTTTAATGTAAATAGTTACGAAGAAGAACCCGATATTAAAACGACACTTTTAGAAGGAGCCGTGGAGGTAAGTAATGACAGAGGTGAGTCGATTCTATTGAGACCAGGGGAGCAATCTGTAAACGCAGCTGATATGATTTCCAAGAGAAAAGTTAGTGTCGATGACGTGCTCGCGTGGAAAAGCGGTTTTTTTCATTTTGAAAATGCTTCATTAGAAACCGTTTTAAACCAGCTTTCGCGATGGTATGATGTAGAGGTAGACATCAAAGAAATACCTCGTAAAAAATTCAACGGTATTTTGCCTAAACACGTTAAACTATCGCAGATTTTTACCATGATGGAAAAGACGAGTGGACTAAAATTCAAGGTAGAAGAGAGGAGGATTTTAATGGAGAACTAAGTAGTCATTAAGTGAAAGGGCTGAAAATAAAAATAACCCCTTCCCTAAGAAAGGGGGAGGAAAAGATGCTGGAACATCTTTTCTTCTTAAGGCTCTTGTGTTAAAATATTACCGACTAAAGTAATTTTTTCCTAACCTTAATTTATACAAATGTATGAATAATCATATTCATGACAATGAGGGTTATTGTGTATTTTCTAAATATAGCGAAAACCTAAAAAATTTACCGAAAATCCTACTAGCTATGAAGCTTACGGTATCACTAATCTTAATTGCCTGCCTGCATCTGCAAGCAGCAGTTTATTCTCAACAGATAAATCTGTCGTTAAAAGAAGTTCCACTGGAAAACGTAATTAAAGAGATAAGAAAACAGACAGGCTATGCTTTTTTTTATGACTCGGAATACTTGCAGCAAGCGGATCCGATTAGTATTAATGTGAAAAAAGCATCTATAGAAGAAACTTTAAGAGACGTTTTCAAAGGACAGAAATTTACCTGGGAAATTTTAGGCAAAACGATACTGATAAAACCTATAATTCCGGATCTCGAAAGAGAGTATACAAAAGCTGTACAACAAGCCTTGACCATTCAAGGCAAAGTTAAGGAAAGCAATGGAGAGCCATTAGCAGGTGTAAACGTTCGGGTAAAAGGAACTTCTACCGGTACCGTATCCGATGCCATGGGGAACTATTTGATTAAAGTATCAAATGCGGATGCTGTCTTAGTTTTTTCATTTTTAGGTTTTGTCGCACAAGAAATAAAAGTAGCGGAAAACAGGGTTATAGATGTCTCGTTGAACGAGGAAGTGAAGACATTAAATCAGGTGGTCGTTGTGGGTTATGACGCGATCGAAAGAAAGGACTTAACAGGGGCTGTATCTAGCATACAGGCCGACGAGATCGCGCAAAGCCAATCGTTAACTTTTCAGGAGGCGCTGCAGGGTAAGATGGCCGGCGTACAAATCTCATCATCGTCAGGTGAACCGGGAACGGCGATGAATATCTCTATAAGAGGTTCGAACACGATCTATGGTGGTACGAGCCCGCTATATGTGATTGATGATGTGCCATATGACGTGAATGCAGACGAGGTAGCATCTGCAAAAATTGATGATAACTATGGCGGATATGTGGCAGGGAATCCGCTCGCAGGCCTGAATCCACAGGATATAGAGTCAATAAATGTATTAAAAGATGCTTCGGCAACTGCCATATATGGCTCCAGAGGTGCTAATGGTGTCATCATTATTACGACAAAATCGGGTAAAGCAGGGCGTATGAACATCGAATATAACGGAACATCCGGGTTTTCAGAACCGATTAAAAAACTCTCCGTATTAGAAGCCACCGATTATATTGACTATCGACGAGTCGTTACACCAAACTCTTCATTGTTTTACGTTGATACAAACGGAGATGGTCTTTTTAACGAATTGGATGAACCTCGCGACCCTTATGCTATACCTTTTCACAATTGGCAGGATGAGATCTTACGAACTGGTTTTTCCCATACACACAATCTTTCTTTTTCGGGCGGAAAAGACGGAACAACTTATTCGGGCTCGGCAGGGTATGCTAATCAGCAAACCATTTTGATGAACAATGCATATAACCGCTATAACGTCAGGTTAAGGGTAGACCACTCGCACAAGCGATTTAAAATAGGCATTAATTTAAAAATGGGGTATACCGTAACCGAAGGAGCCACCAATCTAGGAATTATTCAAAACCTTTCTTTTGCCAGACCCCTAGAATATTATAACGAAGGGATAGATTTAGTTGATCGATATATATCGCCTATTTCGATGATTGACGCCTCTTATAGAGAAACATCTCTCTTAAGAGATGATATCAGCACCTATGCCAGTTACAAACTCAATAACAACTTTACATTAAAAAATACATTGGGCGGATTTTTATCGGCTTCTAAAGGAAAGGAGTTTTATAGCAGCGAAACCACGCAAGGGCGGGCGTATAATGGAGTAGGGATTCTGCAGGACAAAAAGACATATTCTTGGTTCAATACAACACAACTGAATTACACGAAGCGGTTTAACAAGGATCATCTGTTGCAAGGAATGGCTGCTTTCGAGTTTACGAGATATAATTATGAAGACTTTAATTTAAGAAATACCAATTTTTTGGATGAGAGTACCGGAGTTGATGATATCAGTAAAGGGTCTGTCATGAATAATATCGGCTCAAACCGCGATATCAGCAATCGTATTTCTTATTTTGGCCGGCTTAATTATACCTTGCTTAACCGACATCTATTTACGGCCACTTTCAGGGCAGATGGTTCCGATAAGTTTGGGGGAGACAACCGTTTTGGATATTTTCCCTCTTTCGCTTATGCGTGGCGGCTTTCGGAAGAGAGATTTATTGAAAAATGGAATCTATTCAGCGACCTGAAGATGCGTTTAAGTTATGGCGAAACAGGTAACGAAAGAATCCCCTCCTTTAGATATCTAGCAACTTTAGAAAATGCATATTATAACGGAGAGCTTGGTCTTGCTCCGGCCTCTATGGCAAACCGAGATTTGAAATGGGAAACTACAGTTCAATATAATGCAGGATTAGATGTTGGTTTTGCGGCTAACCGCGTGCTACTGAACATCGATTTTTATAATAAACAAACGAACGATATGCTTCTGCCGGCATATGTACCTACCCGCACCGGTTTTGTGCAGCAATGGCAAAATTTTGGACGGGTGGACAACAAAGGAGTGGAGTTTTCGGTCACTACGGTTAATGTCGATAAACAAGATTTTAAATGGACGACAAACCTTAATATCTCGGCGAATAAAAACCGGGTGAGGAGAATTGGCGACGTGGGTTTCATCACGGTAAATATACCAGGAGAATTAGTACGCGATCAGGGACGGGTAATGGAAGGTGGTTCGATAGGAGATTTTTATGGGTATATGTTTGATGGTATTTACCAAATAAATGATTTTACATGGCAAGATAATAGTGACCCCGATATCCCCCATGCGGATCGAACATATACGCTTAGAGAAGGAGTTGTGAATCAAACTGGCGTAAATGTTCTGCCCGGGTCGTTGAAATTTAAGGATCTGAATAGTGATGGAGCTATCGATTTGGACAATGACCGGACAGTTATAGGTCGTAGTTTTCCCAAACATTTCGGAGGGCTCAATAATACCATAAACTACAAGAATTTTGACCTAAACGTTTTTTTTGATTGGTCTTACGGCAATCAACTGTTTAATTTATCGAAATATCGATTAGAAGGGGGGGTATATAGCACATGGCAAAATATTTTGCAGGATTTTTGGTTTAATAGATGGACCCCCGATAACCCAACCGATTCGTATGGAGATATCACAAGCTATAACGCACCGGCACAATTTTCGTCCAGCTATTATGTGGAAGATGCCTCTTGGCTGCGGTTGAGAAATGTCTCCTTGGGGTATCGCTTTAGCTCAACATCTTTTATCAATACACTGGGGATCGATAATTTACGCTTATTTTTTACAGGTACGAACCTTGCTACCTGGACAAAATATTCGGGCTACGATCCAGAGGTAAGCAGTAATAATCCTTTGTTGCCGGGCGTAGACCGGATTTCATACCCCCGTACAAAAAGCTTTTTATTTGGGTTAAATGCTACATTTTAATAGAATGAAACCATCATGATTTATTCGAACCGCACAGAAGGAAGAATAAGTTTGATAGCTTCATCACCCTTGGAAACAAATTTATACAGATGAAAAAGATATTATTTGTCATTATTCCAATGATCCTGGTGTCCTGCACCAAGATGTTGGACACGCAACCGTATTCATTTGGAACGGTCGAAAACTTTTATAAAACCGCTAAAGATGCAGAATTGGGCCTTACCGGGTGTTATAGTATTTTAAATACAAATCAGGTACAAAGTGTTTCCGGACAAACAGCTGCAGCAACATTTAGGAAGAGTATGCATATTTTGTTAAATGCCGGTGTGGACGAATTAATTCCCAATCCCAACAACGGCTTACGACCAGACGTTGGTCCCTTTGCTCTTCATGAAGTTTTTAGCCAAAACGAAATTATTCAGTACAATTTTTTCTTTTGGTTTGCCGGGATCAACCGTACCAATTATTTACTGGATAAAATCGACGACGTAGAGATGAATGAGGGTAGAAAGAATGAAATTAAAGGTGAAGCTCATTTTCTAAGAGGTTTCTTTTACACCTATCTCGCCATGATGTACGGAGGTGTTCCCATATATAGGACCCCAGAACATGATCCCCATGCACAACGTGAATCGTTGCAGAAAGTCTATGAATTAATAATCAGCGACTTTAAGCACGCCTACGAAATCTTGCCAAACCGGGCGTCTGCTATGGGAAGAGCGAATAAATGGTCTGCAGCCGGTTATCTGGCAAAGGTATATACCTATTTGGCCAGCTGTAAGTACAATAATGTAGGTAGTGATCTAGGGTTTCAACTTAACAGTTTCGATTGGGTGGACTGGCAGGATATGTACGCAGAAGCATTAACCGTAACACAGGATATTGTAGATAATAGTGGATATGAATTGATAAGTAACTATGATTATCTATTTAGAGAAACGACAGACGCTCACAAGGATAGAGAAAGTCTTTTTTATGTCTTATCGAGTACGAATTCCGTCAATGGAAATTACAACCAATGGAATGAATTCCTTATCCCTGCAGGTAATAGGAATCTGGTTGGTGGCGGAACTGCTATATTACGACCAACGGGGGAGTTGTGGACATTATATAGTGCAGTAGATAATCGGAGAGCTCATAATCTAGTGTTTGCACTTCGGGCGACTGAACCTGTGGAAATCATCGATGGAGTAACCTATTATATTCCGAGAGAAGCCACCGCTCCTACATTGGGAACCTATTGTGTAGGTAAGTTTAGGTATATGGACCCGGCATCAAAACTTATAGATAATCAATTGTCTTTAGGCGCAACACCTATCCTAAGATATGCCGATGTATTGCTTCTACATGCCGAAGCATTATATTATACGGGAGATGAGCCACAGGCCAGAGACTTTTTATTAGAAGTGAGAAAAAGAGCAGTATCTAACGACGATGTACAAACGGCGTTATTGACTGTCGATTATTACAGAAGCGACTTTGTACAGGAATTGTTGGATGAAAGAAGTCGTGAGTTATGCTTTGAAGCATGGCGAAGAATAGATCTTATCCGGTTCGGACGAATAGCACAGGCCATTGCAGATCTAGATCCTGATTATGGAGCATTTAACGCTTTGGCCTCACAGATGCAGGCCAACTGGGCATCGTATAAAATATGGTACCCTATTCCGACAGCAGAAATAGATCTAAGTAAAATAGAACCAAATCCCGGTTACACAAATTAAAAACTAAAAAATGAATTTATATAAGTTAACTTTTATTTCGTTATTGTTTTGTTCGTCCTGGAACCTGCTTCTAGCACAAAATCAAAAAGCACAGCTACCCAATGTTATTTACATCTATGCAGATGATTTAGGTTATGGCGAGTTGGGTAGTTACGGACAGGAAAAAATAAAGACGCCCAATCTTGATAAAATAGCTGAAGAAGGAATGCGATTCACCCAGCACTATTCCAGCTCTCCGGTATGTGCCCCCGCTAGGTGTATGTTGTTGACCGGGAAACATGCGGGACATGCCTATATCCGGAGCAATTCTGAATTGGGTGGGTTTGCGGATGACGAAGAAAGAGGACAGATGCCATTACACGAAAATGCGTTTACACTGGGGCATTTATTCAAAAATGTTGGTTATACAACGGCGGCCATAGGCAAATGGGGGCTTGGTATGGCCAATACTACGGGAAGCCCGTTAAAACAGGGATTTGATTATTTTTACGGATATCTTGACCAGAAACAGGCACATAATTATTATCCTACTCATCTATGGGACAACGATAAATGGGATACACTCAGAAACCCCTTTATTGATGTCCATAAAAAGCTCGACGCCGCAACTGCGACAGATAGCGATTTCGCGTATTATAAGGGCAAGGATTATTCCATAACAAAGATGATGGAAAAGACGATAGGCTTTGTGCGAGAAAATAAAAGGAACCCTTTCTTCTTGTACCTTCCTTTTACCATCCCCCATGCATCTTTACAGGCTCCCGAGGAGTACATTCAGCGATATGTCGATATGTTTGATGAAAAGCCTTATTACGGGGAGCAAAGATATGCGCCTACGAAATACCCATTATCGACCTATGCGGCGATGATTACCTATATGGACGCTCAAGTGGGAGTCATCCTCGCGGAAATAAAAAAGTTGGGACTTGATGATAACACTATTATCCTGTTTTCCAGCGATAATGGAGCAACCTTTAACGGAGGCGTAAATGCTTCTTTTTTTAATAGCGTGTCTGGATTGAACGGTCTCAAAATGGATGTGTACGAAGGTGGAATTCGTGTGCCCTTTATTGCGAGATGGCCTGGAAAAATTGAGGCAAATGCGGTTTCCGATTTGCCGTCTGTTCAGTATGACATGATGGCAACGTTTGCAGAATTAACAAACCAAACTGCTCCTGATAATACGGATGGTATATCTATTTTACCAACCTTGCTTGGCAAAAGTGCCGAGCAGAAAAAACACGATTTTCTCTATTTCGAGTTTGTCGCCAAGGGCGGTCAGGTAGCCGTAAGAATGGGCGATTGGAAAGCTGTAAAACTAGATGTGAAGCGTAAACCAGATGCTCCTTGGAAATTGTTTAATCTCAAAACCGACCGAAATGAAACGCGAGATGTAGCATCCAGAAATCCAGAAATCATAGAAAGAATTAATGAAGTTGTTCTCGAACAGCGCCAGCCTGCCCATATAAAGGAATGGGATTTTATAGATGCAAAATATTTCGAAGGAGGGAATCATGAATAGGTTTTTCATTTTGTTGCTGGTGCTACTTTCCACAGAAATCCATGCGCAATCCGTTGTGCAGCGATCTGCAGCAAATCCGGGAATCACACCTTATATAAATTATAATGCATTCGATAGAAACAAGGATCATCTTTTATCTTCTCCGCATGTCAAAAATGTTTTGGTCATATTTCATTGGCGTGACCTGGAGCCTACACCTGGTGGCTTTGTCTTTGAAGAAGCTATTGGACATCTATTGAAGGAAACAAAAAAAGCAGGTGTGGGGCTGGCATTAAAGTTATGGGTAGGGCCGAGTTCTCCGGAGTGGTTATATGAAAATGGTGTGCCTTTGGTTAGGGTAACCGGAGGGGCGGATTGGAAATATCCCTATTATTTTTCGAAAGAGTACGAAAAATATTTATATCGGTTTATAGATGAGTTTGGCAAGTACACCAAAAAGCTGTCCGCCGAAGATGTAGAACATATTCATTTTCTTCAGGTATGTGAGGGATCTACGGGTGATACGGGGCCTTATCAGGGACCAAGCAAACCTATAAATGAAACCTATGAAATTGCGAAGGAAGATTGGATGGATTACCGCATGGAAGTTTGGGAAAATATCGCGCCGCTATGTGGAAAGACAACCGGACAGTTTTACCCATGCTCTTTACTGATGATGGCAATACCGATAGGGAGCGTGATTGGCAATTGGCCAACCTGTCCGAATTTGGCGTGAAGAAGGGACAGTTTGCACATGGTTATAACCATAATTATTTTTTAAGATTGATGGATCCCTGGCAAAACTTGCAGGATAAAGCAAGGGAGAAGAACGTGTTGTTGATGGCCCGAGGAGAATTTGATAATATTCTATTGAGGCAAGAGTGGGTGAAAGAAGATCTGACGTTAGTATTCTATTGGTCGGCCTTGTCGGCATTATTTCATGACATCAATTATTGGAATCCAGCCATTACTATTATAAAAGAGCCGGAACTCTTTCTGGATGGTTTGGATATGTACAATACGCATGTAAGCTCATTGGGAGACCCCTCCCAAGCACTGTTGGCGTTTTGTGCTATGCGCCGGATGCTGGACGCCGCAGACACCGAGACTTTCCCGGAGGATATTTACGGAAAAGCCAACCCTAAGAATGAAGAACGGTTTAAGAAGATACTATCAGGATTCGCTTCGAAAGGAGCAAAAATTGGAGATGATACCAAATTAGGAGCAGGCCCCATAGTAAGTCGTACGCGTAAATCTGACAACGACATCGGGTGGATGGTGTATCGCGGTAATTTTTTCAAACATTTGGAACAGATTGAACCAGAAACAACAAGCGAAGCGTATTGGAATGTAGATACCACCAAGTATGGACGGTTTGTGAGAGCATTTAAAGAAGATTCACACAACCAGATGTATTTTTCGTTGGATAAAAACTTTTTCCAAAGTGCAGAGCCACAAGATGTTCGTATCGCTGTCATCTATAAAGATTCCGGAAATGGAAACTGGGAACTGTTGTATAACGATGGTCAGAAAGTGGCCAGTGCTGGGAGAATAAAAAATGCAGATACAGACGAATGGGTAGAAAAGGTATTTACGATAGAGAATGCCGTGTTTAATGGTAAACTTGATAAAAGTGCGGATTTAATACTAAAACATATTAGCGGTGACAATACTTTTTTTCACCTTATAGAATTAAAAAGAACCAAAAATGTTGTTGAATCAAATTAAAAATCAAATAGTTACATTTTAAAATTAAATTGTTATGAAAAAGTTGTTTTTAGCGTTGACGATGCTGATATGTATATATAGTATTGGCCAAACAAACCAGGAGAAATTAACGTCAATGGCGGGGCTTACCCTAACAAAAGAGCAGCGGACAAAAATGCAAACCGTGAATAAAAATGTAACCGCAGAAATAAAAACACTGAAAGAAAATACTGCTTTACAGAATAGAGAAAGATTTCTAAAAATAAAAGAGGTGAGAGCGGAACAAGAAGAGGATATCAAAGAGATACTAACCGCCAAGCAATATTCGCAGCGACTTGAAAATATAGAAAGAATCAGGAACCAAAATAAGCAATAAATCAGAATGGAAAAGAAACGTAGAGATTTTATAAAGACAGGAAGTTTATTAGGATTAGGCGCTTTGTTGCAGCCGTCCAAGTTGTTTGCAAATAGAGAGAATATCGCCCATGCCAACGTTTCTCCAATGGTTGACAAGAGCCGCCCCGTTTTCAATATGTGTGGTTATAGTTCACCAAAGATCGATAATGTACGTATAGGATTTGTTGGTGTTGGAACGCGTGGACAAGCAGCCGTTTACCGTATGAGCCAAATCGAAAATGTAACGATCGCCGCTTTGTGCGATTTACAGCAGGATAAAATAGATTTTGCACTTAACCGTATTAAAAATTCAGGACAAAAACCAAAGATTTATACCAGGGAAGAAGATTGGAAAGCCGTCTGTGAGCGAGACGATATCGACCTGATTTATATATGCACCCATTGGGCTTTACATACGCCAGTAGCAGTATACGCTATGCAACAGGGAAAGCATGTTTGTGTAGAAGTACCTGCGGCCACAACTATAGACGAATGCTGGCAATTGGTAGAAACTTCGGAGGCAACCAAAAGACATTGTATGATGGTGGAAAACTGTTGCTACGATTTTTTTGAATTACTCACCCTGAATATGGCCAGACAGGGTTTCTTCGGAGAAATTATCCATTGCGAAGGGGCCTATATCCACGAACTGACCGAAAATTTTACCCGTAAGAATTTCAAATGGAATATGTGGCGGCTCAAGGAAAACTATGAGCGGAAAGGTAATTTATACCCTACTCATGGCTTAGGACCAATCTGTCAAGTGATGAATATAAATAGAGGAGATCAATTGGATTATATGGTATCGATGTCTTCTGCCGACTTTGTCCTCGGTCAGCGAGTGGAAGAGTTAGCACAGGAAGACGATTTGTATAAACCTTTTGTTGGTAAAGACTATCGTGGGAATATGAACACCTCTATTATTAAAACGCATAAAGGTAAAACGATTATGCTGCAGCATGATGTGAGTTCACTGCGTCCCTATTCGCGTATCCACCTGATAAGTGGTACTAAAGGTATTGCACAGAAGTATCCTCTACCTGCCCGTATATCTACCCACCAT
>Ga0079224_100011699_pt1 | contig 12105 bp, 14 predicted proteins | sample Stecom2015_FD_80414 | JGI IMG/M metagenome (GOLD analysis project Ga0079224, IMG submission 80414) | Agricultural soil microbial communities from Utah to study Nitrogen management - Steer compost 2015 | ecosystem: Environmental > Terrestrial > Soil > Agricultural land | place: USA: Utah... | reverse complement strand
ATGAGCGGCGTGAAAACTGCGCCCTAAGCGACATACGGCACGTATTGCCCAGGTGGCCGGGCCTGTCCTCGGGTAGCGTCCGCAGCGTGGAGCCGGATGACGCGTACTGGCGCCGACCCGACCGGCCGCACGACGACGCCGGGAGTAACGGCGACGCTGCCGGCAAGGGCGACGCCGCGGGCAAAGGCGACGCTCTGGGCAAAGGCGACGCCGCGGCTGGGGCAGGCGGGTCGTCGAGGCCGGGGTCCGCGCCGTATCCCGGGCTCGCCTACCAGGGACCGCCGCGGATGCTGCCACCGCCGGCCGGTTGGCGTCTGGAGCACGTCGTTGTGCCGCCCGAGCCACGGAGACTGCCGAGCCAGGACCACGACGCCCTCGACGCGGCGGAGGAGCGGGCCGCCCTGGTCACGCGGATCATCGCGATCACGGCTGGGTTGATCGTCCTCGCGCTGCTCTGCACCCAGTGCGCCGGCTGGCTCCTCTGAGCTGGCCGATGTGACCGGGCGGCCTATAGACCGTCTGTGGCCTACAGATCGTCAGTGACCGGCCTACAGGCCCGTCCACACCATGCGAGCGCCCGAGTCACCGGCCTTGAACACGTAGTAGCCGGAGACGGCTCCGGCGGCGAGGACGCCCACGATGAGGGCGATGGCCACCGGGGTGAACGGCTTCTGCTGGACGTCGGCGCCGTCGCCGCTCGAGGCACGAGCCCGCCAGGTGACCGCAACCAGGATCAGGACCAGCAGCCCGAGCGCCCCGGCAGCCCAGGCGAGGTTGGTGCCGAATCCCCGGTGCTCATCGATCATCGGCAGGAAGTCAGGGGTCGCCGTGCCCTCTCGCACCATGCGCGCCCGGAAGGCGTCGCCGGAGAGTTTCGCGAGGAGCGCGGATGCGGGGGCAATGATCGCTAACGCGACGGCAGCCCAGGCCAGATAGCGCCGCAACCGGGGAATCAGGGCGTACCCCACGGCGACCAAGATGAGCAGCGGCACGAAGACGACCGCGGCATGCACCAGCAGGGGGTGCGCCGGAAGGCCCAAGAGCTCCTCGATCACGCGTTGCCTCCTTCACTCCAGCCACACGGTACGCATCGCCGGGGCACCTGTCGCGCCGACATTCGCCGTACCCTCACCAACGGATGAGATCGCCGGAGCGGTTCACCGACGAGCGTCACTCCGGCAAAGGCACGACTGGCGATGCCGGTTCCATCGCGACGTTGGGTTATTCACACGTCGCGTGGTGTTATGGAGGTGCGATGTCACCCGAAGAACTGCTCCGTCAGCATGGCCTGCGCGTCACACGGCCGCGGGTGGCCGTGCTCGAGGTGCTCGGTGAGGGTGGCCACCTGGAAGTGGACGAGATCGCGACTCGGGTGCGGGCGCGGCTGGATTCGGTCTCCACTCAGGCCGTGTACGACGTGCTCGGCGCGCTTGCCCGGGGCGGGCTGGCCCGGAAGATCGAGCCGGCTGGCAGTCCGGCCCGGTATGAGCGGCGCGCCGGTGACAACCACCACCACCTCGTGTGCCGGCGCTGCGGCACGGTCGTTGATGTGGACTGCGTGGTGGGGCACGCGCCGTGCCTGGAGCCGTCGTCGGAGCACGGCTTCGTCATCGACGAGGCAGAGGTGACGTTCTGGGGCCTGTGCCCCTCCTGCCAGACCTAACTCATCCCGGCGATCATGAACTGCAGGTCATGATCAGACCGATATGTCCGCTTTCAGCTCATGATCACGGGGATCTTGACCGTGCGGGCTGCTGGTGCTCGTGGGAAGAACACACTGTCGCAGGCACCGTGGTCGCGGGTGGAAGCACGCGCGGTCGCCGGCAGCCCGATCGTGGGAAGCTAGTCGCATGACGGCCGTGGCACAGCATGATCCGGACGTCGGGTTCTTCGGGCCAGGCAGCATCACCTGGCGCGTCCACGCCGAGCCGATCCTGTGGTTCGCCGGTTTCCGGGCGCTGCTGCTGCAGACGCTGCATCCGCGAGCGCTCGCCGGCGTCCTGCAGAACTCCAAGTTCCGGGAAGATCCGTGGGGCCGGCTCATCCGTACCGCCCGGTTCTACGGCGAGGTGGTGTACGGGACGACCGAGCAAGCCCGCGACGCCGGCGCCCGGGTCAGGCGCATCCACGGGCGCCTCCGCGGAGTCGACCCGGACACGCACGAGACGTTCCGGATCGACGAACCTGAACTCCTGCGCTGGATCTATGTGACGGCCACGGAGTCGTTCTGCCACACCGCCCAGCGGGCCGGACTCGGGCTCACGCCGGAGGAGGTCGATCGGTACTACGACGAGCAGCGCGTCGTGGCCGAACTGGTCGGACTGGACCCGGCGACGGTCCCGGCGACGGCGGCGGAGATCGAGGCGTACTACGCCGAGATCCGTCCGCAGCTGCGGGCCGACGCGGCCGCATATGACACTGTCCGCTTTCTCGCCGTGCCTACGCTGCCCTGGCACCTGGACTGGACGCCCGTACGTCCACTGTGGATCGGCGTCTCGGCGTACGCGTTCAGCCTGCTGCCGCCGTGGGCGCGGCGGCTGTACGGCCTGCCGGGGCTGCCGACGACCGACCTCACCGCGACCCTCACCTCGCGGGCCATCCGCTCGGCGATCCGGGCGCTGCCCTCGCGCCTGCTGGAGGGCCCGCTCTATCGGGCGGCCATGCAACGGATCGAGGCGGCGGCGAGGGCCCGCGAGGACGAGACGGGCGCCATTCCGACGGGCGCCATTCGCCCAGCCGCCGGCGGCGATGCCAGCGGGAGGGCCCGTCGCCACGCTGCTGGTTCCGCCAAAGCTCGGCGCCACACCGCGACAACGGCCAATGCCAACCGCAGGCGCCGCACCGCCGCGGTGCTCACCACCCCGGCCGGACGCTAGACCACCCCGGCCGGACGCCAGACCACCGCGGCGGGCGAGGCTAGCGCCGCGGCCGCTAGGCCGTGTCGTCTTCTGGGGCCGCGAAGCCAGCTTCGAGGCCTCGCTCCACCGCGGCCCACGGCTCATTGCCGGGTCGTTGCGAACCCACCGGGCAGCTGCGGCGAAAATCGCACCAGCCACAGATCGATCCGGGCGTCGCCGGAAAGGCATCGTCGGGATCGGCGCCGGCCGCCAGCGCCTTCTCGGCAGCAGCCGCGTCCGCCGCGGTCTGCTCCGCCCGCCGTACGTGACGCTGCATCGACTCGTCGGTGTGCTCGTGAGCGGCGACGGTCTCGGTCGGCAGATGGTGCAGTTCCACCCGCCGGCATCGGCGCCGGAACATCTTTTCCGCCGCAAAGGCGTAGAGCGCCAGCGCCCTCGAGCCCCTCGCGTCGTCCGGGCCCAGGCCGGCGCGACCGGTCTTGTAGTCGACGATCACCAGCTCGCCGCCGATGTCGTCGATGCGGTCCACCCGCCCCGAAAAGGCGAGCGTCGGCGTCTTCGCCGCCACCGTGCGTTCGATTGCCAACGGCTCCAACTGCGGGTCAAGCCGCTGGACGTAGCGGCTTAGCCATTCGTACGCACGCGCAAACGCCTCCCGCTCCTGGTCCTGGTCCCGGTACCCGTCCCGAACCCAGGTGGCCCGCAGGAGTCGGGAGAGCTCGGACAGCTGGCGGCGCTCCCGCGGCAGGTCGAACCATGACCGCAAAGCGGTGTGCACGCTCGCGCCGAGCGAGTTGTGCGCCCACGGCGGGCCCTTCGGCGGTGAAGGTCGGTCGACGTACGCGTACCGGTAACGGCGAGGGCACTCCTCGAACGCCGCCAGCTTGCTCGGCGTGCAGACGAACAGCCGGCGCGGCTCCTGGAACAGGCCGAGCTGCTCCGGAGCGTCCGTGGTCAGGTGCTCGATGGGCGGCACGCCTCGATCCTGCCAGCCGCGTACGTCAAAACGCGGACGCCGAGCCGACGGCCGGCGGTGGCGTCGCCCGGTCGGCCGCGCCGGCTTTCTCGTGCCCGCGCCGCTTCGCGATACGGCGGATCTCGTCGAGTACCTCTGGGTCGGTGAGGTTCGCGCCGAGGCGGACGGTCTTGTTCGACCCGTGGAAGTCGCTCGAACCGGTGACGAGCAGGCCGAGCCGGTCGGCGAGCGCCCGTACCTCGCGCCGCTGCTCCGGCGAGTGATCCTCGTGCTCCGCCTCGAGCCCGTCCAGCCCGGCCGCGGCCATCTCCTCGATCAGCTCGTCCGGAACGACCCGACCGCGCTTGGTGGCTCGGGGGTGGGCGAAGACCGACACCCCACCGGCCCCGCGGACCAGGCGCAGGGCGAGGAAGACATCGGTGTCCTCTTTGGGCACTCGCCAGCGCTGGCCGAGCATGGAAGGCGCAAACGCCTCTGAGACCGTGGCCGCGAGACCGCGCTTGATGAGGGCCTGGGCGAGGTGCGGGCGTCCCACCGTACCGTTGCCGGCGTAGCCGAGCACCTCGTCGTACGTGACGTCGACACCGTCGGCCCGCATGAGCTCCACGATCCGCTCCGCCCGGCGTTCCCGGGAGGCCCGGACCCGAGCCATCTCGGCGGTCAGGTCCGGGTCGGCAGGGTCCACAAAGTACGCAAGCAGGTGCAGCGAGATCGCCGGCTCGACCCCGTACCACCGGCAGGAGAGCTCCACCCCGGGCACGAACTCGATCCCGGCGCGTCCGGCCTCAGCCGCCGCCACCTCCCAGCCAGCGACGCTGTCGTGATCGGTCAGGGCCACGGCGTCGAGGCGGGCGTCGGCCGCCGCGCGGATAAGCTCTGCCGGCGGCACCGTCCCGTCGGAGACGGTGGAGTGGGTGTGCAGGTCGATACGCATCGGGTCCAACATAGCCGTACGCCGCGAGCCGGCGTCCACCGCCGCGCGGAGGACTGTCCAGACCGCTGCCGAAGAGGCGTTGAACCAGGGCGCGCTACCGGCGTAGGTCCTGGACCGGAACCACCATGACGGCCGCGTAGGGAGCCTGCGACGAGCTGTCGACGGGCAGGAACTCCGCCCCACCCGGCCGATCCATGCGCAGGCGTACCAGCCCGCCGGTCGCGGCGCAGAGCGCGGTCGAGTCATCCGGCCACACACACGCGCCGATGTCAGCGAAGAGATCGGGATCCACGGACCAGATACCGGCGACCGGAGAACCGGCCGAGCCATCGAAGGCGGCGCGAAGGTCGACCACGCCGACCGGGCTCCCCTCATACACCGACTCTTCCGGAGGGTCCAGCTCTTCCCGAGGGTTCAGGTCTTCCCGAGGGTCCAGCCGTACGAGCAGCCATCGGCCGTCCGGCGAGACGCTCGGCCGACCGGCCAGACCGGGCAGACCGCAGGCCCGCCGCCGCACCTCGAGTGCCTCCAGGTCGAACAGCGCCAGACAGTCGTCGGACTCCGTACCGACCAGGGACGGCGGTCCGGGCAGGGGACGGGCCGCGTACGCGAGGCCGTCGGCGCGGAAGGGCCGTACGGGCGAGGGGTGGTACGGACCCTTGGACCAGTGCCAGGTGTCGAACGCCTCCGGCTCGCCCCCAGTTTGTGAGTGGGACAAGACGAGCAAGTCCGGAAAGAGCCAGGACGGTTCCAGCCGACCCGCTCCGGTCGTACGGGCGGTCACCCGCAGGCTCGGTGCGGCGCTGCCCGGCGCCGGCAGGTCGGCGACCAGCAACGCGCCGTCCTGCTGATACGCGACGCGCTCTCCGTCCACTGAGACCACGAAGGCGTCGACCCCGCTGAGCAGTTCCGCGCGGTGCCCGTCCGGTCGCTGCAACCACACGTCGATGCCGCCCTCGTCGCGCCGGCTCACCAGCCAGCCGGCGTTGACGCGCACGACCTGACCGCCGCCTCCCGCCCAGGCCAGCGAGAGGCGACGACCGTCAGCGGTGCGAAGCTCCGTCCCGGCGACCACGTCGACCGGAAGGGTGAGCAATGTCGGGCCGGGCGTCGGTTGCGGCGGCACCGGACCGGACGGCGCACAGCCCGCCAACCCGGTCGCCGCTACGACCACGAGCGCGGCCACAGGCCCCCGCACCATCCCGGCACTCCCTTCGGCTGGGATGTGAACGGACCATACGCCGGTGGAGGTTGCGGTTGACGTCCCGAAATTCCCTCTCCCGTGGGCCTACAGACCCCTCCCGCCGGCCAACGACCCTCTCGCTGGCCTACAGACCGTCGTCGATCTTGGCAGGCCGGCGGCGGGCCTCGGAGGCCTCCGGCTCGTACATCTCCTCAACGACCTGCAGGTACAGGTCCGTGGGGTTGGGCAGGTTGGGAACGGTGCGCAGGGCCTGCTCCTGGCCGGCCGACTCCAGTTCGAACGTCCCGTAGCCGAGCACGCGGCCGAGCGGGGACTGCGTGTACTTCATGTCGGTGACCCGGGCGAGCGGCATCATGGCGACCCGGCGGGAGATGATGCCCTCGACGAGCATGACGCGCTTGTTGGTGAGGATGAAGCGGTCGTAGTACCACTCGGCGACGTCCCAGAGCACCCAGCCCATCACCCCGATCCAGATGATGACGAGCACGGTGAGACCGGTCGCGATGTCTGCCCGGGCGAAGTAGCCGGCGACGTAGCCCAGCACGAAGGTAGCGACGACGCCGATGGAGACCCGCTTGACGAGGTGGATCCAATGCCGGCGCCACTCGCCCCGGAACTTCTCGGTCGGGAACAGGTACCGGCGGACGAGGTCGCTCGGCTCTCTGGTAGCGATGAGGTCGACCCGGTCGACACCGACGCCGGGTTGGCTCGCCGTGAGCGCGGCGAACTCGACGTCGTCGAATTCGATGACGTCGTCGACCGTGCCGACGTAGGTCGGGATCTGCTCGGTCGGCGGCTCCGACGACTGATGGGACGCTTCGTCGTCCGGGCCGTCGCCGTTGTTACCGGGGCGTGGGTCCTCGCTGACCATGAGTCCTCATGCGACCGTGGGCATCAAGCGACGAGGTTGGTGAAGAAGTCCCCGAAGCCGGTGGCGATATCCATGATGCCTGCGCCGATGGACTTGAATACCTCGGCTGCGGAGGCTGGGCGGAAGGCGATGAAGAAGATAAGGAACGCAACCCCGCCCCAGGTGAAGACCTTCTTGACCATCCTGGGCTATCCTCCTCGTCTGCGCCGGCACCTCAGTGAGGCGTGCGAGCCGAACAACCCCGGCCGTGCACCTCTGGGCAGAATCTCACTCACGGTATCAGGTGTCTGGCTGTTCGTTCATCCATTCCCACCAAACCCCGAGTTGATGGGTCCGCGAGCTGAGGTTACTCCTCTCGGGCTACGGGACGAAGCCGCGTAGACGGCGCGCCGAAGACGAGCTCCGCGGGAACTGACTCGACGAGGTCCTGCAGTTGGATCTCCTCGGCGAGCAGGTAGCCCGCCTGCGCCGGCCACGTGAGCACGAACAGCCAGACCCCGCGCGCCTCACCGACGTACGCGCAGCGCCCGGGCCCGGAGGCGACCGCCCACAGTGGAGTAGGGTGGCCGGCTGCCTTCACCTTGGCATGCGGCGCCGATCGCTCCGCGGCGTCGCGCAGCGCCGGACCTGGGTCGGTGCCGGGGATTCCGCCGAGGCTGTTGCCGAGCCCGACGCCCGGATCCTCGGCGATGAAGACGGCGTCGGCCGGACCTGTGGTCAACGGCGCGGGCCCGGCCAGTGCGACGGCGGTGGCACGGGCACCCGCGCGCTCATCGCCGGCCCAGGCGGCACCGGTGACCGTCCAACCCGGAAGGAGCGGCCACGGACACCACACGGGTAGGCGGTCGGCCCGCCCGGGCGGTGCAGCGCGCTGGGTGACCGATGCGATCACATCCACCGATATGGAAGGCGCTAGGTGCAGTGGCGCGACCGGACCGCAGCGGTCGCAGCGCCACTCGGCGTGCATGAGGTTGGGTGGTCGTACGTCACCGCCGCAGCGTGGACAGCAGACGGCGACACTCACCTCCTCATTCTGCGCCCTCGGCGCCGAGAACTCCCCGCGATCACGGTCGCTTCACCGTGGTTCGCCGGCGGCCGCTACGGTGGCGGCTCGGCGTGCTGGCGGATCCACGTGTGCATGGCGATGCCGCTCGCCACGCCCGCGTTGATGGACCGGGTCGAGCCGTACTGCGCTATCGAGCAGACCAGGTCGGCGGCGGAACGGGCGGCGGCGGAGAGGCCGGGTCCTTCCTGGCCGAAGAGCAGCACGCAGCGTCGGGGTAGATGAAGCGTCTCGATGGGCACGGAGCCCGGCAGGTTGTCGACACCGACGATCACGAGCCCTTCCGCCCTGGCCCAGTTCAGCAGTGATTCAGGGTCCGGGTGGTAGCGCACGTGCTGGTACCGGTCGGTGACCATCGCGCCGCGGCGGTTCCAGCGCCGCCGGCCCACGATGTGGACGGCCGCGGCAAGGAAGGCGTTCGCCGTCCGGACGACCGTGCCGATGTTCAGGTCGTGCTGCCAGTTCTCGATGGCGACGTGAAAGTCGTGCCTGCGGGCGTCGAGATCGGCGACGATCGCCTCGTGCCGCCAGTACCGGTAGCGGTCGACCACGTTCCGGCGGTCACCTTCGGCGAGCAGCTGCGGGTCGTAGCGCGGATCGGTCGGCCACTCCCCCTGCCACGGCCCGACTCCCACTTCGACGTCATCGCCCGCCACACCGTTGCAGCCTAGGCGTCTGCGAGGAAACCGGCTGCCGGGCAGGTCAGGCCGCGACGAGGCAATTCCACCCGTCGTAGGTCCCGCCGTGGCGTTCCACCGTCTCCTGGACCAACCAGGTGACATCGTGCACGCGAGGCGGCGCGACGGGGTCGCTGCGCAGCGCGGTGAGCGCGAAGTCCCCCTCGTCGTCTCGCTCCACGCTGGCGCTAAAGCCCGAGGCCCGCAGCGCCGCAGCGGCCTCCTCCGCTGGCTCCTGCGCTTCGAAGAACGCGACGTGGGCGATGGCGCGCGGCACGGCGAGTTCTTCACCGCGGATCGACAGCTCGCCCAGCAGGGCTAGGTCTTGCAGGAGCCGCAACTGGCGCTCGTCCGGGGCGAGGGTGTTGCGGACGTACGCCCAGTGCGGGTCGTACTCGGTACGGACGTGCTCGGTGTCGATGCCCGCAATCGTCAGTGGTTCGCTTGGCGTGGTCGGCAGGTGAGCGGTGAACCGGCAGCGCCCGCCGGAGGCCAGGCGACCGACGTAGACACCGCCGACCGCCCGCACCGCGGCCTTGAACGAGTCCTCGATGCCGACGATCGACACCATGTCGACCGGCAACCCGTCCGAGTCAGCGAGATAGGCGGCCTCGGCGTCAAGGCGCACCGGTAGTTGCGGCAGCGGCGCCGCGTCCACGGCGCCGAGGTCCACCGACCAGAGCGCCGGTGCCGAACCAATGGTGCCGGGATAGGTCTGCCAGGTCTCGTCCCAGTCAGTCTTCGGGCGGCGCATCAACCGACGGAAGAGGCCCATCGATCCCTCCGAGGGGTGTAACAGAACGTGACCGAGTCTGGCAGAGCCGGGGCCACTGCGGGGAGCCCGCGCGGGCCAACTGTCGTCGATCAGGCAGAACTCGGTCAGCGTGGGGCGCGGCATGACGCACCGTGCGGCTGATCGCCGTTACCCTGCGCCACACACGACGGGCTCGGGAAGCGGGCGAACTCCTGTCCCCTCGGGCTCAGGCTGTGCCGGTTGATTGGCTGGTGTCAGGGAAGCTCGGGTGCTCCGCTCCGGCGTACGCCTTCTTGGGCACCATGACGCGGCGCCGGAACACGCAGACCAGGGTGCCGTCCTGCTTGTAGCCGCGTGTCTCGACGGTGACCACGCCGCGATCGGGCTTGGACGCGGACTCCTTCTTGTCCAGCACCGTGGTCTCGCCGTAGATCGTGTCGCCGTGGAAGGTCGGCGCCACGTGACGCAGCGACTCGACCTCAAGGTTCGCGATGGCCTTGCCGGAGACGTCCGGGACGGACATGCCGAGCAGCAGCGAGTAGATGAGGTTGCCGACGACGACGTTGCGGCCGAACTGCGTCTGGGTCTCGGCGTAGTGAGCGTCGAGGTGCAGCGGATGGTGGTTCATGGTGATCAGGCAGAACAGGTGATCGTCGCTCTCGGTCACCGTCTTGCCGGGCCAGTGCCGGTACACCGCACCGACTTCAAACTCCTCGAAGTACCGCCCGAACTGCATCTGGCCTCCGGCGATGGTCGCTGCACTGCGCTCGCTGACACGCGGCCGCTGGGACGCAATGAGCGGCGGGGCCCTCCCCGGCACCCGCCGCCCACGCTCTGTTGGTAACAGATTGTGCGCACAAGGACTCTTGCCTGCATAGGTCCTGGCGCCGAGACGTCAGTCACAGTGATCGTACCGGCTCACCCCCGTCCCGGATGGGCGGAATGACGGGCTGCGAGGCCGCGTTGGAGCGTTGTGGGTACTTGACCGTTTTGAGGATGGGATTCACCGTGGCGACGAAGGACCTGACCACCGCCGACTTCGACGAGCTGACGAACCGCGAGGGGATCACCCTGGTGGACTTCTGGGCTGAGTGGTGCGGTCCGTGCCACCGGTTCGCCCCGGTCTTTGAGCGGGCCTCTGAGGAGAATCCGGACATCCTGTTCGCGAAGGTCGACACCGACGCCGAGATGGACCTCGTCACCCGATTCCGGATCTCCTCGATTCCAACGCTCATGGCGATCCGGGACGGCGTGATCGTCTTTCAGCAGGCGGGCGCGCTGCCGCCGCAGATGCTCAGGTCGCTCATCGACCAGGTGCGCGAGCTCGACATGGAGGAGGTCAAGTCCCGCGCCTCTTAGACCCAGCGCGTACGGCGTATTGGGTACGGCGTATTGACTGGTTGAGTACGGCGTATTGACTGGACATTCCGCCGTACGCGTGTTCGTATTGGAACATGCGTTGGAGCAACCTCGCGCTCACCGCTGACCCGCCGACCGATGCCCTGCCGATGGCGTTGCCCGACGCGGTCGTGCGCACCTTCGACACGCCGGGCTTCGCTGGCATCACCTTCTACGAGATCCGGGCTAAATCCATCATCAGCCGGGTGCCGGCGGCGTCGCGAGTGCCGTTCCAGTGGACCATCAACCCGTACCGCGGGTGCAGCCACGCCTGCCGGTACTGCTTCGCCCGCAATACCCACACGTACCTCGACCTCGACGCCGGGCACGACTTCGACAGCAAGGTGATCGTGAAGGTCAACGCGCCGGAGCTGCTCCGTCGCGAGCTGGCTGCGCCGACCTGGCCCGGCGAACACATCGCGATGGGTACGAACGTGGACTGCTACCAGCGCGCCGAGGGGCGGTACGAGTTGATGCGCGGCATCATCGCCGCCCTGCGCGACCACGCAAACCCGTTCTCGATCCTGACCAAGGGCACGCTCATCACCCGCGACCTCGATCTGCTGCGGGAGGCGGCCGAGGTGACCTCGGTTGGGGTCAGCTTTTCGGTCGGCTTCCTGGACGACGCGCACTGGCGCGCAGTGGAGCCCGGCACGCCGAGCCCTCGCCGCCGCCTCGACGCGGTGCGCCGCTTCGCCGACGCCGGCTTCGGCGTGCAGGTGCTGATGGCGCCGATCCTGCCCGGCCTCACCGATAGCGAGGAATCCATCGACGCGACGGTCGCCGCGATCGCCGCCGCCGGTGCGCGCGGCGTGACGCCGATCGTGCTCCACCTGCGCCCCGGCGCCCGAGAGTGGTACCTGTCGTGGCTCGCGCGCACCCACCCCAACCTCATGGACCGCTATCGAGCGCTGTACCGCGGCGGGTCGTACGCGCCGAAGGCATACCAGCGCGAGGTCAGCGCCCGGGTCGAGGCCGCGGCGCGGCGACACCGGCTCGGCGCCGGTGCCCCGTCCGAGCATCGACAGATCGACCAGGACCGCGATCGCCGAACGGACCGGGACGCAGGCCGTCGAGCGGACCGAGCCCGGCCTGCGGCCGCTGCCGCGGAGCAGCTCACCCTCCTCTAGCCGACGCCGCGCTATGGTCAATCCCGTGCGCGGCCCTAAGCGGATCCTCGAAGAGTCGACAACCATCGCAGTCGTCGGCGCGTCTCGCCATCCCGAGAAGGCCGCGTACGCCGTGCCGCTACAGCTGCGGCTGCACGGCTGGCACGTGATCCCGGTGAACCCCAAGGCGGAGACCATCTGGGGCGAGCGGTGCTATGCCACCCTCGCGGAGATCCCGGAGCCTGTGGATCTCGTCAACGT
>Ga0079224_100011697_pt1 | contig 12107 bp, 11 predicted proteins | sample Stecom2015_FD_80414 | JGI IMG/M metagenome (GOLD analysis project Ga0079224, IMG submission 80414) | Agricultural soil microbial communities from Utah to study Nitrogen management - Steer compost 2015 | ecosystem: Environmental > Terrestrial > Soil > Agricultural land | place: USA: Utah... | reverse complement strand
GGATAATTTGGTATGGTGTAACCTTTAGTTTGTAATTCTTTTATGGCTTCTTTTAACTGAGGAATTGAAGCGCTTATATTGGGTAGTTTAATAATGTTGGCTTCCGGTTTTTTTGCAAGTTCTCCCAACTCTGTCAGGGCATCTTCAACTTTTTGTTCTGCTGTGAGGTAATCAGAAAAATTTGCCAAAATACGACCTGCTAGCGAGATATCCTTCGTTTGTACATGTATTCCAGAAGGCTCTAAAAAGGCTTTAACAATGGGTAAAAAAGAATAGGTAGCCAAAGCAGGAGCTTCATCGGTTTTTGTATAGATAATTGTTGACATTAGTTTTCTGGATTTTATGAGTTGATGTTTGCAATTGAATTTTTAGAATTTCGGAATGCGAATATACAAAAATGATATGGTTTTGTAAGGTTTTGAGCTAAACAGAAGCGAAGTTTTAGGCAGGTTTTTTACATTTAATTAAAAGTTTAAAAAGAGTTGAAGTTTTGGGATTATTAACTACTTAAAAAACAAAAGCCATATCACTATAGATTAACTCTACTTTGACATGGCTTTCTCTGAAATAGTTTCCGTGTGACCTAAGTATTGCTACTTTGCATAACAGTTTCCTGTTATTTTAGGGTTCAAACATCATCTATTTCAAAAGAGATTTTTAACAAGTAACTTTCAAAATGTATTGACACGTTACTACAAACCTCCGTTTACCTGTTTTTCTTGATGCTTTTTTCAGTACTTTTCAATTTTCATGACAAGTCCCTTACTAAAAGCATTGCTTCGTAGCTCAATGCTTGCTTTCGCGCACAATGCATTCTGAAACTTTCCACTTAAGCAGTTACTACCTGTACAAGTACATCCAGCACTTACTTATGCTTCCGACTTACAAAATCTCCAATGCGTACACATGGCGTCTGTAAATCTCGAAAAACAAATATGTATAAAGAACGTTACTTTAAAACAACCAATACATAAATTTAATTTCTTAAAACCAACTCGCAGGAATTGTTGTTTGACTGTTATGCTAAAGTAGTACAATAAATGAAAAAAACAAATTTTTCAAACAATTAGATATCAACTAGTTATGAACCATAGTTATTAACAAAAGTTAATAAAAAAAGCCCTGTTTTTACAGGGCTTTTCAAGCTTATTAACAGGTTATTAACGCATTTGCTCTTTGATTCGCGCTTTTTTACCGGTAAGTCCTCTAAAGTAAAAAATACGAGCGCGACGTACTTTTCCACGTTTATTAACTTCAATTTTTTGTAGTGCCGGCATATTTATTGGAAAAATTCTTTCCACTCCTATGGTTCCGGACATTTTTCTAATAGTAAATGTTTCTGTAAGTCCTGTGCCTCTTTTTTGAATTACAACACCTCTAAAAAACTGGGTTCTTACTTTATCACCTTCTCTAATTTCATAATAAACGGTGATTGTATCTCCTGCAGAAAACTGCGGAAATTCTTTTTTGGTTACAAATTCGTCTTGTACAAATTTTACTAAAGATTCCATCTTTACAATTCTTTTTAATGTTTTTTCAAAACCAACATTCACGATTTTCGCCAGAGGTTAATCAGAAATTGGGTGCAAAGATAATTATAAATTGATAATGGACAATGAATTGTTTATATTTTTAAACCCTATTCTTCAAGTAAATCGGGTCTTCTTTTTTGGGTTCTTTGGTAGGCTTGTTCCTGTCGCCACTTTTCAATTTCGGGAAAATTACCGCTAAAGAGTATTTCGGGCACTTCCCAACCGTTGTAGTTTCGCGGTCTGGTATAGATTGGTGGTGCCAGTAAGTTGTCTTGAAACGAATCGGTTAGGGCTGAGGTTTCATTGCCTAATACTCCGGGAATAAGTCGTATTATAGCATCACATAGTACGGCTGCACCAAGTTCGCCGCCGGAAAGTACATAATCACCTATGGAAATTTCTTGGGTGATGAAATGGTCGCGTACGCGTTGGTCTACTCCTTTGTAATGTCCGCATAAAATGATCATGTTTTTTTTAAGAGATAATTGGTTGGCGATGCTTTGATTGAGGCTTTCACCGTCGGGAGTCATATAAATTATCTCGTCATAGACTCTTTCAGATTTTAACTGAGTTATACATTTTGCTATAGGCTCAATCATCATTACCATTCCTGCACCGCCGCCAAATTGGTAGTCGTCTACAGATTTATAACGATTTGTGGCGTAGTCTCTTAGGTTGTGAAAGTGAACTTCAACTAAGTTTGCCTCAATGGCACGTTTAAGAATTGAGGCTTCAAACGGACTTTTAAGCAATTCAGGCAATACGGTAATAATATCTATTCTCATGGTTTGGAAGTCCAAAACCGATTTTTATAAATCGTTTTTTTGCTTGTTTATTTCGTCCTGTAGTTGTCGTCTTACTTTTTGTTCTCTTTCCAAAGCCACTTTTCGGTGTTCTTCAAATTCTTCTTCGGTTTCGGCTAATGCTCTTTTTGCTTCTTTGGTTATGGCATTGCTGTTTTTAAATTTAAAAATGAAGAAAATTAACAAGGCTAGTAATCCGGCAATAATGGTCCAGAGTAGCATACTGTAACTGGTCTTTGTGAGCTGCATACCAAATAAAGTCATGCTGTCTTTTTCCTTGTTTGTATTGTCTAAAGTAGTTTGTGTTGTTACTAAGTTTCTTTTTAGGGCCGTAATCTCTTCGGCTTGAGCATTTACGGTAGCTTGCGTGCTTTTCAATGTTTCTTGGATAGCTTTTAGCGAATCCATAGTGTGTGCCTTAAGCGCATACAGCCATGTTTTTTTGATTACCTTATATTCTTGATAATTGTTGGATTTTTGAATGACATATTCAAATTGGTTGTCCAAGGTTCCTTCGTTAAGTGATAATTTGTCTTCCGGGTTTTCTTGAGCCAAAGAAATATAAGAAACGGCTAACAATAAAACATAAAATAAGGTGGTTTTAGTAAATTTCATTAGGGTTGATTTTTGGTGTAAAAGAGAAATTTTTAACAAGATACTAAAATCTTTAAAAGATTAAACAAATTTAAAAAATTAGCCTCACTTTGTGAGGCCTTTTTTATATACGGTTGAAAATTATTTTTGGATTATTTTTACTATTTATGCAATTAAACGAAAAATAATATTAAAATTTGGATTATTAACTGTTCAGTTTTTAGGGAAGGCTACAATATGACTTATAAAGCAGGCTTAACTTTAATTAAGTATGTTTTAATTTTTGTTGGAATTGGTTTTTATATTGCAAAGCGAAAAGTTGAAATATCCAAAAAGTAAAAAAAAACAAGGTAAAGTATCATACTTTACCTTGTTTTTTTGTTTTAATAATACGTATAACGTCTTACTTTAGCTATATATTTTGCTAGGCGTACTACCTGATGGCTATAGCCATATTCGTTATCATACCAAATGTAAAGGACTACATTTTTACCGTTGGGTCTTACTATAGTTGCTTTACTGTCATAAATTGCCGGTGCCGAGCTTCCTATGATATCGCTGGATACCAGTTCGTCGTTAAGTTCATATTTTATTTGTTCTACCAAATCTCCTTCTAAAGCGTATTTTTTCATGGTCGCATTAATGGCTTCAACGGTGGTTTCTTTTTCAAGTTCCAAATTTAATATTGCTAAAGAACCGTTGGGCACAGGAACTCTTATGGCGTTAGAGGTTAATTTGCCTTCAAGCTGTGGTAAAGCTTTTGAAACGGCTGCTCCGGCACCGGTTTCGGTAATTACCATATTCAGTGCTGCTGCACGACCGCGACGGTATTTTTTATGAAAATTATCCACTAAATTTTGATCGTTTGTGTAGGCGTGAATAGTTTCCAGATGTCCTGTTTTCACACCATAAGTATCTTCTACGGCTTTCAAAATAGGAGTAATGGCATTGGTAGTGCAGGATGCTGCAGAGAAAATAGAGATTTTATCGGGGTTGTTTTCCAGGTGGTTTACTCCGTGAACTATGTTGGGAACGCCTTTTCCGGGTGCAGTAAGTAATACTTTGTCTACTCCTTTGGAAACCAAATGACGACTTAAAGCGTCTTTATCTCTAAAGGCTCCGGTGTTGTCTATCACCAAAGCATTATTAATACCGTATTTTGTGTAGTCTATTTCCTCAGGATTATTAGCTGAAATGATATTTACTGTGGTGCCATTTATAATAAGCGCATTGTTTTCTAAATCGGCTGTTACGGTTCCATGGAAATCACCATGAACAGAATCATTCCGTAATAAAGATGCTCTTTTTTCAAGTGTAGTTTTGTCTAAATTGCCTCTTGTAACAATAGCTCTTAACCTTAATTGTGATCCTTTTCCTGTTTTTGCCATTAATTCTCTAGCTACCAAGCGTCCTATTCTACCAAAACCGTACAGAACAACATCTTTGGGTTTTATGGATTCATAAGTTGCAGCGTCTTTAAGTTTATCAGCAACAAAAGCTGTGGCGTTGTTGTATTTGTTGTCTTCCAGGTGGTATTCGTAGGTGAGTTTTCCAATATCCAGTTTTGCCGGAGGAATATCCAGGGTTTTTATAGCCTGAGCAATTTCTACCGAGTCAAAAATTGAAATGGGTTTTTGAACAAAAGCACCGGCATATTCGTGCAAGTTTAAAATTTCACTTACCGTGCAATCGATTAATCGGTTTCTGAACAATACCAGTTCAATAGATTTGTCGTACCAAAGGTCACTCACGGTTTTTATAAATTCTACGCTGGCTCGTCTTCTGTCTGCTTGGAAGGCTAATTCTTTTTCGTAAGTTTCGTTAAGAATCATGGTGATGGATTTAATTAAGGTTTTTAAATTTTTTGCAAAAGTATTACATTTCAAACGTTTTCGTGAATTTTTTTGAAAAAAATAAAGCCTTTTAAAAGTCATTTTAAAAGGCTTTACCAAACGGTCGAATGCTATCAAAAATAGAGCTCTATGCGCTGTCCGTTTTGATTGATGATGCTCATTTTTTCAATATTATCTTCAAGATTGCCGTATTTTCTTTTGAGTTTATTTATGTCTTCTACTGAATGTAATTTTATGCCATTAATTTCAGTTATTATGTAACCGGCATTGAGTCCTACTTTTCGGTAGAGTTTGTAGTTATTGTTTTTAACTACCAGTAATCCGTTATCTATATTGTATTTTTCTTTAACTGAACTTGGGAGGTTGCGCAATTCCATTTCCATAAATTCTACTTTCATGATTTCTACTTTTGAAAGTTTTACTGGAATTACTTTTTCATTATTTGCTCTTAGTACAGTAAGATTTACAACATCGCCTGGTCTTTTTGTATTTAAGTAACCGGTAAGGTCGGCAAATTTAGAAATTTTAACTTGATCTATTTTGGTAATTACATCACCTTTGATTATTCCTGCTTTTTTTGCTCCGGAAGCATCTTCGACATTGTCTACATAAAACCCTTCAGTCAGGTTTAATTCCAAGTCGTTTGCAGTAGTTCCATTAAGAATAGTACCGGAAACGCCTAAAATACCATTTTGAACGTTTCCAAACTCCATAATATCTGCGACTACTTTTCGGGCAATATTACTGGGAACCGCAAACGAATAGCCTATATACGATCCGGTTTGTGAAGTTATGGCAGTATTGATTCCAATTAATTCACCATTGACATTCACTAAAGCACCACCTGAATTTCCCGGATTTACGGCGGCATCGGTTTGAATAAACGACTGATAGTTTTCTCCGGATAAATCACGTGATTTGGCGCTGATTATTCCTGCGGTTACAGTAGAATTTAAATTAAACGGATTGCCAACGGCTAAAACCCATTCGCCTATTCGGGCTTGATCAGAATCGGCAAAAGTAGTATAAGGCAATTCTTCTTCTGCATCAATTTTTAGCAAAGCAATATCTGTTTTAGAGTCTGTACCAATAAGTTCTGCTTCATAAGTACGATTGTCATTAAGGGTTATAGCAATGTCTCTAGCTCCGGCAATAACATGATTGTTGGTGATAATATAGCCGTCCGGAGAAATAATGACGCCGCTTCCGGTACCTACTTGTGCGCGTTGCGACTGTCTTCCAAAGAAAAAGTCTTCAATGGTTAAAGGACTGGAAACGATGGCTGTATTTTTTACATGAACCACACTGTGTACTGCTTTTTCTGCAGCAACTGTTAAATCCGGCGCATTTACAGGATTTATGTTGTTTGTACTTGTTGTATTTGAAGTTTGTAGAAATGATGCAGTGTTGGTGGAATTTTCTGAAACCAGTACAGGTTGCTCTTCTATTACTAACTTATAGGATGTTAATGTAATAATTCCACCCAATATCGATGCAAATACTAAGGTTAGAATCTTTTTCATAATAAATAAGTTTTAAAATAGTTTATTAAACGATTAAAAGTAATTGTTTATTGAATTGAATGTTCAGTTTTAACTGATTTTAACGTACATATTAACGCGTGTTTAACACTGTAAATATACCGGTGAATAATTACTATATTTGCCGGACAATTATGGCACTTAATTTTTATAAATATCAAGGAACCGGTAACGATTTTATAGTGATAGACAATCGTTTGCAGATATTCAGCAAAAATAATACCAATTACATTGCTAAACTTTGTGACAGACGTTTTGGCATTGGAGCCGATGGGTTACTTTTGTTGGAAAATCATGAAACGGCAGATTTTAAAATGGTTTATTATAATGCCGATGGTAAAGAAGGCACCATGTGTGGAAACGGTGGACGATGTATTACGGCTTTTGCAAAACAATTGGGAATTATAAATAAAAGTGCTGTATTTGAGGCTGTTGACGGGTTACACGAAAGTACACTTGAAGGAGAAATCGTAAAACTTAAAATGCAAAATGTTACTCACATACAAAACCACGAAACTTATCAGTTTTTAAATACAGGTTCGCCACATCATGTGCAGCTAACCCAAGACATTGAAAATAGTAATGTTTTAAAAAAAGGAGCAGAAATACGATACAATAAAACATACAACGAAAAAGGAGTAAATGTAAATTTTGTAGAAAAAGTTTCCGAAACCGTTTTTAAGGTACGCACCTACGAACGTGGTGTAGAAGCAGAAACGTTATCCTGTGGAACCGGAGTTACAGCTGTGGCTCTGGCCATGCATTTTATTAAACAAACACGGTCAAATAAAATAAAACTAGTAACACCCGGCGGAAATCTGATGGTTTCTTTTAAAACAAAAAACAATGAATACCATGATATTTGGCTTCAAGGAAACGCAACACTTGTCTTTAAAGGAAAAATAACATGATTACATTAAGAGGTGAAAAAATATACCTAAGAGCCGTTGAGCCAGAAGATGCTGCCTTTATTTTTGATGTAGAAAATGATGAAACCCTTTGGGAATTAAGCCATACGCAAACCCCATTTTCTAAGCATACCATTCAGCAATATGTACAAAATGCACATAAAGATATCTTTGAAGTGAAGCAGTTGCGCTTAATTATAGAAGCAGAAAAGAACAAGCCTCTGGGAATGATAGATTTATTTGATTTTGATTTTAAAAACAAACGCGCAGGTGTTGGAATTTTAATAAAAAGCAACAAAAACAGACAACAAGGTTTTGGAACAGAAGCATTACACTTATTAACACAGTACAGTTTTAACAAGCTGGATTTACATCAATTGTACTGCAATATAGCCGAAGACAACGAACAAAGCCTAAAATTGTTTCAAAATGCCGGTTTCCAAAAAGTGGGTCTAAAAAAAGACTGGAATTACAGCAACGGAACATTTACAAACGAATATTTATTACAACTCGTAAAAAACAAATGTATATAAAAAAAATAGCCGTAGGAATATTATTAGTAGGATTGGTTTTTTTTGGATTTTTTGCCTACTATGTGTATAGCGCCATGTTTAAAGTAAATACGGCATTCAACACGTCTATAGAATATGTTTATATTCCTACAAATGCCAACTATATTGATGTAAGAGAACAACTAAAACCCTTACTTAAAAACATAGAATCCTTCGATGCACTTGCTCGTCAAAAAAAATATACAACTCATATTAAAGCCGGCAAATTTGAAATAAAAAAAGGAATGAATAATAATGAAATTATTAATTCCATAAGAAGTAAAAATATTCCCATTAGGCTAGCGTTCAATAATCAGGAAACCATAGAAAAACTGGCTGGAAGGGTTTCTGCACAAATAGAGGCAGACAGTATTTCCTTACTGGAAGCTATGTATGATGAAAACTTTTTAAAAGAAAATCAATTTAATGCAGAAACAGCTTTAGGAATGTATATTCCAAACAGTTATGAATTCTTCTGGAATACTGATGCTGCAGCTTTTAGAGACAGAATGCTAAAAGAATATCATCGTTTCTGGAACAATTCCAGAAAAGAAAAAGCAGCTTCTTTAGGGCTTACCCTTCATCAAGTTACCACACTGGCTTCTATAGTTCATGAAGAATCAAAGCAACCCGAAGAACAACCTACAATAGCCGGTGTTTATATAAATCGCTTAAAAATTGGGATGCCTTTACAAGCAGATCCAACGCTCAAATTTGCCGCTTACCAATTGCCAAAATATAAAAATACCATTATCAAAAGAGTATTAAATGTACACAAAGAAATCAACTCTCCTTATAATACTTATAAGTATAATGGTTTGCCGCCGGGACTTATTTCCATGCCGGACATAACGGCAATAGATGCAGTACTAAACTATGAAAAACACCAATACTATTATTTTGCGGCAGACGCTACACGATTAGGATACCATAAATTTGCCAAAACATTGGCTCAACATAATATTAATGCCAGAGCCTATCAGCACTATTTATCTACTCAGGGAATTAACAGGTAATTTTGCAATTTCTTAAAATATATACAGGTATTTTTTTGCTTTTGGCGTTCAGTGCCGTATCGCAGTCAACGCTCAATTCCTTTTTAAAACCTGCCGACACACTTAGCTTACAAAGACGAAATACAGTTGTCATTACAGAAAGTGCTTTGGCAGGAACATCACTGTTAGCGTTAAATCAACTTTGGTATCAATCGTATGAACAATCTTCATTTCATACCACAAATGATTCCGGAGAGTGGTTGCAAATGGACAAGTTGGGACATGTATACTCGGCGTATCAGCTAGGTAGAATTGGGGCAGAAGTATTACAATGGAGCGGTGTAAGCAAAAAAAGTCAGTTGTGGTATGGTGCAACTTTGGGATTTTCCTACCTGACAGTAATTGAAATTTTTGATGGTTTTTCAAAAGAATGGGGTTTTTCATGGACCGATATGTTAGCCAATGCAACAGGTGCGTCCTTATATATAGGACAAGAATTGCTTTGGAAAGAACAACGTGTTGTGTTGAAATATTCATTTCATCAAACCGCTTATGCAAGTCAAAACCCTGAAAAACTTGGAAATGGTTTTCTAGAAGAAATGCTAAAAGATTACAACGGACAAACCTACTGGCTGAGTGCAAACGTACACTCTTTTTTTAAAAGCTGTAAGTTTCCAAAATGGCTGAATGTTGCATTGGGCTATAGCGGAAAAGGGATGTTAACCGGTTCAAAAACGGAAGCTGTTGATAATTTTATAATAACTCCGCATAGGAAGCGACAATTGTTTTTAAGTTTAGATGTAGATTTGACCAAAATTGAAACAAACTCACATGTTTTAAAGACCATTTTTAGTGTTTTTAATGTCATAAAAGTGCCATTTCCGGCTGTGGAGTTCACCGATAAAAATGACATTAAGCTTCACGGAATCTATTTTTAAAACCTTTAATCGAGTAATTTTCACATTTTAAGAAATAGTTATACCTTTGCACGCTGAAATTTTCAAGATTAAAATCACCTATAATTTTGATTTTGAAGAAATTAAAAATTATGATAAAAAATATTGGAAGTTACTTTGCCCTATCGCTTACAATATCAGTTTTATTGTACATTTCATTGAGTGCAAAAACTACGTCAGAGACATTTACTTCTTTTTCAGCAAATGTTTCGAATTTTAACCACACTGTACATCATTCAGTTGGTTTTGACCCTGCTATTGAGTTAAATAGTTTAGCCAAGCCTTTTACACCCCATTTAGGAAAATCGTTTATAGGCTTTAAAGAGGCATTAGGTTTTAAAGAATCCGGTGGTAATTATTTTTCTGTAAATACCTACGGATATCTTGGAAAATACCAATTTGGAAAAGAAACCCTAAAACTAATAGGTGTTTACAATCCGGCTCAATTTTTAAAAACTCCTGAGCTGCAAGAGAAAGCCTTTTTGGCAAATGCAGAGCGAAACAAGTGGATTTTGAGAAGAGAAATACAAAATTTTTCCGGAAAAAAGATAAACGATATATTAATTACGGAGTCTGGAATTTTGGCTGCAGCCCATTTAGCCGGACCCGGAAATGTAAAAAAATACTTGCATACGGCCGGACAACTGGATTTTGCTGATGGTTATGGTACTACTGTTGCTTATTACATGAAGAAGTTTTCAGGATACGATACTTCATTTGTAAAACCTAACCGAAAGGCTAAAGTAAAGACCGAAAGAAGTTAGATTTTTTTAAAATTTTTGAATAATAAATAGTGTAGGTTTTTTATGAAGATCTACACTATTTTTTTTCCAGTAGCTTACGGGTTTTGTTTTAATGAACTCAGAAGGAAGTGTTAAGTCGCAAGCGACGCACACGGAAGTGCTGTCGTGCAATGAAGCACATATATCTTCCATTAACTGATTGTTTCTGTAAGGGGTTTCAATAAATAATTGCGCTTGATTGAATTGAAAGGAAAGTTTTTCTAAACGTTTTAATTCTTTCTTTTTGTTCGCCCTATCTATAGGCAAGTACCCGTTAAAAGCAAAATTTTGACCGTTTAGCCCGGAACTCATCAGGGCTAAAATAATTGAAGACGGACCTACAAGCGGAACTACCTTTATATCTTTTTCGTGAGCGAGTTTTACTATTGATGCTCCGGGATCAGCTACAGCCGGACAACCTGCTTCTGAAAGCAACCCTATATCTTCTCCGGAAAGACAAGGGTTTAAAAATTTGTTCTTTTCTTCAGCTTGTGTGTATTTGTTTAAAACACTGAATTGTAAAGTAGCTTGCTTTGTTTCAGGGCTTATTTTTTTGATAAATCGCCTTGCTGTTTTTTCATTCTCGGCAATATAAAACCTAAGGTGTTCAATATGTTTTTTTACTAAAACGGGGAGTACGTCTTCAGGATTGCTTTCTCCTAAGGTAGTAGGAATAAGATAGAGAACGCCATTTTTACGCATCTTTACTTAACAATAAGTTTTTTTACAAACGTGGCCTCAGTAGTTGTACATTTTAGGTAATATAAACCTTGATTTAAATCTGAAATATCTATAGTGTAAGCTTTGTTTTTGGTTTCAAAAGTATTTATTTTTTTTCCGGAAATGTCATACAGTTCGTAAGTTTTATGTTGATAACTTGCGGTTGAAATTGTAACTTTATTTTTAGCAGGATTAGGAAACAGCTTGACCGTTTGTTCAGAAAAATCGGTTGTACTTAAGTTGTTGTCTACCAGTTTGTATACTTGCCCTGAACTTATGCCTGCTATATATAATTCACCATTTACATCTTCGCCAAAAGTTGTCCATCCGTTGGAGGTAAAAGGACCTTGAAGTGTCATTTCCCAGGTTCCGTTAATGTTTTCCAGATAACCTATTTCATCACTACAATAATCTGCAAAAAAATAAAGCCCCATAAAATTGGGATATTGGGTTCCACTGTATTTATAGCCACCGGTAATAGAACATTTAAAAAATTCGCCGGGCGTGCTGTGCGCATAATCGGCTACGGGAAAAATCATCGTATTTGCCGGTGGGCAACCTGAAGTGTTATAGGCATAATTTGCTTCATAGCATCGCCATCCGTAATTTAGTCCGCCAACACTTATAGGTACTCGATTAATTTCTTCGTATTCATTTTGACCTACATCGGCAATCCACAAATCTTCGTTAGCACTGTCAATAGAAAAGCGCCAAGGGTTTCGTAATCCGTAAGCCCAAATTTCAGGAAGTGTATTCGGGTTGCCATCATTTAGAAAAGGATTGTCGCTGGGTATGCCGTAAGGTTCGCCGTTATCAACATCTATTCGCAGTAGTTTTCCCAGTAAAGTGTTTAACGACTGCGCTCTGTTTCC
>Ga0079224_100011696_pt1 | contig 12108 bp, 18 predicted proteins | sample Stecom2015_FD_80414 | JGI IMG/M metagenome (GOLD analysis project Ga0079224, IMG submission 80414) | Agricultural soil microbial communities from Utah to study Nitrogen management - Steer compost 2015 | ecosystem: Environmental > Terrestrial > Soil > Agricultural land | place: USA: Utah... | reverse complement strand
TCTCACACGGTGATTGTAGCTCAGTTGGTTAGAGCGTCGGATTGTGGTTCCGAAGGTCGCGGGTTCGAGACCCGTCTTTCACCCTCAACGGGGATTTCTTAAAAATTCCCGTTTTTTTATCTACTTTTAGTAACTCTTTTCTGTTCAAAATCAAGGCTTTACTTAAAAAAATAGGATTTATATATGGTGTTCGGTAAACATACCCATCATATACCAGGCTTTTACCGAACACCTTTTCAATTAGCGTTGATTTTCTTTGAACATCAAGATTATCAAATAGATACGACAGATTGTTCATTTTTTCAAAAGCATCATAAAAGGCATCAGAATATTGAATTGATTTACGTTCAGCCTCAGCAATTTGTTTGTTTAATAGCCGTAACTCATTTCCTAATTTATCTTTCCATTTTGCATATGTTGTATCATCAATGGTCCCTAAAATATATTTTTCTTCGAGGTTATCCATTTTATGAAGTGCAGCTGTTTTTCTAACAGTAAAATCGGGCAAACGGTCTTTTTGATCCTTTCTGCGGATTTGTAATTTTCTTTGTACTTCTGTTTTCATATATTCTATCTGCTGTTCAGTAAAGCTCATTTCAGATAGAATTTCGTTTAATTTTGAATGTGCTACATCTACATTATAGCTTTTTCGATGTGTGGTGCATTCATAATACCAGTAATACTTATTTTTTCCTTTCGATTTTCCACATGTCATTGGTTTAAAACAATCCGGACAAACAACAACTGATTTTAAATAAGCATTTTCGTTATATTCTTGTCTTGGTATGTTAGGACGTGCCAATAGTGCCTGTGCACGATAAAAAGTTTCTTCAGAAACTATTGGTTCATGAATACCAGGAACAAATTTTTCGGTTTCGCCATTATGTGCGTTGATTTTTATAAGACCAATATATACTTTGTTCGTAAGTATTCTGTAAACGGCATCTTTCCCGGATTGAGAATATCCTTCGGCTTTAATTACACGAGTGATTTCTGCCCGAGTATAACCTTCTAAAAATAAATTAAAAACTTTTCTTATGATATCTGCTTCGTGAGAAACTATTTCTAAAACCGGTTTTTTGAAAGCATCGCGTGCGTTTTTGTATCCGTATGGAGCTTTACCTAAATACCTACCATCTTTTTTGGCTTTTTGCATACCAAATAATGTACGGTCTTTTATAATTAATCGTTCCACGTGTGCCTGTAAAAGCATCTGCGTACGTAATTGAAAATAAAATGGGCTTTCGGGTGGTAAACTGATTGGTTCGGCAATTGAAAGAATTTTTATATTATACTCTTCTTCTAATTGGTTAATTACATTCAACGCCTGTTGAACGTTCCGGCTGAATCTATCGTACTTCATAACCAGCAGATAATCTACTTCTTTATGGTTTATTTTTAAGTACTTTTCTAGTTCCCGCCATTGTTTACGGTCAAAATCTTTGGCGGACTGTCCTTCATCTGTAAAAATATGAAGAAGCTCATAATTGTATTTAAAACAATATTCTTCAAATTCTTCAATTTGACCATCTATCGAGAAGTGCGACTGATCTTCTGTACTAATTCTTGCGTAACCTATTACCTTTTTTTTCATCATTTACTTTTTGAATAATGTCATCTACTAAAAAATTGCAAACCAAATCTAAAAAATCTTTTTCTCTTTGAGAAAAGAGTTCTTTAGACGGTTCCGGAGGATCCGATATGTTTTGCAATTTAGGTATCATTATTTATTGATATAAAAAAAGCCCTGAAGGCTTCCACACTCTTCAGGGCTTTATAGTTGCTTGCATTTAAAAACTAATAACAACACTATTCAAAACTTTACTTGTTGGTGGAAGACAACAGGGCAAATATAATAAGTTTTACTATATAGTAAATAAATAATATGTTAAAAATATACTTTTTAGTAAAACTTTATTTTTCTAACTGTTTTAATTCTTCTTTTACGGCATCGGTAAATCCGTACTTTAATTCACGGATAATGAAGTTATAATGCCCGAAAATAATACGGTTATGAATGGGATGGTTTTTCTTTTTCTTTTTACCTTCTTTTGTATTCAGTGTTTTTATATCAACAAAACGATGTTTGCCTAAATGGTACATTGTTAAAGCAGAATCGGAAGTCTGAAACGTACGATCATTCCAATCAGGCGACTCAAACCCCCTCGAGTTCATATACTTGTTTTGAGCTTTTTCGATGTCGGCAGCAGTTTCATCAAATACTCTTTTAACAAACCGCCCTTTTAAAATATCATCAGTTGTCATTTTTTTAATGAATTAGGGTATTTTGAAATTCTATTTAATTCTAATTCATACAACAATTTATTAGCAGAAGATAGACCAAAATTAAAACCAGAAGATCTTTGTTTATTATCTATTGCTATTGCTTGGTTTAATTCATAAGCATAATCTTCTATTGATTTGTTTTTTTTCTTTTTGATAAGAGATGAAAGAGAAGGCAGCTCTGCTTTATTATTGTTTTTATCAACAATATATTCGATTTGTATTTTTCCTGAAATGAATGGTACTTGCTTTTTCATGATTTCATAATTTTAATTAAATCCAAAAGATATAATGCTTCTAACATTTCACCTAATTTGGGTGTGGTTCGCTGTGATTTCCAATTATATACTACATCAACTGTTACGTTTATTTTTTTATACACAGCACGTTCTTCGATTGCGTGGTAAAACAACTCTTTGATTTCTGACTCTCTCATGGCACTTATTTTTAATAATCGTAAATATACGATTTTAAAAAGCCGTATCAAAACTTATCCCTATAAAATATCCGTTACACCCATTCAGTCCTTTTATTGGTGTAATTGGAAAATTTACTTTATCTAAATTTTGAAACAGCCCACAAATAGCTGAATTACGATCTGCATTTTTTTCGATGATATACTCTACCAAATCAAAAGCAACCAGCTGTGTATCCGAAAATATGTCTAAAAAACTATCGTGATCGTGCTCGCTGTAATCAGTTTTTGTCAATATGTAAAAACCTAAATCGTTATTTGTCTTTATATCGTCTTCGGTACCAAATATATCATGCTCCGGCACAATGCCAATTAAAAGCATATTATTTTCTATTTCGTGATCACGCATGAATCGCGATATTTCTTCTTTGGTCACGACTACTTTTCCGCTGTTTAAAGCTTCGATATCACTTACTGCTTCAGCTACAAACTCTCTTAATCTATTTACTGCTAACATTTTGTTTTTCTTTTTGTTGTTTTTCTATATCTCTTTTTCTTAAATCATATAAATGAATCATGATCTCTAAAAAATTTGTGGAGCGTACTTTTTCGGCTGAACCAAAAACACCGCTTTCTGCTAAGGAAAAAACCATACTATCTGCACCAATTCCCGGAATTGATTTATCTGTATCGATTTCAGAATCTTCAAACAGTATTTCAAAATCTAAAATATTGCCACCCCACGGAATTTGAGCTGTAGGCAAATACTGTCTGAAAGCAGTGAACTGCAAATACACCGCATAAATAAAACTTGGCGGTGCAAATTTTTTGAAATACGATACTGTTTGGTCTAACTTCTTAGAATCATAAGGAAGTCTGTTTTTATTAAAATATCGTTTTCTTCGATACAAAACTGAAGCTAACAGATAGAGAAAATTTACATCGCCTGATGCGTGAAAATCATCAAAGAACCGGGAAGCGTCCGCAAATTCACCGTAGGTAATTTCAAAAATTGAGTGAGATGGTCCGTAATAACTTTGCAAACCGATTTTTTTTATAGGAATTTTTATATGAAGGAAATCTAAACGGATCTTTTTATTACCTTCTTCGGTGTCTTCAAAATATCCCGACATCAATTCACTTAAATAGTAAATGTTTGCCATTATTTCTTCATCGTTCTGGAATTTTTCAGATACTTTTATATTTAACAGCTTGCAGACCGCCTGTACTCTGAAATCTTCATATGAGATTGCTGCAGATAAATATTCAAAAACGAGACTGCTGATTGCTTCATATTCATAGGCATTACATTCTGCTAAATTTTCAGGCAGATTATAACTTATCTGTAAGTCGGGAAAAGCGACGTGTTTCATGTTGATATAAAATTTTTTCCTGAAAAGAAATCGTCAAAACAATCGGTATCATCATAAGGTTGCGATTTTTTTAATATGGTTTCGATATGAGCAATTGCTTGATTAAAATCTTTTTCAAAATATTGTTTTGCATAAGCTAAATAATTACCTGCAGCTATTTGTTTTGCCTGTGTGGTATTTTGTTCACCTACATATGCCTGCAGAACACCTTGCGGAAATAATTGAACAGATAAACGCGGCATAGCCCATGACAAGGCATAATAAGCACAGGCTTGTTTGACCATATAATACAATTCTTCCTGATTTGCTGTAATGTTACCTTTTAATAATTCATTAAGTGCATCGTTACCAATACGCAATTTTATTTCATTCCGTAAACATTGCTTTATGCCAGGTTGTAGTTTTATAAGCAGTAATCTTGAACCAATGGGGAAATGCTCATTAAAATCGTCCGTGGTTTTAAAAATGCTTTCCTGCAATTTTTTATATGCATCAGAGTCTTTCCAGGTTGGTTCGGTTTCTTCGAGATAATGCAACAAGTCATCTAATGCCCGATAGTACTTACGCTCTAATGCTTCGTTATCACGGTCGATCATCCATTCAAAAGCCTGTTTTTCGTTGGTATCCTGACGCATTTTGCGGCCGTTGGAGGTGTGAGCAATATCGTTGTTTGGAGCATACATTCTATATGCGTTAATGGCAATGGCATAACGCATCATAAAAACCAGTTCGGTTTTATCATCGGTTTTTGAGTTGTAGTCTGTGTATGCTATGTTATACACTTCACGCCCGATTAATTCAATCAGTTCGCGGGTAGCCGTAAGGACATCGGGTTTTATGTTTGTGTATTTTATATCTACATCAATAAAACTCAGACATTGCTTTAATTCGGTGGAGGCACTACTATCTCCGGTCCTATTAAATAGTACATTCATTTATATATTGTTTTTAATTCTGTCTGAAGGATTTACATCGCTTTCTTTTTCGGCAATGTTATGATGGAAGCCTAATTTTAATTTTTTTGCGGGCCAATTGGCTTTTATTGCGTAATTGATAGCCTTGGTAATAATCATTTCGGGAATATCGATACCGGTAAGCATGTAATTTTTTAAAGCATACAATTGTTCAGAACCTGAATCGGATGTGCCTTTTCCGGATATATTACCTAAGGCTCCATGAACGTTCATACCACCGGCTACGGCATAATCGGCACGTTCCGAAATTTTAATCTGACTTTCTACAAAATCTTTTATATTCTGATCTATCGGCTTTATCTCCCAACCGTGTTCAAGAAGATTTGTTCCATCAACAGTAAAATCTTTTGTAGTATGCCAAAATCGACCTGCAGCTTCATCTCCCGTTAGGACATTACTAATCTGAGTAAGCATATTTTCACGGTACTCTCGTAACATTGATTCTTTATAAGTTATGCCACGTTTGGAACATTCTTCTTTTAATGATTCTCTTTTGTTGTCCCAAAATGACTGGGGAGATATTACATGATATTTAACATTGAGGGAATTATCACTCAGTGCTTTAAATATTAATGGTACGGCTGTGCTTCTTCTAAGCCATTCTAATGAACCATATAGATCTGGTATAGTATAATAGTCAGTACAAAAACTATAAAGATTACTGTAGAACACGGAACGTTTATGTTTGAACGTATCTTTATAATCAAACAACGGATATATCTTATAGTCGAATGCTTTCCGGAAATCCTGAAAATTGAAATCAGTAACTATTGCCGTGTCAGCCTTCTTTGTGGCAGATGATTTAGATGTGGCTAAACGTGCATAATTAGGCTGGATGTGTTCTAATTTGGCAATCTTTGGCGTACCTACACGTCCACTACGCGCCTGTATGATTTCAGTAAATATTCCTTCTACGTGGTGGTAGTCAACGCAACACCGTAATAGATAATCTTCAGCATCGAAACTGTCTAACCAGTCTTGTATCTCAGTATCTTCTTTCCAGTCTTTTATTACTTTACCATTATATATTCGTTCTGTATAAAGCTTAGGGCCAATGCCCCATACCAATTGTGTCTTTTTTGTTAGCAGCCCCGGAGCAAGATAGTTACGCTTTACTACATCGCGAATAACTTCAGGGAGATCATTGTTATATCCATAAGGATGTACTACGTAATCTCCAACAAAATAAGTAGAGGAACCTTGTATGGGTGTACTCAATTGTCGAGGCACACGTGTTTCCTCGTATGTAAATGCACAGCGTTCCGCTTGTACCAATGCACTACTACCTTCAAACTCTATATTCATTTGTTTTCTATTTTGTAATCGTTGAACGTCAGTAATAAAGACAGGTGAAAAAATTTAGGTTCACCACTTGGATATTCTGTAAAGGCTATTAAGGTATCGGCTTTTTTTGACTGGTCATTACGAAGACCAGGACGAAGCAACGCGCGTTCAACCGCACGTACACCCATCGTAGTGCCTTTAGTAGCTGAATAAGTTTGATATGTAAATGAAAATGGCACACCAATATTGGTTAATGCACGCATCTTTTTTATTGCTTGGATGGTTGTAAGTGTATTCATACAGCAATTTTAGCAATTGCATAAAAAAATAGTTGTGACATCAATAAATAAACACAATGTATTGAAAATCAAAAGAGTATGTTTTTAAGTGGTTGAAAACTCTCATATCTCTCGAAAAAATCGCTTTTATGCAATTGCATTTACGAAACTTAGCGGGGCGGCGTTTTCGTCGTGAGAAACAAACGTTAACTTTTTTACAAAAGGTTAAACGCTTGTTTTTTGCGACTTTTTGTATTTTTCATTTTTAAAAAGATACTTTTTTAGACTTTTTTCAATTGAAAACCAACAGTTTAGAATTATTCTAAAAAGATAAAACAAGAAAAAAAAACTTAAATAAAATCGTATTAATACGATTTTATTTTGTATCTTTATGTAGTAAAGCAAAGGATTTCAGACTATTATAAAATTGATTTTTTTTGCAATTGCATTTATTATTTATACGCCAAGAAATATTTTTTAATTAAAAACTCCCCAAGGTTCGAGCAAGGGGAGTAGTACAAACCACTAAAATTTCAAACCATGACATTTACAGCAGTTAACAGCAAATGTACAAAAACAAGTGTACAAGTAAAAGAGATATTATCTAAAAACGGATATTCTCATTTGTTCAACTTCAACGATTATCACTTTTTTAAAAAGCAGTGTAAAAATGAATTTAGCCAGGCTTTAGCCATTGCACAAAAATTCATTGAATACTACGACTGCCAAAGCGATTACGAAGAATATATTTATTAATCACTAAAAACATTAATAAATATGAAACTACCCAACATTACTTTATCTGTGAAATATTCAGAAGAAGTAAAACAAAGCGAACTTTTAAAAATAGCAACAAGCAATGATGTGAACGACGCTTTAAGGAAATGTTTTAACAAAGACACTTTTTTAATACAAGAGCAGTTTATTGTTTTAATGCTTAACAATGCCAATCGCATTTTAGGCTACTACAATTTAAGTTACGGAGGATTAACGCAAACCGTTGTTGATTTACGACTGATTTTTTCTACCGCTATAAAGTGTTTTGCAACAGCAATTATAATATCGCATAATCACCCAAGCGGAACACTACAGCCAAGCCAAGCAGATAAAATAATTACAAAGAAAATTAAGGAAGCAGGAACCCTTTTAGATATAAGACTTCTTGATCACGTTATTTTAACCGAGGAAAATTATTTTTCATTTGCCGATGAAGGTATTCTATAAACTTAAACGCCCTTTATACCAGGGCGTTTTTATTTTTTTTCGCGCTTCGCGCGAGGAGGCGTGAAATTAATGAACTGAAGGATCTTCTAAGGATGTTCTACGTTTGTTCAATAATTTCATAAATGCAGGACGACACACCAAATATTTAAATGCGTCTGAAAAATTGGTAGAAAACATAGGACGCATCGGCATTGGTAACTTTTCAGACGATTTATCTTTATGTATAGTTTTTGAACCGGACTTATCGGATTTTATTTTTGTTTTTGATAATTCTAATGATGATTTTAAACATTTGCATTGAAATTGATCAATTCTAATTTTAGGTAATTTGGGCTCGTATTCGCCTAAAATATTGTTCACCGCCTTAAATTCCTGTTCGTGCAAAATGGTTGCTTGATTTCTATTCATTAGATTTACTTTCCATCCCGTACGAGACACTCCATTTTCGTTTTTATCTTCAATAAAATCAGCAAATTCCTGAACCCAGTCCCGTTTTATCTGCTGGTACTGATTACCCGAACGGTCGTAATACAAATCCAATACTTTTACTTTATGTAATTTAAAAAAATCTATGAATTTCAATGCCAATTCTTTTGAATTGGCGGGAGGTAATGTGTAAAATTCTTTTAGTACATAAAGAAAATTACCGCGTTCCTGAGCAATAACCAAACTCATCATGTCGCCGAAATCCATACCGGCTTCTAATTTTGCGTTATGATCTATATATTTTAAAGCTAAAGAATATTCTTCGATTTCGTGGGCGTCTGATAACAATATATTATCATAATAGCCATTAATAACACCATCGGTATAAAAATGATGTTCACCTAAATGAGTGTAAAATTTCTCGCCTTTCTTAATATTTGCTTTGAACGATAAAATAGCTGATTTAAATTCTTCTATACCTAATGCTTTAAACGAATCGGTAAAATAACCCTCAGTAAGAATATCGGCATTTACGAAAGTTGAAACCACATAAAAAAAAGTCAATTCTTTTCGGGCACGCACCCAACGTTCTGTCCATCGAGCTAAAGAACCTTTTAATTTTTCGATTGTTTTGGCATCGTTAATCTGCTTTGCCGCAACGATTTCTTTTTTAACCTCATTAAGAACCAAGGCTACCTGCAAGGCTAATTTTGCCTGATCCACATTGAAAAATTTTTCGTTTTGCAAAATCCAGTCGTCGTCGCCTTCTAAAATATTAGGCATATCGGTAGTAGCTGTTCTGCCACGGTAATAAACCGAATGGCCAAACAGCGGATATTCACCACGAATAGCAGGGGTAAGCTTTTTTAATTTCTCAAATTTCAACAAACGTGCTTCATCACAGTACATGTGCTGATAAGAACCACCAGCCAACCCCGAAGGCTGATCCAAAGAGCCCAAGTTGAAGAAACAACCGTTGTAAATAGATATGGTGTGTTTATATGTTTCTACCGGTTTGTAAGGATTTTTGAAGTGACCCGGCGGGCGTTCGTCAGTCACATAATGAATCCCGCGTTTCCAACCTTGACGCTCCCAACCTTCCAATAAAGCCGGTACCACATTTCGTAAGGCGTTCATATAGGTATCGCTTACCATTACCTGCATGCTTCGAGGCATATCCACGCAGATACGCTGTGAACGTTTGGCAAATATATCTCCGGTTTTAGCCGTAGCACGACCTGCAACCAAATACAATTCTTTAGGAGCAATTAGATCGATAACAGCGGATATCCAATTGCTGTATCGGGCATCTATATCTCTATCATCACGACTTACGTGGGTTCGTCTGCTCATCGGGGAAAACTTCTAATGGTAAAGCTTGTGCTTCTTGTTTGATTCTTATTCGTTCTTTTTCGGTCAATTCCGGTAAATTGTCGATTATTTCGGCTAATTTTTGCCTGTTTGCTTTAGGTAAGCCTAAATCTTCAGGATCTAAGGTATAAACCACCACTGGTGCCTTAAATAATTCTTCCGGCAAGTTGTCTTTATCTTCCACATGTACTTCACGCATTTCGCCTACATCTTTCAGCATTTGCACCACTTTACGGGCATCGTCAACATTACGTACCATCTGCATTGAAAAATTGATCATTTTATCCATTTTATCGGCATAAACATTTTTCCATGCCGATTTTGAAACTCTTTGAGAAACGTAAAAATATTCAACAGCTTCGTCATATACCTGGCTTGCTTTATAGCGGCTTAATCCATCGGCAACCATCAGGTGTTTAACAACAATGTCTTTACTGCCGAATTGGTCAACGCGGATAATCATTCCGCGGACTTTATCCAAAAGTTCTAAGTAGTCAACAATATATTGCGGAGCGTTTTTTGAATTACCACGCTCCATAAAATCATAAATATCCTGCAGCTCTACATTTTCAATATTCATCGCCATACAATACGTTGTTTAGAATGTTCTTTGCCTCTTCTTCTTTGCTTTCCTTTAGGAAAATCTGAGCAGCAGTAATATTACCCGATTGTGCGTTTTCTTTTTGTTTTTTATTTACTTCATACGAGGCTACCAACTTGCCGCGATCATAAGCAATGCGAATCAGGGAATCTTTTGTTTGCCACAAACGCATAAATTCTTTTTTATCAGCATCGAGGTACAAAGCAATTTTTTCGGGAGAATAATTACAACCCGACAACTCTTCTATAATTGTGATTTCATCGTCTGTAATGATCAATTTACTCATAGGTTTTTACTTTGCTTTCTGTGAATAATTTTTGTCTGAAATCAAACAAACCTTTGCTGTTTGCAAAGAGGTATTGTTCGTAATGGGCGTTGTCGCTCCAATTCCCCGAACCTTCCACGCAATACCAATTGCTATGCGTTTGCATTAAACAAACTTTAGCATGACTCCAGGCATATAAAACAGTTAGATTTGGACGCTCTTTTGCCATTGCCATTAAATTGTCAATTGTTATTGGATTTCGCTTAATCATACTATCGGAAATAAACAACGTCAGCTGCTCAATTAATCCATTATCATGTAGCTCAATTAAAGATTCAATCACTCTACGGCTAATACTATAAGTAGAAGCGTAACAATTTTTAACCGGTTCACGCTTGACTATCAACAATAAAAAATCGAAAGCATTAAAGGAGCTTTCGGATTGCAGGAAAAAGAATTCGTCGGTTGTTGGAACTCGTAACAGATCTTCTTCTAATTTTGATATTTTCTGAAAATGTTTTGCCAAATACTTGGAAATCCATTGTTCTTTTTGAGAAGATTTTGAGAGAGGGACACAGATGTCCCCCTCTGAATCTTTCTTTATATCAAAATATTTATTAGCCATTCATTCCCAACTTTTTGTTGACTAACGCTAACCTTAATTCGCGATCGGAAATACGTTCACGAATGATAACCTTTTTATCTTCAGGAATATTTTCATCTGCCAAATCTTTGTTTGCTTTAGACAAATACGGAGCAGAGTTTTTTTGATACTTTACCAGTTCTTCGGTAGTCATTGCTTCGATCTCTTTTTTTATTCTGAACTCTTTTAATTCGGAAATTTCGCCTAAAACGGTTTTATTATCACGGTAATACTCTAATTCTTTATACAGTTTTCCGTTGTTTTCAAATTCAGAATTGGTATTTGTGGTTAATTCTAAGATTTCATCTTCAGATAATTCTATTTTGCCTGCAGTAACTTTTTGAAGTTCTGCGTGCAAAGAATTGTACCGCTTCCAACTTGCAACTAAAAGTCCGGTTACAATATGCAATTCTGCAGGACACTCTTTTGAAGACAAGAACGGGAATTCTTTGTGTAAATCGGTTTTCTTTTGCTCTGCTTCAGAAACAACGTTACCCAAATCAATGTTTTCAACTGTTGCACTTTCAATTTTTTTGCCGGCAATAACTACCGTTTTACTTGCTGTTTCCTTTTTACTCAATACTTCTGCATCGGTAATACCGTACAGTTTTTTTAAATCGTAAATTATGTTTTTAATGTTTTGATCAGACGCACCGTACACATTATACATCCGCATTTGATTAAAATTAACACCTGTGGCAGCACGCAAAAATTCAAACGCTTTGTTGAACTTTTCGTTATTGCTTTTCGGCAGATTTCTTAAAAATTTTAATACTTCGGTTTTCATGAAAAAAGTTTTTTGTTATAACTAAAACACTAAGATAGTTTAAGGCAATTGCCTACATTGTGACACCAAAAGGCATAAAAAAACCACTCAAAAAAGAGTGGTTTTTATCATAAGTGCTTAATTAAGCCCGAGAAAGCTCTATAAGCATTTTAGTTGCACCTTCAAAGACTTTAAAGTGGATTAC
>Ga0079224_100011695_pt1 | contig 12108 bp, 5 predicted proteins | sample Stecom2015_FD_80414 | JGI IMG/M metagenome (GOLD analysis project Ga0079224, IMG submission 80414) | Agricultural soil microbial communities from Utah to study Nitrogen management - Steer compost 2015 | ecosystem: Environmental > Terrestrial > Soil > Agricultural land | place: USA: Utah... | reverse complement strand
TGTGCAGGGACAAAAGCGTCTGTGCTGCAAACAGTGGCTCTACAGCGGGAAAAAAGAAAGTGTCCACGAGAGAGAGTGCCTATTGCCGGGACATGACCTGCGCCCCCGGATTCACCGGGAACCCGATATTTACGGTCAACGACAGCTTTAGATTGTTTGTTTACGGTTCGGTGGAGATGGGCCCGGATACACAAATAAACGGCAGGCTCGACCTGGTAGGGGAAGAGCACGTAACGGTCCGGACCAATGGCAATACCGTGGGCAATACCCAATTGGTGATTCAAAAATCAGCGGATGCAGCGGATATATTCGATATAGGGATGACCCTGATCGACGATTGGGACAACCCTTCGGCCGTTATTTCGGTGGTACGGGGGCTGTTGGACCTTCGTGACCGCAGCGTCAACATCAATGTCATCTCAAGCGGCGGGTCATTGGGAAGCGCCACCGATATGCGGAATGCCGATATCACTGTCAACAACTGGGGGTATTCCAACGTCAACAATGAGTTTCAGGCGGTCGGCTCCATCCTGCGTGTCCAAAATAGTATGACGGCCATTGGATTGGAATATGACGTGGTGGAATGTGCGGGAATCGGGGATTCATACGATATCAGAAACGCAACTTTTGAATCGCTGACCTTTACCGACCCTTCCCTGGCCTCCGGTGCCCGAATCGGCGCAGGCAATACGATCGGTCGGTTGGAATTCCTGGGCCAGGGCACGATCCGTTCCGGGGGCAATGTGATCGACTCCCTGATTACCGCCGAGAACCGTAATTTCTGGTTCTATGAAGGGAGCACTGCGATTGACAGCTATTTCAAGGCAACCCATCCATCCTGTAGCGGGCTGGGGGAAATCAGGAGCGGGGGAACCATGGCCACTGTGGTGTTCGGAACGGACACAGAAGTGCTGATCGACAATGTTTATATGGAGAATATTGCTGCCACGGGCGGGGGAGGCAGTCTTACGCTCCCGATTGCTTTCAACGGGGTGGATGCCGGGGGCAACAGCGGCTGGGATATCAATTCGGACACTGGAAGTGCCCGATATTGGGTAGGCGGCGGTGGCGACTGGAACGACCCCATGCACTGGAGCACCATGTCCGGGGGGACCCCCGGCGCCTGTATACCGACCGTTGCCGACGACGTCTATTTTGACGCCAACAGCGGTTTCGGCACGACTGCGGCAACAAAAACGGTAACGGTAAACACCGGGAACGCCTATTTCCACAACATGAGCTGGGCGGGTGCGCCCAATTCCCCCATCCTGAGCAAGGCGGCCGCCTTCAACATCGAAGCATGGGGAGAAAGCATTGTTTTAAATCCTGGTGTTGCCATCAATGCAGTCATCCAACTTAGGGGAACGGAGGAGACTGTGATGACGGGAGAGACGGCGGGCAATTTTGATTTGGAGCTCAGGAAACCCGGCGGGAGTTTTACGATCGCAAACGATTACAGCAACAGCCAAACGGATATCCGTCTGTATGAAGGATCCCTGATCGCTTCGGATATAACGTTGACGGTGAATTCGATCGATAATGAAGATCGAAACACTCCCCTATTCGTGGATATTAGCGGTAGTGCGATCAATACCGGTGCCCATTGGAGGTATAGCGGGGGCGATTCAAACCGTAGCCTTGATGCAACGGATGCGGAGATCCATACGCCCCTGTTTATCGCCCAGGGGATGGAATATCACGAAGTGTATATTGGGGGAACGAGTAGCACGCAAGCACGTTTCACCGATATCACTGCAAGTAAGGTTACTTTTACCAATACCTCTACTTCCTCGACCATAGGCATCAACGGTGCCAACAATACCTTGGGTACGGTAGAGTATATGGGCAGTGGAGGGATATACGGCACCGACAATACCATTGGTACCCTGATATTTTTCCCGGGCAATACCTACATTTTCAACAGCGGTACCAATACGATCATCACGGAGAATTGGTACGGTAGCGGCACTCCCTGTAGGCTCACGGAAATCCTGAGCAGCAGTACATCGGTCAATGCCACGGTTACAAAAGCTTCGGGAACGGTAAATTTTGACTACGTGCGATTGAGCCGGATGACCGCCACCGGTGGGGCCGATTTCCTAGCGAGGGAACACAGTATCGATCTGGGAGGCAATGTGGGCTGGGACATTGCCCCTTATGACGGCGCTGCACCGATCGAGGGACTGGGGCCTGACTTGGCATTGAACGAAAACCAGTTTCCGTACACCTTGGGCTCCGATGGCTTTTTTGGGCACCCGGAGTCCCAGTACGAATGGAGCAGAGGCGGGGAGGTCATCGGTACGGGGGATAGCCTTGAAGTGACCGAACCGGGCACGTATGCCGTCAGCGTTACTTTCCCCGATGGTTGTTCGGTAGCTGATGAAATCACCATCTTGTCGCAAGAGGCGGACGTCGAAACGGTAAAAACTACAAAAGAACCCGGTCAAACCACCTATGTCCCGGGAGAGGAAGTGGTGTACACCATCACGGTAACCAACAACGGACCCTATGCGGCATTGGATGTCAGGATAGAAGACCCCGCCCCCGAGGGAACAACGATCACCGCCTGGACGGCAACGGTAGGGGAAGGTGATGTGGACCTTCCCAATGGAAGTGGTGCGGGTGATCTGGACGAAACCATTGAAGAACTGCCCACCGGGGCCGTGGTGGTCTATGAAGTAACCTTGTCCACTGGATCGGGTATGGAAACGGACTTGGTCAACATGGTGGCGGTCAGTTCCATCACCCCTGATCCTGAACCGGGATGCGAAACCTGTACCGTTACGCTAAGCGCCTCACCTGTGGCCGACCTCTCCGTGACCAAAACCCTGAAAGACGCGACCCAGGCCGGTTATGTGCCGGGTGATGCGGTGGAGTACATCATTCTGGTCACAAACGAAGGGCCGAGTGATGCACGTAATGTAGGCATTGAAGATACGGCACCGGAAGGAACCGATATTACTTCCTGGACGGCTATCGTAGAGGAAGGTACGGTGGACCTGCCCAACGGGAGTGGTTCGGGAGACCTGGACGAGACCTTGGTGGTTTTGCCCGAAGGTGCCGTGATCCGCTACGAGATCACCGTACAGATCCCTGCTGACTTCTTGGATGATCTGATCAATATGGCCGAGGTTACCAGTGACACGGAAGACCCCGATGAAGAAAACAATAGGGCAACAACCCCCGCGCTTTCGTCCGTGCCGGATGCTCCGGTAAGCGAGGGGGACCAGGAAGCCTGTGCAGAAGATCCCGTGCAGACGTTCACGGCTTCTGCCACCGTGCCGACCGGGGTGTCGATCGTTTGGTATGATGCCCTGACAGGAGGAAATATAGTTGCCGATCCCAGCCTTGATTCCGTGGGTACCACAACCTTTTACGCCGAAGCGGTCAAGGATGGCCTGAGCAGTGAGACCCGCACAGCGGTGACGCTGACCATTCTTCCCCTGCCCACAGTGGTGGTCAACGATCCCGAGGTGGTCTGCCGGCCCGGTACAGTGGACCTTACCGCAACCGAGGTGACGGCAGGAAGCGATGCCGGGTTGGTATTTACCTATTACACCGATGCGACCGGGACGATCGAACTGGCAAATCCGGGAACGGTCGATCAGTCCGGCACCTATTATATCGCCGGGACGTATTCGGATACTGGATGTCGTACAGTGATGCCGGTAACGGTCCGCTTTGTAGATCGTCCTGAGGTCAGTGTGGTCCATCCGAGCTGCGTGGAAGGAACGGGATTCATCGAGGTGACCCACCCTATTGGAGCTGGCTTTGAATATTCCATTGATGGGGTGAATTACCAGGCTGATACGGAATTTTCGGGTCTTGCCCCCGGTACTGCCTATGAAGTGACATCGAGACATACGGATGTGGTAGGCTGTGTAAGTGAGCCTTTGGAAGTGACGATCAGCAGCAATCCTGTCACGGAGACCCCGATGGTGATCCAGCCTGATTGTATAGCGAACCGGGGAAGCATTCTCTTCCAGGAGGATCCGGAATATGAATATTCAATCGACAATGGCGCCAACTATCAAATCTCACCGAACTTTACGAACCTGGTGGGCGGCACCTATATGGCGCGGGTGAGGCGACCTTCCACTGCTTGTGAGGCAGAGGCCGTGGAAGTGACTGTCAATGGGGAAATCGTGCTACCGGATGCGCCAGTGAGCGATGGGGACCAAGAAGCTTGTTCGACCGATCCCTCCCTCCCCTTGATGGCTACGGCAACCGGGCCGGGAGGAGTTACCGTGATCTGGTACGATGCGGCAAGTGGGGGAAATATAGTGGACAATCCCATTTGGTCGCAGGTAGGTTCCGTAACGTATTATGCGGAAGCCTATGATGGTACCTGTACAAGTCCTGAACGTACGCCGGTCACACTGACCATTAGGGTAGCCCCGGTTCCGGATCCAATGGAGGATGTTGCAGTCTGTGAAGCCTATACCCTTCCCGCTATTACCGGCAATGACCTGTCCGGTAACGAAGCCTATTATACTGGACCGGGAGGTACGGGTGACCGTTATCAGGCGGGAGAGACCATAACAGATCCCGGCACCACGATTCTGTACATCTACGATGTAACGGATGATGGCTGTGAGGGGGAGACCAGTTTTGAACTGGCCATCAACGAAGTACTTCCCGGAAACATAGGGACGGACCAGACCATTCGCTTCAATGAGGTGCCAGAACCCATACGGTCCGAGGAGGACGGTACCGGTCTGGGAAGTGTGGAATATCGCTGGGAAATGTCGGCGGATGGCATGTCATGGTCCCTTGTAGTGGGGGCCAATGGGGCAGCATACCAACCGGGAGCATTGGACACGACTGCACATTATCGCCGGACCACCTTGGTCACGATGCCGGGGGGCACGGTGTGCGAGTCGGGGCCTACCGATCAGGTGACCATCACCGTAATGGAAGCCGATGGCCCTTTGGCCAATGATGATATCGTTTCGACACCCACCGATACGCCGGTAACCTTTGATCCTCTGGACAACGATGTGGAAGGCGATTTTCCAATTGATCCAACATCGGTGAAATTCATTGATCCGGATACCGGAGAGGAGGTAGTCTTCCTTGATATCATGGGAGAGGGCACATGGAGCGTCAACCCCAACACCGGAGAGGTAACCTTTACCCCTGAAGCAGGGTTCAACGAAGAAACCACAGCTATCGGATATGTAATGTACGACGAAGCAGGTACAGAGAGCAATCCTGCCCTCCTTATGGTCAGGATAGCGGAAGTGCCGGAAGCAGAAAACGACACCTCTTTCACTGTTTCGGTTTCCGGAGGTTATGCCGGGAACGTACTGGACAACGATACGTTGGGTGGCAATCCGGCAAACCCCGATAACGTGGCCATCACTTTCAGTGATCTTGAAAATAGTGGCATAACCGTGGATGAAAGAGGGGATGTATATGTGCCGATGGGGCTTGGCCCGGGAGTCCATACATTGTCCTATACCATTTGCAATATAGGATATCCCGAACTCTGCGATACGGCAACAGTGGCCATAACCGTAGAGATCGGAAGTGTTGTCGTCCATAATGTAATATCGCCCAATGGGGACGGGATAAACGACCATCTGACCATTGAGGGCATCGAGTCTTATCCCGACAATGTTCTGGAGATATACAACCGTTGGGGCATACAAGTGTTCAAAACTGTAGGGTACACTAACAGTGGCAATGTGTTCGATGGAATCTCCGATGCCAGGATGACCATGAAGAAATCGAACGGGATGCCGGCGGGAACCTACTATTATATCCTTAGTTACACTATGGACGGTGACATGCAGACCAAAATGGGATGGATTTACATCCAGAACAACAATTAATAGGGCCCTTCCAAAGCACTTTATAAAATGGCCATGGACATTTTTCGGTCCCTGGGACAGTCGAAAAGCAAAAAAATAATAGCAGATGAAGATCAAAATAGTGATTGCAGCGGTATTCCTTGCCGGCCTGAACCTTAAAGTCCAGGCCCAGCAAGACATCCAATATACCCAATATATGTACAATACGGTGGCCATCAACCCCGCCTATGCCGGTAGCCGGGGCATGTTGAGCTTTAATGCCCTGTACCGGAGCCAATGGACAGGTTTGGACGGTGCGCCGGAGACGATCAACTTTACGGGGCACTCCCCTTTGAAAATGAGGGGGGTGGGTGTTGGTCTTTCCTTGGCGTCCGATAAGATAGGCCCTGCCACCGAAAGTTTGGCGGCGGCCGATTTCTCCTATACGATCCATATGTCATACCGCACCAAACTATCGTTCGGGCTTAAGGCCGGGTTACATTCCTTGGGCATTGATTCCGATAGGTTTGACCCTGACCAGCAGAACGATCCGTATATATACAACCAGGACAACAGGATAGCGCCGTTGATCGGTGCAGGGATATATCTGCATTCAGATGCATGGTATGTGGGCCTGTCCTCCCCCGATCTATTGGAAACCGATCATTATGATGATGTGTCTGTTTCCATTGCCAGGGAAAAGATGCACCTGTATTTGATGGGGGGGTATGTATTTGACCTGAACCCGCAACTGAAGTTCAAACCTGCCACATTGGTCAAGGCAGTGGCCGGTGCCCCCTTGGCAGTGGACCTGTCGGCCAACTTCCTGTTCCATGAAAAACTGACTTTGGGAGCGGCCTACCGTATCGATGCCGCCGTGAGTGCCTTGGTGGGCCTTCAGGTTTTTGACTGGATGATGATTGGCTATGCCCATGATCGGGATACCTCCGGAATTGGCAACTATAACAACGGTTCGCATGAGGTCTTTTTTAGGTTTGAGCTCAACAGCCGTTCCCAAGGTTCCGTACACCCTCGATTTTTCTAAAAACAAAAGAACTATAGCATGAAGAAATCATACATTGCAATGCTCGGTGCCTGTCTCCTTTCGATCTGCTTTCAAACATTGATGGCACAGGACAGCAAGTACGCCAGGGCAAATAAAAAATATGACCGTCTGGCATATGTGGATGCCTCGGACATCTACTTGCATGTCGCCAAGAAGGGATACAGGTCACCTGAACTCCTCCAAAAACTGGGAAACACTTTTTACTTTAATGCCGACTATACCAATGCGGCACATTGGTATGCAGAACTGTTTTCCCTGTCCGGGAGCAACGATGGCATACGACCGGAACCCATTTATTACCTAAGGTACTCGCAAAGCCTTTATGCTTCCGGGGATGAAAATGGAGCACAGGAATGGTTTGACAAATATGCCAAACTGGTGCCGCAAAAAAAACAAATGAAAGTGGCAGAATATAATCAGCTCATTGAAAGGAATTCGGGGAGATATACCATACAAAATCTTGAGATCAATACCAGTGGGATAGATTTTGGGGCATCTTTTGCGGGAGATACACTGCTGTTCGCATCCACGAGGGACACGGGGACTGTCGCTACCCGCATCAATTCCTGGGATAACCGGACATTCCTCAACCTATATGAGGCATCCATAAATGAAAATGGGAGTTTGGGTAACGTATCCAAATTAAAAGGGGTATTGAAGAGCAGGTTCCACGAATCGAGTGCAGCCGTTACCAAAGATGGGAATACCATGTACTTTACCAGGAACAATGTTACTCCCATAAAGAAGAACGGGAAAAAGGAAACCAAAAACCTGAAGATCTATAGGGTCATGCGCCAAGCAAATGGAGAATGGGGCAATTTGGAGGACCTTTCCATAAACAGCAATGGGTTTAACACCGCCCACCCGGCACTGGGCCCGGACGGAAGCAAACTATACTTTGTCTCCGACCGTGACGGCTCCATGGGCCAGACCGATATATATGTAGCCGACATCAAAGAAAATGGCTCATTGGGAATCCCTAAGAACCTTGGGCCCGAAGTAAACACCAAGGGCAGGGAATCTTTCCCCTTTGTTACGGAAAGGAACGAACTTTATTTCGCTTCGGACGGGCATTATGGCCTAGGAGGGTACGATGTGTTCTATATGGATCTGTCCGGGCCAATGGCCGGGGCGCTTGTCAATGTGGGAAAACCAATAAATTCGGAAAAGGACGACTTTGCTTTTGCCATTGACACAGAGAACAAGAGAGGGTATTTTAGTTCCAACAGGCCAGGGGGCAAAGGGAATGACGATATCTATAGTTTTGTGGAGGTCAAGGATATTGCAGAGACTCTTAAAAGGCGGGTGTACGGGAAAGTGGTCGATGTGGACACCCAGGAGCCTCTGGGCAATGCTTCCATAACCGTTTTCAATGGGAAAGGGGACAAGGTATATGAATTGAAAACCGATGCAAATGGAAATTACAGTGCCGACGCCATCAATAGTATGTCGACCTATAGGATATTGGCCGAAAAGGAGAAGTATGACAGTGATGATGTCCAAGTAGTTCCGGGAAATGAGGTGAATTTTGCACTAAAGCGAAATACCTATGCCTTGGCAGAAGGGGCCGATCTGGCCAAAATGCTCAACATACCGATGATCTATTTTGATTTTGGCAGATCGGACGTTCGCCCCGATGCCGAGGTAGAGCTCCAGAAGACCCTTGTGGTCATGCAGGGGCACCCCACATTGAAAATCGATATCCGTTCACATACGGACAGCCAGGGCAACAGTGCCTATAACTTGAAACTGTCCGACAAACGGGCAAGGGCCACCATGGAGTGGCTGGTCAAGAATGGGATAGAACGGGATCGCTTGACGGCCAAGGGCTATGGGGAATCACAATTGGTGAACCGTTGCTCCAATGGGGTTCCCTGTAGTGAAGAGGAGCACCAACTGAACAGAAGGAGTGAATTTATAATTGTTGAATAAGTTCTTGCTGGCCATACATGGACCAATTTTGATATCTGCCATCCCAAGGGAGGTTGCAACCAATGTTGCCAGTGGGGACTCTTTGCCATCTTAATCTTTTTTACTGTCCATTTTGCTTTTCCGCAATTGATCGGTAAAGGAAGAAGGCGTAAGACCGGTCACATTTTTAAAAGCGGCCGTGAACTTACTGTGGGAAGAGAACCCGCATTCGGAGGACAGATAACTGATCTTATAGTTCAAATACTCTGGATTCTCCCTTAACTGTTTAAGGACATGCAGAATCCGAAGGCGATTGATGTAGTTGTTGAAATCGCTTCCCTTATGGTTGTTGATCACGTAGGATAGGTATTTGATATTGACCTGGAGTTCAACGGCCAACTGGGGCAAGGTGAGGTTGGGCTGGAGGTATTGCCTTCCTTGCTCAAAGGTGCTCAATTGTTCCAATAAGGCAGTCTCGGTTTCCTCTGGCATCAGCCGTTCTTGAATGGTAAGATCCTTGGGTCTTGTGTGTGACTTTCCAACAGGGTGGTTAACGATTAAGCCATTGGGATTTTTCAATTCGGTCACCAGTTCCCTGAACCGTTGCTGGTCTTTCCTGCGTCTTCTTTTCAAAAAAAGAGATGACCCCAAGAGCAAGATGGCCACTAGAATGAGTGCACTTATGGAGATCATCTTTCTTGATAGGGTAACGGTTTTCAGTTTGTGTTCTGTTTTGGTGACCACATTATCGGCATACTGTTGATTGTTCTTTACCGTACTGCGGATGATCGTTAAGTATTGGTCATTGAAGCGGGTATATTGTTCAATGTCGCCAACGGCCTTATAATACTGGGCCAAATTCTTATATACATCGGCCTTGAAATCGGGAAGACCGGCGGAATTGGAAATGTCCTGGGCCTTGTCCAAAAAACCGATTGCCTGTTGATAGTCCTTTTTGGCAAGATGGACTTCCCCCAATCCCAAATAGATGAACCCCTTGAACACGGTCTTGTCATCGGTTGTCCCTTTGGCCAAATCCAGTCCTTTGTCATAATGGTATTGTGCGGAGTCCAATTTTTTGAGTTTCAGGTAGCCAGCTCCCAGTTGTTCCTCGGTCTGCGAGAGGAATACGGTCCTGGTTAGGGATTGGGGCAGGTTCTTAAAGTAGGTCTGGGCAGTGGCAAAATGTCCAATGGCCTTTTCAAATTGTTCCCCATTGAGGGCATAGTACCCTTTTTCCTGATAGACTTGCCCCTTGAACTGATTGGCCATATTCACATCGGCTATCTTTTTGCTGGCCTCCAATCCTTTTTCCAAATACACCCTTCCTTGGTTCAATAGCCCCATGTTCCTGTATTGGGTAGAAAGCACACCGCTTATCCTGGCTTGCCAATCATGGATATTGGCATCGTTGGCGATATCTTCGGCAATTCTTGCATAATGTATGGAAGAATCCCTATTGGCCTTTCGGTGGTATATGTCCGAAATAAGCATTAGGGAACGGACCTTGCGCACATCGGTTTTGGAAGTTTTAAACAAGGAGTCCGCTACCCGAAGTGCTTTGTCCAGATCTGTGGTGGCGGTCACCATATAGGTGTGGTAGAAAATACTGTCGAAAGCCTTTTTGTCGGCGCTACGTTCGGTTTGGGCAAAAAAGACTAAGGGCCCCAATAAAAATGCTAGGCCCATGAGGGGATTTTTCATGGCAAATTGGTTTGATTGATGTAGGAAAAAGGATATAGGTCAAGTAGTGTGTTTTCTTCATTTGTAAACAAATATAGCAAGCTTTTGGGTTTTATTATGCTCTCCGTCAATTCCAATGTTTAAGATTATCTTAAAAAATTGCCTATCAACTAATAGCTAGATTTTTTTGTAAAAACATTACCAATGTCAAAACGGGAAGAAATTATCCAATTAGCGGACACTCTGATGCGTCAGAAGGGCTACAATGCCTTCAGCTTCTATGAAATCTCAGATAGCGTGGGAATAAAAACTGCTTCCATACATTATCATTTTCGAACAAAATCGGATTTGGGAGTGGCAGTTATTGAACAACAAAGTGAAGACCTCAAAAGGTGGATAGAGAACAGTAAAAAAAGATCTACGGAAGAGAAGCTTGACCGGTTTTTTTCCATTTACGCAAAGATCCGACAAGAAAACAAAGTATGTTTGGTCGGCTCGTTGGCAACTGACTTCCATACTTTGGACAGAAAAATACAAAGCAAACTAAAAGCTTTTTCAGAATTGATGCTGGATTGGGTCAGTGGTTTTTTAGAGGAGGGGAAAAATGAAAATGTATTTGGGTTTGATGGTTCGCCAAGGACAAGGGCGTTGATCATTATTTCCAATATGCTTGCCATAGTGCAGCTTTCACGATTAACAAATGACAGTGATTTTGAAGTGGTGAAAACATCGATTAAAAACGATCTATTAAAAAAATGACCATGGATAGACTGGAACAATTGAAATCATTCATTGGGAAGGAATTTACGGCATCGCCGTCCCCTTTTATGCTTTGGCTCAGGCCGATTGTGCTATCGGCAGAAAAAGGGCATTTGGAATTTGAATACCGAATCCGGAAGGAATGGCTCAATCCGATCGGCAATTTACATGGTGGGGTCACTGCGGCAATTATTGATGATGTGCTGGGAGCGACAATGTTTTCATTGAACGAACAGAGCTTTTTTACTACCATTAACAATGTGATTGACTATTTCGCCATAGCAAAAGAAGGGGAAAAGATAGTTGCGGAAACCAGCATTGTCAAACAAGGGAAACGATTTATCAACGCACAATGTAACATTTGGAACAAGAACAAAAGCAGGTTGTTGGCCAGAGGGACTTCCAATCTGTTCAAAATCGAGCTAAAAGAATAATTTATGGGAAGAGTGGTCATCACAGGAATGGGGGCATTGACACCCATTGGAAATAACAGCGATGATTTTTGGCAGTCGCTGATCAATGGTGTTAGTGGGGCTGCGGCCATTACAAAATTTGATGCTGGTAAATTTAAGACACAATTTGCCTGTGAACTCAAAAACTTTGATCCATTGGATTTTATTCCAAAGGCTGAAGCCAGAAAGTACGATCTGTTTACGCAGTATGCTTTGATCGCTGTAGAAGAGGCTGTAAAAAGTGGCAATATCAATTTTGACAACCTCAATAAAAATCGCATTGGTGTTATCTGGGGTTCGGGGAATGGAGGCATTGGTACCTTTCAACAACAAGTAACCGAATTTGTGCAAGGAGACGGCCCGCCCAGGTTCAACCCCTTCTTTATTCCTAAAATGATTGTGGACATAGCTTCGGGTATCATTTCGATCAAGTATGGTTTAC
>Ga0079224_100011694_pt1 | contig 12108 bp, 10 predicted proteins | sample Stecom2015_FD_80414 | JGI IMG/M metagenome (GOLD analysis project Ga0079224, IMG submission 80414) | Agricultural soil microbial communities from Utah to study Nitrogen management - Steer compost 2015 | ecosystem: Environmental > Terrestrial > Soil > Agricultural land | place: USA: Utah... | reverse complement strand
TCTTAATCTGGGATCAAAATGGTGTCTGATGGATCCGTAATTTTCAACAGAATCGATCCAGGCGGAGGCCGCATTCTCTCGCTGCTCTCTGGAGGCGGTTTGCTTGGTTACAGGTTCACACCCTCTGATCCACCTCCTGAGCCCGCATGTAGCCCAACTTGGGGCGATCTGAATGACCACACCTTCCGCTTAGTCGCCTTTGCTGAGCAAGCTACGCCTTTATATGTGAGTGAGTTGAGCCACATGCTTGATTGACGCGCCCAGGCTAACCGTCTCTGCGAAAGGGCAGCCTGAGCATCGTGCTTGATGGGGTAGGGGGTGCCCTGATTTTCCAGGCGGGGAGGGGTGGGCACCGGGGGGACTCAAGTGGGACGACTCGATAGATAGGGGCTCGTATTTTTGGCAAAAAACGGCCGGTGGGGTGTGGCCAAGTGATCCAAAAGGGATCCAGAAGTGATCCGAAACGGTGATCCAAAGCGCTCCCAAAGGCTCATGCCAGCGCTATAGAATGTGGTCTCCGATTGATAGTCGTGCGACGAGCAGAAAACGCTAGAAGTCAGGAATGGCGAGGCTTTCAGGCCTTCCCGCAACGATCAGCCGTGAACCCGGTCAGGCCCGGAAGGGAGCAGCCGTAGCGGTGACATCGTGTGCCGGGGTGTGGCTGGTGGGTCCACCTCCAGTCTTCAGTTGTCTGATTCTGAACGGTTTTCGCTCCAGCCATACAAGTGGTACAGGGAGCGACAGATCGTGCCTCGCGACATACTCTAGGCCTGTGTGCCCTGCGCTCTCCGCTTGCTAATTGTGGCGCCCAAAGGCATTCCCCTGTTTCTTCTGCGAAAAATGCAATACGCAGCCTGTGCGTGCAGTCCTTTGTGGGGGCTTATACGAGGGCTGACGCCATTGCTTCAGGCGTAGTGCCTGCTCGGCCATGTAGCCCCGTGTTGCTGGTCGCGCGGTGACAGGGGAGGGGCAGGCAGATCTCTTGCCGGCTGGCGAGCAGATTCGACGGGCTGACGGCTCCACATGAGTGACAGCAGGGCAAGTCGGCCCGGGCGGGTGCTCCTTGCCGGTCAGGGAGCACCTGCGTGATGCCTACGGGCGAACACCTTTCAGCGCCAGGTCGAGTGACTCGATGAGCATGTCCGCATGCTCCCGGGTGAATGCCAACAGCGGACGGATCTTGAGCACGTTTTCCAGCGGTCCGGCTGCACTGATCAGCACACCATTTTCGCGCATCGAGTTGACAACCTTGCGGGCCTGCTCGGCTGCTGGCCGCTTGCTGGCACGATCGGTGACCAGTTCGACGCCGAGAAAGAGTCCCGCGCCCCTGACATCACCGATGATTTCATAGCATTGGGCAAGTCTGCTCAGGCCATCGAGCAGATAACCACCGATGTCGTGAGCTCTCTGCTGCAGCTGCTCTTGCTCAATGACATCCAGGACGGCCTTGCCTGCCGCGCAGGATACCGGGTTGCCCCCGAACGTATTGAAGTAGCGCATGGTTTTGCCGAAGTGATCCACCACTTCGGAGCGCCCCACGATGCCGGCAATCGGCTGGCCATTGCCCATGGGCTTGCCCAGCGTGACGATGTCAGGCTGTACCTTGTGGCGCGAAAAACCCCACATGTTCTGGCCTGTACGGGCAAAACCCGCCTGAACCTCATCTGCGATGTAGAGCATTCCTTCTGCCTGGGCCAGGGCAATGCCTTCCGCGAGGAAGCCTTCGGGGCCGGGCAGAACACCATCACTGGAGAAGATGCCATCGAGCAGAATGGCTGCTGGCCGAATGCCGTGCGCCTTCATGTCGTCGATTGCCGCCCGTACATCCGCAGCGAAGGTCGGCGCCACATGCTCTGCCCCCAGGCGGTATGCTTCTGGAGCGCGAACAGTGCGGACATGCTCAGGCAGCACCATGCAGGGCCCCAGCGATGGCGAAAGCTCAGCGATGTCTCCGGTCACGCCGTGATAAGCGAAGCGGGTGATGATTACGCCGAGGCCGCCGGTGTACTGCTTGGCGATACGCAGCGCGAGGTCATTCGCTTCACTGCCGGTGCAGGTGAACATGACCCGGTTAAGGTCATCGGGGAAGGTATCGAGCAGTTGCTCGGCGTAGTCGAGAATCCCTTCCTGCAGATAGCGGGTGTGGGTATTGAGCTGAAGTGACTGGCGATACATTGCTTCCACCACCCTCGGATGGCAGTGGCCAATGGAAACGACATTGTTGTATGCGTCGAGGTAACGGCGGCCCTGGTTATCGAAGAGCCAGACGCCTTCGCCGCGAACGGCGTGCAGGGGGCGTTCATAAAAGAGGCGGTAGGCCGGGCCTAGCAGGCGTTCCCGCCGCTCGATGAGGCGGCGTTCGGCCTCCGGAAGCCGCAGGCCATCTTCTGAGGTAAAGCCATTGATCATGCTCATGTCGTAACCTGGCGGGTGCATGCCAAAAAAATTCTGTCCTGGATTTCCGCTCGGGAAAGCGATGTCATTGCCTTCAGATTTGCCCAGGCGCGCGGGGAATTGCGGTGGATGTACTCACGATTCTCGGGGTGCAGCTCGGCGCGCCATGAGTTGATGCAGAGTGCCAGGGCCAGGCGAGTGGTCAGCAGATCGGGGAGCAGCTCCAGCTCGTCATGCGTAAGCTGCGTGTGCTGATGGTAGCCATCGATGACATCCAGCGCGGGCTGCAAGACATCTCCGGTCTGTCCCAGATGATACGAAGCGGCGACAGCGACTTCATTGATCAGGGGGGCGTAGACCATGTCACCGAAATCCAGAATGTTTCTCAGAACATCGGGATTATCGGCAGCCACAATAACGTTGTGTGGGTTCATGTCGTTGTGAATGACCTGCTTTCGCAGCCGGGGCATGCTGGGCAGTACGTTCGATTCAAAGCGGTCGAGACTCTGTTCGATCATGCGGCGACCTTCACCCTGCTCTATGTGCACCAGCAGCGGCCGGAGGTGTTCGGCGTGTTGCATATCCCACAGCAGGACATGGCCGGCAGCCGTGTGATTGAAGCCTTTCAGTGCGCCATCAAGCCGTGCCAGCGACTGCCCAAGCAACCTGCGGAATGCCGCGGTGGTGCGGTTCACGCTGTGCAGGGAGATGCCGTCCACGAAGGAGAGCAGGCGGGCCAGCATGCGCTGCCCATCTATCTCGACGGAGGTGGCGTACTTGCCATCCAGTGCCGGATAGACGCGTTGAACCGGCAGATCGGGATCACGCAGTTCAATCCTGCGCATCGCCTGATTATGAAAATCGACAACGTCGGGGTTCTCAAGCGGATGTGACAGCTTGAACAGGCGGGATGAGGAATCAGGCAGGATCACGCGGAAATTCAGGTCGCGCTCACCACCCAGGCTTTCGAGTCTGCCGCTTAAACCGAATGCTTGTTGGAGCACTGCGCAAGCCTGTGCATCACTGACCTGAGCAGGAGCTATTTCCAGCAAGCTGTCATTTTCAAGCGGCATAACCCCAATCCTCATCCGTCTCATAGTCAGGCGCCTGCGCTTAGCAGGCGCCATGTATCACTTGCTGACCCAGGCGTTGAAACGCTCTTCCAGATCTTCGCCATGTTCAATCCAGAACTCAGCGTCTGTGGCGCGTGCGTTTTGCAGGTTCTCGGGAGCGGTTGGGAGCTTTTTGCCGATAGTCTCATCGACCAGATCCATCGCGTTTATGTTGCTGGGCCCATAGGGAATGGCTTCGACAAAGTTTTTCTGCTGCACGGGCTGGCTGGCAAAGGCGATGAAGGTTTCGGCGAGGTCCTTTTTCTGGCTGCCTTTCACAATTGCCCAGTGATCCAGGTCGTAGATGCTGCCATTCCATTGCATGACAAACGGCTGTCCTTCTTCCTGCGCAGAGGTAACCCGGCCGTTGTAGGCAGACGTCATGACGACATCACCGGAGGCCAGCCATTGCAGTGGCTGCGCGCCGGAGCTCCACCACTGAATGCTGGACTTGATCTCGTCCAGCTTGTTGAACGCACGCTGAACGCCGGCTTCAGTGCCGAGAACCTTGTAGATGTCATTGGCGGGCACGCCATCGGCCAGCAGAGCGAACTCCAGGCTGAATTTGGCGCCGCGGCGAAGACCGCGCTTGCCCGGGAATTTTTCCAGATCCCAGAAATCGGCCCATCCCTGCGGGGCCGAGGCCACCTTGTTGGGGTCGTAGGTCAGCACGGTAGACCAGATGAAGATGCCGACGCCGCACTCACTGACCGCTGCGGGGATGAAGTCCTCTTGCTTGCCAATCCGCTCCCAGTTCAACGGTTCAAACAGGCCCTCGCTGCAGCCGCGCAGCAGTTCCGGTGATTCGACTTCTACAACATCCCAGCTGGTTTTGCCGGTATCGACCATCACTTTGATTTTGGCCATTTCACCGTTGTAGTCATCTGCCCTGATGCTGGTGGAAGAGACGGCGGTGAATGGTTGATAGAAGGCTTTTTCCTGAGCCTGGCGGTTATTTCCGCCGAAGGAGACCACGGTCAGCGCTTCAGCGGCGTTCAGCGGGCCGGCCAGTGTTCCAAACATGAGTACAGCTGCGATTTTCTTGTTCATGCGTCTCTCCAGATGAGCTTTGGGTCGTAGGCAGCTTCAAGGGATGCAATTTTTTGTTGTGGCAGCAACATATCGAGCTCGACGTTTCCGGCGAACCCAGATGTGTCTACCCCATCGGGGCGTGAGCCATTAAACCACAATCAAGATATGATGCATCTTATTTTTATCGGTTATGCTTGCCGCACCCAGACGGAATGGATTGCATCATGACTGACCAGCCTACTTTGCTTCTCACCGGTGCCAGTCGCGGCATTGGCCATGCCACCGTTAAACACTTCAACGCCATGGGTTGGCGTGTGTTCACCGCTTCCAGGCAGAAGCTTGGCGAGGGCTGCCTCTGGGCCGAAGGGCTGGCCAATCACATTCACCTTGATCTGGGCAGCGTGGAGGACGTTCAGAACAGGCTTCCCGAAATCCGCGAGAAACTCGGGGGACGGCTGGATGCCCTGGTCAACAATGCCGGGATTTCTCCAAAGGCATCGGATGGCAGGCGCCTCGGGGTGCTCGAGTCCGACTACGCCACCTGGCTGAATGTTTTCAACGTCAACCTGTTCTCGACGGCCGTACTGGCTCAGGGCCTTTTTGCAGAACTGAAAGCGGCCAAAGGCTCGGTGATCAATGTCACGTCCATTGCGGGATCGCGCGTACATCCTTTCGCGGGTGTTGCCTACGCCTGCTCCAAGGCGGCCCTGTCCGCGCTTACGCGGGAGATGGCGCACGACTTCGGCGCACATGGCGTGCGGGTCAACGCTATCGCACCCGGGGAAATTGATACGTCAATTCTTTCTGCCGGCACCGAGCTGATCGTTGAGCGCCTGATTCCCATGAAGCGCCTGGGCAAAGCGGAGGAAGTCGCCAGCCTGGTTTACTTTCTGTGCACCAATGGGGCTTCGTACGTCAACGGCGCGGAAATTCATGTGAACGGTGGGCAACATGTCTGAGTTGCCTGATAATTCTTTACAACAGGCTTTTCATTCCTGCGGGCATGTGCCTCACACGAGCAAGCAATGAACTATCCAATCGAGCGTCTGAACCACTCCTATCTGGGCAGTGGCATATACGGCCTACTGCGTGAGGCGCTGATCACCGGTCGGCTGCGGCCCAACGACAGGTTGCGCATACGCGATCTGGCCGAACAGCTAGGCACCAGCGTCACGCCTGTACGCGACGCGATTCTGCAGTTGGCCAAAGAACAGGCGCTGATTCTCAAGACGCCAAGAGACATTCGGGTGCCCATGCTCACCTCGAAGCAGTACCTGGAGATTCGCAGCATCCGCCTCTCGCTGGAAGGGCTGGCTGCAGAGACGGCGGCATCACTGGTAACGCCACAGCAGCTCGATCGGCTGGAGGCGTGCATCCAAAACAACCTGTCAGCAATCCGGGATAACGATCTGCCGGCGGCCCTGACCTACAACCATCAATTTCACTACGCGCTGACGTAAATTGCCGATATGCCGGTGCTGACCGGCCTGCTGGATGGATTGTGGATGCGCACAGGCCCGCTGATTGCCCGTGCATACGGGAGTTTCAACGAGCGTATGGCCATCGACCACCACTGGGATGTGTTCACTGCGCTGAAGAAAAGGGACGGGCTTGCCGCACGCGAGGCAATCTGCGCCGACATTCTGGACGGCAGCCAGAAAATGCTTGAATACGTTCAGCTCGAGCATGACTGAAACGCCTCTTCTGCAGCGTTCACGCTAGCGTTTGCCGCTGCAGTCGTTTTTCGACCCTGTGCCAGCGTGTCCGCTTATCCGATCTTTCGCTTGATCCGGCAGGTGCTTTGCCTTGCGCATCGAATGGCGGTCCTGGCCGGGCACTTTGACGTGAGGGCAGGGCATAAGGCAGTGCCACGCGCCATGCAGGCGCGCGGCAGGTCGCTTCAGCGCTCCGACAGTGCTGGCGTGCGTGGCGGGATCTTGCGCCGCTGAGCGGTGGCTTCGAAGGCAGCGGCCAGACTCAGCAACTGGTTGTCACTGTAGGCGCGACCCGCGAAGGTCAGCCCCACCGGCATGCCGATGTCGGCCATGATGCCCATCGGTACGGTCACCGTTGGCACGCCGAGGTGCCGGATCGCCAGGTTGCCGTTGGCCACCCACACGCCGTTGCTCCAGGCAATATCGTTGGACTCCGGATTCACGTCGGCGTCGGCCGGTGCCACGTCCGCGACGGTCGGGAACAGCACGGCATCCAGACCCAGTGCGTTCATCCAGTCTTCCAGATCAATCCGGCGCGTTTTCTCCAGCCCGCGCAGGCCGTCTGGCAGGCTGTCGATCTGCTCCCAGCTCTTCAGGCCGCGCTTGGCCATATTGACGTACTCGTCCATGCCGGCCAGCAGGTCACCCTCGCGGTTGGGCAGGGTGCCCGGATCGTGCGGGAAGATCTGCGGGCCATCGACGTCCGCCAGCCTGTTCAGCTTGGGATCGCCATTGGCGCGCAGAAAGTCGTCGAACGCCCAGCCTGACAGTTCCCACAGCTCGTCGTGCAGGAACTCCGGACTGACGATGCCGCGATTGAACACGGTCGGCGCGCCGGGGCGGTCGCCTTCGCAGTTCGACACCAACGGGAAGTCGACCTCGACCACTTCGGCACCTGCTGCCTGCAGCGCCGCACGCGCGGCTTCCCAGAGCGCGATCACCGAGGCGCGGGTGTGGATGCGCTGCCCGGTCGGCCCGCCGATGCCGGGCTTGTCGCTGGTGCCGGCCAGCTCGTCCTGGTTGATGAACATCTTCGGCACGCCCAGGCGCTTGCCGGCCAGTGCCTGTGGGCCGGTTGCCAGTGCCAGGTAGGAGGCCGGACGTACCTCGGAGGCTTTGGGAATCGGCACCCAGGGCTGCAGGCGCCAGAGGTCACCGCGCGTGTCCGGATCGTCGGCTACCACCACGTCGAGCACTTCCAAAAGGTCGGCCATGCTGCGTGCATAGGGCACCACCACATCCATGGTCGGGGTCAGCGGCCAGTTGCCACGTACCGAGATCACTCCGCGCGACGGGGTATAGGCACACAGGCCGTTGTTCGAGGCCGGGCCGCGGCCGCTGGACCAGGTCTCCTCGGCCAGGCCAAAGGCGGCAAAGCTGGCGGCGGTAGCGGTTCCGGCGCCGTTGGATGAGCCCGAGGCAAAGGGCGCGGTCAGATAGCTGGCGTTGTACGGACTTTCGGCGCGGCCATAGACACCGCGCTGCATGCCGCCGTTGGCCATTGGCGGCATGTTGGTCTTGCCCAGGCAGATGGCGCCGGCGGCGCGCAGGCGCTCGATGGTGAAGGCGTCCTTCTGCGCCACCAGATCCTTGAATGCCGGACTGCCAGAGGCGGCGGTGAGGCCCTTGACCAGATAGCTGTCCTTGGCAGTGTAGGGAATGCCATCAAGCGGGCTGAGGGTTTCGCCACGGGCGCGGCGGGCGTCGGAGGCCTCGGCTTCCTTCAGGGCGTCGGGGTTGTGCACCACCACCGCGTTGAGCGCGGTGGGCGTATCGGGCCCGTCATAAGCGTCGATGCGGGCCAGGTAGGCCCTGACCAGTTCGACCGCCGTGGTGCGGCCGGATTCGAGTGCGGCACGCAGCTCGGCAATGGAAACCTCGGTGACTTCGATCATGTTGCTAACGCCGATTCAGGGCGACGCCTGGCGCAGAGGCGTCACGGGTTGGAGTCATGTTGTCGTACCGGACAACGCCCCCGAGTGTATACCGGCATGCTGCAAAAGTGCGTTCTAGACGCTCGGGGACTATCGCTCCTGGCCAGCCTTGAATGCTCCTGCAGAAGCCTTGCCGGGCCGGGACGGGACGGGGCTTTCCGGGCCGCTGGCAATCGGGTTCATGCATGCTTCTGGATATATGCATGTACCTGTTGGTTGTTTGCCCGGCCAGCTCTCCATCCAGTAGATTGCCCAGTTTTCTTTTCTGCCTTGGGCCTTGCGCCGTGTCCGCCGAACTTTCCGTCTACCGCCAGCCTGGCTTCCTGCCATTTCTCGTTGCCCGCGTGCTGGCCATGTTTGCGGTGCAGATCATCGCGGTGGTGGTGGCCTGGCAGGTCTACGAGTTGACCCGTGATCCGATGAGCCTGGCCTATGTTGGTCTGGCCCAGTTCCTGCCCATGCTGCTATTGCTGTTGCCGGCCGGAGATCTGATCGATCGATTTGACCGCAAGTGGATTCTGGGGCTGAGCTGGGCTGTCGAGGCTCTGTGTGCGGCAGGCCTGTTCTGGCTATCGCTGACTCGCGGACCGGTACAGGCGTTCTATCTGATTCTGGTGCTGTATGGCTGCGCCCGGGCATTTACCGGCCCGGCACTGTCCAGCCTGCTGCCGCAGATCGTGCCGCGTGAGCGCCTGGCAGCCGCCATCGCGGCCAACAGCATGATCGTGCGGGCTTCGACCATTTCCGGTCCGGTGCTGGGTGGTCTGCTCTATGCGGCAGGTGGCGGCGAGCTGACTTACGCCGTGTGTCTTCTGTTGTTCGCGGCTGGCGTGAGCATGCTGGCACTTGTGCAGGTGCTTTTTCGCGAGGACGTCAGGCCGCTGGAGACTACTGTCTGGAAACGCTTCACGGCAGGCATCCACTTCATTCGCTCGCGGCCCATCATTCTCGGCACCATTTCCCTGGATCTGTTCGCCGTGCTGCTGGGCGGGGTCGTGGCCTTGTTGCCGATCTATGCCCATGAGGTGCTGCAGGTGGGGCCGACGGGCCTTGGGTTGCTGCGCAGTGCCATGGCCATCGGCGAGGTGGCGGTAGGCTTCTATCTGAGCTTGAGGCCGTTCAATCGCCATGTGGGCATGACGATGTTCATCGCCGTGGCGGTATTCGGCGTGGCCAATCTGGTGTTCTCGCTGTCCAGCCTGTTCTGGCTGTCGTTTGCTGCGTTGATGGTGGCGGGTGGGGCGGACATGGTGAGCATGTACATCCGCTCCTCGCTGGTGCAGTTCTCCACGCCTGACGTCATGCGTGGTCGGGTCAATGCCGTGAACATGCTGTTCATCGGCTCTTCCAACGAGTTGGGCGAGTTCCGCGCCGGCAGCAGCGCCGCCTGGTTCGGCGCGGTGCCGGCGGCGGTGCTGGGCAGTCTTTGCACTCTCGGCGTGGTCGGCGGCTGGATGTGGGGCTTTCGCAGCCTGCGCAACGTGGATCGTTTCGAGGATGCGGCTGCGGATGCCGGCAGACGCTAGCGCGGTCGATCGCCGAGAATGGTGGCGCGGTGCATCACCCGCCGCGCCGGGCGGTAGTCGTCCACCGCGTAGTGCTGGGTGATGCGGTTGTCCCAGAAGGCCACGTCATTTTCCTGCCAGCGCCAGCGGATGCTGAATTCCGGGCGGGTGCTGTGGGCGAACAGCAGGCGCAGCAGGGCGTCGCTCTCGGCCGGCTCCAGCTCGTTGATACGGGTGGTGAAGCCCTCGTTGACGAACAGCCCCTTGCGTCCAGTGACCGGATGAGTGCGCACCACCGGGTGGATCACCGGTGGGTGCTGGCGCTGCACCTCGTGATAACGTTCCAGCGCCTCGGGGCTATTGCCGAAGCGCTCCAGGGGAAAGGAGCGGGTGAAGTCGTGACTGGCGGTGAGGCCGTCGAGCAGGCGCTGCAGCGGTTTGGATAAGGCCTCAAAAGCGGCGCTGCTGCTGGCCCACAGGGTGTCGCCGCCATAGGCCGGCAGCTGCTTGGCTGCCAGTACGGCACCTAGCGCCGGGGTCTCGAGGAAGGTCACGTCGGTGTGCCAGATGGCGTTGTCGCGTACGTCGGTGACCGCGGTATCGAGCACCAGTATCTGCGGCTGCTCGGGGATGTTCGGGTAGATCGGGTGGATGTGCAGGTCGCCGAAGCGTGCGGCAAAGGCCGCCTGCTGCGTCGGCTCAAGCGGCTGATCGCGAAAGAACAGTATCTGATGTGCCAGCAGTGCCTGTTCGAGGGCCTGCTGCTTGCTGTCGTCCGGTGGCTGGCGCAGATCGATGCCGCTGACGATGGCGCCCAGTGCCGGGCTCAGTGGGGTGATATCGAGACTCATGATGAAGTTTTCCAATTCAATGGGTCTGGCCGTGCCAGGGTGCCAGTTTGCGTTGCAGGGAGCGCAGGCCCAGCTCCAGAGCGAAGGCGATCACGGCGATCAGCAGGATGCCGAGGATCACCACATCGGTGACCAGAAACTGCGCCGCCGATTGCACCATGAAACCAAGGCCGCGCTGGGCGGCGATCAGCTCGGCGGCGACCAGGGTCGACCAGCCGACACCGAGGCCGATGCGGATGCCGGTGAGGATGTCCGGCAGGGCGCTGGGCAGCACTACGTGGCGTATCAGCTGTGCCGGCGTGGCGCCCAGGGCCTGAGCTGCGCGCAGCCTGGCCGGGTCGACGTTGCGTACACCGCTGGCGGTGGCAATGACGATGGGGGCGAAAATCGCCAGATAAATCAGCAGCACTTTGGACAGCTCGCCGATGCCGCACCAGATCACTATCAGTGGCAGGTAGGCCAGCGGCGGAATCGGCCGGTAGAACTCGATCAGCGGGTCGAGCAGGCCGCGCCCCAGGCGGCTGCGGCCAATCGCAATCCCCAGCGGGATGGCGCAGATCACTGCAAAGAACAGAGCCAGGCCGATGCGCCAGAGGCTGGCACCCAGATGCTGCCACAGCGTGGCATCGAGATAACCTTCGTTCAGCAGCTTCCAGCCACGATCCAGGATGCTCTGCGGGCTGGGCAGGAATAGTGGCTCGATCATTCCGGCGGCGGTCACCGCCCACCAGATCCACAGCAGGGTACCGATGCTGAGCAGGCCCAGGGTCAACTGGCTGGGCTCGCGGCGTGGAGCCTGCTCTGCCGGTTGCCCGTTTTCGTTGCGGGCGTAGAGGTATTCGTAGCTGCTCATGCTTGCCTTCTCTGGCGTTGTGCGAATACCTGGGCCAGCACATGCTCCCGGGTTTCGATAAAGAGAGGATCGGACTTGATCGAACGGGCACTCTCGCCCGCGGCGTAGCGGCGGCCGAAGTCGAGCTGCAGGCGCTCGGCAATGCGACCGGGATTGGGTTCCAGCAGCACCAGGTCGGTGGCCAGGAACACCGCCTCTTCGATGTCGTGGGTGATCAGCAGTACAGGTTTGCCGCTGCGTCGCCAGACCTGTAGCAGCAACTCCTGCATCTGTTCACGGGTGAAGGCGTCCAACGCGCCGAAGGGTTCGTCCATCAATAGCAGCTGTGGCTCGGCGGCCAGCGCTCGGGCCAGGCCGACGCGCTGTTTCTGTCCGCCGGAGAGCTCCCAGGTATGCCGGTGCTCGAAGCCGGCCAGGTCAACCAGGGCGAGCAGTTCGCGGGCCTTCGTCTCGCGCCGGGAGCGTGGCATGCCAGCCAGTTGAAGGCCGAAGGCGACGTTGTCCAGCACGTTCTGCCAGGGCAGCAGGACATCGTCCTGAAACACCACGCCACGTTCGGAGGAGGGGCCGCTTAAGGGTTTGCCGTCTAGCCTGATGGTTCCGCTGTGAGGTGTGGTGAAGCCGGCGATCAGGTTGAGCAGGCTGGTCTTGCCGGTGCCGGAGGGGCCGAGGGCGACCAGCAGCTGATCGGGACCAAGGCTCAGGGAAATAT
>Ga0079224_100011692_pt1 | contig 12108 bp, 11 predicted proteins | sample Stecom2015_FD_80414 | JGI IMG/M metagenome (GOLD analysis project Ga0079224, IMG submission 80414) | Agricultural soil microbial communities from Utah to study Nitrogen management - Steer compost 2015 | ecosystem: Environmental > Terrestrial > Soil > Agricultural land | place: USA: Utah... | reverse complement strand
GGTCCACGCATCCGCGGATCTCACCGGACCGCTCGTACGCCAGCTGACGACCTGGCCGTGGGGTCCACGCATCCGCGTGCCTCACAGCACGACCTTTGCTTCGGGAGGATCGACCCATGTCCATGACTCCACCGAGCCCCGTGGCACGGCGCGCCGGTCCGCATCGCCGCCGACGGGCGCTCGTTCCTGTCATCATCCTGGCCGGCGTGCTCGCGGCCGCCGGCCACGTGAACGCGCAGGCGCCGACCGGCCGGATCGTGGGCCGCGTCATCGAGGACGAGACCGGCTCGCCGCTCAAGGGCGCCCGCGTCTACATCGAAGGCACGGTCCGCGGAGGCGTGACCGACGCGCGCGGCGAATTCCGGATCGAGCGCATCCCGGTCGGCGAGCGCGTCCTCGTCATCGAGTACATCGGCCGCCGGACCGAGCGCCGCGCATTCAGCGTCCGCGCCGACGACGAGGCGCGGCTCGAGGTCCGGCTCGTGGGCCAGCCGCTCGTCATCTCCGAAGTCGTCATCAGCACGACGCGCGAGGCGGAGAGCATCCAGCGCACGCCGGTCTCGGTCGGCGTCGTCTCGGGCGAGGAGCTGCGGCGCTCGAGGCCCACGCACCCGTCCGACATCATGGGGAAGGTCCCGGGTGTCTGGGTCAACGTGACCGGCGGCGAGGGCCACATGACGGCGATCCGTCAGCCGCTCACGACGGATCCGGTCTACCTGTACCTCGAGGACGGCGTCCCGACCCGTTCGACGGGGTTCTTCAACCACAACGCGCTCTACGAGGTCAACGTCCCCCAGGCCGAGCGGATCGAGGTCGTGAAGGGCCCGTCCTCCGCGCTCTACGGCAGCGACGCGATCGGCGGCGTCGTCAACGTCGAGACCCGCCCCGCCATCGCCTCACGGGGCTTCGAGGCGACGGTCGAGGGCGGCGAACACGGGTGGGCCCGCATCCTCGGGACGTACGCCTTCACGGCCGGCGACCACGGCGTCCGCGCCGACCTGAACCTGACCCGCACCGACGGATGGCGGGACGGGACCGCGTATGACCGTCAGAGCGCGACGGTCCGGTGGGACCGCGCCCTGGCCGGCGGCTCCTCGCTCAAGACCGTGCTCGCCCTCTCCCGGATCGACCAGAAGACGGCGGGCTCGTCCCGGCTCCCGGAGCCCGCGTATCGCGAGAGCCCGACGCGAAACCTGACGCCGATCTCGTTCCGCGACGTGGCTGCGGCCCGCCTCTCCGTCGCCTACGAGCGCCTCGGCGAACGGTCGCTCCTGAACGTGACGCCGTACGTCCGGGCCAACACGATGGAGATCCTCCCGAACTGGTCGCTGACCTACGACCCCGCGGTCTGGGAGACCGGGCACCGCTCCCTCGGCGTCCTGGTCCGTTACAGGCAGAGCTTCACGAGGTGGGACGCGAGGCTGATCGCGGGCGTGGACGTGGACTGGAGCCCGGGCGAGCACGCCGAGTGGGCCATCGACCCGGTACGGGAGGACGGCGTGTTCACCGAGTACACGATGGGCGATCGGATCTACGACTACGACGTCACGTTCTTCGGCGTCTCGCCGTACCTCCACATCGAGGCCTCGCCCGTGGAGCGGCTCCGGGTCACGGCGGGGTTCCGCTTCGATCGTCTGGGCTACGACTACGAGAATCGCCTGGGCGAGCTCCAGACCGGCCCGCACCGGAGGCCGGCGAGCACGCGGGTGCACTACGCGGAGCTGAGCCCGAAGCTCGGCGCGACCTTCGAGCTGGGCCGCGGCGCGAGTCTCTTCGCCGCCTACAGCCAGGGCTTCCGGGCGCCGTCGGAAGGGCAGCTCTTCCGCCAGGGGCCGGCGCTGAACACCGTCGATCTCCTCCCCGTCGAGGCGACGAACTACGAGGCCGGGCTCCGGGGCACGGTCGGCACGCGGCTCCGCTACAGCGTGACCGGCTACACGATGACGAAGACGAACGACATCCTGACCTTCCAGCGCGCCGACGACAACCGCGAGACGCAGAACGCCGGCAAGACGCTGCACCGCGGAGTCGAGCTCGGCCTCGGCGGCGACCTCGGCCGCGGGCTGACCCTCGAGACCGCGTATTCGTACGGCAGGCACACGTACGAGGCGTGGCGTCCGGACCCGGCGACCGACTACGGCGGCCACGAGATGGAGAGCGCGCCCCGGACGATCGGGAACACGACGCTCTCCTGGGCCCGGGGACCGGACGGGGCCAGGATCGCGGTGGAATGGGTGCACCTCGGCCGCTACTGGCTGAACGCCGAGAACACCGAGCGCTACGCCGGGCACGACCTCCTGGGCCTGACGGCGAGCTGGCCCGTGGGCAGGGGCGTCACCGTGTTCGGCCGCGTGCACAACCTGACCGACGAGCGCTACGCCGAGAACGCGGGGTGGAGCCGCTTCACCGGGCGCGAGTTCGCGCCGGGGATGCCGCGGACCTTCTACGGCGGGCTCCAGGTCGCGTGGGGAGGTGGGTCGTGAGGCCGGTCGGCCCCGGGCCCGTCGTCCTCGCGCTGTCCGCGGCGCTCGTCACGGCGTGCGGGTCCGGGACGATCGATGCCGCGGACGTCTTCGACGGCGAGGTCCTCACCATCGCCGAGGCCGACGCGACGCACCCGACCGTTGCCGTGGACCCGCGGGACGGGACCGTCTACATCGCCTGGGTCGGGGTCACGGAGGGCGAGTCGAACGTGTACCTGGCTCGGCTGGACGCATCCGGGTCGCCGCCCCGGGCCGGGGCGGGGCCGGTCCGGGTCAACGATGTCCCCGGCGACGCCGCGCCGCACGAGCAGGCGCCCGCCCAGGTCCGGGTCGGGCCGGAGGGCGAGGTCTACGTGGTCTGGCAGAACAACACGATCGTGCCGGGGCGACGCTTCCCCGCGAGCGACCTCCGCTTCGCCCGGTCGACGGACGGCGGGAGGAGCTTCGAGCCCGCGATCTACGTCAACGACGACGCCGGCGGACCCCCGGCGTCGCACACCTTCCACGACCTCGTCGTCGCGCCGGACGGCACGATCTACGTCTCGTGGATCGACGGGCGGGACCCGGACCGGGGCTCGCGAATCCGCGTCGCCCGCTCGAGCGACGGGGGCCGGAGCTTCGGGCCCAGCACCGTCGTGGACGACGAGGAGGCGTGCCCCTGCTGCCGGACCGCGCTCGCGCTCGGGCCCCGGGGCGAACTCTACATCGCCTGGCGGAAGGTCTTCGAGGGCAGCATCCGGGACATCGTCCTCGCACGATCGACGGACGGGGGCCGGAGCTTCGGGCCGCCCGTCCGGGTGCACGAGGACGACTGGGTCTTCGAAGCGTGCCCCCACGCCGGCCCGGCCGTCGAGGTCGACGACGGCGGGCGAATCCATGTCGCGTGGTATACCGGCGCCGAAGGGAGGGAAGGGCTCTGGTACGCGACGTCGGATGACGCCGCCGCACGCTTCTCGCCGCCGCGCCCGCTCCTCGCGACGGGGTGGGCGCCGCCGTCCCTGATCCGCCTCGCCCTCCACGAGGGGCGCGTGTGGGCCGCGTGGGACGACCGGCGAGACGGCGACCGGCGCGTCGTCGTCGCGACCGTGCCGCCGGCGGGGCGCCGGATCGCGGCCCGGGGCGACGTCAAGGGAACCGAGATCGGGCGCGGGAGCGCACCGGCCGTCGCGGTGGGGGGCGGGGTCCGGGCCGTCGTCTGGCTCGAGGACGGCGCCGTCCGGTCACGCGTGAGCCGCGACCGGGGTCCGGCAGTCGGACCGAACGTGGCAGCGGGGCGCTACTCCTCCCGCAGCTTGAAGGCCGGCAGCTTCAGCCCCCAGGGGATCGACGCGACCCGGACGAGGATGATCACCGCCATCCCGATCAGCGCCGCGGCCGGACGGTGGAGCCCTGCCTGGGTGAGGAGGAGGTAGACGCCGGTCCCGCCGATCGCGGCCGTCGCATAGAGCTCGCCCTGCCGGAAGATCAGCGGGATCTTGGCCGAGAGGGCGTCCCGGATCACGCCGCCCGCCGCGCCGGTGATCGTGCCCATGAGGACGATCATGATCCCCGTCAGCCCGGAGGTCTCCGCGATCTGCGCGCCCATGATCCCGAAGACCGCGAGGCCGAAGGCGTCGGCCAGGGCCAGCGCGTTTCGGGGCGGCGGGCGCCGGCGAGTGTAGGCCACGGTCAGGAGCGCCGCCGCCACGATGACGCCCAAGGAGGTATGGTCCTGGGCCAGAAGATCGGGTGCCGGTCCAGGAGCAGGTCCCGGAGCGTGCCGCCCCCGATCGCCGTCACGGTCGCGAGGGCGAGGACGCCGAGGAGGTCCATCTTCTTCCGGCCCGCGGCCAGCGCGCCGGTCACCGCGAAGATGGCGACGCCCAGGAGGTCGGCGATGTAGGCGAACATGGCGCTGCTCGGGATCGAGATCCTCGGTTCCGGGGGATGCTCGGAGAGTCTACCCCCGCCGGACGACCCGCGTTCGCCACCCGGGTCGTCCGGGGCAACGACCCCGGAGTCCTGGCCCCCTCCGCCGCGTCGGGCCGGCCGTGCGACTCAAACGCTCGGCGCCAGACCCTGGGCCTGTCGAGTCGGCGTCGGGACACCGTAGCGCTCCACCAGGATCGCGCGGTGATGGAGCTCGTGCCCGGCAATGACACAGGCCAGCGCCCGAACGGAGGTCGCGTACCCGTTCGCGACTCCGCGCCGGAGCCATGCCTCGGGGGGGAGGCCGGCCAGGAGCTTCACCGTCGCGCTCCGGGCCGCGGCGAACTCGTCCAGCAGGTCCGCCAGGGGCCGCGCGCCGAATGCGCCCGCGGCCACGTACGCGTCCTCCTCGAATCCGGCCAGCTCCGTCGCGTCGCCACGGGCGAACCGCAGCGCACGATAGGCGAAGACACGTTCGGCATCCGACAGGTGCCCGACGACCTCCTTGATCGTCCACTTGCCCGGGGCATAGGCATACGTCGCCTGCGATTCCGTGAGGCCCTCCAGCAGCCGGCGCATCTCCACCGCCTGCCGCTCGAGGAGTTCGATCAAATCGCCGGCGGGAACGCGATCGACGTAGGGGCCGAAAGACGGCGCATACTCGTCCGGGGCGGGGCGATCCTCGTAGCGGGTCATCTGGTCCTCCGTGGGCAGGGTCCCGAGGTGCGGAGCTGGACGGATCGAATCACCCTGAAAGGTGGCAGTCTCGGCGACGATTGGAAAGGGACGGGGTCGATGCTCGCCGACGATCGGAAAGGAGGCCGACGATCCTCGCGAACGATCCTCGCGAACGATCCTCGCGAACGATCCTCGCCGACGATCTCCCAGAGGTCGGCCCCGAATGCGATCTCCGGGAGATTGCCGTCAACTGTTCCGGTCGATCTCCCACGGATCGGAGCGCGCAGGAATGCGTGGGATGATCACCGTACCATGAGAGGCGAATCTCCCACGAAATTCCCGATCGACGGACCTGTGGGAGATCGACCACTCCGCCCTACCGTTCTCGTGGCCGAGTGGCCCGGCCCCTGCCTGCCGAACTCCCATGGATCGGTGCTCACGGGAAGGCGCCGGCATGGGCGCCGACGCCGCTCATGGTGCGGGCGGTCGTCGATTCGCGTCGCCGACGCCCCCACGTTCCAGGCGACGATCGACTCGCTTCGGCGACATCCCGATGGTTAGGGCGTCCATCGGCTCACGTCGCCGGCGCCTTGACCAGTCGCAGGTCGTATTCCAGCCGGATCTCGTCGACGATGCTGAGTACGCTGGCGACGCGCGGGATGGTGAGCTCGAAGGTCGCGAAGTCGAACACGGTCGCGGCGGTCCCGGTGAAGGTGTCGCCGTCGATGCGGAGCGTCAGGTCCCAGACGGTCGGTCTCGTCACGCCGCGGATCGTGAGTTCGCCCTCGAGGCGGAGCGTGAACTCGCCCGAGGTCGGGAGCGGCATGGTGAGCCCGTGGACGGCGGTCGGCACGAAGACCGCGGTCGGGTACTCGGCCGTCCGGAGCGTGTTTCGCTGGACGTACCCGTCTCGGCGGCTCCTGTCGCTCTTGAGCGTGGTCAGGTCGACGACGAAGCGGGACTCCTCCCGGACGATGGTGCCGTCCGGCTCGAGGACGACCACCCCCTCGATGGCGTCGGTCTCGCCGACCGCGTCGTTCGGGAAGGTGAGCCCGGCGAGCTGCTCCCTCACCCGGTAGCGTGCGCGGTTCCCTTCGGGCGCGGTCACGAGTCGGATCCGTTCGGCGGCCACCGTCGCGTCGCCCTGCGGCGAGGGCGTGTCCGTCCCGTTCCCGGAGGGCGTCCGGGCCTCGACGGCCAGGGCCGACGCCAGGAGCGCGGCCAGGACCCAGGGGGTATGCAGCAGACCGGTGTTCCTCATAGGTGCTCTCCAGAATTCCGTTGGCGAACGACCCCCGCGCGACGCCCGTACCGCCCGCAGGCGGGCACGCGTCCGGGCCCGCGCCCGGTCTGACCCGCGGACATTCGCGATCACGCCCACGCGCTGGCCCGGTCCTGATCCCGACCCATCCGGGAGGCTCCGATCCCGTCCGCAAGCGCCCGACCCACCCCGACCGATGCGACGCATCGTGCGGCGGTGCACCGGGTCGGGATACGGTTTCGGTAGGAACGGGTACGGCGCACCGGGTCCGAGCACGCTTCGTCGAGTCCGGCACGTTGCGTATGCTCCAGGTACGGTGCGTAGGGTCGGGGTACAAGATGGCGGGCGGAGGCCGGCTCGTCAATTGGCGAGGGGGTCGCCCCGATCGACTGCATCGCTCGGGCCATCGGGCACTCAGGGCCGTCGGGTGATCGGGGCCGACGGGTGATCGGGGCCGTCGGGCGACAGGCCGGGCCAATTGCGTCGTTCGGTGAGGGTGCGCTGAGCGGCGTCGTTCGGTGAGGGTGCGACGGCGGCGCGGGCTGCCGCCGTCGTCGACCCGCCCGAGCAGCCCCGTGCGTCACTCGGCGAGGGCGTGTCGGGGCGGCGCGGGGGGCGAGCCCCCGCGCCCACTGGTGCCGGCGGAGTCGGATCCGGGCTGTCGCGTTCAGCGCGGGAAGAACGACAGCCCGGCGAGGAGCCCGATGCGCGCGGCCTCGTTGTCGAACCCGTACCCGAGGTTCGCTTCGAGCCGCCACGCGAGCCGTTCCAGCCACGGGATCTTGACGCCGACCCCCGCGCCGATGCTGAACTCGGTGTCGTCGTCATCCCCGGCGAAGTAGCCGGTGAGCCCGACGAAGGGGCGGAGGTAGACCGAGGTGACGCGGATCGGCTCGCGCCCCTCGCGGATGACGGTGAACGGGGTCACGTGGTAGAGCGCGCCGAGTTCGAGGTTGTAGGTGAACACGCCGTCGACGCCTTCGACCTTGTTGTAGCTGAACCCGGCGACCGGCTCGATATACCACCGGCCGCCCAGGGGGAACCCGACCCTGAACCGGGATGCGGGGACCGTGATGCTGATCGACGATTCGTCGCCGAGGCCGAAAATGGCGCCCGCGTCGATCCCGAACTCGACCGGCCGCTGGGCGGCGGCGGGTGTGGCGAACGCGAGCAGGACGGCCAGGCCCGCGAACGAGATGAGGCGTCGCATGCTGCTCCTCGTGTTGGGATCCATCTCTGTCCGGAACACTCGCGCCTCGAGACGCGGGTCGCCCGAGGCAACGGTGCCGGGAACGCGCAAGACGGATGCCAGAGTGGAGCCTCGACGCCCGGGAGCGTGTGTCCCTCCGGTCCCGGCTCGGGTCCGGGGGGCCGGCCGCCCCGTCGAGGCCGTCTCAGGCCCGTCTCGCCCGTAGCCCGTTCCCGACCACGAGGAGGCTCGCGCCGGTGTCAGCGAGGACGGCCATCCAGAGCGTCGCGACGCCAGCTGCGGCGAGCGCGATGAAGATGGCCTTGAGTCCGAGCGCGAAGCCGATGTTCCAGCGCAGGATCCGTTCGGCGCGTCTGGCGAAGCGGATCGTGTCCGGGAGTCGCGAGAGGTCGTCGCCCATGAGCGCGATGTCGGCGGTCTCGAGGGCGACGTCGGTCCCGGCCGTTCCCATCGCGACGCCGACGTCGGCCGCGGCGAAGGCGGGCGCGTCGTTGATCCCGTCGCCGACCATCAGGACGGTGCCGTGCCGCTCCCTGAGCGCCCGGACCGCGTCGACCTTGTCCTCGGGGAGGAGCTCGGCCCGGACCTCGTCGACGCCGATGCCCGGGCCGCCGAGCGCGGCGCCGACCGCGGCGGCGGCCGTCGCGTTGTCGCCCGTGAGCATGACGACGCGCTCGATCCCGGCGCCGTGCAACGCCCTGAGCGCGTCCGCGGCCTCGGGGCGGATACGGTCCGTGAGCCCGATCACGCCGAGGAGGGCGGGCGGCGAGGCGCCGTGCGCCCGCCCGACCAGGACCCCGGTCCGGCCCCCGGCTTCGTGGCGGCGCAGGATCTCGGCCGCATCGTCGGTCCAGGCGCCGGCCTCGCGGAAGAGGCGCTCGTTCCCGATGAGGATGACGTCGTCGCCGACCCGCGCCCGGAGCCCGCGCCCGGGGATCGCCGTCACCTCCGTGGCCGGTTCCGCACGGAGCCCGGCTTCGGCCGCGTGTCGGACGATCGCACGGGCGAGGGGGTGCTCGCTCCGCGACTCGGCCGCGGCGGCCAGCGCGAGGACCTCGGCGGGCTCGACGCCGTCGAGCGCGACGATCTCCGCGACGGTCGGCTCGCCCGTCGTCAGCGTGCCCGTCTTGTCGAAGGCGATGGCCCGCGCCCGGCCCGCGTTCTCGAGGTGCAGGCCGCCCTTGATCAGGATCCCGCGCCTCGCCGCGCCCGTCAGCGCGCTCACGATCGTGACCGGCGTCGAGATGACGAGCGCGCACGGGCACGCGACGACGAGGAGGACGAGGGAACGGTAGACCCACGTTGACCACGCGCCGAACCCGAGGAGCGGCGGCGCGACCATGAGGAGCGCCGCGGACAGCACGACGAGCGGCGTATAGACGCGCGCGAACCGATCGACGAACGTCTGGCTCGGCGCACGACTCGCCTGCGCCTCCTCGATCGTGTGCAGGATCCTCGCGAGCGACGTGTCCGAGGCCCGCCGTGTCGATCGGACCTCGAGCGCGCCCTCGCCGTTCAGCGTGCCGGCGAAGACCTCGTCGCCCGGGCCCCGGTCGACCGGGAGCGACTCGCCCGTGATCGCCGCCTGGTTCACACTCGACCACCCCGCGACGACCTCGCCATCGACCGCGATCCGCTCGCCCGGCCGGACGACGACGATCTCGCCCGGCTCGACCGACTCGACCGGGACTCGCACCTCGCGGCCGCCGCGGAGCACCGTCGCCTCCGCAGGCGAGAGGTCCATCAGCGCCCGGACCGCGTGCCTCGCACGGTCCATCGAATAGGTCTCGAGGAGCTGCGCGACCGAGAAGAGGAAGATGACCGACGCCGCCTCGACGTACTCACCGATCAGGAACGCGCCGACCGCGGCGATCGACATGAGGAAGTTCATGTCGAGCGATCGGGCACGGAGCGACCGGAGACCGCGGGGGAAGACGTACCGGCCGCCCGTCGCGACCGACACGACCGCGAAGAGGCCCGACACGGCGGCCGAACCGAAGACCGACGCCGCGACCAGGGAGAGCGCCCACGAGACGCCCGAGGCCACCGTCAGGGCCCGACGGCCGTGACGCCCCCACCACCCGGACACGATCGACGACGTGCGCGACACGCCGCCTCGCGCACCGTCGTCCTCCCCCTCGACACGGTAGCCGGCGCGCGCGATCTCGCCCGCGAGATCGACCGGCGTGACGAGCGACGCGTCGTACGTCACACGGACACGGCCGCCAACGACGTCCGCACGCGCGGCACGGACACCGGCCAGACGCCGGAGCGTGCGCTCGACCGTCGCCGCACAGCTCCCGCAATCCATGCCGGAAACGAAAAGCGTGCACGACAACGTCGCGACGCCACCGCCGTCATCGGAAAAGGCGCCTCGGAAGACCTGCTCCGCAGGATCCCCGCCGCCCCCGGAAAGTTCGCGCTTCATCCCGTCCGGATCCCGATCGCCGACCCGCACCGCGGGCACCAAACCCCGCGCCCACGGAAGGGGCCACCCCCGTCCCCCGGGCGCCTTCACCCTTGTCACCGCCACCCGGCCTACGTATCATTCGTATCATTATACACTGATGTGTGACGCGGGGGAAGAGGGATGGAGACGACGATCGCGGCGCTGCCGCTCGAGCTGAAGGCGAAGCTGCTCCGGGGGCTGTCGGACCCGTCGCGGCTCGCGATCCTGGAGGTCCTGCGCGACGGTCCGAGGAGCGTGGGCGAGATCGTGGCCGCGACGGGGCTGAGCCAGTCGAACACGTCGAACCATCTGGCGTGTTTGTTGGACTGCGGCCTGGTCGTCCGTGAGCGTCGGGGCCGTTTCGTGGACTACAGCCTGAGCGATGCTCGGGTGGAATCGCTCCTCTCGCTCGCGGACGAGCTCCTGGCCGGCGTCGCCCGTGGCGTTTCGACGTGTCGCTGGTCGGAGCGGATCGAATGATGCGGGAGCGCTCCGGTCGGGGGCGCGGGTCGAGAGGGCGAGGAGGGAGCGAAGGAGAGATGGCTTCGGGCGGCGAGCGCGGTCACGTCCACGGTGGTGGACATGGTCATGCGCATGCCCACGCGCACTCGTTGTCGAGCGAGCAGAACCGTCGCCGGCTCGCGCTCACGCTCGTCCTGGTCCTGACGTACATGGTCGCGGAGGTCGTGGGCGGTCTGCTGACGAACTCTCTCGCGCTCCTCGCGGATGCCGGCCACATGTTCTCCGATGCGGGCGCGCTCGCACTCGCCCTCTTCGCGCTGTGGTTCGCCCGTCGGCCGGCGTCGGTCCGCCACACGTACGGCTACTACCGGACGGAGATTCTGGCCGCGCTCGCGAACGGCGCGACGCTCGTCGCGATCTCGCTCTACATCTTCGTCGAGGCGTTCAGACGTTTCCGCTCGCCGCCCGAGGTGGAGGGCGGGCTGATGATGGCGTTCGCGGCGGGCGGTCTGGTCATCAACCTGGCGGGTCTCTGGATCCTGCACGGAGGACGGGACGAGAGCCTGAACGTGCGGGGTGCGTGGCTCCACGTCTTCACGGACATGCTCGGCAGCGTGCAGGCCGTCGTAGCGGGCGGGCTGATCTGGGCGTTCGGCTGGAACTGGGTCGACCCGGTCGCGTCGATCGTGATCGGCCTGCTCGTGATCTACTCGTCGTGGGGGTTGTTGCGGGAGTCGACGGCCGTGCTCATGGAGAGCGCGCCGGGGCACATCGACATCGACGAGGTCCGGGACGCGCTTGCCGCGTACCCCGGCGTCGTCGAGGTCCACGACCTCCATGTCTGGACGATCACGACGGGGCTGGTCGCGCTCTCCGCGCACGTCGTGGTCCGTGATCCTCGCCGATCACGCCCGGGCGAGCTGCTCGGCAAGCTTCGCGCGCTCCTGCGCGACCGGTTCGGGATCGATCACATCACGCTCCAGTTCGAGCCCGAAGGGTTCGAGGAGTGGGAGGTCGTGATCTGAGCCGGCCGGCTCACCCCTCCGCTCGCTTGCGGATGCCGTTCGCGATGTATTCTTCGAGCCCGTTCCTGCTGCTGCAGGCGGTGGAATTGGTGCTCGTCCCGTCCGCCGGCCGCGAGACGCCGTAGACCGTCGTCTCGACCCGGACCAGGCCCGAATCGAGCGGCTTGAGCTGGGTCACGACGTGCAGTGTGACCGGCCGGCTCGCCGCGTTCACGCCCGTGATCCCCAACCCGCAGTCGACGATCCTCTCCAGCGCGATCGGTCCGACCCGGCGTCGCGCGGTGAACCGGGCGTTCCCCAGGATGTAGGCTTCCGCATGGAACGTCTGGATGGGGATGCCGAGCTCCTCGTAGACCTCGGCGACGAGGGGGAAGATGCGGTCGGGCGTTCCGGGGACCTCCGAGGTGAACGGCTCCGTGTCGACCGGCAGGTTGATGTAGAAGGTGTCCCCGATACGCTCGGCGCGCGGCGGGAATCCTGACGCGGGCGTCACGGTGACCGGCACCGGGTCCGAAGCGCACGCCGCAACCGAGGCGAGTACGAGGGCAGAGAGGACGCGTGTACGGCGCATGGTGGCCTCCGTGGCTCATGGGACTCGATCCAATCTGCCACGCGCCGCCACGCCGGACAAG
>Ga0079224_100011690_pt1 | contig 12109 bp, 12 predicted proteins | sample Stecom2015_FD_80414 | JGI IMG/M metagenome (GOLD analysis project Ga0079224, IMG submission 80414) | Agricultural soil microbial communities from Utah to study Nitrogen management - Steer compost 2015 | ecosystem: Environmental > Terrestrial > Soil > Agricultural land | place: USA: Utah... | reverse complement strand
CGAAGTTTCGCACTGCCATGGGGTCCTATAACACTGACCACTCCCTACTACCGGAAATCAAAGGAGGCCGATAAACGAACTTCCTGCGAAGAGGGTGAAAGGCTGGCGTACGTGACGGCCACTCGAGCCCGAGATCGTCTCATCCTGCTCTCTCCCTGCCGCACCGGCTTCAAGCAGCATCCGTCCAACGAACTGAATAACAAGTGTTTACAAGGGCTCACAGAAGACTGGGTAGATCTCCAGCTATGGCATCCGCAAAAAAGCCCTACTTTCGTGCCTCGCCCGGCTCCCGAGGCGTTGAACCGTGAACTCTATCAGCAAATCTGGAAGGAACGTCAATTACGCCTGCAGCAATGGGGATCTCCTCTCCTGAGACGCCCCACCAGCGGAGACCTGCCCCATACGGAGACATATGATTTACCCGCCGGCCAGAGCAGCAGCCTTGTTACCGGGCGTCTGGTCCACAGTTATCTGGAACGGTGGGTGAGGGAAGAAAGCTTCTCAGAGGAGAAATTTCAATTTCTCTGGCAGGAAGTTGTTGACTCGGGAGAGATCCCAGATTCCAGAGCCATCAGCCGAGCCAAGAGGGTGCTGCAGCGTTTCTATGCCGGAGAGCTTCGTGATTCGGAAGGGATAAGTTACTGTGAGAGAGTTCGCAGGGCGCGCATAGCAGGCCGTGAATTGCCGGTTTTCCTGATCGTCGATGGGAGGCGATGGAATGGAATCTTGGATCTGGTGCTGGAAGAAGAGGGAAGGATAACTGCGATAGACTATAAGTCGTCGGCCCGGCTTGAGCCGTTGCCGGACAGTTACCAGCAACAAGCGATGATCTATCGTCGAGCTCTCGAACAATTGTTTCCACGACGAAACGTCGGCTTTGAGTTCTGGTGGCTTGGACAGGAGATTGCATCAAGACAACCGGATCAGCAAATTCTGCCATTTGCTCCCAACTTATGAAACTGATCATCTTTGACTTTGACGGCACACTTATTGACACGCGGCAGGACATTATCGTTGCCGTCAACTATGCTCGCACACGATTCGGGCTGCCGGCCCTGGATGACGAAGAGATTACGAGTATGGTTGGTGACGGCATTTCATCACTCACTCGCCGCGCTTTTTCCGGAACGTCGGTCGATCTTTCGGAAGCGGAGAAGACGATTTTCACTTATTACCGCTCTCATCCAATGGATTACGCCAGGCCCTATCCTGAAGTTGCGGAAACGCTCCCCTGATCAAAGCGATACGGACGATCATTTCGAATAAGCCGGTCTCGCTGATAAGAATGCTACTCGGTCTCACGAAGCTCGAGTCATATTTCGACTTTGTTGCCGGAGGTGATACTTTTGAGGCGCGGAAACCCGATCCCATGGGAGTCCACTTTCTACTGGACCGCTATTCCATCTCCAGGGACGAGGCCGTCATGGTGGGAGACCATGCTCCCGATATCGAAATGGCGAAACGGGCGGGGATTCGCAGTGTTTATTGCAATTACGGCTTTTTCGGCAAGGATACCGTGGGAGCTGACTTCACGATTGATTCATTCGAGGAGCTTGTCAATATTCCAGAGTTGAATCTCCGGCGAAACCCGGATTGCGAATCGATACGCCATCTCGGCTTCTGAAGCACGAGAATTTCACTGCAAAGGCACAGAGGACACAGAGGAAGACTGCGCTGAAAGCGCACAAGAATCCGAGACCCTGGAACGAGCCGAAGGCGCCGTCTAAGGAATATGGCATCCAATAAGTTCTACTGTCCCGTAGAGATCGGGAAGTGACTTCGCCGTTGTCCCAGCCGTTAGTTTCAATCCTTTCACGCCCATTTGTTAGACTGGTTCTTCTCGTACAGAGTAGCGATCACTCAAAATAAAGGAGAATAAGACAGGATGCCCAAGCTTACAGTAGAGAACTTCGGTACAGTAGAAGTCCCCTATGGAAAACGTCTCGTTCTGGCCCTCGAACAGGATGCAGGTGTGGATGTATTACATGCTTGTGGAGGGTTTGCCCGGTGCACAACCTGCCGTGTCGAATTTCTGGAGGGAGAACCTGAGAAAATGACCGAAGCAGAGAAGAACAAGCTTGCAGAACGTGAACTCGAAGGCGTTCGTCTTTCCTGTCAGATTCTCTGTGAGCACGATATGACGCTACGGGCAATCAGCAGGTTAGAAGGGAGCGGACGGGCTGATGCCGGTCCCGAGCCGGCTCCAGAGATTACACCCGAACCAGTCTGGACCACGAAGTTGCCGCCTGAAGATCCCTCCGGTGAATGAGCCGCTGAAACGGCACTGAAAACTTCCAAGCGGATGATCGATGACAGTGGAGCCGCAGCGTTTTGGAAGGAAAATGTTCGCTGATTCTACCGGTCAGGAATCGGAAAGCCCGCAGGCGTCCAGGAAACGACGAGCAACCACAGGACTGTCGTGGCCCCTGACATGTTCAAGACCAGCACGCCCCATACGACTGCGGAGCTCGGGATCCTCCAGGAGAGTTGCGATTCGGTCCGCCAGAGCATCCACATCGTCGGGATCTTCCAGAAATCCTGCGACCTTGTCGGGGACTACCTCGGGCACAGCTCCTGCGCGTGACCCAACAATCGGAAGACCTGAGGCCATTGCTTCAAGAAAGACAATGCCGAATCCTTCCTGGCGGGTGGGAAGGCAAAAGAGGTCCGCCTCAAAGTAGGCTTCTTGGACCTTTCGAGTATCTTTTACTGGACCCGTCAGAATCACGTTTTGCTCAAGCCCAAGCTCACCGGTGAGACGTTTCAGGGCCGGCAACTCCGGCCCGCCGCCAATCACGCGGAGCAGGATATCGGGAAAGCGAGTTCGAAGCTTGTCGATGGCCAGGATCAGTACCCGAGTGTTCTTCCGTCGGTATTGACGAGCAACGCTGAGAATGGTCGGACGCGATTCATTCCGTTGAGGTCGATTCTTCCGCAGGAGATCCCATTGCCTCAAATCGATCGCTTCAGGGACCACCGCCGTCTGCTCGGCCGTCAAACCATACTTCTGCATGGCAATTCGCTGGCTGTAGCGGCTGGTCAGAAGTACCGTTTGAGCCTTTCGGGCGTTGAGAGATTCTACTTTTGAAAGTGCCAGTAGATGCCAGTAGGCCCAGCCTCGCTCATATTCCTTCTCGTCTCCGAGAACTCCCTTCAACGCTACCGAATAGGGAGACTGAAAATCCGAGGGGAGTAAGAATCCGTCAAAATCAAACCCGATTACCAGGTCGAAGGATCGACCGCGGAGATGTACAGGGAGGGCGAGATTGTAGAGAAGACGACCCAGGGTAGTAGTTCTCAGTGATCCAATCGGCAGGACGGTCTCGACCGCGTGTCCGGAACGGCGAATTCCTTCCTCCAGCCTCTGGATTGCGACGGCCGTCCCCGAACCCCGTTCAGCTGAACGGTGCCAGGAATTAAGAAATGCGATCTTTTTCAGCGTACTCCTCCTGGCGGCGCGCAGCAGCCCATGCCAAAGATGAAAGTTGTCATCACAGCGACTCTCGCCTGCTAGAAGAAGTACTTGCGGTCTTCGGGATTGTAAAGGTGAGCGACATATTTCCCATAGCCGTTGTAGATCCGCGTAGGAATCTTGCTACCGGTATTCAAGAAGATCTCGGTCGCCTGACTCCAGCGAGGGTGATCAAAGGCCGGGTTTACGTTGGCGTAGAACCCATACTCGCTGGAAATATCCCCCCAGAAAGTCCCCGGACGGCGCCGTACAAACTCGATCTTGACGATCGACTTGATACTCTTGAATCCATATTTCCAGGGCAATACCAGACGCGCCGGCGCTCCATTTTGCTTGTTCAGCGGGTGGCCATAAACTCCGAACGTAAAAAGCGTCAGCTCATTCAGAGCCTCTTCCATGGTCAGCGCCTCATAGTAGGGCCACGGATAACGAGTGTCCTTCTGTCCCGGCAACTGCTCGGGACGCAGCACAGTCACCAGCCTCACATATCGGGCGCTATCCTTCGGACCGAGCTTCTCGATGATCTTTGAGAACGGAAAACCGGTCCAGGGTACATTGGCAGACCAGGCTTCGACGCAACGAAAATGATACAGTCTCTCCTCCGCTTCACCTATTCGAACCAGTTTGTCGAGATCAAATTTGCCCTTCCGCTCCACCTCGCCAGAAACTTGAATCTCCCATGGGTGGGTCTCGAAACGACCTACCAGGTTCTTTACGCGTTCCTTGATAAGGCTGAATTCATAGAAATTGTTGAACGAGGTGATAACGGATTCATCTGTGATGCCGCCCTCAATTTTAAACGCCTCGTTACGCACAGCCGGGAAGAGATCGGCCCACTTGCGGACCCAGGCTTCTGGCAAATCCCCCTCTGCCGCTTCCACCGAACTGAGAAAACCGAGACTCAGAGCAGAACCTGCCAGCCCCACGCTTCCAAGCCCCATGTGCCTCAACATGCTTCGGCGGTTCAAGTACGTCGATTCAGAAGTTGCTTCGGACTCCCTGATCCAGTTCCAGGATGGTTTGATATGGACATTGGCCATCTTAGTATTCCCCCTGACTGAGACCTCTCTCGCCCAGTGCGGTGCCAGAGCCGGATTGACAGGGGCAATGCCTTCCAAACCAGGTCGGCAGCTCGCGCTGTTTCAATTCCACGGTGCCGATGTCGGATTCACCAGGCGCAATCCGTTTGCCAGCGCCGCAATCTCTTCCATTTCTTGCCTGCTTAGCTCGAAGTCGAAGATGTCCAAGTTGGATTCCAGGTGTATCCGGCTGGCAGCCTTTGGGATCGCTGCAACCTTCGGTTGTTGAACTAACCATCGCAATGCTACCTGCGCAGCATTCTTAGCACGGCTTTCTGCGATTCTACGAAGGACGGGATCTTCCAGTACAGCACCGCGAGCGATAGGGCAGTACGCCGTGACGAGAAAATCGTTTTTCTCTGCCAGATCGAGGATATCACTTTGATCCAAATACGGATGAAATTCCACCTGATTGCAAAAAATCGGGGCAATCTGCAGTGCCTGACGGACCAGTTCCGGGGTGAAATTACTGACTCCAATATGCCGAACCAAGCCTTCTTCCTGAAGCTTTCTCATTGCGTCCAACGATTCCTCCAGTGGAACTTCAGGGTGAGGCCAGTGGATCAGCAATAGATCGACATAGTCGATACCGAGTTTTCGGAAACTGTCTGCAGCCGAGACCAGAAGGCGCTGCGGTGAGAGATTCTCGACATCGATCTTGGTTGTCACAAAGAGCTCCGCACGGTCCAAGCTTGAATCCCGGATCCCCTGCCCTACTTCCGCTTCATTCCCGTACGTCTGCGCGGTGTCTATATGACGGTAGCCGAGCTCGATAGCCGTACGGACGGTGTCGCCGCATTCCGAGCCCTTTAGTCGCCAGGTACCAAGACCCAGAGCCGGTACATTAGTCTCCTTTACCTTCTTAACCTCGACATCTTTTCTTCCGGAATCGTGCATATGCACTGAGTATAACAGGACAACCCGTCCGAATTTTCCGAACCGCCCCTCGAATGAGTGGGTGTTATCATTAGACGTTATGTCTGGCAACTCGTTTGGAATGCTGTTCCGGATCACCAGTTGGGGCGAGAGTCACGGAGATACGATCGGCGTCATCGTCGACGGTTGCCCTCCAGGACTGCCTCTTGATGAAGAGGTCATACAGCGGGAACTCGATCGCCGCCGTCCCGGGCAGAGCCGCTTGACTACACAGCGAGGCGAGGCCGATCGTGTCCGTATTATGAGCGGCGTCTTTCAGGGGCTCACGACCGGAACACCAATCGCGATGATGGTCGAAAATAAGGATGCCCGCCCAGCTGATTATGCTGCCATGAAGGATATTTACCGGCCTTCTCATGCAGATATGACTTACGACATGAAATACGGTTTCCGAAGCTGGATGGGAGGCGGAAGGTCAAGTGCCCGTGAAACCATTGCACGTGTTTCAGCCGGTGCAATTGCGCAACTCTGGTTGAACCAGGAGTACGGGATAGAGATTGTGGCGTGGGTGCGCCAGGTCCAGAATCTAATCATGGAAAAGGTCGATTACGAGGCAATCAGACGTGATGACGTAGAGATCAATGACGTGCGATGCCCTGATCCCGAACTGGCCGCGCGCATGGCCACCCTCATTGATCAGACTCGAAAGAATCGTGATTCGCTCGGCGGGGTTGTCGAGGTTGTGGCCAGAAATTGCCCGGCTGGCTGGGGAGACCCCGTTTTCGACAAGTTGGATGCCCTTCTGGCACATCAGTACATGTCATTGCCAGCCGCCAAGGGAGTCGAGATCGGAAGTGGCTTTAATGGAGTGACCATGACCGGCAGCCAGCATAATGATCCTTTCTACGTGAAGGATGGACATATTCGCACACGGACCAATTACAGTGGTGGGATCCAGGGTGGAATCTCCAATGGAATGCCGATCATAGCGCGGATTGCTTTTAAACCGACGTCGACAATCAATAAAGAACAACATACCGTTGACTCGGCAGGCAACGAAGTCACCCTGGCAGCCAAAGGCCGTCACGATCCCTGCGTGTTGCCACGAGCTGTGCCGATCGTCGAAGCAGCAACGGCCATTGTTCTCATGGACGCCGCTCTGCGAGACCGAGGTCAAGTGGGCCCCCGCGAACCCGGAGCCCGACCGAAAAAAAGGAGGCTCGAAACAGGATAGCCCGCGATCTCGAAGACTCACTTCCATCACACTGAAAGCGTGAGAGAGCGCGCGCGTGGGCGCGCTATTAAGAGCTTCCACTGCAAGCTCTTCACCACAGAGGACACAAAGACTTGTGTTTTTCGACCTTTCAGCTAAAGAGGCGGACCGCAATCCAGCTTCCAGCAACGAAGGTGCCGAGGCTGCTTCCCAGATTCGAGAAAACGACCACCAGCAAAATTCGACTCACCGAGTTAGCCCAGAAACCTCGAATCGAAGTTATATCCTCGGGTAGATTCTCAAGATCCTGGACTTTCGGCTTCTTAACCAGAGCCTGAACGAGACCGCTCACCCAGCCCGCCGCAATCAAAGGATGCAGGGTAGTGAGAGGCGCGGCAACAAAGGCCGAGGCAATCGCCAGCGGATGCCCGAGGGCCAGGGCAGTACCGGCCGCCGAGAGAAGGCCGGTGGCCAAAATCCAGATCAAAACCGATTCTATCGACTTTCCGACTCCTCCCTGGAGAAACCCATAGGCGAACAAAGCCAGAATCACAACCGGGATGCTCCATTTCAGGACTGGCTGAATCCTGGATCGCTGAGGAATCGTTTCCAGTTCGTCCACAGAAGTGACGCGCTCCACCGCTTCTAGAATCCCCGGGACATGTCCGGCACCAACGACTGCTACTACACGAGTCCCACCGGATTCTTTGATCTTGTGCGCCAGATAAGTGTCGCGCTCATCGATCAAGGGTCCCTTGACCAGGGGAAACTCCTCTGCCAACAATCGAAGAACATCACCCAGCTTCTCTTCCTGCTTGAGTTCCTCGATCATTTCGTCGTCAATTTGCTCAGAAACAAACAAGCTGGCAACCAGCTGAGAGACCAATTTGAATTTGTTACGCAGATTCAAGTTGGCCCAGGTTCGCTTCAGCGTTATTTGAATGTCTCGATCAGCCAGCACTACGCGTGCCCCGACTTCCTCCGCCTGACGTACAGCCTCCAGCAATTCTGCGCCCGGCGTCACTCCCAGCTTTTTCCCGATTCGCTTCTGAAAGGAACTCATGATCAGAGAGCTCAGAAGCAGCATAGCCTTTCCTTCCCGGATCACCTGCGCAATGTCGGTGTTCTTCCAGGTCTGGGCATTCACCAGGTTTCGATAGCGGGCCTCGTCAAGCTCTACACACACGACATCTGGCTGCACGGTCGTAATCACCGTGCGCACATCCTCAACGCTTTGCTGGGAAACGTGGGCCGTGCCGACAAGGTAGATTTCACGATCGCCTTGAACCACCCGCTTGACATTCTTTGGCAAGTCCTCGGGCTGAGGTGTCAGAGGCAATTGTCGAGCGTGGTCTCCGGTCACGATTATCCCTTCTTGAGTGCTTTAAACCACCAGCATACTATATAAAGTGAACCGTTAGCGTATACCAAGAAAGGCAAGTAATCGGGAATGAAGATCACAATCTCCAGAATCTACGAGGATCAGCAACGCGACCGTGCATTTCGTGTGCTGGTCGACCGCCTCTGGCCTCGTGGAATTCGCAAGGAGAATGCCTTCGTTGATCTCTGGGCGCGCGAAATGGCTCCCAGCGATTCACTGAGAAAGTGGTTCCATCAGAATCGTGAAGAATGGGACGAGTTCCGGAAGCGGTACCTGCAAGAATTGAACGAGAAAGAGCCTGACTTATCCGAGGTCCTTGGAACATTGAAGAGGCATGAGCACATAAAACTGCTCTACAGTTCACGGGAAACTGACCGAAACAACGCAACCGTGCTTAAGGAATGGCTAGAACAGAAACTCGGATAAATTTCGAGTGGCCTCTACCCCGTGACGCTGGTGATCAAGGAACTCCGCGAGGTCTTCCGCGGCCTCGACTTCACACGAGTGGCGAAACCCGCCCGAGTCGGTCCTGTACGCCATAGCGTTGGCTCGCTCCATCACCCCCTCAGTTGTTCGACCAGGTTCACTCGGTCCCGCAACAGCTCCACCACAACTCGTCCGTTGCCGCTCGCGTCAAACCTCACTTCCCCCAGGGAGGGGCGGTCTACCCAGACCGGCCTCGTCCCCAGTCGGGTCACCGGCGAAGGCTGCCTGCCGATGCCCCTAACGCCCGCCAGATCCACCAGGGCCGCCGCTCCGTCGGCCAGTTCGACGTACACCATCCCCCGGCCCATCCGTCGCTCGGCCGGACCGATCCTGTCGATTCCGGCGAACTCCAACGATCCGGCCACCGTCAAGCTGTCTTCCGCCACGGCGACCGCGGTGATCCCACGCGGCGTGGCAACTGCGAGATGGTGGCCGGAGAGCATGCATCCCCTGGATGAATCGATTACCACCTCGCCCGTCCGTTCGACTGCGAATCGGCCCACGCGCTCTGCGGACGTTCGCAGGGGAGTTCGGATCCGATAAGCCGTAACTCCGTCTTCGGTCAGCACGAAGAGCCGGTCACGTTGCCGGGCGAGGCCCAGAACGGTCTCGTCCGTTTCGGTGGTCAGGCGCTCGACCTGCGGTCGCCCGCCAGGCAGAAGCTGGGCAAGCCCGAAGGTCCCGCCGAGGACGAGTGCTTCTTCCGCCAGATTGGTTACATGGGTGGCACCTTCCACTCCGATCTGGTCCGCGAGCATCGGTTGGCTGCCGAGCCGAATGGAGCTGAGGGTCCCTCCCGCCAGCACGTGCAGGAGGCCGGATGCGGGAGAGGTCGGCAGGAGGAGCAAGGGCCGGCCTAACACGGAGAACGAGGCGATCTGGTGCCAGGAGTACAACCACATGGAGAACGGCCCCGGCGTGGTGCGCCCCGAGCTCCTCCGGATCCGGTCTCCTGCCGCCGTCGTTCTCAGATCCAGCACAAAGCCATCGGACAGGTGGCGAGCGGGAAGGTACCCCCATGCCCGGCCCGCAGGTCCGGGTACTGCCGTCACGATCGGCGAGCTGGCGGAATCAACCGCAGAGACCGATTCGCCAGGCACCAGATTGCTCATCGAGAAGATGATGAACTGGTCGAGCATTCCAGTAGGATCCAGGTGGGTCGGGTCAGGGTGGAATTCGATTTGTTTCTGGTGCCAGTTGGCCTCGGCGACAATGTGCTTGAACTGGCAAGTCTGCTTGGCCACTGGCCATTCCGTCTCCAGCTTCTTACTGATCTCCGCGTTCCAGACCGGCGGCTGAAAACGGTGGATCACCACGCCGGCACTCGTTCTTGCCATCACCGCTAGCGGGTAAGCGCCCGTTCCGAGTTCTGAGATCTCTTCGGGGCTCTTCTTCACGCCAACGTTAAACGTCCAGCCGAAGGCCCCTCCATGGAGATAGAACCCGTAAATCCCCAGCGGGTCGGGGGAGAGACGGTACTCGCACGGCCAGCTTGGGTACATCAGCGATGTGCCGGGCGAGCCCACAGTCACCTTTGTGGGGCTCAGAACGATGAACGGAGGCGTGTTCGCGTCGAGCTTGCTGGGGCAGCCGAGACCCCATTCCAGTTGGTGGTCGAACATCTGGATTGGCGAGGGGAGGGGGAGCTTCTTCGTCTTGACGGTAGCGGAGCCGCCCAGAATCAGCCCCTCCGAGTCCGTCGTGCCACCCGTCACCGTGAGTGCGCCCACTTCCGTGGAGCTCATAGGGAGGGAGAATGTGCAAATCTGCTTGTGACCGTCATCCTCGGTTGTGCAGTCGGGGAGGATGGGGTCCACTTCGGGATTCTCAAAGAGGAACTTGAACCCGGCGACGAAGGGGCCGACGATGAAGCCGATGGCGCTGCCGATCCCGAACGGCGTAGGGTCTAGGCCCATGCCGAACTTGAGGCCCGTGATCGATGCCTTCAGCGTCTCCCATACGGCCTCCCAGAACCCGACATCGGTGTCGATTGACATGGTGATCCGCAAATTCCCGGGGGCCGGTACCTCGAAGTGAACCCACAAATCCACATCGACATTGTCCACCGTTTGATCACCGGACTTGACATCGACCTCGGCATCCACGTGCACCATGTACAATCCGGAATTCCCCTGCCCGAAGAGTGAGAAGGGCTGGGCCCAATAACCGTCGATCGAGTCGATCGAAACGATGGAGTCATCCTTCTGCATGGCGCTCCGCGCCTGGCTCGCGATGTATCGTGCCAGCCGCGGCCCGTCGATCTGGATGGCAAAGTCCTGAGCACCGGTCAGAAGGCATTCGGACGGACCGCTGAAGAATGCCGCCCAGGTCTCGGCGACTGACTCCTGGTCGAGACCCAGCTCAAGCCCGAGGGCGATGTAGGTGAGTTCCGCCGCCGGGACGAGCCCGGCGTTTCGAACGTTTCCCGTGAGAGAGAGGCTGCTGTTCGCGGGCAGTGAGCATGACCCGGGGGCGAGGTTCAGCACCGGAAGTGAGAGCTTCACGCTCGCGCCTTTCGCGAGCTCTTCCTCAATCTTGGCCGAGATGAAAGGTTCCATCAGGAACCCCGGAAGGTTTTCTCCCGGTGCGGGCGTGACGGCGGTGTCGACCGATTTGTCCGTCACCGTGATGAAAACGTTCCCGCCGTCTGCGAAAGCATCCACCACCAGCTGCATGTCCACAGTGGCGGTGCCGACCTCCTTGACATCGAGGAGGGCCTTTTGAGCGTCGGAGACGATCTACAAGAGAGGCAACGTGAGCGGCACCCGGTAGATGAGACGCCTGCCTTCGATTTCGCTGAACTCGCCCCCGCTACCTGCGAGGCGAACTTTGTGAGGGCCGGTATCCGTTTCGAAGGTCGAATTGCCCGGCCTGATATGGGCGACGGCAAGTTCCCTGTCCGGCGGCACGGTCGTGGGCGCTCGGCACCTCACCAATATCGCCTTCAAACGTTCGTCGAGCAGGGTTCTCAGGAATTCGGAACTGAACTGCAGCTGGATGTCCATAACAGACCTCCTTGGAGCGGCTGCGGTGCAGACAGCGGCGGGAAGTTGATCGCTCTCTGGAAAGGCCTATCAGGCTTCGACTTCCGTCTCCTTACTGCTCATGAGATCTTCAAGTCGGGTGGGTCGGTGCTTTTCCAACCACTCCTGGTAGTTTCCTCCGTAGCCTACTTTTCTCTGATAAACACAGGCCCGTTCATGAATTCGCTCGATTTCTTGCACGCTCTTAACTGGCTTCCCATTCAATTGCTTGGCGATAATGCCGATCACTTCACTGGTCTTATCCTGTATTGCTTTCAGCAGTCGGTCATAGTCCTCGGCACGCCACTTGAGAAACTCATCCATGACAAACTCAGACACCTGCCGGCTGTGGACCCTGGAGGCCTGAATGTTGCCCCGACCGGTTACTGCATTTCCAAGAGCGAAAACGTTCTCGAAGTCCTCCAGCTTTCCGGTCTTGTAGTCACTAATCTTTAGAAGCTCACCTCGGAAGGCCATCCCGGGTATGGGCTCGGGTATGCTTCCGATTGACGAAATCACCAGAGGCGCTCGAACCTGCTCCTCTGTCCCCGGAAGTACAAGAACCCTTCCATCGACGAT
>Ga0079224_100011689_pt1 | contig 12110 bp, 15 predicted proteins | sample Stecom2015_FD_80414 | JGI IMG/M metagenome (GOLD analysis project Ga0079224, IMG submission 80414) | Agricultural soil microbial communities from Utah to study Nitrogen management - Steer compost 2015 | ecosystem: Environmental > Terrestrial > Soil > Agricultural land | place: USA: Utah... | reverse complement strand
GTTCGAGCCGTTCATGGCCGCGCTCGCGCGGCAGCAAGAGTTCGTGGGCTGGTCGAATTCGGCAATGCTGTCACAGTGTCTCGAGGAGGCGGCCGAGCCCTCGCCAGCGCCGTTCCTGGCGCTGCTACGAGAGCACGAGCAAGAGCTGATCGGACAGCAGATTGCGGCGGCAAAGCTGCTAACGCGCGAGATGCCGGATGCGCGAGCGGAGCTGGACGAGCTACTGCGCGCACATCCCTCGCCGGCGTTGCGCGACTGGTGGACACAGCGAGGTGGCACGCGTGCACGGAGCGAAGCGACACTGCGGATGGAGAAGGCCGGCATCGAGCTCGTGCGGATCCCGGCGGGGCGCTTTTGGATGGGCTCGCCGAACAACGAGGAGGGGCGATTGGACTGGGAGGGACCGCGGCGCCAGGTCGTGCTCGCCGAGTTTTGGCTGGCGGCGACGCCGGTGACCAACGCGCAATATGGCCGATTTGTTGCGGCCAATCCCGCCGTAGATAAGCCCACATATTGGGCGGACCGGCGCTTCAATCAGCCGGAGCAGCCGGTCGTGGGGATCTCGTGGGACGATGCAATGGCATTTTGCGCGTGGGCCGGGCTGGTGTTGCCGACCGAGGCGCAATGGGAGTATGCATGTCGGGCGGGTACGACCACGTGCTACTGGTCGGGAGATGCAGAGTCGGACTTAGCGCAGGTGAGTTGGTACTTGGGCAATTCCAACGCACGCCTGCACGCCGTCGGCGAAAAACAGGCTAACGCGTTTGGGCTGTTCGACATGCATGGCAATGTGTTCGAATGGTGCCTCGACGAATTCGCTGACTATGCAATCGATCCACGGCCAGGGGATGGCCTCAGGTGCAAACCGGTTGCCGGAGGCAACCGCGTCATTCGGGGCGGCGGTTGGCTGCACATCGCTCACCTTGCTCGGTCGGCCTATCGCGGAAGGTCCCATCCAGGTGCTAGTAGCGACTTCCTCCTGGGGTTTAGGCCGGCCCAGGCCATCTCTTGATCCGCCATCACTTCACTCGAATTGCCAAATCTAACTAGGCTGGGGCGCCGGGTCGTAGCGCGTAAATAAAAGCAGGTCCAGGCCCCAGAACGTCGGGCGTTTCTCATTTTCGCATAGCCGCGAGCACACACCGTTCGGTGCGTGGCCGCTTGGCATAGCTAAGTTGTTGATATTGTTATATATTAGTTGGCACGAATGGAACGGTGCGTGACCAGGAAAATGCGAGAATGAGCTCGTCCTGCCGTGGCTCGTTCGCATTCACGCATTCGCGCAGCTCACAGGCGAAGGTCATCGTGATCGGGCGAGCGCGCGGTAGAAGTACAACGCTGACCCGCACTTCAAAAGAGCCCCGCCGACGGACTCGATCATGTCGCGGTTTCGTCGTACACGCGCGTAGTGTTCATCGAACTGGGGCTCTATGTCGATGAGCTCGACCGGCCATTCGCGAGATTGATCAGAGGCGTGCTTTGATGCGCGCTTCGGATCTCGTTTGCCGCCGTCGGACTTGAACTCACCGAGGCGGAGCTTGGCGATCGCAAGTTCCTGCTCGACCCGTTTCAGTTCGGCTTCGATGTTCTGTCGGACACGAGCGGCATCGTCGAGCTTCGCCTCGAGCTCGGCGACCTGTTCCTTGCTCGCCGACGCCGCTCGAGCTCGGGCCGTCTCCTCGCGCTTATGTGCAGCCTCGGCCGCGTCGGCGCGGCGGATCGCTTCGTCGCGTTCCGCACGGAGCGAGCTGAGCTCGGCGACATGGTCCGCGGCGGTCAGCTCGGCTCGGGCGCGGACTGTCTCCTCGCGTCGATGCGCGGCCTCGGCCTCGTCGGCGCGGCGGATCGCTTCGTCGCGTTCCGCACGGAGCGAGAGGCTCTCGGCGACTCGGTCCGCGGCGGTCAGCTCGGCTCGAGCTCGCGCCGTCTCCTCGCGTCGATGCGCGGCCTCGGCCTCGTCGGCCCGACGCGTTGCTTCGTCACGTTCGGCTCGAAGCTCGTCGAGCTCGTTCGAGGACGCCGGAAGCACCAGCAGCTCGTCGAACTCGAGATCGAGTACGTAGGCAAGAGCGCCTAGCTGGGCGGCAGTGGGCCGGCGCTTGCCGTTGAGGATCTTGCTCAGCGTGGATCGATCGATGCTCGTGTGCTGGCTGAGCTTCCCCTGGCTGAGCCCGTGCTCGGCCAGTCGCGAGCGCAGCCGTTCGGAGAGGTCAGCTCGATAACAGGTCTGCCGACGGGCTCGGGGTGGTGCTTCACGACTTGGCGAGGGATCCATGGTCCCCATTGTGTGCCGTGTCGGCCGAACACGAGAAGCTGGTGTTTCCTCTCTTTCGTCTCTCCCAGCGACTTTTTGGGAGCCGGCCGCCCGGTGGATGGGGCAGTCACCCGACCGCCGAACCGGGTGGCGACTACCAGCCGCAGGTCGCGACGTAGGTCTGCTTCCACTGCTTGGCCCGCAGTGCGTGAACCCAGGCCCACAGCCCGACTTCGTCCAGAGACTCGCGCATCTCCTCGACGACGCCGGTGCGATGAAAGGTGATCAAGGGCGACCACCAGCTACCGAAGGTCTTGAGTGCATCGAGGGCCGCGTGAGCGGCCACCGTACAATCGACGTCGTTGTAGCGGTCTTCGATGACGAGATCCAGCACGAACACGGGATCGGTGATCATGTCCAAGCCGAGCTCGTCCATGGCCCAGTGCACGAACTCGGGGTCGTAGTCCGCACCATCGAAGACCTGGCTGGCCAGTTGCTCATGGTCGGACGAGAGCGCGTCCATCTCGTCGGTCGCGTCGAAGTGGCCAAGCGGCACCTTCGTGATCACGATCCTCCCGACGTCCTCGTAGCCGTCGTTCTCGTCGTCGTCGTTCTCGTCGTCGTCGTCGTTCTCGTCGTCGTCGGCGGGATCCTCTCGCCGTACGGCGATCGTTCCGACTCCGGTGACGAGCGGGGAGGCGCATTCACGCTCGACCTCCCAGCGTACGACGACGTTGGTGTCCCGCCACCAAGTCGGAGTGCGGTGGTCCGGGGGGAAGCGCAGCAACTTTGGCTCGGTCATGGCAGCGAACAGTGGAGCCACCAGCGCGGGGCCTGTCAACGGAGACGCTCGACTACGAATGTCGCTGTCGAGGGACGAGCCCCACGGTCGCACCGAGCGACATTCCCAGAACCATGCCGACTACGCCGCCGAGCCCGACGACGAGGCACCCCAGCGATCCCGCGAGCACGGCGATGGTCGTGGCCACGAACATCGAAGCCCGGCGCGGCGCTCGCTTGGCTCGAACTCCCAACACCAGACCCGCGAGTCCGCCGGCGGTGAGGCACAGCGGCGCACACCAGGACACGCACAACCCGGCTCCGCAGGCATGCGGAACGCGGCACGCAATGAGTCCGACCAGCAAGGGCAACGCTCCCGTGAGCAGGCCGGGGATCACCGCACGAGACGCTTCGCGCCCGTGATGCGTCGCCCTGGCGATCACCGCGGCCAAGACCACTCCAGCGCGAGGGTCGCGAGCGGTCGACCGCCGAGCGCGACGCAGATGCCCGCCATGACGAGGGCCGGCCAAGCAGCCTGAGCCCCCAATCGCCACCGGCTGCGCTCGTAGGCCGATCGGGCCCGTGCCTGCAATGCCTCGAGATCAACGTTGGCCATCGTTCCGACTCCATGCGCCACGCAATCGAGCGAGCGCACGCTGCTTGCGTTTGCGCAAAGTGGCAGGAGCCACCTTCTCGTCCAATTCCTCGATGCCGAGCGCGTGCCGATCTTCGGCAGTGAGCTCGCCGAGGACATCGAGCAACGCTCGCCGAAGCTCCGCGTCGAGCAGCAACCCCCTCGGGTGAGGGAGTGCTGGCGACGCGGTCGTCTTGCTCGAGCGTCACCTCGCGCCGGCGTGTCGACGCGCGCAGCAACGTTCGGCACTCCCACCAAGTGATCCCGAGCGACCAAGCCAGTCCGTCGCGCTCGCGGTCGTATTCGCTGGCCCGCGAGAACACGGCCAACATCGCGCGCTGAGCCGCATCGTCGGCGTCGTGATCCGACCTCAAAAGTCGGCCGGCGAGGTCTCGCACTCGCGGCCAGAGTCGGACGAACGCAGGACCGAACGCATCACGATCCCCGTCGGCGAGCCGCGCCAACAAGTCCGAGAGCTCCCTGCGCTCGTCGTCAGAGTTCATCCGGGGTGCGACGGGCTCAGCCCGTCAGCAACAGGGGCAGTCGCAGTCGTCACAATCGTCGCAGTCGTCGCAGTCATCGCAACAGTCGTCGCACGCGGTCGTGGCGGCCCACGTCACCGCCGGAGCGCCGAGCACGAAGACCAACAGACCAATGGATTTCCAGTTCTTCAGCATGAGTTCGCGCTTTGTCTTGGCCTCGAAGGCCCGCACCCCGAATAGGCACTCGTACCCTCGAGCGTGACCGCTGGACAGATGCGGCAGCTCACAACGATCAGCAACAGGCTTTCCCGTTCCCTCCCAAGCGATCAAGGCGGCGATGGCGAGCGCGGCAACCGGGTCGGCCCACCACCAGCCGAGCAGGCCGTTGAGGCCAACGCCCACGAGCGCTGTGATGGACAGCCACCAGCACGCGGTCGTCTGGAAGGCGTCGGCTTCCATCGCTTCGCTGCCGAGCTCGTGAGCGAGCTTCCGCTTTGCTGCCAGAGCATGACGGCGACCGAGACCGACAGCACAGCGACGCCGACGACGCTCCTGCCGCTGAGCTTCCCGCTTCGACGTGCTCGAGGGCGTCGACGTGCTGCTCGACGACCATCTGGCACCCACTCCGCGCGGCGCGGTTGCGGGCCGGACACTGACATCCCGGGCTAGAATGCTGCCCAGAGCGTTTCGCCGGTGTCGAGCGAGACGGTGGCCGCCGCAACCGGTACGATCCGTCGCGTGCCGATCTACCTCGTGCGGTGGCCCGACCTCTCCGTATCGGTCATTCGAGCAGAAGACGAGGAGCACCTGCAGGAGCTACTCGATCACGTGACTGAGCCGAGCTTGGCGATCTGGGTCGAGTACGATGGCCCGCTATGGTTCGAGTTCGAGCCGAACTTTCGGCGGAAGCGCAACGGCGGAGCGAAGATCAACGCGATGTTCCGGAACGAGCCTGCACCCACCACGGTGTGGAAGACAGGAAAGCCGGAGTTCGACGTCACCAACGAGATGTTCGAGGCGATACTCGATCGACTCTTCCCGCACCTGCGTGTGGCCGTCGAACAAATCGATCCCGAGGAGATCGATGACAGCGCGGTCGAGAGTGTCATCGCCGCGGCGCTCGAGAAGGAGCAGTGGCACGAGGACTCGCTCGACCAACGAGACGGCCCCATGTTGGCCCCCTCGCTCGTGCGGACGTTGCACTCGGTCAGGCGCAAGGACGCCGAGGGGTCGCAAACCCGGCAGCGAGCGATGACCGAAATGCTGGACCGAGCGGAGGCGTGGCACGACGATCAACTCGATCGGCTCGAGACTGAACGACAGCGAGCCCAAGGCCGGAAGTCCGGTTAGCGCCGCAGCGGCAAGCTCGTCGAGTTCGGAGGTGAGCCCAGCGCAACGGCGGGCCTCACACGCGTCAACCGATCAGGTCACGCGGCAACGTAACGCCGTCGAGCAGCACGTCGACACTCTCGAGCACGTCGAAGCTCTCGGCGCTGGCGCCCGGAAAGCTCAGCGGCAGCACCTGCGGCATGCGGGCCTCGGCGACCCACAGCAGGGTCGTGAGCCCGTGGTCGGGAAACAGCTCGATCGTGTGCAGTCGCGTGGCGAGCTCGAGCGGCTGCCGGCGAAGCATGATCGTCACGTCGGGCTGGTCGTCCGGTAGCGCCGTGATCACCGACCCCTCGTGGCGGAAACCGTGCAACTCCACGAGCTCGTCGCCGCGCAGATCCACACGCCGCATGCCCGAGCTCGCGCCCGAGTAAAACCGCGGGTCCGGCCCGCCGACGAACTCCGGCGGCAACTCGAGCCAGTCCTGGCGAAGATGGTCGGGCAACAACGCGAACGCAGGCTCGAGGCCGAGCAGCGTCGAGCGTGGAAACCAGGTCTGACCGATCCACCCAAAGCCGGCCGGCTCCGGCGCCCACGGCCAGCGGTCGGGCGAGCCGAGCACGAGCCGGTCCGGTGTGAGCCGTTGCTCGGGGGTCTCGAAGTTCGGGAGCCGCAGGCCGTCGAGGCGGCGGCGATCCGCGTGGACGACCCAGCCGAGGCCCACTGGGTTGCGCGGGTAGGCGCCGGGGTGCTGACCGGGGGTGAGGGCGGCGAGCAGCTCAAGCACGCTGTCGGTCGGACCCCGCGGCGGAACCGAGCCGTCGATGCCGCCGTAGGCTCGTCGCCAGGTCAGCGGGAGCTCGATGAAGGGCTCGGGCGCGCCGAACCTGGGCGGCGATCCGGGACGCCAGCTCACGCGGCGATCGCCGATGACCAGCGCCTGCTTCCAGCCCCCGCCGATCCGCACGACCGCGCGCATGCTGGTGACCGGCGCCGCGTCAGGGGAGCGCACGTGGCCGTGGACGACGATGTCCGTGCAGGGCTTGCGCGGGGCGAGATCCCACTCGCACACCGGGCACTCGATCGGCTCGGTGCCGTCAGCGTCCTCGCCGATCGGCTCGGTGCTCAGTGCCAGCTCGGCGCTCCGGCTCCGAGTCATTCGTCGGTTGTGGACGAGGTCGTAAGTTCGCTTCACGAACACGCAGACCGACATCGGCTCGCTGGGGATCTGGAAGAGCGCGACGTCGACAGCTGGTCGCCCGGTGACGTCAGCCGGCATGCGGCGCTCCTTCGACCAGGTCGGCGAGCAGCTCGCGTTGAGGATCGCCGGGCCCAGGCTCGAGCTCGAACGGCGCGACCGGGAAATCGCCGAGCCTCCCAGCCACGAATTGGGGGTTGGTGCTCATGTTGGCACGCCACCTTCGTGGCGGTCTCCTGCGTGCTCGAAGAACAACTCTGCGAGCGTCACTTCGCCGATCGCGGGGTGAGCTTTCAGCAGGTCACGCAGATCCTGGGCCGTTGCTGCGGGGTGCCTCGCGATCACACGGCAGAGAGCATCCGATGCCGCGCTCTCTATCGTCCGCTCGTAGTCGGCGAGGAGCGTCGGCTCAGGCTCGTGCCCGCCGGGTGGGATGTCGGCCTGGCGGCCCTCGTTGCTCATCGGTTGCTCGTTCTCATCACGCATCGCAGCCCTCGCTCATCCCGAGGTCACGGTCGAGCACCACGATCCGACCGTCTTCGAGGTACACCCGCAACTCGTGGCCGCGGAGCTCCGCGCGGACGCGTGAGCGGTTGCGGCCGATCCAGCGGCCGCTGACGGTGGTCTCGGGCACGTTGACCATCAACCCCGACTCTCGAGCTGCGCCGAGCACCGCTCGCATGACCCGATCACGGTAGCCGCGATAGCCGGTCCCGAACACCACGGGCTCGCGCGCGGCGGCGACTTCGAGGCAGACGTACGCCTCGAATACGCGCGGCGGGCTCTCCCGCAGGAGGATGATGCCTTCGTCGACGCACCGCTCCGCGAGCTGATCGATCTCCGTCTGGATCAGGTCGGCACGACGGCGGACCATGCTCAGGCCCGCCGAGAGAACGCCTATATAGGGCGGCAGAGACTCGGTGAGTCGAACCCTGACGCTTTCCATCAAATTCGTGGTCACGATGTTTTCTCCTCGATGAATGAGTATCCGTGCAGACACGGCTCCGTCGGCTCGAACCCGGGCCAGTGCCAGCATTCGCAGCCGTCGAGCGCCTGGTGCCGAACCATGCCGGCCTCGCGTAGCGATCGACACACCTGCTCGCGCTCGAGACCGTGGACGTAATTGAGCCCGACGCGGATGGCGTCGAAGTTCAACAGCTCGCGCCGCTCCTCGGAGATCTCGGGCCGATGCATCATTTTCGCCGTCCGAGCTGCGAGAGCTTCCGAATCCAGTAGAGGCTGTTTCGGGTGTGGACGTAGAGTGAGTCGTCGGGGCCGGGCTCGATCCGCTGGACCCTGCTGGTCGTCAACCGCTGCCGATCGTCGAGCGCAAGCACGAGCGGCGCGCCAACCTCGGGATCGGACATCAACAGACCGAGGTACTCGGCCTGATCCGGCGACTCGCGGTTCACCTTTGCGCAGGCGTTGAGGACCCAGCGGCCGATCGGCTTCGTGGGGTCACCAAGGGCTTCGAGTGATTCGGGTAGCATCGGCATCGGACGCTCCCGAGAGCAAGCGCCGTGCCGATCGAGATCGGCAGCTCGCGGCCGTTTGGCTGTGCCCACAGTCGTAAAACGTTCAACTGCTGAGCAATCCGGCGATCGAATTTCGAGCGACGAAAAAACCACCGCCCATCCGACGACCCAATGGTGGTTTTTCGGTCGCTTCCTTCCCAGACCGCAGTTGGGGCCCCGTTTTGCGGTGGCACACCCCTTGCTCTGGAGGCCCGCGGTCGCATCGACCAGAAGGAGACCGACGCATCGACATGGCAGAGACCGTCCACCTCTACTTGAAGGCCAACGGCACCGACATCGCCGGCGAGAGCACGCAGACCAGCCTCGGGCGCGAGGGCTCGATCGAGTGCCTCTACTTCGAGGACTCCGTCCGAACCGCACGCGAGAAAGGCACGGGCATGGCGACCGGCCGCCGCAGCTACGAGCCAATCGTGTTCCGCAAGCGGATCGACAAGTCCTCGCCGCTGCTGGCCAAAGCGCTGTGCAATAACGAGGTGATCGAAGGCACTTTCAAGTTTTTCCGCCCGAGCCCGAGCGGCGACGGGACCACGCAGCAGTTCTTCACCGTCGAGGTCACCGAGGGCCGCATCGCGCAAATCAAGCGGGTGTCGCCGGACACGATCGACCCGGCGAGCTCCAGCGCGCCGCCGACCGAGGAGGTTGGGATCGTCTTTCACACGATCACGTGGACCTACGAAGACGGCGGCGTCCAGCACACCGACAACTGGCGCGAGAACACCTGAGAAAACCCGTGCACGGCGGCTCACGGACGAGCCGCCTGAATTGCTTCCCTCGTTCGCGGAGCCCCATGCAGCTCGATCCTCGAATTCACCAATTGCACGCAGCCCTGGCGGGTGACCGGCCGCTCCCGCGGGTCCACTGCGAATTCTCCTGTGAGGCCACGTCCGGGCTCGTCTGGCAAGTCCGCCGAGTCGCGCTCGACGAAGGTCTGTCGCGGACCTACGAAATCGTCGTCGACCTGCTCATCGGCGGCGGCGAAGTCGATTCCAGCGTGCTGCTCGCGGCGAGCTGCGAGCTGACCATCGACCGCGAGGGTGTCGCGCGAACCGTGTGCGGCGTCGTGGCTCGCGTCGAACTCCACAACCGGCTCGAAGATCAGCAGCCGATCCGCATCGTCGTGGTCCCGGCTCTGCGGCTGCTCGAGCAGCGGAGGGACACTCGGCTATGGCAGGGCATGACCGCGCTCGCGATCGTCGAAGAGGTGCTCAGCGAAGCGTTCGGCGACTACGACCGCCAACTCGACACCAGCCACCTGACCAGGAGCTACCCGACCCGCGAATACATCGTCCAGTACGACGAGAGCGACCTCGACTTCGTCTCACGGCTGCTCGAGGAGGAGGGCATCGCCTACCACTTCGATCACGAGCGCGGCACTGGCCGCGAGGTGCTCGTGCTCGAAGACACCGGCGACCACTGGGCCGAGATCCCGACGCTCGACGACAACCCCGCGCTGCACGTGATCGCTAGCCGCGAGGGTCAGGCCAACATCGAGAGCATCCAGCGGCTGACCTGGGAACGAGTCGTGCGTCCGACCACGGTGGTTCGCCGCACCTTCGACTGGCTCGCGCCGACCAAGCCCATCACGGCCGAGTCCAGCGACACCGACGCGGCAGGGCCAACGCGCGAGCTGTACCACCACGGCCGGATCGTCGAGCCGGATGCCGAGCCGCGAGTCGTTCGCGAGCTCGCCCACGCACGAGCGGGCAGCCGCGTGCTGCGTGGGGTCAGCAACGTGATCGGACTTGCGCCTGGCCGTCGTTTTGTGGTCGCTCCGCAGGATCGGCCCGAGCTCGAACACGACGAATTCCTCGTGACTCGTGTGCTCTCCCGCGGCGACTGTCCCGATGTCCAACTCGGCGAGAGCGGTGGCGAGCAGGAGTTCGTCAACGAGTTCGAGTGCGTCGTGCTCGACGGCAGCGCCTGGCGTCCGCCGCTTCGCACACCGGTCCCCAAGATCCACGGGCCCCAAACCGCGCTGGTGACCGGCCCCGAAGGCGAGGAGATCCACACCGACGAGCATGGCCGCATCAAGGTGCGCTTCGACTGGGATCGCCAGCACGCGCTGACCGACGACACGTCGATATGGATCCGCGTCGCGCACGGATGGGCAGGTGGCGGCTTTGGCGTGCTGTTCATTCCACGCGTGGGCATGGAGGTCGTGGTCGAGTTCATCGGCGGCGACCCAGACCGCCCGCTCGTGACCGGCTGTGTCTACAACGGCGAGTCGCTGGCCAGCGTCGCGCTGCCGGATTCCAAGACCCAGTCGACGATCCGCACCCGCAGCTCGCCCGGCGGCGACGGCTTCAACGAGCTCCGTTTCGAAGATGCCGCAGGTGCCGAAGAGATCTACGTGCACGCGCAACGGGACTTCCGTGAGGAGGTCGGCCGCGACAGCACCTCGACGATCGGCCAACACCGCGTCGAGACCATCCGCGGCAACCACCGTCAAACGGTCCACGGCAAGCAAGTACTGGTCGTCGACCAAACCCGCACCGAGACCGTACGCGGCGACGAAGAGGTCGTCAACGAGAAGTCCCGAACGACCACGGTCTACGGCGAGGAGATCGTCGAAGTCTTCGATCACACGACCGCGATCCATCGCAACTCCCACGAGCGGCGAGTCTACGGGACCGACGACACGCAGGTGTTCGCGCCCGAGACTGGCGTCGCGCTCTCGCGGACCGGAGTCGAAGGCGACCTCGAGTACCAGATCAAGAACAACGCGAAGCTGACCGCAGGCGATCGGGTCGAGCTGACTCAGGGCTCGCCCGCCGCACGTGCGCAAGCCGTGATGGCCGACGGCGACATCGAGCTCACCACCGAGCACGAGCTGCGCACCACTTCGGGCAACAAGACGGTAGTGGTGGCCGAGTCCTTGCTCGAGCTGCGGGGCGGCATCGTGGCCGATCTGAGCCAAGGCCACGCGTCAATCCGCATGCAGCACGACTGCATCTACCTCAAAGCCACCGAGGTCGTGATCACGTGCGGCAGCACCGAATTCATCCTGTCCGAGTCGGGCCTTCGCTGCCAGACCCCAACCATCGACTTGGCGGCCCAGGGCGCCATCACCATCACGGGCGCAACGGTCGACGTCGACTAATCGACCGAGCCAACGAGGCGACGAGCATGAGCGAGCTACAACACGGCACAAGCATCTCTCTTCCGGGAGGCCGGAGTCTTGCCCTCACGGACGACAATCAGGCGCTTCGCATCGCCGACCAACACGGCGCCGTCGAACTCGAGATCGAGCTGCGCGAGACCGGCCCCGTTGTTCGTGTGCGGGCGGCGGCGCTTGCGGTCGAGACCCAAGGGCCACTCTCGTTTGATTGCGAGCGGTTCGAGTTGCGGGCCCGCGAGGGCATCCGTCTCGCCAGCGACGGCGACTTCACGACCACTGCGGGAGGCGACCTCGATCTGCGCGCCAGCGGTCACGCACACTGGGAAGGCAAGGCGGTTCGGATCCGTGCGCGCACAGGCGAAGCTCAACTCGAAGCCCACGACGACGTGCGACTCGACGGCGAGCGGATCCTGCTCAACAGTTGACGCGCTCGACCATAGCGTCGGACGCAGGGCTATGCGACCCTTGGATGTGACTTCGCGCGGTCCGATCGAGACCAGGCTCGCGCTGCTCTACGAGCAGTGGGAGACCTTCGCCACCGCTTCCGACGCTCGGGAGGATCGATGACGATGCCGCGAAGGGGTGAGGCACCGGAGCCGGCAGCACCGTGCCAGGCGGCTGCACGATGTGGACATCGATGCCGATCACGATGTCGAAGTGCTTGGCTGCGATCGGCATCTCAGATCAGACGCACCGACGCTCAGGAGTAATCGTCGTCATAAAGGTCCAGCAACCGAAGACGATCTCGTAGCCTGTGCCGACTGATCTGCAAATGCTCCG
>Ga0079224_100011688_pt1 | contig 12110 bp, 7 predicted proteins | sample Stecom2015_FD_80414 | JGI IMG/M metagenome (GOLD analysis project Ga0079224, IMG submission 80414) | Agricultural soil microbial communities from Utah to study Nitrogen management - Steer compost 2015 | ecosystem: Environmental > Terrestrial > Soil > Agricultural land | place: USA: Utah... | reverse complement strand
CGGATTCAAGCTGAGGACGCAAACGTCGCCGCGCCACCACATGCAGGAGCAGAGCCCTTCGGGTCCTACGGCACTATTTGAGAAACCCCTCGATCCTCGCTCGCTTGAGGATGGTCTGTGCCTGCTCCCACAACACGAGGGATCCGTCTCCAATCTTTGCATTCTTGGCGTAGGCTTGCTCGTAGCGGATACCGTTTTTTGCCCAGGCCGACCCGTTCGAAGCTAGATTCAGCATGCATGGAGCGAAGCGATCGATCGCGTGGGCATACTTAGCTTCCGGTGACTCTGCAGCCTCAAATTCGTCCCATACGGCACGCAATTCCTGGGCTTGATCGGGAGGCAGCAGCCCGAACAAGCGATCGGCTGCCTTCTGCTCCCGCTCCTGCTTGTCGATGTTGCCCTTTTCATCGTAGAGCAGCGTGTCGCCCGCATCGATTTCAACCACATCGTGCACAAGAAGCATCTTGGCGGCCTTGCTTGCATCGATTGGCTCGTTGGCGTGTTCGGCGAGCAAGAGGGCCATCAGTGCCGCGTGCCATGAGTGTTCAGCGGTGTTTTCCCGGCGACTGCTGTCGGCAAGCTCAGTGTGGCGTAGGACAGTCTTGAGCTTGTTGAGTTCGAGGACAAAGGCCAGTTGCTGCGTCAGTCTCTCCATCGAAGCATGGTAGTGATTGGCGGATGCTCCGCAAGCGAGCTGCCGCACGCTCAGGTGTTCGGCGAAACACGACCCCATCAATCTCGCTGGATCTGATAGGCTTCATCCGTGGGAAAGGCAGACGTCCGAGTGCGCCCTTTTGAGGAAGAACACCGCCGCTTGTGCTCGACGGGGCTTGGGAAGGGCTCAGCATGCTCGGTGCCCCGTGCCCTCTCATGGCTACTGGATCGGTGCCAGCAAGCTGGCGGCGCGCACCTTGACCTTGAACCAAAAGCTCAGTCGGTCCAAGTCTGCCGTGGTCATTTCACGCGACGTAGCGAAGTCGTCTTCGAGCATCGCCTCCACACACTGCGCAAACTGGGCGTCGATCGTCACGGCCGTGACTTCAAAGTTGAGTCGGAACGAGCGATTGTCAAAGTTTGCCGTTCCTACGCCAGCTGTTTCATCGTCCAGCAAGAACACCTTCTGATGAAGGAAACCATCGAGATACCTAAATACACGGACGCCGGACTCCAGCAGCGGTCCGACGAAGTTGAAGGCCGAATAGTAGACGATCTTTTGATCAGGATTGTTGGGGATCACGATCCGCACGTCCACTCCGCGCATAGCCGCCAAATGCAACGAGTGCGCTACCGCCTGGTCGGGGATGAAGTAGGGACTGGCGATCCAGATGCGCTTTTGTGCGGCCTGGATGGCCTGCTGAAACATGAGACTGGCTGACTCCAAGCGGTCGGCAGGACCCGTCGGAACCACGAGAACCGTGGCCTTTCCGTCGGCAACACCCGTGGGCTCCCAGAGACTTGTGGAAAGCGATTCATCTGTGGCCCACTTCCAGTCTTCTGCAAATGAGACCATCAGCCCCACCACGGCCGGACCTTGAATGCGCATGTGCGTGTCCCGCCAGTGTCCGAAACGGGGGTTCTTTCCTAGGTACTCGTCCCCGACGTTGTGTCCGCCTACCCACCCGTCGTTGGCGTCGACGACCACGATCTTTCGATGATTGCGAAAATTGAGTTGGAAGCGATTGCCCGCGCCGCGCGTCGTATGAAACGCTGAAACGTGCACACCGGCTTCTTCAAGCTGACGGATAAAATTCGACGGCAGCCTGGAGCTACCGACCTCGTCGTACAGAAAGTACACAGCCACCCCTGTTTGGGCTTTCTCGATCAGTCGCGCCTGAAGACGCCGCCCCAAATCGTCTGCACGCACAATGTAGAACTGAACGAGCACTGATTCTTTGGCGCGCTCGATACCGGCCAAGATGCTGTCGAAGGTGGCGTCTCCGTTGATCAGGAGTTCTACGGTGTTGCCGTCTAGGTAGGGGAGCGTTGCTAGCTGCTCCCCCACGAGGGGCTGATTTGCGCTGCGCCGATGACGATAGCCAGCCAGCTTTGCGGTGATTGCTAGGACGAGAGGGTCATGACTTTGCGCCAGTGCACGATGCTCAATGACGTAACCGTGAAAGCGGTCTCTGCCCAGGATCCAGTAAGCGGGCACCGCCAAGAGAGGTATTGTATTGAGCGAGAAAAGCCACGCGATCGTTCCTTGCGGGGTGCGGGTCACCATCAAGGCATTGAACGAAGTGACGATGCCCAACAGGTGAGCGCCAATGAGCAGGTAGGTCAGCATTCTTTCTTACATCAACCGCGCTCCTGTGAAGCGAGGCCCAGCTTGCTATGGAGCAAGGCTTCGGCAGGATGGATTGCGCTGTCTTTACTTGGACGCGGGCGGCGTTGAAAATACCTGGCTCCAGTCGTTCTTCATATCGATGAGGACCCAGCCTTCCTTCTGAGCGTCGTCCAGACCTTTATCCAGCTTTCCAAAGGATGAGTGTCGATCGTAGGCGGCCTCACGCTCTGCGTCCGTATGATGGACAATCAGAGAGAGGCTCGCACCCGCGCGCTGTTTCGTCCCCTGGAGCATCTGCATGTCGCCGTCTGAGTTTCCTGCGGCGAAGATTGGTTTGCGGCCAATCATCTCAAGGATACCGACGGGTTTGCCAGGACCATCATCGAGAAACTCAAGCTGGGGCAGGCGTTGCAAAGATCCTTTGCCGTCCACCTCTTTCCACTCGGTCTTGATGCGACTGCCGACTACTTGCTCGGGGGGAATGCCGTAGGCCGCTTCAACCCAGGGGCGCATGAATTCTATGCCGCCGCCAGAAACGATGAAAGTCTTGAATCCGTTGGCCCTTAGGTACTCCAAGAGCTCCACCATGGGCGCGTAGGTGAGTTCTGTGTAGGGGAGCTTGTACTTGGGGTGAACGGCGGCGCTGAGCCAGGCTGTGACGATTTTCGTGAAGTCCTCCGTGCTCATCCCGGCGTGGGTCGCGGCAATGATTTCAAGAATCCCCTTTTCGCCAGCGGCGTGCAGCGCTGCGAGGTCTCCTTTGAGCACGGCGGCAAAGGGCTGTTTGGTCTTCCACTCGGGATGTTGGGGCGCCAACTCTTTGACCCGGTCGAGGGCGAAGGCCAGCTGTACGTACATCGGTTGCTCGGACCAGAGAGTGCCGTCATTGTCGAAGACCGCGATGCGCTCGGCTACGGGGACGAAGTCGGGGCCCTTTTCGTCAGTCACCCGTGCGATAAAATGGACGATTGCGTTGCGGCTGGCGGAGTCTTTGTTCCACAGGTCAAGTTGCGGGCTGGGCGGCGGGGTTGGTTCAGTCGCCGGTGGCACAGGCGCGGGGGCGGCAGCCGGTGTTGGCTCAGTCGCTTCATTGGGGGCACACGGCGGCGGACTTTGGCTGCAGGCCGCCAGCAAAAGGGCCGATACAAGAACGGAGGAATAGCGTCCGATGTGGCTGTGGCACCTGTTCATATTTGGCGACGATGCTTCAGCTTGTGCCGTGATGGCAAGATCAAAATGTTGGCGCTTGTCTTGGTGACCAGGTGCTGGCGTCGTCGTCTGAGTGCTCGGTTTTGCTGCATTCGGTTGGCCGGGGAGCGGTCTTTGCCCCGACGGTCGCATTTGCGTCGTCTGAGGTGAGGCCGAGAAGGGTTTCTACTAGGCTGGAGGCCGAGGGGGAGACAGAAAAACACTCCTCATTTCTCGTCATTCACGTAGGCTCCGCAACGTTTGGCGGTGGCCGGTCCATTGTGAGGCCGTCGACCCTCACGTTTCCCAAACCCTCCAACCTTTACTGGAAGTTTAGAGTCCATGAGTTCAAAACCACTCCTCATGTGCGTTGGCGCTACCTTGGCGCTGAGCACCATCAGCTGTGCATCGACCCAGAAACCGCCCGAGGCAGCGCCCGAAGCGAGCGAAGCAGAGGCGCCGCCGATTGAAGTCCACATAGCGAAGTCCAAGTACCCGATTTCGCAGGCAACCCAGCCCACCCCGCTCGCCAAGACCGGCGCCGCCGCGCCCAAGTCAGAGGGCAAGAAGCCCCACATCATTGTGATCTGGGGCGACGACATCGGACAGGCCAATCTGAGCGCCTACACCATGGGCGTGATGGGCTACCGTACCCCCCACATCGATAGCATTGCCAAGGAAGGCATGATCTTCACCGACTATTACGGTGAGCAAAGCTGTACAGCCGGGCGCTCCGCCTTCATCACCGGTCAATCTGTGTTCCGAACGGGTCTGAGCAAAGTGGGAATGCCCGGTGCAGAAACTGGCATGAGCGAAAAGGACCCGACCATCGCTACGGTCCTCAAGAACATGGGCTACGCGACCGGGCAGTTTGGAAAGAATCACTTGGGTGATCGCGACGAGATGTTGCCCACCAATCACGGTTTTGATGAGTTCTACGGCAACCTCTATCACCTGAATGCTGAAGAAGAACCCGAGCTTCCTGACTACCCCAAGGACCCCGAATTTCGAAAGAAGTTTGGTCCCCGTGGAGTGATCCACAGCTTTGCCGGAGGCAAGATCGAGGATACAGGCCCACTTACCAAAAAGCGCATGGAGACGATCGATGACGACATCGCCCAGCGCTCGGCCAAGTTCATCAAGGACAAAGCCCAGACAGGTGAGTCCATGTTCGTGTGGGTCAACTTCACGCACATGCACTTTCGTACCCACGTCAAGCCCGAAAGTGAGGGACAGTCGGGGCGTTGGCAGAGCCCGTATCACGACGCGATGATCGATCATGACAAGAACGTCGGCACGGTGCTTCAGGCAATCGAGGACGCGGGGATCGAGGACGACACGATCGTCATCTACAGCACAGACAATGGTCCGCACATGAACAGCTGGCCTGACGCCGGGATGACGCCCTTCCGCAATGAGAAGAACTCCAACTGGGAAGGTGCCTTCCGCGTGCCGGCGATGGTGCGGTGGCCTGGAAACATCAAGCCCGGTACCGTGAGCAACGCCATCATCTCTCACTTGGATTGGCTACCGACCTTTGCGGCAGCCGCGGGTGACGACAAGATCGTCGATGAACTCAAGAAGGGGATGACGGCTGAGGGCCGCTCCTACAAGGTCCACCTGGACGGGTACAACATGCTTCCGTACCTCACGGGTCAGACGGACGAGACGCCTCGGGAGTCGTACTTTTACTTCACTGACGACGGCGATTTAGCGGGGGTTCGCTTTGACAACTGGAAGCTCGCGTTCATGGAGCAGCGCGCTACTGGCACCCTACGCGTTTGGGCTGAACCCTTCACGACCTTGCGTGTTCCCAAGATTTTCAACTTGCGCATGGATCCTTACGAACGCGCTGACATCACCAGCAATACCTACTACGATTGGCTGCTGGATCACGCCTTCTTGCTTGTGCCGGCGCAGGCCTATGTCGGGAAATTCTTGGCCACCTTCAAGGACTTTCCACCCAGACAAGAGGCAGCCAGCTTCAACCTGGATGCCGTGATGGAGAAGCTCAACAGGCCCCTCGGGTCGCACTGATCGATTGGTCAAGCTTCTTGAGAAGCTGTGCCCGCGTTGAGTCGCCAGGCGTTTGGTAGACGAGAATCGATTGAAGAAGGCCCTCAGGAATTGTTTCCTGGGGGCGTTTTTCTGGATGGCCTAAGCGGGAGAGCGGGGGCAAAATATGTCCCCTCCTGAAGACGAAGCCCCGGACTAGACTAGTGCTTCCTATGCGATCCATGAGACACGGACCCTCTCCTTGGAACCGTCAACTCGGCCTGATGCGTTGGATCCCACGAACGCATCGTTTGGGCGCCGTCATACTCCTTACTCTTGGCGTCAGCTGTTCTTCGGGCGGTGTCGATTCCGACAGTCGTTCTAGCGGAGGAGCGCAAAGTGGAGGGAATGCTGGCGATGAGTCAAGCGGCGGAGCGTCTACCGGCGGGGGGGCCTCTTCGGCCGGCGGTGACTCGACGAACGGTGGGTCGGTTGGCACAGGTGGGGGGCTGGCGAGCGGTGGCTCAGGCGCAACCTCGGCTGGCGGCGCGACGACGAGTGCCGGTGGAGCCGCTCAGGGGGGCGGTGGCGTTGGTGGAATGGTGGACGCACCAATCGATGCGGTTGAACTGGTCGCCGAGATGGGCTTTGGCACCAACATCGGCAACACTTTGGAAAACACAACGATTTGGGAAACCGGGTGGGGCCAACCTCTCGTTTCTCGAGACTTCATTGAGGGGATTGCTAGCCGAGGCATCAAGACGGTGCGTGTGCCCGTTGCCTGGGACACTTACGCCAGCGCGGGCGTGATTCAGGCTGACAAGATGCAGCGGGTGAAGGAAGTCGTCGCTTGGATCGAGGCTGCCGGCATGTACGCGATTGTGAACATTCACTGGGATGGAGGATGGCTCTTCAATGAAGGCGCCGCGGATGCTTACACATTGACCGAAGGCGTGAAGAGCAAATTCTCATCCTATTGGCGGCAGATTGCCTCTGCCTTTACCAGGGTCAGTCACCAAGTGATTTTCAAGGGACTCAACGAAGAAGCTCGCTACTACGTCGGCGGTGACCCGGGCGGTGAACCCGATTATGCCGCACTGAACGAGATCAATCAGTTATTTGTTACAACCGTCCGGGCGGAAGCTGGCTACAGCGCTACGCGGGCGCTTTTGATCGCCGGCTTCCACACGGACATCGCCCTCACTTGTGTCGACCAGTTTACCGTACCCAATGATCCAGCGGGTCCGGGGAAGCTCTTCTTGTCACTCCACTACTATACGCCCTTTACCTTTTGCGGTTTGGACACGGTGGAGAGCTGGGGGTCGCCGGTGACGACCTGGGGTACAGATCAAGAAAGGGCAGAACTGACTTCACTTTTTGATCAAGCGGCCGCGTTCAGTGCAAGTCGAAACATTCCCATCATTCTTGGCGAGTTTGGTGTCACCCAAGGTGAGAACTACCCGAGGGAGTCCGCTTCGCGGACTCTTTGGATGGATTCTGTGACTCAGGCTGCACTGGCTCGGGGGATCGTCCCTGTTCTGTGGGACACCGGCTCAGAGATCAGTCGTACTGATGGCTCCTTTTCGGCTGACTTTCAGCCGGTGATGGACAAAGTGAACGCCAACTGACTCGGCGTTAGGATTTGATGAGACTGTGGCGAGAGAGGCGCCGACGATACAGAGAGAAGCACCCGACCCCCAGAACCCACCAATAGGCTCGATTGTTTGGTGCGGGTGAGCTCCCTGCGACTCTGCAGCCGCAGCCGCCGTCGTCCGTTGACGCAGGGGTTGAAACAACTGGCTCGTTGCCCCCCGTTGAGGAGTCGGTACCGCCGCTACTGTGAGTTCCTCCGCTGCTGGTAGCTCCGCCACTGTTCTCCGTGCCCCCGCTAGCGGGCTCTGGCGGATTGCCATCCATCCCACCCATTCCACCCATCGAGGATTCTGTGGGAAGCGTCAGGTCTTGTACCGGCAGTCCTTGATCGAGTTGCTCCAGGTAGGCGACCAAGTCATCGAGTTCAGCGTCGGAAAGGCTCAGTGTATCGCCGTGCTCGCCATCGACGTTGCTGGTGGTCAGGACGTCTAGCAAGGTTGCTGCGGAGCCGTCGTGCAAGTAGGGCGCAGTTTGCCAAATCCCGAGCAAGGTGGGGGTGTCGATGCCACTCAACTCTCCCCCCAAGCGACTTCCTGAAAACTCCGTCAAAGTGCCGACATCGTAGAGCACATTCTCAGCGCTATTGGTGAAGTCCTCGCCCGCATGACATGAGTCGCAGGCTAGATTCAAGAAAATCCCTTCGCCTCGAAGCGCCGAGTCAGTCATCGTGCCGTCCGCGTTGCGCATCGGGCTGCGTGGAATGGAATCGAAGGAGCCCACATAGGCAGCCAAAGCGTCCAGATCGGGGTCCAGACCAGCCTTTGCATCACCGAGGGGATCGCTCACCGTCCCGGTCTCAAAGTCTTCAGGAGCGAGGAATCCCAGGCCGCCCTGATGCACTCGAATGGGATTCTCAAAATCTTGGACCTCATCAAAGTTGCCGGACCAGTGCACGCGACCATGGCCCGTCCCTCGTCGTCCAAGAAGCGAGGTCGTGTTGCGAAATCCTTCGCCACGATCAAAGAAATCCCACACAAGGCCGTCCTCAAACCCATCAAAATGGCAGGATGAGCAGCTCAGGTAGCCCTCGCTCGCCATGCGTTTGTCTTCGGCATTGTTGAAGACTTGTTTGCCACGCAGGACCTGGCTTGAGAGCTTTTCGTTTTGAACGAGCGCGACCTCAGCGACGACGCGCGTCGATTGGTCCACGCCGGACAGTAAGTCACCGACATCAAATACTACGACCTTTCGCGATAAATCTGCCAAAACAATGAGCTGGTTATCAGGAGCGAGGAGTGTTGCTTCTGGCCCCAGCAGATTGTCGGCGCGTAAGGCGGTGACAAAGGAGCGATCAAAGGCGTCCCGCAGCTCCACAAGATTTGAGCCAAAGACCGTCACGAAGGCCCAGTCCCCCAAGGGGGAAAAGGTGACCTGGTTGGGCAGGTTGCGGTCATCCAGGTCGATGCGCTCGTCAAAGAGTTCTTCGTCGTTCTCAAGATCCAAGACGGAAACAAGAGGGCGCACAGCATTGTCTTGGGTGAGGGGCAAACCGTCGCGCATCAAGCCGCGGGCCATGTTGTCCTTTTTAGAGGGGATCCAGGCGCGGGTACCGTCGGGAGTCACAGCGACAGAAAAGAGATAGTTGGGAAGACCGCGCCCACTGTGGTCGGTGTCCTCTGTCGTTGTGTCTTCCGACAGATCGTAGCGCGCGATTGTGTCCAGCGAGTCCGACTCGAGGCGATACACTTCACCTCTATCCCCCTGAGAGATGAAGCGGGTGACCCACAAGTCGGATCCATCACCAGAGATGGTGATGCCGCGCATGAAGGAGGCCACATGCCTCTGCGTCAGGATCTCGTGACTTGACGCGTCAATCTTGAGCACATCCCCCAATGCGGTCAGGGTAATGTAGGCGTCTCCACCCGGAGAAAAGACGATCCCTGCCGGCTGACTTGCATAGGGGAGGCGAAAGAATTCGACAGTCTTTCGAGTATCCAGATCGACAATCGCGATGGCGTAGTTCTCCGAGTCAACAACCCACAGCTTGCCATCCGGCGCGAGGGCGAGGGCTACTGGATTTGAGAACACCTCAATCTCGTCGAGTTTGGTCAGCGTCGAAAGGTCGACCAGGGTGACGGTGCCGTTGTCCGTGTTTGCGGTGACAATCAGCTCGCGCTCGGGGTCGAGGATCAGCTTGGACGAACTGCGCGGGGAATTGTTGGTCGGCTGGGTGTAGACCGTGTGAATGAAGGCAGAGCTAGCAAAACCACCCTCGTCCTGAGCGAGCGCCACTACCGAATAGTGCCCAGGAGCCGCATAGGTGTGTTCAACAGTCGTGTCCGCAGCGGAAAACTCCGTAACGGTGCCGTCGCCGAAGTCCCAACGGATCTCGGCGACTCCGGTCGCGTCGAGTAGCTCGGCCTCAAAAACGGAGCTGTCGCCGTTCAGCGTGGGCTGTGGCTGAATGAAATCCAAGTCGACGGCATGAGCCCGGCCCACTGAGAGCGGTACGAGGACAACGCTGGCGAGGGCAGATCTCCAGATGAGTTTCATTTTGTTGTGAAAGTCGAAACGAACTCTTCGGCGATGCCGTTGCCGACATAGTCCTTCACTCCTCCTGCTGGCAGGACGACCTCGTAAGTGGTCGCCGGATCGAAATCACCATCCGGATCAAAGTGGAGCACGCTCATGCTGACGCCGTAGGTGCCCGCCATCGCGGTTCCACCTACTGGGCGAACAATAAAAGAGCGGGAATCGACGGTCGCTAGTTCGACATTGTCAGTAAAGGAGATCCCGACCCGTGAAGTCACAGCCTGACCCGTGGCGCCATCTTTGGGGCCAACAGAGTCCACCCGCGGAGGCGTCGTATCCGGCTCGTTATCGTGCACCGCGATCACTGTTCCTGCGTACAGACCCGTTCCTGGTGATAGCTGATCGTCGGACATGATCAGCAGGTTGCCGACCGCGACCGTGAACTGGTCGTCGTTCTCTTGAAGATTGCGGCGGCCATAAATGTCGCTCTCAAATTTGAAGTTGGAGAGATCGCTGACGTCGATTTTGGTCGCCCCGGGCTCCGGGCGAATTCTCCCGGCGAACATGTAGCCATCCTGAAAGCTCATGTACTCAAAATAGCCTCCCGGACGGTTGCCGCTCACCAGTTGGATGCTCGTGGGATTCGTGAGCACGTCATAGACCCTGATCGGGTTGAGCAGGTAGGCGTGATGCCCGTAGAACCAACCGATGTAGCTTTCTTCTGGGGGCGTGACTGAGCTGAGCAGAACGGGCTTGGAGGGATCGGAGACGTCGACAGTCGCGACCCCAGCGTTGCTCTTTGGTGTAGTGACCACGAGGGTGTTTCCTACCGGAAACACAGGTCCAGCGCTCACGCCACCCAGGTTTGTGATCTTGCCAATCAATTCGGGGTTTTCTGGATCACTCGCGTCGACGACATGGACCCCCGTGTTGGTCCCTCCGATGAAAATGACGCTACCCTGCCAGGCGACGCCCCAGACTGCCTCCGTGAAATCACCGTAGTTGATCCCATTGACGACGACTTCGCTCACCCAAACGGGATTGCGCACGTCCGTGATGTCCCAAAGATCGATGCCATGTCCTTGAATTGTGGCGGTGTAGAACTTGTTGCCGTACTTGGCGAAGCCAATCTGATGACCTTCGGCTTCGCCGCAGCTGTCGCAACCGCCATTGGGGCTTCGAACAGCGGAGAGCTTCTGCGGCGAGCTGGGGTCTGAGATGTCGTACATGGCAAACAGTGAGTTGCCAGTGATCTGCAAGTACCCATTGATGATGGAGGGCTGATTGTGATGCCCTGTCTCCAGGGTGTCGGAGACCAACCCGCTCTGCCAGTTGTCTTTGGGGACGTTGACCTTGTCTTCGGGGTAGGCTTCGTTGGGGATCACGCCTTCAGGAGCGGCCGGATCGCCGAGATCCTCCTGGCCCCCTGAGCCGCTGACGGCGCCGCCACTTCCATCAGAACTTCCACCCGTTGCAGGGGGACCTCCGCCGCTATCCATAGAGCCGCCACCGGCACTGATTGAGTCGCCTCCCGAACCATCGGGGCTGCCACCGACTGCTGCTAGATTGCCGCCCGAGGCCGTTGTCCCTCCTGCGCTCAACGGGTCAGTGCCGCCGACGCCTGCTGCGGTGGTGCCACCACTCGTCACGTCGTCGATGCCGCCGTCGTCAGTTGAATCAGCAGGTCCAGGTTCGCCTCCCGAACATGCAATGGCGCCGCTGAGGGCCAAGAGCCAAAGCCAAGTAGGTGAGGCTGTTTGTGAGTCGATCATGGGAGGTCTTTCAAGAAGAGCTTTTGCTGGCGTACGACGGTAGTGGTTGTGGAACGTTCCGCCGCTTCGCGCATCCATGCTGGCCGACAGCGTAGCGCGAATGATATCTGATCTCCTTGATAGCACGCCTTCGGAGATTATTTGCAGGCGATAGAGGACTCCCCCGGTAGGAGGAATATTACATTTTCAACAGAATTGAGTGAGGCGAAGTCCAGAACGAAGCAAATCCTGCTACGTCAATTGGTTAATCAATGCTGAGCGTACTGCTCTAGCGCTGATCCACTGGCAGGAGCCCATGCTTTGTTCTGTCGCCTTGGGCAATCGCAGAAGACAAAGGGCACAGGTCGAGAGGTAGCTGCTTCTCAGCGAGTCAGGCGCTCCGCATCTGCGGCCTGCAGATTTACATCGTGGGGAGGCGCAACTTCACCCCCCGACCAGGAGACCGGCGCGTGCAACTATTGGCCGGCACACATTCGACTCCAGGTGACGCTTCGGCCTATGAAATCTCAAATTCTTATCGACGCTATTGTCCGCCAGACCACCGTCTTGATCGCGCAATTGTCAACTGCCGAAGGGGCACGTTCGCCTTTGGGTCATATAGCCGGCGAGGTCTTTACTGGTCTTGTCACAGAACTCGAAAGCCAGGGTGTCAGCAAGAAGGTCATTGCCGACATGTTTGGCATGGCGCTCCGTTCGTATCGTCAAAAAATTCAGCGACTCGGGGAATCGGGGACCACCCGAGGGGT
>Ga0079224_100011685_pt1 | contig 12111 bp, 10 predicted proteins | sample Stecom2015_FD_80414 | JGI IMG/M metagenome (GOLD analysis project Ga0079224, IMG submission 80414) | Agricultural soil microbial communities from Utah to study Nitrogen management - Steer compost 2015 | ecosystem: Environmental > Terrestrial > Soil > Agricultural land | place: USA: Utah... | reverse complement strand
CCTAGAGCTAGCTATGTCACAACAGATAATGAGAATTTATCACGAAAAGTGGTCGAGCACTTTTATTTGAATTCTATAAGAAAAATTGGATTTATCGGTGGTATGAGAGATTCTGTCATTTCGAATTATCGGTTAAGAGGATTTAACAATGCATTAACTCAATTTGGTCTTGAAAAAAGAGAAGAGTGGATCCAGTACGGTGACTATAATGAAGAAAGTGGATATCGCTGCATGAAGGAAATACTGAAGTTAAAGGATTATCCGGAAGCTATTTTCGCTGCATCAGACTTAATGGCACTAGGTGCAATCAGAGCGATTAAAGAAGCTGGATTACAAGTTCCAAATGATATAAGAGTGGTTGGATGTGATGACATTGCCGCTTGCAGATACAGTGATCCTGCCTTGAGTACAGTGAAACAGGAGAAGGAGAAAATCGGTAAACTTTCCGCATATATGCTAAATGATTTAATCGAGGGAAAATCAAAATTGAAACCTGTGTTAACAGACTCTGAAGTGATCATCAGGGATTCGTGTGGCACAAAGAATAACTTCTGGTAGTCGCACTTTGAATATTTTAAGAAAAGAGAACATCAAGACTTTAATGAGGTGTTAGGGGGAGTTACAGTGAACTATTATGCAGTTTTTGATGTTGGTGGTTCCACAATCAAATATTCCCTTATGGATGCAAGCTGTAATTTTTTGAAAAAGTCTTTCCTTCCAACACCAAAAGATGGAATTGACTCGTTTATAGATGCGATTCATTCAGTGGTGAAGGAATTTCAAAAAAGTCATATCCTACATGGCATTAGCTTAAGTATGCCAGGAGCTGTCGATGTGGAAACTGGATTTATTAAAGGGTTTACGGCAATTCCATATATCCATGGTCCCAATATAAAGGAATTAATCCACGAACGTACAAATCTTCCAGTTGAACTTGAGAATGATGCGAATTGCGCTGGACTAGCCGAAGGGTGGATCGGTGCTGCGAAAGATGTTCGTGATTATATTTGTATCGTGATTGGTACTGGAATTGGGGGAGCGCTTGTTCTAGATAAAAAAGTTCGCCGTGGTAGTAACTTATTCGGCGGTGAATTTGGTTATATGATACTCGAAGACTATTTGAATCAACCAATCGGGGAAACTTGGAGTTCCCTTGCGGCTACATGGGGTTTAGTTATGCAGGTTGCCAAACGTAAAAACCTTGACCCATATACACTTAATGGATTAGACGTTTTTGAAATGGCGGATGCTGGCGATCTGGAAGTACAGGACGAAATTGATAAATTTATTAAACGCTTGGCAGTAGGGATATATAATTTACAATACATCATTGATCCCGAAAAAATCCTAATTGGCGGGGCCATCAGCAAACGGGAAGGGTTTATAGACCAAATAAATGAAAAGCTTAAGGTGATGAAGCCGAGTGAAGAATGTATAAACATCCAAATCTATCCGTGTCAATTTGGAAATGACTCTAATTTAATTGGTGCACTATGCCATTTTTTGCAAAGAGACTCAGCACGTTCAAGTAAACAACTTGAATCATCCAATATCTAGTTCAAATTCATAGGAGGGAATACATTGATACACGAGAAATTAACACCTTTTCCTAAAAACTTTTTGTGGGGATCTGCTTCTGCAGCTTACCAAATAGAAGGGGCATGGGATGAGGATGGTAAGGGTCCTTCTAACTGGGATCAGTTTGTCCGAATTCCTGGAAAAACGTTTAAAGGTACGACTGGTGATATAGCCGTCGACCATTACCATCGGTATAAAGAAGATGTCCGTCTGATGGCGGAAATGGGATTGAAAGCCTACCGATTTTCTGTTGCATGGACTCGGATTTTTCCAAAAGGCAAAGGGGAAGTCAATGAAAAAGGTATCCAGTTCTATAGTGATTTAATTGATGAACTACTGGCTCATCAAATTGAACCGATTCTAACGATTTATCACTGGGATTTACCACAGGCGCTTCAAGATGAGTATGGAGGTTGGGAATCTCGTGAAATTGTTGAAGACTTTACCAATTACGCCGTTACCTTATTTAAGCATTTCGGTGATCGTGTAAAGTACTGGGTAAGCTTAAATGAACAAAACATTTTCACTAGTTTTGGATATAGAACAGCCCTTCACCCTCCAGGCGTGAAAGATGAGAAACTTTTTCATCAAGTGAATCATCACGCGAACCTTGCAAATGCACGTGCGATTAAAGAGTTCCGTCACTATGTTCCAGATGGCAAGATTGGACCGAGCTTCGCATACTCTCCATCGTATGCTGCAACCTCTCACCCAGATGACATCCTTGCCGCAGAAAATGCGGAGGAGTTTAATGCTCATTGGTGGATGGATGTCTATGCATGGGGAACGTATCCGAAGGTAGCGTGGGAGTACTTAGAACGAAAAGGTGTGGCTCCAACCCTTGAAAGTGGTGACCTCGATTTATTAAAAGAAGGTACACCTGATTTCATGGGGTTAAATTATTACCAAACGACAACCTTTGAAAAGAACCTATTAAATGGTGTGTCCGCTGGTAAAATGAATACATCTGGCAAAAAAGGAAGCTCACAAGATACGGGTGTCCCAGGTCTCTATAAAACAATCAAAAATGACAATCTCGAACGCACAAATTGGGATTGGAACATTGATCCGACTGGACTCAGAATCGCCCTGCGCCGTATTACGAATCGCTACCAGCTACCAATCTTAATTAGTGAAAATGGATTAGGCGAGTATGATGTTCTTGAAGAAGGCGATATCATTAATGATGAGTACCGTATTCAATATCTACAAGCACATCTACGAGCCGTACAAGAAGCGATTAGTGACGGTGTGGACATGCTAGGTTATTGCACCTGGTCGTTTACAGACCTGTTAAGCTGGCTTAATGGATTCCAAAAACGCTATGGATTTGTCTATGTGAACCAACATGAAGAAGGAATACACGATCTTCGCCGCATCAAAAAGAAAAGCTATTATTGGTATAAAGAAGTCATCGAAACGAATGGTAGTATACTAGAATCTGCCGAAGTAGCGGGTGAGAAAGAGTAAAGAATGGTATATTACATTTAGATTATTGTTTTTATAAGCCTCTTCCGTTTTGGAAGAGGTCTTTTAATGATAAATTATTTGTTAACATCTATTAAAAAATCAGGATGCGTTTAATGAAAAAGCTTTTATCCAACTATCTAAATGTTGAAATGATATAATTAAAAATAGTATGAAAAATAAAGAGGAAGAAGAGAAATGGGGATTGAAAATGGATGTAAGATACCCAATAGGGAAATTACAAGTTCCTGAAAAAGTAACATTAGAGAATATTCAAGAATGGCTAAATGAAATCGAAACTTACACCATTCGATTAAGAGAAACTGTCGACTCCCTTCGTGATGAGGAATTAAGCAAAACGTATCGTGAAGGTAGCTGGACAGTCCGTCAACTTGTTCATCATATTGCAGATTCTCAGTTGAATATGTATCAACGTTTGAAGCTGGCTTTAACAGATGAGAACCCAACAGTACCTGCATTTGATGAAGAAAAATGGGCAATTCAGCCTGATACAAAGCTTCCTGTAGAAAGTTCGATTAGAATGTTAGAAGGTATTAACGAACGCATCGTATCATTAGGAAAAAGTTTAACAGAAGAACAATTAGAACGAGGCTTTAACCACCAGATAAACGGTATGATAAAGGTTGCAACAAAAATAGCTAAATTATCCTGGCATGAAGAACATCACTTAGCCCATATAAAAATGGCGTTATCAAAATAATACAATAGTTTATAAAAGTTATTATTAAACAACAGGGTGCATTGATCTAATGATTATTGCACCTTTTTATTGTGGTTAATTAAGAATATTAATGGTGCCTATATAAAAAATATCTTCATATAGAAAAGGTGGATTTATTAGAAATAGCTCTTCTTTTTTGAAATACAACAAATATAAAGAATGTATAGAAGTAGTGGTTTTATGTAAACTATCAACTTTTAATGTTAATTTATGTAAAATATGTTAAAGTTAAGTGTGTATTCGTATTCAACACATTTTTATTTTGATGGGAGCTTTTGTCATGGAAAGGTTCAGTATTTGGCTACGTCGAAGTGTAATAGCCATACTTTTTGCTGCACTAATATTCACGATTTATCAAAATTACTTTGCAATAGATCAGACTCAAGAAGCCGTAATTGGTAAAGTTACTCCGAATTTTAGGTTACCAACGAATAACGACGAAGAATTAGAGTTAAAAGATTTACGTGGACAGGCTGTATTAATCAATTTTTGGGGTAGCTGGTGTACCCCTTGTAAAAATGAAATGCCTGCAATTCAACAGGCTTATGAACAATATAAAAAGGACGGTTTTGAGGTTGTAGCAGTTAACATATATGAATCTGAAGAAACCGTTTCATCGTTTATGCAAAAAAATGATTTAACAATTCCTGTTGTCCTAGATAAAAAAGGAGAAGTCTATAATACTTTCAATGTTCGTTATGTTCCTACATCCTTTTTTATAACTCCTGACGGAACTTTACATAGTTCCTACGAAGGCGAGTTATCTAAAGAACAACTAGATCAATTAATAAAAGAAATAGTACATAATTAAAACAAAAATATTTTAAAGAGTCCTTTTTAATAGTAAGAATTTATATCGGAGGTGATTCATGTATGATTGAGGTGAAGAGGGAGAGAGTTTGTGATGTTAAGGCCATGATGTTCATTCACGCATTTACTACAATGATTTCTCTTATTTTATTTGTGTATCTCACCATTACGGATAATATGGTAGTTGCTCCATTCTTTTTTATGTCAGTTAGCCTATGTTTTTTTATAAGTGGTATTCGGTTTTATAAGAAAAATAGAATCGTTGCTCAATTAATCGCTTTCTTTATTGTTGGTACTGTTTTATTGATCGTAGCTCTTCAAGATTTATTGCAATACTGGTTCTATTAAATAACTCAGCGAACATTCGTATTTTATGAGATAGAATATATAGTTGTTGGAGATGTATAGAATTGAGGATAAACTTTCTTTTACCAGCACTAGTCATCATAATTTTATGGTTGATGATTAAAGGGAATTCGATCATTTGTAGGAAGATAGAATTTGATCTTAAACAGGAAACAATCAATCTACTTTTTTTGATAAGTGTACTGTGGATTATAGGAATGACCATTTTTCCTATTGAAATAGGTATTCATTATAACTATGGTCCAACTATCAATTTAGTACCTCTTTCAAGTATAAAAGGCTTAATGAGCCACTTTTATTACATGGTCCCTTTAAGAAATTTTGCTGGGAATATTATCTTGTTTGTACCATTAGGAATAATGCTTACATTAAAATTCAACAAATTAAATAGTGTACTAAGAGTGGGAGTAACGGGTTTCCTATGTTCTACATGTATTGAGTTCGTCCAATTTTTTTTGCCAATGAGGGCAACGGATGTTGACGACATCATCTTGAACACTTTAGGTACTATGATCGGATTTTTGGTAATCAAAACTTCTGTTAGAATAGTTCATATGTTTGCCAAATCGGAATCCTAATGTTCTTGTACAAGAGGAGTGCATTGATCCAAAGATTTCTGCACTTTTTTGTAAGATATCGAGCTTACCTTTTTGAATGAAAACAGATGACCCAGTTCATAACTGGAGTCATCTGTAATACTTCAATATTCTGTTTCGTTCTTACTTATATAAGCCAGGTATATCTTTTCTTACGGTTGAAAACAGTCCAGCACCTATGATGTCTAGTGCTGATTTCATTTTTTCAGCAGAAATATTATCAGCAATGGTATCTTGTGGCGTATGGTAGACTTTCTCGATATGGTACACAAGCGGGTCCCAACTATCGATACCCATCCAAATAAATAAGGCAGCAGGGATACCCGCTTGATGGAATGGTACATGGTCACTCGAGCCAAATGTTCCTGGCAGGATGTCAGAATTACCTAAACGGGCACCTGCGGCCATTGTTGAGTCAGTAACCAAATTTGTACTACCATCTGGAGTCATCGCATATAGGTTTTTCGCCTTATCATAATTGGTAGCCACCATATCAGGAACAAATACAGCTTCAATGTTATCTTTTTGTTCCTGTGTTAATTGATTAACATAATATCGTGATCCAAGTAATCCACGTTCTTCCGCACCAAAAGCAATAAATTTCAATTCTTTTTCTGTGTTATATCCTTTAAAAACCCTTGCAAGCTCAAGCATTAATCCCACACCAGAGGCATTGTCATTTGCACCAAATGCGCCAACGACGCTATCATGATGGGCGCCAAGAATGACTTGTTTTGCATTTTTCCTCTTCGTTTTCGGTGCCTTTGTGGCTATTACGTTCACGGATTGAAGGTTGGAATATTGTTTTGCCGTAAGGCTGATTTCTACTGGTCCTTCTTCCAACTGCTCTTTTAGCCACTCTCCCTGGATAAAGGCTGCACCATATACAGGGATATCATATGTTGTCAATAAACTTGGATTAAAGGTTGAACCATAATTACCACGACTACCGACAAGGCTTTGTAAAATAACTCCTTTAGCTCCAGCCTGAACAGCATTGTCTACCTGCTTCCGATAATCGGAAGTACTAGACGCACGAGGCATAACAATTATTTTTCCTTCTGCTTCACTAGGAAAATCGGTTAAGCTCGTTCCACCTTCAATAAATAAAACCTGGCCCTCGACAGCTTCCGTGCTTATTTTTCCATTTGGGGCAGCCCCCATTTCCCATGTACTGCCATCATTAAAGGCTACATTAGCAATATACTGATCAGCTACAGGAAAATATTGATATTCTACATCGTACCCGTATCCCCTTAAGGTGTTTGCAATATAATCTGCTGACCGTTTTTCTGCTTCAAGTCCTCCAGGCCGTGTACCAATTTCTTCAGATAAATATCGGACGTGTTCAATTGCCCTATTTGCATCAACTCTTGCGACTACCTTTTGATCGTGTGCATAAGAAGATTTTCCGTTTGGGCTATCTGCCGAAACAGATCCTACGGACCCAAATGCAATGGATACTGCTAAAAGTGAAGCAAACACCTTGGATCTTGTTCTTTTAACTACCATATACATCCTCCTAAATGTAATTGTTATGGCTGCGTTTTTTATGTATCTAGCAAACTAGTATTTGTACAAGCCACAATTACATTTAATGATAGGGTAAAATGGAAAAACATACGAGTTAGAAAATTACTAATATTTAGACTTGTTTCGACGTAAAAATCTAGTAAGTCATGGTAAAAGAGACCTATTCTATGGTAAGTTTATATGAAATTGATTTAGACGACTATTATAGTTGTACAAACGAAGCACCGATAAAGTGGAAAGTTGAAGAGTGCAGTAAAAGACGAATTAATAGTGTATTGTAATAGTTATAAGGAAAAAGGGAGGATCTATTTTTGAATATTTTAGTTTTAGGTGCAACTGGACGAGTGGGAAGGCAAATTGTAACGTATGCCCTTCATGATAAACATCAGGTTACTGCATTCGTTCGATCTCCAGAGAAGGTTGACATACATAGTGAAAATGCAACGATTATTCAAGGGAATGTATTAAATATAGAGGAGCTTAAACGGGCGATGCAGGGGATTGATGTCGTGATTAGTGCACTCAACACGGATGGCAAAAACACTTTATCTGAAAGCATGCCACTGATTATCGAAGCAATGAAAAACGAAGGTTTAAAACGAATAATAACGATAGGTACAGCAGGTATACTACAAAGTAGAATCACACCAGATATTTTGCGTTATCAATCAAGTGAATCAAAACGCAAATCAACTCGTGCAGCAGAAGACCATCATAAAGCTTACGAGATTTTGCAAGACTCAACACTCGATTGGACGATTGTATGTCCGACCTATTTGCCAGACGGAAAAAGAGAAGGTCAATATCGAATTGAACGAAACTTTTTGCCAGAAGAGGGTATGAAAATATCAGTTCCCGATACAGCAGAATTTGCGTATCGTCAGATAGAAAGTAGTGAGTTTATCCATACGCGAGTAGGAGTCGCCTATTAATCATGTGTTCAAATTGTATGTAAACAACCAAATTATCATTTTGATGCCTAGTATTTTACTAGGTTTTATTTATGTAGGCTGTTTGCTTTTTATCACAAAAGTTAATTGACAGAAAATCAAATATAAACGTAGCCTTACAATCAGTATTTTGATGTTATGTTTTGGGGCCTACATTATCACAATTTTAACTTTAATGAATTACTGGAACCTTTAAGAAATTTATCCACTTTCTTTTTACTATTACTTACCTATGTATAGTTGGCAAAAATATTGAATTTTGGAAGGGACAAAAATTTTAGTGCCTTTCTTAAATAAATCTTATGACTAGTATAAGACCGTTTCATTAGCGGTCTTTTTTTCTTATCACCTTAACGATAATGCTTATTTCAGCATGTCGTGATTCGGTTATTCCAACTGTTGAATCGATAAGACGAGCCAAAAAAGAATTCTATAATAGTCTCAAACACAGCAACAATCTTTCCGAAAAGAACCATAACAAAATATTCCAATAGAAATCCAAATAGTAAGAAAAAAGTGATAATATAATTGAAACAGACTGAAATAATAGATTAGGTGGTTTGAGGATGAACAGTGAAAAAACGTATTCTTCAACTAAAATTCTTAATGAATTGATAAAGTCATTGGAAACGAAAGTGTCTAACCCTTTGATCAAGATGGAAATAGAGTCCGATTTAAAAAGAGTTTGTAGGGAATTGGAAGAATTAAAAGGGGATCTTTTCTATAAGAAAATCTGTGATGAATTATATGATGGGATATATATATCAGATGGACAGGGAAAAACTTTATATGTCAATAAGGCTTATAGTAGAATAACGGGATTGGCTCCAGAACTTGTTCTGAATAAGTATGTAACAGACCTCATGAAGGAAGGTTTATTTAAAAATGCGATCACACCTGATATTATCCGAACAAAAAAACCGATTAATGCGATGGCAGAAATCCGTACAGGGGTCAAGGTATTAATATCGGGTGCTCCTATTTTTGATGATGAAGGAAATGTAAAAAGGGTTGTTGTGATAAATCGAGATATGTCCGATTTGTTGGAAATGCAGGAAAAGCTTACAGCCTCGCAAAATGAAATCGAACACTTACGTAAATTGCAAACGTCTAGCAACTTAATCGGTCAAAGCGACGAACTAAGGCCAGTCTTACGAATGATCCAACAAGTAGCTAATTTGGATGTTACCGTCTTGATTACGGGAGAGACAGGGGCTGGGAAAGAGGTTGTTGGAAACGAAATCTATACGAATAGTAATAGACGAGGCAAACCTTTTATCAAAGTCAATTGTGCAGCGATTCCTGCTAGCCTTTTGGAAGCAGAGTTGTTTGGCTATGAGTCTGGTGCCTTTACTGGCGCTTCAAGCAAAGGAAAAATCGGAATGTTCGAGTTAGCCGATAAAGGTACGATCCTATTGGACGAGATTGGTGAAATGCCACTCGAGTTACAATCAAAACTTCTTAGAATCATACAAGAAAAAGAGGTTACACGGATTGGTGGAACAAAATCGGTAAAATTTGATGTTCGAATTCTTGCTGCTACCAATTGTAACTTATATGAACTAGTGAAACAGGGGAAATTTCGCGAGGATTTATATTACAGACTTAATGTCTTCCCTATTCATATCCCGCCACTTAGGGAACGAATGACTGATATCGAATTACTAACCAATCATTATTTGAATAAGTATAACGTTAAATATGGAAAGCACGTATTCTTAGATTCTGAAGTGTATGACGTGTTTAAAACGTATTCATGGCCAGGGAATATACGAGAATTGCGAAATGTAGTTGAGCGAATGGTTATTGTATCAGAACAGAATAAAAGAATAGAAGTAAATGTAGCAAAGAAACTGTTAAATATTACTACCGAAAGTCCTGAAATGTTAAACGGAGAGCTCGGTTTAAAAGAAATGGTGGAAATGGTAGAAAGGAAGGCAATCGAAAAGGCATTAAAAGACTATGGAAGTACAAGAAAAGCGGCAGCAGTTTTAAAAATTAGCCAATCTTCTGTTGTGAAAAAAGCAAAAAAGTTAGGAATTCAACTAGGTGATTCTTAATGTCATCAGGGGTGATTCATTTTAGAATCACAGTTAAATCCTATTTGTACCTGTAGTATCTTTATGTAAGCTAAATTTTGATGAATTTTTTCATCAGATTTTTTTTGATACGGTATGAAAAGCCTTTCATAGAGCCCTTTTAAAGTTGGCACGGTACTTGCATCTATATAAAGTGAAAAAATATATAGAAGTGAGGGAGATTCATGGAAAAACTCATTATTACCGTAGCACCAACAGGAGCACAAACAACACGGGAACATACGCCGTATCTACCACTTACTCCAAAAGAGATAGCAGACTCTGTGTATGAATCATGGAAAGAAGGCGCAGCTATTGCTCATATTCATGTCAGGGATCGAAATGGAGATAATACGCTTGACCTCGATACTTATAAGGAAGTTATTGAACGCGTTGGAGAAAAATGTGACATTATCTTAAACTTGACCACTGCTGGCGGAATTGGGATGGATGATGAAGCTAGATTAAGAGTTTGTGAATTAAATCCAGAGATGGCCACTTTTGATGCAGGAACTATGAATTTTGGCAAAGGAGTCTTTCATAATACGCCTGTGTTTTTAGAAAGGTTGGCAGCTGTTACAAAAGAACGTCAAATCAAGCCTGAAATTGAAATCTTTGATGTCGGTATGATTCATAATGCCTTACGCATTGCTAATAAGGGTTTAATGGAAAAACCATTCCACTTTCAATTTGTACTGGGTGTGCATGGTGGTATGCCAGCCACTCCTAAAAATTTAATGTTTTTAATTGATAGTATTCCAGAGGGGTCCACATGGTCTGCCATCGGGGCGAGTAAGGATCAGTTAGCCATTAATACGATGAGCATTCTATTAGGCGGTCATGTTCGTGTAGGAATGGAAGATAGCGTGTATTATCGAAAAGGGGAATTGGCAACTTCAAATGCACAGTTTGTTAAGAGAATCACCGAACTCTCTCACACCTTTGGAAGAGAAGTAGCCACTCCGACAGATGCTAGACGAATTTTAGGATTAGATAAATTAAAAAGGAATCGTCTACCAAATTTAGCAGATGTACAAAAATAGAAAACAGAATATTAAAAAAATGATGGGGGATTTTGTGATGAATATTGCGATAGCTGGAGCAGGTTCTTTAGGAACAATCATTGGTGCATTACTGACAGAAGGTGGAGAAAAAGTCGATTTAATTGATATTAATGAAGAGCATGTTCAGGCGTTGAATCAGGCTGGTGCAAAATTAACGGGATTTATTCAGAAGACAATCCCTGTAAATGCCATTACACCATTTGAATTAGAAGACCACGTCTACGATTTAGTCTTTTTATTAACGAAACAAGTGTATAACGATGAAACATTAAAACAATTACTACCACACCTTCATGAAAATAGTATTGTTTGTACTCTCCAAAATGGGGTGCCTGAAGATTATGTCGCTTCTATTGTAGGTTCAAACAGGACAGTCGGAGGGGTTGTTGGATTTGGAGCGACTTGGAAAGGTCCAGGTGAATCAGAACTAACAACTGAATGGGAGACGGTAAAAAAATATGCATTCGATATCGGTGAAATTGATGGAAAGGATACGCCCCGATTATCAAAAATAAAAGCAGTTTTAGAACATGTTGGGTACTGTGAAGTCTCTTCAAATATTTTAGGTATTAAATGGTCAAAGTTGCTCATGAATGCCACATTTAGCGGGATGTCTGCAGCGCTCGGCTGTACGTTTGGAGAAGTATTAGATAATAAAACGGCGATGAATTGTTTAGCATATATCGCTGATGAAACGATTAAGGTAGCACGAGCCCATGGGATTCAATTAGCAAAGATGCAAGGAAAAGATATGAGTCTATTAGAAATAAAAGAAGGACAAAAAGTCTGTGAAAAAATGGACTTTTATCATGAAGTATGGTCTCCACACAGGAAATTAAAAGCAAGTATGCTTCAAGATCTGGAAAAATATAGAAAAACAGAAATCGATTATATCAATGGTTTTGTAAGTCATAAGGGGAAAGAAGT
>Ga0079224_100011684_pt1 | contig 12111 bp, 12 predicted proteins | sample Stecom2015_FD_80414 | JGI IMG/M metagenome (GOLD analysis project Ga0079224, IMG submission 80414) | Agricultural soil microbial communities from Utah to study Nitrogen management - Steer compost 2015 | ecosystem: Environmental > Terrestrial > Soil > Agricultural land | place: USA: Utah... | reverse complement strand
CCGTGTGGCTGCAGGGGTTATCGAGGCTTATAATAACATGGGTAATATCAATATACCCATCATTGTTCGCCTGCAAGGCACTAATGCAGAAGAAGCTAAAAAACTGATTGAAGAAAGTGGTTTAAAAGTACAATCGGCCATTTTATTGAGTGAAGCAGCCGATCTGGTACAAAAAGCAGTAAGCGCTCACTAACAGCGCCGGGTTTAAACCCTTCTATAATATTTTATAAGGATAAAGGAGCAATCATTTGGGTTGCTCCTTTATATTTTTTATACTTGTCTGTATATCTTTCTAAGGGTAACTTTGTAGGGCTGCACTTTTGAGGGCTGAGGCAGGTAATTCAGCCTATCCTTACCAACTTCCTGAATATAAAACACCTCTGCGGGTCGGGAAGCCATAAAAGGGTTTAAAGAGCCTTCCCTGATAGTGCCTTATTAAAAAGTAAACCACTTCTTCCATTAAAATTTTGATTATGCTCAGGTATTTGTTCGTAGGTTTATTGATGTGCAGTAGTATGGATTCTTGCGTAAAAGATCCCATAAAAGGTTTAGGCCGGGCATCTGCGGAATGGAACGGAGAAAAATGGGAAGGCAGAGTGTCCTTTTTTGATTCAAAAAGAGGCGATAATACCTTGTCGATTACCTTGCAGCGTTATGTAGATAATGACTATTATAATCCTGCAGAAACTCTGATCTTTCACGGGGTGAAGAAAAGCAAGGAAAGGCAGCAGTTGATTAACCAAGAGGCTCAGGCGCCGGACGACTATCCACAATTTAGCATGCATATCAACGATTCTTATGATGCTTCAAAAGGGCGATTTACCTTGGTTGTATCAGATTCTGCAAATAATTACCTGCGCATTATTAGTGAAAAAGACGAATATACCCGTAAGTTAGTAGGAGAATTTAGTGTTACCGTGGTTAAAGTGGGCAATAATCCCAAAATTGCCGATTACCCCGATACAATCCGTATCCGCAATGCGCGCTTCGAAACTAAACGTATAGGAGAGTAACCTTGGTTTCTTAATCGCCGGCAACCTGGTGATGCTTAGACTAACTGCCCCGGCTTGAAGATGGAGCAGGGGAGGAGTTGTGCTATTGGCATTAGGGGCACTGAGATTCCGAAGAACTCATAAGTTTATTTTCCGGTACCCAAACTCCCCCAACAACACTGCGCATATTGTATAATTCTGATACAAGAATGAATATACTTTACACAACAAACAAGGCAACATGCGTCAGCAAAATATCCTGTAAGGCTTTGATTATAAATGGAAAACAAAAAATTTAACTTTTTTTTAAATTAAGGAGGAGATGTGTATATTTGGGAGTTAGCACCAATTTTATGACGACAACGCTACGATATATCACAATCACAATTTTGACAGTTTTTCTGTTCAGACAGACTTTTGCCCAAGACACAGCAACAACAGACTATTACGCTCAAATCAAAAACCACGACCTTTCAACAATTTTGACGGCTGACAGCTTTTTGGCGGAAGACAACGAAGACGGAAAAGAAAAAATTAAACGAGAAGAAATATTGGGTTTCATTGGTGACGACTACCAAAGATTTTTTATTCATTTCGTTTCTGTTATTCAAAATCCGACAGATCCTTATGAATATTTGGTTTATGGCAAGACAAAAGTGAAAGAAACAATTTGTTCATTTCAAGGGACAATAACAGTTAGACAAGCGAGAACTTATATAAATGGCGACATCCCAAAATATAAACAAGGTTATGCGACTTGTGAAGTAATCCTATATGAAGATAAAAAACAATCTTCAACAGGTTTCATAAAAGGAACTTTGAAAAGCGATTTCATTATTGACGATAAAGAACAATTTAGATATGACGCTTTAAGTTTTGTTGCTGACGGTTTTGCAAATAATCAATTTGTTGGTAGTTGGACAAGCTATAAAACAAACACGACAAAAAAATGCAATTGGGGCGATTACCGAATACCTGAATACGGAGACCTTGACATTGGTACAGGAGAATTTAGTGTGAATGAAAAATATGTCAAAAATGGCTGGCTAAGCTATATGTTAGATAATATGTCACCGAATGGTGCAATAGTCAAACCGAAAGTGGACAAAAAAGGAGAAACAAAAAAATGGTGGGAATGAAACTGGTGCTAACATCGTATTAGCAATAGGCGGCTGAACGGCTTCGTATCAACGGAAGTGCAAAACTCAGCTTCTGTTCTTCGATTAAAATTCAGTGCTAAAAATCCCGCCCATCGCCAATTCGCGGCACGCTATGCGGCATTTTAGAACAACGCTCTGCAAAAAAATCAACTACGACATGCTTTGACTTACTCGGGAACGAACTTTGCAAAAGCTGACATTTAAATTGGCTAAATACAGGAAAAGTTAATGAGAAAAATTTATACAACAATTAGATTATTTTAAATCACAACTTTAAGCTTCGCACAAGAACCAGAATATGTAAATACAGAAGTATTAAATATTCGTTCAGGTGCAGGGACTAGATTTGAAGTAATTAACAAAATATCGGAAGGAGAAAAAGTAACTACATACTCCACACAAGGAAAATGGACAGAAATTGAATTGATAAATGGCATACGAGCTTATGTTTCGACTAATTTCCTTATAAAAAAATGAAAGAATATGAACTTAGAAAAAGCATACAATTATTTCTCAGAAGAATATAACAACCTATACTTAGAGAACCTTAAAGAGTTTCAAAAGAACGCTACAGAATTAGGAAATGATGAAACAAATTTTATCCATTTCTATCCGAGTTTTGGAACTAAAAAAAATGAGTCTACTGATTTCTTGGTTTATGGTCAGGCAACTAATGGCTGGTCTTCATTTTTTGATAGTGATAAAGAGGTAAACCTCAATAATGTGATGGAAGGCATAATAGCATCCAATCGATTTTTGAGATCAAAAAATTTTACCCCGATTGATTTGGTAAATGTGAAATGGTCGAACGGAGTATTTAATAAATTGTGTAAAGAAAACGACACTATATTTCAATTTTTCGGAGAAAATAAATATAGATTTCATAGGTCATTCTTTTGGAATGTAATTTATAAACTTGTTTCAGATTACTATTCGTTTGATAGAGAAAGTTGGGACTGGTCTAAGAAAATCGTTTGGTCAAATTTATACAAGATTGCTCCAGACGGGCAAAACCCAAATCATATAGAAAAACATAGCCAATTAAAAAAATCAGCAGAGCTCATTGTACAAGAAATTAAAGAAGTCAATCCTAAATTCTGTATTGTATTAACCAATATTAACTGGTGGAAGCCGTTTCAAGAGTTATTAAACACAGTAGTATTGAATATCGAAACTCCTGAAATAGTACAAAGCGTCGAGCAATTACATAATACAAAGATTATTGTAACGGACAGACCATTTATTGGTTCAAGCGAAAAATACGCCAACGAAATATTGAAAATAATAAAACCAAACGGTAGATAACAAGGGTTTGGCTCAATGGCTGACTAATGGAATAACAATCGGATGACGATCGGGTGAGACGTTCAATGTATACCACCCTCGCCAATACGCGTTACATTGGCATTAATGCTTCGAGACCCCACATCAATAAATTAACAACATAGAATAAAATGGGAATGGTTTTAATTTACGGTTTAATTTTTTTGCTAGTTTTTTTAAGCATTGCAGTTGGACTATTTATCTATTCAAAAAAGAAGAAATCAAAAGTTGGTTTGACAATTTCAATAGTTATGATTGCAATGGCAATCTTAGCATTGTTAACCAATACAATTGATGAGTTCACTATTTCAAAAAAAGACGTTGTTTCAGACCTAAAGCATATTGACATTGAGTTAAAAGATGACTTTGAAATTACAAATAACAAAATGACAGGAATGCCAGAGAGAACGCAAGAAACAGAAATTAAAATTTCGCAGAAAGATAAAGACAGATTAATAAGTGAAATTAAAAATTCAGCAAACTTCAAATCATTTACTAATAGACAGGAAATAATTAACGACACCGACACTGAGCAATTTGGGACAAGTGAGAAAGTTTATAACTTCAAGTATCCTGAATTTTATTCAAGAGAAACATATACAAACATTGATAATTTTCCGACAAGAATACTTGTGACAATTTATGACGAAACAAACACTCTTAAGTACCAAAGAATTGAAGACTAAAAGCACTACTGCTAACAAGGGTTTAGCATGAGGCGGGCTGACGTGTAAACTTGGAGCTTTGTGCTTCTAATGAACTTTAGTAATAAATTGAAACTTTGTGCTGCGAAACCCACCCGAACGCAAAGCCCGAAAATGTTGGCTGCAACCCTAAAGAACGGACGAAAGTCCAAAAATTAACGAATAAACAGAAGACAAAAAGCCATTTTTTTGAAAACACACTGACTCCGTATCGACTGAAAAACTTATCTTAACCAACTGAAATAGATAATATTATTTGTAGATGACTTTAAAAGAATTGAAACCAAGAAAGGCACTGAACAAAGCCTTTTTAAAAGTAAAACCGAACAGGACTGAAATTGAAGGTTTCAAGACCAACCTCATTACTTTACTCGACAGGACAAATGACACGGAAAGCGAAGAGTTTCATAAAAACCTGAACAACAAGAAACATTTATTGAATTGGTTTACCCGCTTTACGAATTGACGGAAGAAGAAATAAAAATAATAGAGGAAAATGGATAAATCCATTCAAATATCATTGTTAACGAATCATAGCCCACGAATTAATTCATGGGCTGAATGAGGAAATGGATAAATCCATTCCCAAAATATTGAATATTCTATAGCCCACGGTTTAAACCGTGGGCAATGAAAGGCAATACGGTTTAAACCGTGGGCTAAAAGAGAATCACCATTAACCAAACCATTTTAATGGTTTATTAAATCAATGATATGCCACATTCATTTAATAAAATATGGATACACGCTATTTGGGCAACAAAGGAAAGGATGCCATTAGTTAATACTTCTATTGAGCAGAAGGTATATCAGTTCATTTCAGAACAATTAAAAGAGCAAGGCTGCCGAGTCAGGATCATCAATGGTATGCCTGACCATATTCATTGTTTGTTTATGTTAAGTCCGCAAAAATCCATTGCTGATATTATAAAACAAATAAAGGGCAGTAGCTCTCACTTTATCAATCAAAATAATTTGATTGCCGATAAATTTGCCTGGCAAACAGGCTATGCAGCTTATTCAGTTTCTGAATCTGTTGTTGATAAGGTATTTCAATACATTAAAAATCAGAAACGCCATCATCAAATAAAAACATTTCAACAGGAATATGATGAATTCTTAAAAATATATGGTTTTAATAATGAGTGATTATTAAAGAAACCCAAATCGACCAATTGGTTTATCAACTATACGATTTGACGGAAGAAGATATTAAAATAATAGAAGAAATGGATAAATCCATTCAAATATCATTTTTAACGAATTATAGCCCACGAATTAATTCGTGGGCTAAATGGGGAAATGGATAAATCCATTCAAATATCATTTTTAACGAATTATAGCCCACGAATTAATTCGTGGGCTAAATGGGAAATGGATAAATCCATTCCCAAAATATTGAATATTTCATAGCCCACGGTTTAAACCGTGGGCTAAAAGGAGAATCACCATTAACCAAACCATTTTAATGGTTTATTAAATCTATCTCGCATCAACTTTTGGGCTGCATTGACAGTTTTGGGCTTCGAAATCCGCCCGAACACAAAGCCCGAAAACGATGTGGAGCAACTCCGCTTTGCTCTGTATGAGCAAGCTCGCTCGAAAGCTTCGGAAATCCGCCGAGCCGTTATGGGCAAGTTTTAGACAACAACTCAAGACTAATAGACTATAAACTATAAAATTGCCCGTTGACAAAATTTTGACAGAAGAATGTGATATAAATTTAAAAAGAGATAAAATGAAAAAACTATCAATTGTATTATTATTTGCTTCTGCGATTATCAGTTGCAACAAACTTGACATTGCAAAAGGTACACCAAAATGTGTCGAGAATAAAATTAAGGACTTCAATAAATCATCAACTTGCAACGATGCAGAAGTTAACGAGTATACATTTCAAGGAAATACTGTATACACATTTGAACCTGGGACTTGTGGTGCGGACATGACCACCGAAGTTATCAGTTCCGACTGCAACAGTCTTGGGTACCTAGGTGGAATTTCAGGAAATACAAAAATTAACGGGACGGAATTTTCAACTGCAACATTTATTAAAACGACTTGGAAGAAATAAAACGGCCCATAACAGCAGCTCTAAAAATGGCGGTTCAGTAGTTAAATCAGGCTTTATGCTTCTATCAAAGTTTGTGCTTTTTTGACAGTGAATCGCTTTGAAATCGACACCTTCAGGTAGCAGGAAACTTTTAGGCTATGAAAGAACTCATTTTTCATCAAATTTCCTTCCTGAAAATGCCAGGAGAACTCTTTTAAGCCTCGTATAGCCCGCTTTATTTTAGCTGCTACGGTTTGAGGTGCACCTCATACCGTTTTAACCACAAATAGAGCAAAATCATGCCGCATAGGATAAAATTCCAAAAACATGCGCATCCGTTACTCATCGTGTCAGCATCCGTTACCCAACGTGTCCGCATCCGTTGCTCAACGTGTCCGCATCCGTTTGCTATCGACTGCGCCCTAATTTGGCCGCAGTTCATTGGTATCCTCGTTTTTATTATGGCCTTGTTGGGCATGCGGGCGGCTTATATACCGCAGCATCATGCTGCCTTTTTTGCGGGCTGCCGGATGGATGATACCTTCAGCTATGCTGGTTTTCCGGAATAGCTTTCTTTTCTAATCGGAGCATTGTATTTTTGTAGCACTATGAAGCAAATTATTCCGGGCATTATTTTTTTGTTTTTTCTTTTACCACAGTTGCAGGCACAAAAGCTGTTTGTTTCGAATGCACAAAAGCTAAACCTGCAGTCCAACAGCATAGAAGTGCTGGGTAAGGTAGGGGAGCGTATGTACACCTACCGGGCTTCTAAAGATGGTTATTACCTGGATGCTTTTAATGATTCCATGAAGCTAAAAGCCACCATTACGCTTGATTTTTTGCCGGAAAAATTAGTTGATATTGGTTTTGTACCTGCTGAGGACGGGATTAAAGTTGTGTATCAGCAGAGCTACAACAGTCAGCTGGTTGTTTATGTGGCTCAATTAGATGCCGATGCCCGCTTAATCAAAAACCCGCAAGCGGTGGACTCGGTGAGGACCAATTGGTGGGCTACTCAGGAAAGACAATTTTACTTTAGCTCAAGTACCGATAATGGATACCTCATTATTTATGGTTTAGGTTCTGCTAAAGATGATCAGCTACGCTTACGCACTACCTTACTGAATGCCGCTTTAACCCCGGTAGCTCAAAGAGAACAGCTGTTCGATTTTAAAGCCCGCCCACAATTTGGTCAGGCGGCTTTGGCTAATGATGGTACCTTTTATTTTTGTCTATTTCCGGGCAAGGAATTGCATTTTAATGGCGCTAAAGCCTGGCTCTATAGTCTTGATGCCGATGCTTCAAAGCTTCATGAAATCCGGATTCCCCGTACCGATTTTTTCCTTTCTTCCCCCCTGATTAAGCTTGATCAGAACCAACAACAAGTGTATTTTTGCGGGTCTTATTCCGAGAAGAATAAGGGACAGGTAGAAGGCTTGGCAATAGGAGTTTTAGCTGCCGGTCAGGATACTTTACTTCAGCTGCAATTGGTGCCTTTTAATGAAAAACTGCGCTCATCTTCTGAAGGGCGGCGCAAAAAGCGCGCTTTTAATGACTACGATGTGCGGGACCTTATAATTAAAAATGAAGGGGGCGTGCTGGTGGTTAGTGAAAAATTTTACTATACCCACAGGCAGGTACAGAATTATGGGATGGATGCCTTTTATAGCGGCTTTTATTCCCGTTCGCCTTACTTGAGCAACTCCATTACCGAGTATCATTATGGCGATATTTTGGTCTTGGACATCAGCGCTGACGGCTTGATAAACCGGAATACCTTTATACGAAAAGAACAATTTGTGCAGGAAGGACAGAACTTTAAATCCTCCTACCTGATGTTGAACTCCGGATCGGCACTTGTTTTTTTATTTAATGATTTCTCCTCCAGACAAACTTCGGTGAATGCTGCCGTATTATCGGCAGAGGGCTCTGTACAACTGAGGAAACTGCCTCATTTTAAAGGAATGAGGGCAGAGTTGATGCCCCTGTTGGGCAAGCAAACGGGACTAACAGAACTGGTTATTCCTATGATTAGCAGAAACCAATTGAGTTTTGTAAGACTCGATTTCTAAGCTACCGGATCTTTTCCCAGGCTAGTGCGCCCGCACCTATAATGGCGGCGTCATTTTGCGGGAGTAAGGATTCGATAACCGCAACCTTGTCTTGATAAATTGAAAGTAAGTTGGCCTCCAGGTGTTTCTTTACCGGGTCCAGGAGCAATTTTCCCGATCGGGAGGGCCCCCCGAAAAAAACAATAGCCTGAGGGCTCATAATGGATACTGCATTGGCCAGGCTTAGCCCCAAAACTTTGCCGGTAAGTTCAAAGGTTTGAAGTGCTGCAGGGTCGCCTTGAGTGGCGGCGGTATAAATATCGTGGGCAGTAAAGCTGCCCTTCTGCTTTAAAATCCGGGCTAAGTGACCTTGACTATTTTTCTGGCGATCCAGTTCTTCCATTGCGGTGAGTACCATTCCTGATGCAGAGGCATAGCGCTCCAGACACCCCTTTCTGCCACAACCACATTCCCGACCATTTTCTATGGCAATGGAATGCCCCAGTTCACCGGCAAATCCATCGTGTCCGTAAATCAATTGCCCCTTAGCTACAAAGCCACTGCCTACACCGGTGCCCAGAGTTATCAAAAAAAAATCTTTCATTCCTTTTGCGGCACCATAGGTCATTTCGCCGATAGTGGCCGCCTTGGCATCGTTGGTAATGGTGCAGGGGAGGGCAAAAATGGAGGAAGCTATTTGTTGTAAAGCTACCGGGAGCGTCCATTTTAAATTTGCGGCTGCTGTAATTTCGCCGGTATAATAATTGGCTCCCGGGGCCCCTATGCCTAGCCCTATAAATTCAGCAATACCCAATTGCTGTATGCTTGCTGATAAGTGTTGGTGCACGGAGCGCAGCAGTTCTTCCGGGCCGGGATACTGCGCAGTAGCTAGGGTAGCCTGAAATACAACCTCTCCTTTTCTATTAACAATTCCGAAAGTAGTGTTGGTACCACCGATATCGATTCCGATTGAAAATTTTTTTGATTGCATGAGCTTTTCTTTAAAATAACTCTTTATTTTATCGCAAAATAATTTTACCCTAATGGAGCACAATAATACTAAAAAGAATGGTCAGTATGGGTTTGCCTTGTTTCTGATTGGCTGTTTGTTTTTCATTTTCGGATTTATTACCTGGTCTAATTCTCAATTAATCCCTTATTTAAAATTAGCTTGTGAGTTGAGTATTACCCAATCGTATTATGTGGCTACTGCTTTTTTTGCGGCTTATTTTGTGATGGCTATCCCTTCATCTATGGTGCTTAAATGGACAGGATTTAAAAAAGGGATGTCTTTGGGTTTATTGGTAATGGCCATTGGTGCGGCCTTATTCATACCAGCTGCGCAAACGCGAAATTATTCCTTGTTTTTAACGGGTTTGTTCATTATCGGAACCGGTTTAGCCTTATTGCAAACAGCTTCTAATCCGTATGTTACCGTGTTGGGACCAATGGATAGTGCAGCTAAACGAATGAGTATCATGGGCATTTGCAATAAAGTGGCGGGTATTTTGGCGGTGTATGTTTTAGGCAGCATTACCCTTAGTAATGCCGATGAGCTGAAAGCCTCCCTGAATGGGATGAGTACTATCGAAAAAAATGCAGCCCTCTCTGAGCTGGCTTCAAGAGTAATTGTGCCCTATGCGGTTATCGCACTTATATTATTGATACTGGCCGTGATTTTGTATTTCATTCATCTGCCGGAGGTACATGAAGAAGAAGAAAACGTAGCCGCAACAGCAGTTCAAAAAAGCAGTTTGTTTCAATACCCGCATTTGATTTTAGGTGCCATTGCCATATTCTTTTATGTGGGGGTAGAGGTGATTAGTTATGATACCTTTACCGGCTTTGGGGAATCGCTGGGTTACAGTACCGTCATTGCAAAGAATTTTGCTTCTTATACGGGTTATGGCTTATTGGTGGGTTATCTGCTCAGTATTTTTGCTATACCTAAATACATTTCTCAACGAAAGGCTTTGATTATTGCCATTTTGCTGAGTATGGCCTTGGTTTTAGGAGCTATTTATACGGAGGGAACCACTGCCGTGCTTTGCTTTGCGCTGCTTGGGTTCTCCAATTCAGTGATGTGGCCGGCCATTTGGCCCCTGGCTTTGGATGGGGTAGGCCGATTTACTAAAATTGGGGGTGCCCTTTTGATTATGGGTATAGTGGGAGGTGCTGTTTTACCTCCATTATATGGGGCTTTTGCAGAGTGGCTGCATACTCAGGAACTGAGTACCCAAACTCATCAGCAAGTAGCTTACTGGATTATGATACCCTGCTATTTGTATTTACTGTATTTTGCCTTGAAGGGATACAAAGCGGGTAAAGACTAAAGCTTTTTTATGGAGGACCATCATCAAACTAAAGGAGTATAACCATTAAAAAGAGGCAAGACCATTGGGCTTGCCTCTTTTTAATACAGTAGTTTATTTATTATGCTACGCTTTCTTTTTTCAAAACGGCAGCCATGGTTTTACCTATGTCTGCAGGGCTATCTACCACGTGAATGCCACATTCTGCCATGATTTTCATTTTGGCTTCTGCAGTATCTTCTGTTCCGCCAACAATGGCACCTGCGTGACCCATCCGACGACCCGGAGGAGCTGTTTGTCCGGCAATGAATCCTACAACCGGCTTACGCATATTGTCTTTCAACCAGGTGGCCGCTTCAGCTTCCATATTTCCGCCAATTTCACCAATCATGATGATGCCTTCTGTTTCATCATCCTGCATCAGCAACTCTACTGCTTCTTTGGTAGTGGTTCCGATAATGGGGTCACCACCAATACCGATGGCGGTAGTTATACCTAAGCCGGCTTTTACTACTTGGTCTGCTGCTTCATAGGTTAAGGTTCCGGATTTGGAGACAATGCCAATTTTTCCTTCCGTAAATACGAAACCGGGCATGATACCCACTTTAGCCTGGCCTGCAGTAATCACACCCGGACAGTTAGGGCCAATCAGGCGGCAATTACTTCCTTTGATATATTCACGTGCTTTAACCATATCCTGAACAGGAATACCTTCGGTAATACAAATAATTACCTCAATACCTGCTTCGGCTGCTTCCATGATGGCATCGGCAGCAAATGCCGGTGGTACAAAAATGATAGAAGTATTCGCACCGGTTTTTTCTACGGCATCTTTTACGGTGTTAAATACCGGGCGATCCAGATGCGTGCTGCCACCTTTCCCAGGGGTTACCCCACCTACAACCTGTGTGCCATACTCAATCATTTGGCTGGCGTGGAAGCTGCCTTCCGTGCCGGTAAAACCTTGTACAATTACTTTTGAGTCTTTATTGACTAATACCGCCATCTTTATAGTTTTTTATTTTTGGGAATCGGAGTCATTCACAAATGAACTCTTTTAACGGCGGCAAAGGTACATCAAGATAAAGAAAACACAAAGGCATAATAATCGTTTGAATATTTGTAACTTTGCACGCTTTTTAATACCAACTACAGCGGCGTCGAATGTGCGGGTAGTTGAATTCCAATTTAAGATGATCAGTGTTTCCAACCTTTCGCTCCGTTATGGTAAGCGAGTACTTTTTGAAGATGTAAATTTAAAATTTACTGAAGGCAATTGTTATGGCATTATCGGTGCCAATGGTGCCGGTAAATCCACTTTTATAAAAATTCTTTCCGGCGAAATTGAACCCTCTACCGGTCGTGTAGAAATTCCCAAAGGCCAAAGGATGAGTGTGCTGAAGCAAGACCACCATAAGTTTGATGAGGTGGCTGTGTTGCAGGCTGTTATTATGGGCAACGAAGTGTTGTTCAATATCATGCAAGAAAAGGATGCCCTGTATGCAAAAGAAGATTT
>Ga0079224_100011683_pt1 | contig 12112 bp, 7 predicted proteins | sample Stecom2015_FD_80414 | JGI IMG/M metagenome (GOLD analysis project Ga0079224, IMG submission 80414) | Agricultural soil microbial communities from Utah to study Nitrogen management - Steer compost 2015 | ecosystem: Environmental > Terrestrial > Soil > Agricultural land | place: USA: Utah... | reverse complement strand
TCGGCCTTCTCGACAGGCTGGCCCGTCTCATCCTTGAGGAGGTAACGCTTCTCAAGCACCGTGATGGCATTGGGCGACAGGTCGACCGCCCTCCGAGACGGAGAATTTTCCATTGGCCTCACCAGCGATGTAGAGGTGATGTTCTTGTTGGGGATGCCACACCGGCCAAGGCCGGCTGTACCGCAGCTTTCGGGTCAGTCCAACACTCCAGACCAGTCGGTGGCACCGCGATGCCCCGATGGCCCCACGACGATCATGCCGCGGTCAGTCAAACTAGGCCTTGCAACGGGGCGGGGCAATCGCGAGATAGGCCAGCACTCACAAGGCGAAGCAGTTTCCACATCACAAATCAATCACCTCGGGAAATTTTCCACAAGGCGGCCGCTCCTCGGTGCCGATCCGCCTGCTCCAGATAGTGTCGCCAGGTGGCATCGCGACGGGCCGCCAGCTCGCCATCGACCCGCCTCTTCACCCTGGCCGGAGAGCCCACGACCAGGGTGTCCGGCTCGACCACCATACCCTCGGTGACCAGCGCGCCGGCGGCTATCACCGCACCCGCGCCGATCACTGCACCGTTCAGGATGATCGCACCCATTCCGATCAGTGCACCCTCCCCCACCGTGCACCCGTGCACTATGGCGCGATGCCCCACGCTCACTCGATTGCCGATGAGGCACGGCACGCCTGCGTCGGCGTGAATCATCGCCAGGTCCTGGATGTTGCACTCGTTGCCGATCACGATGCGATCGGCATCACCGCGAATCACGACGTTGTACCAGATGGAGGTGCGTTCGCCGATCGTGACATCGAACAGCACGGTGGCGTTGGGTGCGATGAACGCGGAAGGTGCAATGACGGGAGACTTGTCCGACACGCTCACCTCACCGCGAGTCCGCGATTGCGCTCGACTGTCGTGCCACCTGATTCGAGCGTCAGTCGCAGTGCGTACTGGCCCGGCTCCAGGCCACCCAGCGCCAGGTCGCGCCTGAAGACCGTCATCGGCGCTCCCACCATGAACCGCTCGGTGATCTCCAGTGCACGCGCGTCCCTGCCGAGCAGCCGGGCGATGCCGCCACGACGGCGGGTAACTGCGAGGCGCATCGTCGCCTCTCGACCGGGTGCGAGGCCGTACGCCTCCGCATACACCGCGATCGTGTCGTTGGAGGAGTAGATCCCGCCCGCATCCAGCCAGGCGGTGTCGACTGGCGTCGCCACCCAGGACAGCGAACGACCCGGGCGACCGATCAGCATCGCGGAGAGTTCCGGCGACGCCGCGTCGGGCCGCGGGATCACCAGTGAATCGATCGGATACAGCATTCCGTGCTCCGAATCGATCTCGACGCCCAGTCGCACCAGGACATTGCCGGGAGGGACGGGCACCTCCGCGCGCGCAGCGACGAGGTTCGCTCCGGGGCCGGGCACCGGCAGGGCGTGCACGGTGTCGAGCTGGGCCACCGCCCTGCCCTGCCGGTCGACGAACGACGCCATCACTCGCACCGGCACCGTGGCTGCATCGGCGAGCCGGGCACTGCGCACCGATTCGGCGTCGAGAGCGTACACGATGTGCACCAGTGGCTGGCCGTCGCGCACGCCGACGGCGAGCCATTGCGCCCGCCCGGAGAGGATGTCGCGATACTGTCGCTGCCACGAATCGGTGCGTGTCGCCAGCGCCATCGAGGCGCGGACCTCGCGACGCACTTCCTCGCCCACCCAGTCAGCGGTGTTGGTGCCGGCTCGGAGCATCCGTGCCAGGCCGGGAAACTCGTGGGCGTGACGCTCGAGCTGATCGAGTGCCACGTCAAGCTCCAGCGGCGAATCGACCAGGCGGAAGTCGTTGGGGTCGTCGCGCGCAACGAAGTGCAGCGTCAGGGGACCATCGGGACGGTCGTACCGCCAGGATTCGTTGCCGTAGTTGCGCCTCAGCGGATCGATGCGATTCTGCCCGCGTGCGGCTGGCCACACGATGCGCAATGTCGGATCGCCCTGGCGTATGTAGACGACGCCGCGATCGTCGAGCTCGACCTCACCGCTGCGGAAGAGCTCGATCCCGAACCGATAGCGCCGGCGGAACGGCGGCAGGCGGAATTCGCGCACCGCGACATTCCATCGCCGGTAGTGCTCGGCCAGGCGGCTCCCGGGCTCACGCAGGTCCACCGCATCACGGGTGCTCCAGAACTCCATCAACCAGTCGATCCGCCCCTGGCCCTCGAGTTCGTCGAAGCGGCGCAGCTCGCCCCGGGTCGTGAGCGGCTCGAGGTCGCGACGGATTCTCGCGATGACGTCCGGCGTGGCACGCTCGAGTGAGCCGAGATAGGCCCGCATCGTCTGGTCGCGCCGCGTGGCCTCGTCGAGGGTGTCAAGCAGCGGAATGGTGCGCGCGAGCTCGAGCTGTGCCAGGGCAGGTTCAAGCGAGACCAGGACCGCGCGCCGGAAAGCCAGGGCCGCAGAGTCGGCGAATCCGGCCAGGCGCTCCAGGCGGCCGCGAGCGACGAGGAGTTCGCCATCCCAACCGATGGGCGTGGCGGTCGCGGCGCGGAGTGCCTCCAGTGCCGGAATCACGGGGGCGTCGATCCGCTGCTCGAGCGCGATCTTCGCGAATTCGATCAGGCCGCGCACGAACATCGGATCGGCATTGACCGCGCGCGCGAAAGCCTGCCCCGAGAGTCGTTCGCGGTCCTGGCCGATCATCGTCCAGAGCCCGCCGGCAAAACCGCCGGCGCGATCCCGGCCGCGTGATTCAGCCAGGCCAATCCCGTACCACGGCCAGGGCCAATCCGGTCGCAGCTCCGCCGCCCACTCGAACTCACCGATTGCGTGATCCAGGTGCGCCACGTTGGGACGCAGCTCCGCGAGACGCAATGCTATCAGGCCCAGGCGAATGTGATGCATCGGATCGTCGCGCTCGACGCGGGCGCGATCGATCCATTGCCGTTCCAGCGCCAGTAGCGCCGTGGTGTCGGTTGAGAGTGCCAGCGAGTCGCGGAAGCGATCGAGGCGGGCGCGATCGGCCGGCTCCTGCGCAATGACGGGGGTTGCAGCCAGCGCAAGGAGAAGTGCCGCGCCGGGACCAGCGCGCCCGATCATTCTCGCGTCACTGTGAACTGTCGGCAGCGGGTTTCGCTCTGGCCGTCTTCCGTGGCGACGGTCACGGCCATCAGGTAGCTGTCGGGCCGCAGCCTGTTGAGGGCCAGGGTACGCTGCTCCCTGGCGACCCTGCCCGGATGCTCTCCCTGGAATGACATCGTCAGCACGTCACCGCGCGCCTCGCATCGACCGATCGCGCTGCCGGCACGATCGATTGCGATGTCGGTGCGGTATCGGGTGCCCTGCTCCAGGCCCCCGACCTCGAAGTAGAGCTGCAGCTGATCGGTGTTCTTGTACCTGCCGAGCGGGTTCGCCCAGGCAGTGTCGGCAGTTGGCGAGCGCCACAGGATCGGCACGCTGCGAGTCCCGATCGAGACATCGGAGAGTGTCAACCGGCCACTGGTGCCGGGCACTCGGACCTGCAATGGCGCCGAGAGCATTCCGCGCCGATCGGACTCGAGCGAGACCCGGACTCGGTACTCGCCCGGCTGCACGCGGATCGGCAACTGACCAACCAGGTGCTGCGATGGCGTGAGCCGGGCCGGGCTCAGGAACGCACGCACGGTGTCCACCGTCACCACGCTCTTGCCGGCGGCATCCCGGACGGCCACCCGCATTCGCACCGGATACATCACGCCGCGCGGCATCTCCCTGGGGGTCAGGTCTGCGGCGCTGATCGCGAACGCCACTTGCAGGATCGGTCCTGCCTGGTCGGAACCGACGGCGAGAATGTCGATCGCTCCGTCCATGTCGAGCTCGAAGCCGAGCTCATAGCTGTACGGGATCTTCAGGGCCGAGTCGCCGATGTCGCGCTCCAGCTTCTGCATCGAGTCCGCCGCGCGGTATCCGGCGTTGATCATCTCGGCGTAGATCGGGCTCATCTCCTGGCGAGACGCCAACAGTTCCTGGGCGATGATCGAAACGAGCTCGCCACCGTGCACCAGCACCGTCCGGCGCGCGGTGTCACCCGATGTCATCGCCTGCTGCCCCGGCCTGAATCGCTTGAACTGCTCGCTCTCGCCCAGGATGTCGAGCACACTGGGGACCGACTCGAAGTCGCGCGACTTGCCGCGACGCACGAAGTGGTAGAAGCGCTCGTTTCCGGCGTGGTCGCGATACACCCACGACTCATTGGGAGGCATCCCGACGATCTTGAGCGTCACGGTGACGTCAGGGCCGCCGTGATTGCCGATCGACGTGCGCACTTCGGGTGAGCCGTGGCGAAGCAGGATCTCGCCACGGGCGTCGAAGCTGCTGATCGGCATCGTGTCGGGATCGTAGCGTGGGATCGAGTCCTGGATGGTGCGGCGGATGTAGTGATGGCGCGCGAAGTCGATGCGACGATAGTGCTCAGCGAGGCGTTCGTCGTGGGATGGCAAGCCGTCGGGGTCCTGGTCCGCCCAGAACTGGCGCACGATCTCCCGGCGCTGGTCGCCGGTCGCGGTCGGCAGCAGCGCGAGGATCGAGTCGGGCACCACCAGTTCGAGGTCGCGGACGTAGTGCGCCAGTGCCGCGCTGTCTGCGATGGAGAGGCCGAGATACCAGGGTGCGGGCCCGTCGGTGCGGCCCACCAGGAAGCGCATCTGCGCCTGGGTGCGCAACACCATCGGGTCGCGCGGGAAGCGGAGCGCCGCGTTCTCGATGATCGTCGCGGCGCTGTCCTTGTCACCGAACGTCGCCTCTGCGCGCGCCGCCAGCACCGCCATCTGGGCGTCGCGCAGGATCACCCAGCGCGGCAGGGAACGCAGCGTGCGGATGGCGATCGATTGTTCGAGTTGCTCGCCCCGCTCCACGGCGCGACGGGTGAGCCGGAACACGCCATCGGTGTCGCTGCTGTCGGCACCGGTGCCGCGCACGAAGTTGCGGACGATACCCTTCTCGGGGTCCATCCCCATCATCCTGCGAAGTCCGAAGCCCGCCGAGCCGGGGCCGATCGCGTCAGCCAGCTCGGTCTCGGCCAGGGCGGTCCAGGCCATCGGCCAGTCAGGGTGCCGATCGACGATTGCGTTGAAAGTGCGAGCGGCGTTCGTCAGGCGACCGTTGTCACCCTTGAGCGCCGCGAGTCGGGCCCACACCAGGCCCAGTCTCATTTCCAGGATCGGGTTGTCCCGCTCTGCGTCTGCCACGGTCTTGGTGGTTCGCTCGATCTCCTGCAACGAGTCCACGTCCCCGATCATCGCGAGCGTCTGGCGCCACTGGATCAGCTCGTGGCGCTGATCAGGGCCCTGTGCCGCGAGTCCGGGAAGCGTGATTGCTGAGGTGAGCAGCAGCAGAGCGGGAATCTTCATTCGACCACTCGAAGCAGTTGTCTTCGGAAGACCTCGCGACCGTCGTCAGACTTGACCCGGACCTCGAGGGAATAGTCACCTGATGAGAGCCTGCCGATGTCGAGTTCGCGGCTGACCCGGTCGACGCCGCCAGGGTGCACCTGGTCGAACTCCATCCGCAGGGCCGCCCCGCCACCAAACAATCTCCGGAAGATCGAGCCACCGCGGGGCCGGCGGAGCTCGAGTCGCACCTCGTACTCCTCACCCCGATCGAGGCCGCTGACCTCGAAATAGAGCTGCACAGGGTCGGTGCGGCGATAGGTCCGGGTGGGGTTCAGCCAGGCGGAGTCGCCGGCGGAGGTTTCCCACGCCAGGCGGACCGCGCGGGTACCCACTGCAAGGTCGCTGAGCCCGAGCTCGTTGCCAACTGGCGGTGCAACGTGAATCGTGTCACGGGTGGTGACCATCCCGCCCCGGTCGGTCTCGAGCGCAACCCTGACAGTGAATGTACCCGCTGGGACGCTCACCGGGAGTCTCCCCACCAGGTGTCGTTGCGGCTCGATCCTCTCGCGATTCCGGAATACCCTGGTAGTGTCGAATCGGGCCACGGTGCGACCGTCGAGGTCGATCACCGAGCCGCGCAGCCGCACCGGGTATGCGAAGCCACCCTCCACCTCGCGCGGCGCCAGTGCCTCACCTGGGATCGCGAACGCGACCTGGAGCTGGGGCCCTGTGCTGTCCGCCCCCACTGCGACCAGGCTGGTGTTGACCTCGATCTGCTCGCCGACATCGAGCGGCCAGCTGTCGGTGGTCGTCCCGACTGCGATCGCGTTCTGTCCCAGTCGCCTCTCCTCGGTCATCAGGCCGGAGGCACCGCCGCGTCCGACGCCGAGCAATCTCGAGTAGATGGGATGTAGGGGCTCACGAGAACGGAGCAGGCCCTCGGTGTGCTGCATCACCGCGGCGCCGCGTGGGGTGGCACCCAATTCCTCGGTGTCGTTGAGCGAGAGCACGTCGGCGAAACTCAGCACGTCGAACAGCGATTCCACCAACCTGAAGTCCTGCACGTCCTCGCGAGCGACAAAGTGAAAGATCAGGTCACCCGACTCGCGCCGATACAACCACGACTCGTTGGGCTCGATGCCCGGAGCGCTGTAGCGCACCCGCTCGTCGGGAGTGCCGTGCCGCAGGTAGATGATCCCGCGGTCGTCATACTCCGACTGCCCCGAGCGATAGCGCTCCTCAATGCCGTAGCGACGTCGCTCACTGACCAGCCGGTAGTGACGCCGGACATAGTCGAGTCGGCGATAGTGCTCGGCGAGTCGTGCGCCGCGAGCGTGCAGCTCGTCGTCATCACGAGATTCCCAGAACTGGCGCACCAGTTCAACGCGGCGCGCACCCTGCGCGGAGTCGAACTGCCGGAGAATCGAATCTGGAAGCAGGATCTCGAGGTCTTCCCGGTAGTGATCCAGCGCCGCGCTGTCGCCCGCTGACAGCGCGCCGTACCACAGGCCGAGCGCCTCGTTCTCGCCCTCGAGGAAGCGCGTGCGGGCCATCTCGTATCGCGCCAGCACGTTGGTGCTGTCGGTCCTGAGCAGCTTCTGCAACACCACCGCAGAGGAGTCAAGTGAACCGACCGCACGTTCGACCCTGCCACGCGCAAGCAGCAGTTCGGGTGCACTTGCCGACGGAGTTCGCGACGCACGACGGAGTGCTGCGAGTGCCACGTCCATTCGTGCGTTGATCCGTTGTCGCAGCGCAGTGCTGCTGAGCTCGACCAGCCCTGCCACGAAGCCGGGATCGACTTCCGCCGAGCGCGCGAACGCGTTGGCCGACCGGGTGAGTGCGTCCTTCCCGAGCATCATCTGGAAGCCGCTGACCAGCGGAATCTCCGAGTCACCGAGCGCCAGCTCGGCGAAGCCCAGGCCGTACCAGCCGTAGGGCCAGTTGGGTTGCTCCTGGGTGGCCCACTCGAACTCGCTGCCGGCGTCATCGAAGTGACGGCGCGCCTGGTCACCCTCGCTCAACTCGCCAAGCCGCAGGGCGAGGAACCCGAGCCGAAGGTGGAGCATCGCATTGGACCGATCCTGCCGGGCCTGCGCGATGAGGTCGGTCTCCAGGTTCCGCAGTGCCCCTGCATCGGTGATCACGGCGATCGAATCGCGGAACCGCTCGATCTCCGCACGCTGCGCTGGCGACTGTCCGGCACCGGGCGCCGGGCGGGCGCAGACCAGGAAGACTTGCAGTGCGATGAGGGTCGGGAGTTGGCGCATTGGCAGGCAATCTATCGTGAAAGGGGGTGCCCGTAATCATGGACGAGCGAGAATCGGGGTTGTGGACAGTCGCCGCGGGGGCTCCTACCTTTCTGCCGTGCCGCCCATTCGCGCTACCCTATACGGAATCACCGACCGCGGGCGGACTCGCGACCACAACGAGGACACCTTCCTGGTCGCCGACCTCGATGGTCGGGAACCGGTTCGCGAGTCGCGCGGCGAAGTCCACGAGATCGGCGATCGAGGGATGCTCTTCCTCGTGGCCGACGGCATGGGCGGTGCCGCCGCTGGTGAACTGGCGAGCGAGATGGCCGCGGTCGAGATCCATCGCGAGATGCTGCGCGGCTGGGCCACGATGCCGCTCGGCACCGAGGAGGCCTTCGCCGCCAACCTCCGCCGCGCAGTCGAGGCGGCCAACACCTCCCTGCACAACTACGCCACCGAGCATCCCGACGTGCGCGGGATGGGCACCACTGCCACCGTGGCCGCGGTTCTGGGCGACCGCCTCTATCTCGCCCAGATCGGTGACTCCCGCGGTTACCTGATCCGGGATGGCGAGGTCCGTCAGCTCACTCGCGACCAGTCGCTAACTCAGCGGCTCGTCGACGTCGGCGAACTGACCGAGGAAGAAGCCGAGTCGAGCGAACGACGCAACATCATCCTGCAGGCACTAGGTCCGGACCCCAAGGTCAAGGTCGACCTGAGCTGGCAAATGCTGCAACGCGGCGACCTGCTGCTGCTCTGCTCGGACGGACTCTCCAGCGTGGTCAAGCGCGAGGAGCTGGCGGCGGTCGCCCAGTCGGAGTCCTCGGTGCAGTCAATCGCCGAGAAGCTGGTCGCACTCGCCAACGAGCACGGTGGACCCGACAACATCACCATTGTCGCGGTGCAATTCGACGGTGAGGGACTTCCCTCGAGTGTCGAGGACACTCCCGGATACCACGAGTTCCCCCAGGCCGATGAGCGACCGGCGCTGCAACCCACCGCAGCGTTTCCCGCAGCCGCGCCGCCACGCGCCGCCGCTCACGAGCGCGAGCGGCGCGGATCGCCAACCGGCCTGGCGCTCGGCGTCCTGGCCGTGGTCCTGGCCATTGTCGGTCTGGCGATCTTCCTGAGTCGCTGATCCGGCCTCAGGCCGGGGTGATGCTCCCCAGCACCCGAAGCCCTCGTGCACCGGTGACCGCAGGCAGGTTTCCCGGCTGGCCGTGAACCGCCAACCATCCCAGCATCGCGAACGCGACCGCCTCCTTCGCGTCACCGGCGAAGAACAGGTCGTCGAATCGCCTGAGTGACACGTCGTGTTGGCTGAGTCGTGATGCAAGCTCGCGCATCAGGACCGGGTGATGACGGCCTCCTCCAGCCACCACGACCTCGCTCGCGCCCGGCAGGTGATCGAGACAGAACGCTGCGATGCTTCTCACGGTGAGTTCCAGTGCCGTGCGCACGCCATCTGCTCCCGACACCACCCGGTGCAGTCGCTCGGCGTATTCGGCCCCGAACTTCTCACGGCCGGTGCTCTTGGGCGGCGACATCGCGAACCAGGGATCGCCCAGCAATTCGGCGAGCACCTTTTCATCGACGCGACCGGCATTGGCGAGCTCGCCGTCGACATCGTATGGCAGTGCAGGGTTCACCAGGCGTGCCACTCCGTCGATGATCGCCATCCCGGGTCCGCTGTCGCCGGCGATCACACCCTCGATCTCGGCGCGCCGCGGCACCCAGGTGGCGTTGGCCATCCCGCCGATGTTGAGCAGCACGCGCGGCGCACTGTCGCCGCCGAAGCAGAGTGCATCGATGAGTGGAACCAGCGGCGCGCCCTGTCCTCCAGCGGCAACGTCGCGCGAACGGAAGTCGTGCACCACACGAACACCGAATCTCTCGGCGAGGATCGCGGGTGCCCCCAATTGCCAGGTGACGGTCGGAGGTTCGTGCCAGACCGTCTGTCCCGGGAAGGCGATGAACGACAGCGTGTCGGCGCGATGATGTCCCTGCGCCAGCACTTCGTCTATCGCCTCGGCGGCCCAGTCGGCCAGGCTGGCGTGGAGCAGCGCGGCCTCCCTGATCGGCCCACCTGCGAGCACCGCCTCGATTCGGGCGCGCTCCCCGGCCGCGTAGGGGCGATGAGCGAAACCGATGAGCTGCACGTGAGTCGGCCCGGCGATCCGCACCAGTGCGGCATCCATTCCGTCGAGCGATGTGCCCGACATCAATCCCACGGCATACATCGGCTGTTCGGTCATCGATCGGATATCCGCGGCGGTGGGCCGAGCAGTTCGCGCAGGCGTCCGCCTGCAGCATCGAGACGTGACCGGGCAGTGTCCACGTCCACCTCGAGGTGGAGCATCGCGATCGCGGTGCGCACGCTGCCACCGGCAGCGTTGATCGCGCTGCGGGCAGTCGCACGATCGACGCCGAGCACTTCCATCACGATTCGTTCGCCGCGCTCGTGCAGCTTGGCATTGCGCGCCTGCAGGTCGACCATCAGGTTGCCGTAGGTCTTGCCGAGCCGCACCATCGCTCCGGTGGTGAGCATGTTGAGCACCAGCTTGGTGGCGGTGCCCGACTTGAGTCGGGTGCTCCCCGTGACCAGCTCCGGACCGACCGGCATGTGGATCAGGACATCGGCGAGTCGTGCAGTTGTCTCGGGTGGCCTGGAGCAGGTGATCAATGCGGTTGCCGCCCCGACTTCCCGAGCGTGTCGGAGCGCGCCAGCGACGTACGGCGTGGAGCCGCTCGCGGCTATGCCCACGACCACGTCACGGTCGTCGAGATTGCGCTCGGCGAGCGCGGCCGCACCGGCCTGGTGATCGTCCTCCGCTCCCTCAACTGCGTTGCGGAGCGCGGTGTCGCCACCGGCGATCAATCCCTGCACCATCTCCGGATCGGTCCCGAATGTCGGCGGGCATTCCGAGGCGTCGAGCACGCCGAGTCGGCCTGAAGTTCCGGCCCCGGCGTAGAACAGTCGGCCACCGAGCCGGAATGCCGATTCGATGATCTCGATGGCCTGGGCAACCTCCCGGCGGGCGGTAGCGACAGCGGGAACAACACCGGCGTCCTCCTCAAGGAAGAGGTCGACGAGCTGGTCGGGAGCGAGGAGGTCGAGGTCCACCGAACGCGGATTGCGGCGCTCCGTGTCTCGTGGAGGAGTCGGTGCGTGCAGCGGGTGGCTCTCCGGGAATGTGACGTGAGGGGCCTGTTCCAGTAACTTAGGGGGATAGGTCCAGCCGGACCACGCCCCCCTTTGTCACCCTCATCACGGATCAGTGCAATGCGGCTTCACGCCATCGCAAGTTCCGGCCTCCTCGTTGCGATTCTCGCCACCGCCTGCGCGCCGTCCAGGCCTGTATCGGTGCTGCCTGCCGACTGGCGGCACACCGACAAGGCACCAGTCACGCTCGGCGAGCGGGCGATGGTCGTCTCCAGCCACCCGATCGCGAGCGCGGTCGGGCGCGACATCATCAGGGCCGGCGGCAACGCGGTCGATGCGGCGGTGGCAGTCGGCTTCGCGCTCGCGGTGGTGCACCCGGTAGCGGGCAACATCGGCGGGGGCGGCTTCATGGTGATCCGTCTCAACGACGGCCGCACCTTCGCACTCGACTATCGCGAGACTGCGCCGGGTCGCGCCACTCGCGACATGTTCCTCGACGAAGAGGGCAACGTCACCGAGAAGTCGCGGATCGGTCACCTGGCCTCCGGTGTGCCCGGTGCGGTGGCCGGAATGCTCGCCGCCCACGACTCCCTCGGCAGGCTGCCGCTTGCGCAGGTCATCGATCCCGCGATCCGGCTCGCGCGCGATGGCTTCGTGCTCGATCGCAGCCGCGCCTCGTCGCTTCGCGGTGCGGCACGTCGGCTTGCGCAGTTCCCTGCCTCGGCACGCCAGTTCCTGATCAACGGCAACGAGGCACCGCCAGAAGGTTACCTGCTGCGGCAACCAGACCTGGCCCGCACGCTCGAGGCGATCAAGGCCAGCGGCAAGGATGGTTTCTACAAGGGCTGGGTCGCCGACTCGATTGTTGCGGAGATGGAGCGCGGCGGTGGCCTGATCGATCACAAGGATCTCGAGTCGTACGAGGCCAAGTGGCGCGAGCCGATCCGGATCGACTATCGCGGACGCACCATCTGGTCGATGCCGCCGGCATCGTCTGGTGGCGCCACCCTGGCGATGATCCTCAATATCCTCGAAGGCTACGACCTGCCGCAGTTCGGCTCGCCCCAGCTGATGCACCTCGAAGCCGAGGCGATGCGCCGCGCTTTCACGGATCGCAATCGCTTCCTCGGTGACCCGGACTATGAGAACGTGCCGCTCGCACGCCTCGTCTCCAAGGAGCACGCCGCCGAGCTCCGTCGCGACATCGACCCGAACAAGGCCACGCCGACTCCGCCGTTCGATCCGTCGATCGTCGATGGCAACAACACCACGCACTACTCGGTGGTCGATGCCGACGGCAACGCGGTGTCAACGACCACCACGATCAACTTCGGCTATGG
>Ga0079224_100011682_pt1 | contig 12113 bp, 10 predicted proteins | sample Stecom2015_FD_80414 | JGI IMG/M metagenome (GOLD analysis project Ga0079224, IMG submission 80414) | Agricultural soil microbial communities from Utah to study Nitrogen management - Steer compost 2015 | ecosystem: Environmental > Terrestrial > Soil > Agricultural land | place: USA: Utah... | reverse complement strand
TAAGCGCCTTTCGGAATAAACATATAGGTTTTATTTTTCAATTTCATCATTTGCTTCCTGAGTTTACTGCCTTGGAGAACATTTGCATACCTGCATTCATTGCCGGGAAAGGAAAATCTGAGAGTGAAAAAAGAGCAAAACAATTGTTAGATATTCTTCAGGTAGGAGCCCGAGCAGACCATAAACCCAATGCTTTATCCGGTGGCGAACAACAGCGCGTATCCGTAGCACGCGCCCTGATGAATAATCCATCCATTATTTTAGCCGATGAGCCGTCGGGCAATTTGGATTCGGAAAACGCCGAGGCCTTGCACCATCTTTTCGTACAATTGAGGAATGAATTGCAACAAACTTTCGTTATAGTAACGCATAATGAACACCTGGCTGATATTTCGGATCGTACTGTGCACATGAAGGATGGTTTGATTGTTTAAAGTTATAGACGGACGAAGGTATCCTTAAATTTATGCTAAACTGATTTTGATGAATATTTTGATTACTGGAGGGATGAGTGCGCTCGCACAGAAACTTGCACGTGTATTTTCTGCGGAGGATAAGGTGATATTCGGTGATAATGTAGCTATCCCTGATTTGTTAATTGCAGGAGGAAGGTATGTAGTAATACCATCCGGCAGCAGCGCATCGTTTAATCACGAACTATTAAAGGTGGGTATCAGCAACGAATCAGACCTTATAATTCCTTTGAGAAAGGACGAAATCGTACAGCTTGCTGCATGTAAAGATTTGTTTGCAGAATACGGAATACAATTGGCAGTACCGTCGCACCGACTTTTAGAGATCGTTGAATTTATTGTCAACCCGGGCAAAGATCTGAACACAACGGTTTTACTCAAAGGCAAAATAGCAGGTCAAGGAGAACCGATTGAAAGCTTGGAAAACGAGTCGGGCGTATGCGTAGTCTCAGACGGTGGGGAGGAACTCTTTTTTTGTTGTTTGGCATAGCCAGGGATGGCTTATTCTGTAACTGAAAAATGCTTACGTATAAAGATCTAGATCAGAACAAAAAGGCCTTTATTTTCGAGGTAGATGATGTGCTCTATCCGGAAAAGGATTATCTCTTGCAGGTATATTATCTGTTCGCTCATTTATTGGAATATACGGAAACAGTGCCACCGGCGAACGATTTAACTGCTTTCATGAAAAAAGTATATGAGCATCACGGGAAAGAAGAAATTTTTCAACGGGCAGCAGCTGTGTTTGGAATCGACGCAAAGTATCTTGAAAATTTTAAAAGAATCCACGTAAATGCTCAATTGCCGCTAAAATTATTACTCTTCGAAGAGGTAAAACATTTACTATTGGAAATCACGAAGGACGAAAAGAGAATTTTTGTTTTAACGAAGGGAAATCCGTTGATGCAACTGAATAAATTAAAGCAAATTGATTGGGGCCCTTTAAGTAGCTATATAAAGATGTACTTTTATGATGAGCTTGCCTTACAGGGAGTTACCGATCCGCTTGAGTATCTTCTTCGTGATAATCATCTTCGTTTGGAGGACGTGCTTATCATTAGTCGGAACCGGGAGCCTACTGAAGAGATTCTTAAAGCAGGAATTGATTATCTTCCGGTCGAGTCATTGTTGAAGACCGACCGGCCCTAATGATCAAAAGATTTTGTACATTGCAGCTAATTTCAGGTAATCGTCTAAACGATTACTGATCCGCCTACAAGAAGGCTTTTAATTCTGGTATTTTATGAATAAAGGCAAACAACCAACGATTAAGGAAATCGCCAAACGGTTAAAGATATCCACCTCAACTGTTTCCCGTGCGCTTAATGATCATCCCAGCATCGGGTTAATTACCACGATGCGAGTAAAGAAATTAGCTGAGGAATTGAACTACGAGCCGAACAGAACCGCAATATTTTTCAAACAGCGAAAAACATTCACTATAGGCGTTATTTTGCCAAGTTTATCCGAAGCTTTCTTTTCTGCGGCCATAAGTGAAATTGAGAATTTTGCGAATAGCCGCAATTACACAGTCATTCTTGGCCAATCATTGGATGATCCCGAAAGAGAGCTGAAAATTATCAATACCATGAAAGTGCATCGTGTAGACGGAATTATCCTTTCGTCCGCCAAAAACACACGCGAATTTGAGTATATTGAAATATTGAGAAATGCAGGCATTCCGGTTGTTTTTTTCGATTGCGTACCCGATTTGGTGCAGATTAACGCTATTGTTAGTAATCTGAAAACAGGAATGAAGGAGGCCATTGATACATTTGCCTCCTGTGGGCATCGGGGGATCGCCTTTATCAATGGACCGGCCCATTTACCCGCAAGCAAAGAAAGAGAGGAGGCATTTATTGATGCGTTGGTTAATAACGGTATTCCCTTAAATCGCGATTATATTGTTTATACCGATTTGTCGGAAAAGGGAAATACCGATGCAACACTGCAATTGATTAACTTAAGTGAGAGACCCTCCGCTGTCGTTTCGTTTAACGACTATGTTACCTTGGATGCGATGAATGCGGTGCGTAGCAAAGGATTGACGGTTAACCAAGATATATTTTTGATCAGTTATGCGAACTACCCCATATGGAAATATATGGAAAACCCACCCATGGCTTCCATTGAGCAATTACCGGGAAAACAGGGAGCACTTGCAGCTGAAATGTTATTCGAATTGATAGACAGAGATACCGAAGAGAACGCCGATGATTCAGGCATTAAACAGGGACGGAAAATAGTACTGGAATCAAAGCTGGTAAACCAGCATGTATAGCGTTACGTTCCGGGTTATTGTATAATCAGAGCCAAAACGTTGATATTCGAGAATGAATTATCTTCGAATGAAAGAAAGCTATAGCTAATTGCTAACCATAAACGCTAAACTTATGAACCTCGATTTTAATATAAACGAAGATGTTAACAAGCAGGCTGTTTACGAACTGAAAAGTCGATTAAAAAAAGTTTTTTTAGGTGGCGGAGAGACGGCAAGCAAAAAGCAGCATGAAAAGGGTAAAATGTTGGCTAGAGAGCGGATTGAATATTTGCTCGATAAGCATCGACCTTCGTTGGAAATAGGGGCGCTGGCGGCAGACAACCTCTATGAGGAACAGGGAGGCTGCCCCTCAGCCGGTGTAGTGGTAGTGGTGGGTTATATTGCCAATAGGCAGTGTGTCGTGGTAGCAAACGATGCTACCGTCAAGGCTGGTGCCTGGTTCCCTTTAACTGCCAAGAAAAATCTTCGCGCACAGGAGATTGCTATGGAAAATCGATTGCCCATTATTTACCTGGTAGACTCAGCGGGCGTTTACTTACCCATGCAGGATGAAATATTTCCCGATAAAGAACACTTTGGACGCATTTTTCGAAACAACGCGCGCATGAGTAGCGAGGGTATTGTACAAATAGCGGCTATTATGGGATCTTGCGTAGCCGGTGGAGCTTATTTGCCGGTGATGAGCGACGAAGCGATGATTGTAGATGGTACCGGCTCCGTTTTTCTTGCGGGATCCTATTTGGTAAAATCGGCTATCGGTGAAGAGGTGGACAACGAAACACTTGGCGGTGCAACGACACACTGTGAAATATCCGGGGTGACGGACTATAAGCATCCGGACGATAAAAGCTGTTTGGACAGTATCCGACGTATTATTGAAAAACTAAGCGCTCCTTTAAATAGCGGATTTAACCGGATAAAGCCCGTACTTCCTGCACTTGATTCAAAAGAAATTTATGGTTTACTTCCGAACTTGCGAGAAAAACCTTATGACATGGCCGAAATCATACAGCGCTTGGTAGACAATTCGGAATTTGATGAATATAAGGCTTTATATGGAAAAAGTATTTTATGTGGTTTGGCTAGGATTGACGGCTGGGCAGTAGGGATTGTGGCCAATCAACGGAAAGTAATAAAAAATAAGAAGGGTGAAATGCAGATAGGAGGGGTTATTTATTCAGACGCGGCTGATAAAGCGGCACGATTTATTATGAATTGTAATCAGAAGAAAATACCACTTGTTTTTTTACAGGATGTAACCGGATTTATGGTTGGCAGTAAATCCGAACAAGGTGGAATTATTAAGGATGGAGCAAAAATGGTGAATGCAGTCGCAAATTCAGTCGTGCCAAAATTTACCGTTGTGATTGGAAATTCCTATGGGGCCGGAAATTACGCCATGTGTGGTAAAGCTTACGATCCCCGCTTAATATACGCCTGGCCATCGGCAAAAATTGCTGTGATGGGAGGTGAGCAGGCAGCAAAAACCTTGTTGCAAATTCAAAAAGCAACACTGAAAGCAAAAGGGCAAAATTTAAGTGACCAAGCGGAGGCTGATCTCCTAAGTGAAATTACGGCTAGATATAATCGACAGACTACTCCCTACTACGCAGCCGCGCGTCTATGGATAGATGGGATTATTGATCCGCTAGACACAAGAAAAGTTATATCGATGGGGATCGAGGCCGCTAATCAGAGCCCAATTACGAAAGCTTTTAACGTGGGGGTTATGCAGGTGTGAGGTATCGGGTTTAGGTGGGAGATGGAAGGTTGAGGTTTGAGGTGTAGGGTGTAAGCAATGACGCTTAACGTCTACGGATAACAGCAGATAAGAAATTTACAAAAGGAAAACGGATTGCTTTGATGTAATCAGTATCTTTGTGTCGAGAAAAAATAGAATTTACATGACTGAAGAAATAGAACACGTTAAGTGCTTAATTATAGGTTCGGGACCAGCAGGATATACGGCCGCTATTTATGCAGCGCGCGCTGACTTAAAACCCGTTATGTATACAGGTATTGTTCCGGGTGGACAGCTAACGCAAACTACGGATGTTGAAAATTTTCCAGGTTATCCGGCGGGTATCATGGGTCCGGAAATGATGGAAGATTTTAGAAAGCAAGCGGAACGTTTTGGTACCGATATACGGTTTGGTTATGCTACCGGTGTAGATTTTTCAGGGCCGGTTCATAAAGTTGTCATTGATGAAATCAAAACAATAACGGCTGATACGGTAATTATAGCAACCGGTGCTACAGCAAAATGGTTAGGTTTAGATAGCGAGCAAAAGTACAACGGATTTGGTGTTTCAGCTTGTGCGGTATGTGACGGATTTTTCTTTAAAGGTCAAGATGTGGCTATTGTCGGAGCAGGAGATACGGCAGCAGAAGAGGCTACTTACCTTGCTAAATTGTGTAGAAAAGTACATATGTTGGTTAGAAGAGACGAGTTTCGGGCTTCTAAAGCAATGCAACATCGCGTTTTCAATACGCCAAATATAGAGATACATTATAATACAGAGGCAGAAGAGATTTTGGGAGACGGTAAAACTGTTAATGGATTGCGAATCATCAATAATCAAACAAAGGAACATCAAGTATTGGATATAACAGGTTTCTTCGTAGCAATAGGCCACAAACCGAACACTGATATTTTCAAAGGATGGCTGGATATGGATGAATCGGGTTATTTAATTACAAAAGCTGATAGTACCCAAACGAATGTTGAGGGAGTTTTTGCCGCAGGTGATGTTCAAGACCATATCTATCGGCAAGCGGTAACGGCTGCAGGTAGTGGCTGTATGGCTGCGTTGGAAGCCGAGCGATATTTAGCAGCTAAAGAGCATGCCATTATAGAAACTGCTGATTAATAAAGTTTATTTTGCTATAGACAAAGGGCGCTTAGGCGCCTTTTGTCATATATCTATATTTTGTTCTATTTCGACACCATTTTTAAACCGATAATTGAAGCGATTAGGGTGAAAATAAAAAATAGACGCCAAAAATCAGAGGGTTCTTTATATAGGATGATCCCCATAATAACCGTTCCTACAGCTCCAATACCCGTCCATACGGCATAACCCGTGCCAATCGGAATATCCTGAATCGCTTTGTTAAGAAGAAGAAAGCTCAGCGTGATACAAATGAAAAAACCGATGGACCATTTAATGTTGGTAAAGTTATTTGATAACTTTAAACAGGAAGTAAAGCCTACTTCAAATAGACCCGCAATAATTAGATAAAACCAAGCCATAGTATTTTGTTTTTTGTGTTGGCAAATATCCGTAATAGGATACAGCGCTTTTTTTACATATGTTAAAAAATAATTCAATCGAAAGTTACCGATTCATTTTACGCCTGATTCTGCTCAATGTAACCTGACTGACGCCTAAGTAAGACGCAATATAGCCCAATTGTACCCGTTGAACAATAGAGGGGGATAACGTAATTAGCTCATTATAGCGCTCGGTTGCGGTTTTCGATTGGGTGCCTATCAGCCGCTCTTCCGTTTTTACCAGTTCTGAGCCAATCAGCCGATTAAAAAAATTGGCGATATCTAAATTATTTTCGCAAAGTGTTTTTACTTTACGATGGCTTATTCTTAATAGTGTGCTGTTTTCTAATAGCTCGATGGTTTCGTATCCAGGACTTTCATTAAAAAAGCTGTTATAAGACAACAGCACATCGGTTTCTAAGCAAAAGCAGAACACGGTTTCTTTCTCTTCGGTTTGTATATATACACGTGCTATCCCTTGCAAAATAAAATATAGATACGGTGCTGTGCGGCCGGCTTTTATGATGCTCGAACCTTTCTCATAATCTACTTCTTCCAACTCGTTGCAAAATAAGCTTAAAGAGGGTTCAAGCAATCCTAAATGCACCATCTTTTCTCTTAATGCTTGATCATTTGCCATAATCGGTTGCGATAATCTTAAATTCTGTTCTTCTGTTTTGCTGTTTACCCTTTTCCGTCGTGTTGTCGGCAATCGGATTATTCTGCCCGTAGCCTTTATACGCCAACCGGGTTTTGTCTATACCTTTACTCAGTAAATAAGCGTAAACAGCAAGCGCCCGTTTTTCCGAAAGTACCTGATTGGCTTGTGCGGAGCCTGTATTATCGGTATGACCTGTTATCTCTATCCGTATATGTTTGTTATGTTGTAGTAACTGAAATAACTCCATTAGGTCGCTTTCTGATGTAGGAAGAAGCTCATAACCGTTGGTAGGAAAGAAAATATTATTTAAAATGGCGGATCGTCCTGAACTAATTCGTTCTAGACCGACTTTGACAGCATAAATGTCTTTTTCTGTGAGCGTGTCTGCTAAAGCGAAATGTTGACTGTAAAATAGATATTCAGGATGCAATACGTGCAACGCATATTCACTTCCTACCGGGAGCGGTACTAGAAAAGTACCATCGAGGTAATCCACTTCTGAATAGAATGTTCGCTTCTTGTTCTTTAAATCGGTCAGCTTGACCGCTGCTTTTACGGCATTACCGGTTGTTTTATCAAATACGCGTCCTTTAACATAGGCAACAGCAGTAGGTCTTAGATGCTCAGTCAGGAGGCATGTATATATGTCAAGTCCGCCTTTGCCACCCGGTCTTTCAGCTGCGAAGTAAGCGGTTGAACCATCTAAACTAACAGTGAGCGCACGTTGCTCCAGGTGATCATTAATAGGCGTACCCATATTGACCGGAGATAGTCTATTCCCTCCATGATCAAGCTTACTGATAAAAAGGTCTTTATTACCGAAGCCCGGCCATCCGTTAGAGGCAAAATAAAGTGTTTCGTTATCAGCATGGATAAAGGGTGTGCTTTCGTCAAACGATGTATTGACCTTGTCACCCATGTTTTGCGGTACTCCCCAAGAGCCATCTTGCTGAAGGGTGCTATACCAGATATCGTTTCCTCCAAATCCTCCTTTGCGGTTGCTAACGAAATACAGTGTGTTTCCGTCCGGACTAATTGCTGGCTGTGCCTCCCAAGAACCGGTATTAATTGGTGAACCTAAATTATGAGGGATGCCCCAGGCACTGCCTTCCCAATGGGATATGTAAATGTCACAACTTCCCTTACCGTCGGGTTTATTGCAGCCCGTAAAAAACAAATACCGTCCGTCGGGAGAAATACAATGCGCTCCTTCACTGTATGACTCGGTATTAACTTTTCCCGGAATGGGAAGGGCCTGTTTCCATGCGCTATCTTGATATTGACTGACATAAATATATTCTAAACCGCCCTTTTTTTGACGCGTAAAAATAATAGAAGAGCGGTCGGCCGTCAGCATTGGAAAATATTCATCATCCGATGAATTAATTGAAGCACCCATGTTGTGAATATTTAGCAGCTGAGTGTTTTTGCGCTCGCTTAAACTGAAATTGCAATCCGCTAAATATTTTTGCGCAATAGCCTTCCGTTGATTAGTCTGTGTTGATACCTTGCTGAGGTAAGTTGTCAAAGCTTGTTTGGATGCCGCATAAGCGCCTAAGTTCAGCAAACTTTCGCCTAGTCCAAACCAAGTGGAAGGTGTTAAATCCGAAGCTAGTTTGGAAACCATCTCATAATGTTTGGCAGCTTGTTCAAACTCTTTTTGACGCAGATATATATCCGCTAATTGCTGGCGTGCAGTAACGAAGAGACTATCGTCGTTCAGAAGCTGTTCCAAACGTATAGTGGCATTGGTAAAATCATTTCTGCTCAAAAATCTCGCGGCTTCTTCAAAAAGTTTTTTTGACTTGCTTGTTGAAGGATTTAGCTGCTGGGCACCCAGTTTGGAGCAAAAAAAGGATAAGCTGTTATAAAATAGGCAAAATAAAAAAAATAGGCGCATACAGTGAAGATATCTTAGCATAGGCTCCAAATCTTACACTAAGATATAATATTTTATGCTTTTTTGTTTTTTGCTAGGGGATATTAAGATACTTATGGGTTTGCAAAGAAATTTCCCACTTGGGGTTTTCCTTTACATAGTCAATAATAAGGGGCGTCATCTGAGCCGCTTTAGACCACTCAGGCTGTAGGTATAACTTCCGGCCGACGGGAATTTGGGCAGCATATCGTTCAGCCCATTCAAAATCACTTTTGTTAAAAACGATTACTTTTAGCTCGCCGGCAGCCTCAATAACGTCGGGGAGTGGTGCCTTAAATTTCTTGGGAGATAAACAAACCCAGTCCCAATGACCACTTAATGGGTAAGCACCGGAGGTTTCAATGAAGGTTTTAATGCCCGCGTCTTGTAATCCCCTGGTTAAGTAGTCCAAATTGTAAATCAACGGTTCGCCCCCGGTAATCACCACGGTTTTGGCAGGATATCGCGCTGCGTTTCTTATGATATCATCTGCTTTTGTTAAAGGATGTAGTTCAGCATCCCAGCTTTCTTTGACATCGCACCAATGACAACCCACATCACAGCCCCCTAAACGTATAAAATAAGCTGCCTTTCCTGTGTGATAACCCTCGCCCTGAATCGTATAAAATTCTTCCATGAGCGGAAGAAGCGTACCGTCTGCTGGAACCTGTTTTGACATAATGGTGCAAAGGTAACTATTTTTTTCATGTTGCTTGTCAACCCCTGGTAATCTATACAGAAAGCACATTGTAAGGACGTTTTTTGCCACTATGTTCTTTGGTTTGCTAAATTTTATCAAGAAATCTTCCCCTAGGGAATTTTGAATGCCTTTAAGAATTAACAAGTGATGAAAAAGGTTGAATAAGTTCCTTAATATAAACGCCCAACTGTAAATAAAAAAGCTGTGGAGTCCCCTCCACAGCTCAACCAATTATCCAAACACGATGGCTTAAAAGCCACTATCATCAAGAGCGAACACCACTTTGCGTTCTTTCCATTTTCCATTCGTAAAATCAGGTATTTCGACTGATTTGTTCCCTTCGGCTAAGGATAATGTCGATAATGGTGTAATAACACTCATGCTAACAGAATCGTAGACATCAATTGGTGTTTGTCTGTTTTGTTTTACCGACTCAATAAAAGCATTAAAAACAAACCAGTCCATTCCACCATGCCCCGCGCCGGCAGCATCATTTGCATATTTAGCCCATAAAGGGTGATCATATTTTTTTAACCACTCGTCGGCTGCATCCCACGCATGTCCCTTTGCCGATTTACCTTCGATGTATATGCCATTATTTAAATCCATCCACAAACCTTCCGTACCCTGAACCCTAAAACCAATTGAATAGGGGCGAGGTAAATGAACATCGTGCGATAATAACAGCGTCTCGCCATTGGCACAATTGATCAACGTTGTCGTTACATCCCCATTTTTATATTGAATTTTTGCATTAGGATGTCCGGGAGATGTTTTTTGTACGTAATTTGCTAACCCTCTTGCCTTGCTCGAAAAGGAAACCATATTGGTCATTCGATTTCCGTGGTTAATGTTGGCGTAGTGCATCAGAGGACCCAAGCCATGTGTTGGATAGAGATCCCCATCTTGATCAATGTTGAATTGTGTACGCCATTGCGCCTCACTCATTGCCTTGGCCCCATATTCCACACCTCCACCATAGGGTTGCTTGCCATTGTTAAAAAGGACCTCCCTTAAGTCATGCTGATAACCACCTTCTAAATGAATCAATTCACCAAAAAGGTTTTGCCTTACCATATTAAGAACCGCCATGACATCTCGTCGATAACAAACATTTTCCAAGGTCATATAAGGCTTTCCGGTCTGTTCCGACGTTTTTACAACTTCCCAATGGTCGTCAACAGTTAGGCCGGCAATAACCTCACAACCTACATAAAGCCCAGCCTTCATCGAGTCCACTGCCTGATCTTTATGAAATTGCCAAGGGGTGGCTATCACAACGGCATCTAATTTCTCTTTTTCAAGCAATTTTTTATAAGCATCCACGCCACCGGTATATTCTTTCGGCAATTTTTTATTTGCCTTTTGGAATTGCTTTCTGCGACTTGCCAGTGATTCTTCTTGAATGTCACAGATGGCAACTACATCGATATCCTCCCTTCTTAAGGCCAGGGCCACATGGTTTCTTCCTCGTAATCCAACGCCAATAAAGGCCAGGCGTATTTTTTTATTATTTTGAGCAAAAAGCGGAGTATCAGGTAGTATACTTGTTGCAGCCGCTGCAATGGAGCCTGACTTTATGAAATTTCTTCTATCCATTAGGTGTTCTTTTGATTATTAGGATATTGTTCGGCGTCTTCATAAATTAGAATGCGCTCTCTTGAACAAACATAGAAAAACATTTTTAATAAAATCCTATGCAACCGATTGCTCTATTTTCAAAAAAATTGCGCAATCGGTTGTGTTTTTAATTATGTATGAAGTTGTTTTTCATTTTCGCATATTGCATCAAATTATAGAGAAACTAGTTTTAAGACGATATTAATTTTCAACTTCAAGTTTTTATACACTTAATGATAGACATGCCAAACAACAAGGCCGCTGAATTTTTGCCTATTGTGAATTTTTTTGCGATTAAAGGTAAAGCCGTTGATATAGAACCTTTCGGTTCGGGCCATATTAACGATACTTATAGAATATGCACAGACTTGGAAGAGGGACCTAATTATATGCTACAGCGTATTAATAATCATGTTTTTAAAAACGTTGAACACCTGATGCAGAACATAGCGTTGGTATGTAATCATATCAAACATAAATTGATCGGACAAAACGAGAAAGATGCCGAGGGAAAAGTACTTACCCCTGTTCCTACAAAAAATGGCGATCTTTTTTTTAAAGATGAAAGGAATAACTACTGGCGTATATTTATTCTTATAGAAAACACGAAATCGTATGATATTGTAGAAACGATACAGCAAGCGAGAGAAGGCGGACGTGCATTTGGGAACTTTCAAGCAATGTTGTCTGATTTGAATCCGCTTGATGTTCATGAGGTTATACCGAATTTTCTAAATATAGCCAGCAGGTTAAGAGATTTTAGAGACGCTATTAATAAGAATATGGCTAGTAGGGTAGATGAAGTTCGATCAGAAATCGATTTTATACAGGAGCGGGAAAATAAGATGAATACCATTTTAAATATGGCAGCAAAATCCCAAATTCCGCTTAGAATTACCCATAATGATACTAAATTTAACAATGTGCTTTTGAATAAAGAGGACAAAGCACAATGCGTAATCGATTTGGACACCGTTATGCCCGGTTATGTAGCGTATGACTTTGGTGACGCGATCCGAACGATTATTAATTCAGCCGCGGAAGATGAGGCTGATCTTGATAGGATAAAACTGAACATTCCTTTGTTTGAAGCTTATACGAAGGGATACCTGGAAACAGCGCACCACTTTTTATATCCAATGGAAATTAAGTCTTTGGTGGATGGTGTGTTATTGCTTCCTTATAT
>Ga0079224_100011681_pt1 | contig 12113 bp, 12 predicted proteins | sample Stecom2015_FD_80414 | JGI IMG/M metagenome (GOLD analysis project Ga0079224, IMG submission 80414) | Agricultural soil microbial communities from Utah to study Nitrogen management - Steer compost 2015 | ecosystem: Environmental > Terrestrial > Soil > Agricultural land | place: USA: Utah... | reverse complement strand
TAGGCTTCAAGCACAATAATTACCCTCATCAGTCTGTTCCGTTTGTGACGGAACGGTCATCCTCACGGACCTGGGATGCCGAAAATAGGGATGGGTGCAAGCGCAGGCCCGATCTGGTGGGGGCAACCTGATTTACTGGGGTAACAGAATACGGTTGCGGGCAAACGCCTGTACACATGCACTCACGGCGGCCAGCAATTCTACAGGAACAGGCGCACAAAGTTAAGGCAGACGGCGATACAACCTGCCTCTTGTTGTTGGCAAGGGACAAAAGGTCGCGGCCCGGTGGCAGGCCGCGATCATTGGCTCACTTTTCCAGTAGTTGTTCCAGATGGGCCACCATGTCATCAGGTTTGAGTACCAGCACATCTCCGCCCAGCTGATCCAGCACCACTTCCGCGGTATTGCCGATCAGCGCCCCGGAGATGCCGGTGCGGGCGACGGTGCCGATAACGGTCACGCTGGCCCCGATCTGCTGCGCCACCTTGGGTATCAGCGTATCGGCCGGCCCCTCGTCGATATGCAGGTTGGACTCGGGGATATTGTACTGATCACGGTAACGCGCGGCCTTGTCGGTATAGATCCTGACGATGTTCTCGCGCAGCTGGTAGACCGGGTTGGCTGCCGACAGCATGGGCGCCGGGTGGGCGCTGATCAGATGCATCTGGCCATTGATCATGTCGGCGATATCCGCCGCGTGGCTGACGATGGTGTCATGCAACACATGATGCTGGTCGTCATGGTTGCCCAGGTCGACCGCGGCCAGAACGTTGCCATGCATCCAGGAGGCGCTGTCCTTGACCAGCAATACCGGTGCTGGGCAATAACGCAGCAGCTTCCAGTCATCCGGGGTCAGCAGGGCTTTTTTCAAGGGGTTATCCGGCAGGTGCTGCTTGATTACCAGCCCGCAGCCCTCGGCTCTCAGGGTATGTACTATGGTCTCGGTCAGGTTGGCGTGCCACGTCTGGGTATAACTGGCCGTGACGCCGGCGGCTTCCAGCCCGGCGCACAGCTCCGCCAGCAGCGGTTTGTGGTCGTGGCGGTTCTCGCATGCCAGCAGATGCAGCTCGGCACCGATGAAAGCGGCAATCAGCCTGGATCGTACCAGCGCTACGTTGTCTTCCCGGGTGGGGTCGATGACCACCAGTATTCGTTTGATGGCTTGCATGGGTTCTTCCTTTTCAACGGGGCATGTCGCTGTTGGGAGCCTTCGGATTCCCTTACTGACAATGTAGACGTTTTTTCCCGTCCTGCTGTTGACTCGGATCAATGCCGTGGGTCTGACAGGGTACCGCCGTAGCCGTATAATCGCCGGTTGATCCACTGACTGCGTGAAGACATGACACTCCCCGACGAATTGCTCGCCTTTCTCTGGCGCGCCACCCCGGATGCCTGGGTGCGCCAGGCACTGGCACATCCCGAAGAACTGCTGATCGACCATGCCAACTGCGAGAAGAAGGCCGCCTCGACGGCGCTGAACCTGATGTTCCGCTATATCGACAAACCGGAGCTGCTGCAGAAGATGTCGCGCCTGGCAAGGGAGGAGCTGCGGCATTTTGAACAGGTCATTGCGCTGATGAGCAAGCGTGGCGTGGCCTATCGCGGATTATCCGCCAGCCACTACGCTCAGCGGCTGCGCGAGCATGTGCGTACCGTGGAGCCGGGGCGGTTGGTGGATACGCTGATTGTTGGCGCATTCATCGAGGCACGTTCCTGCGAGCGTTTTGCCAAACTGGCGCCGCACCTGGACGCCGAGCTGGGCGACTTCTATCGCTCCCTGCTCAAATCCGAGGCGCGTCACTACCAGGACTATCTCAAGCTGGCCCGCGATTACGCCGATGAGCCGATAGACGAGCGTATTGCCTTCTTTGCTGCGATCGAGGCCCAGGCGATCATCGAGGATGATGCGGAATTTCGCTTTCATAGCGGTGCGGTTGAATCGGCCGCCTGATCTGTCGCTATACTGCGGTCTGTGATGATGACGGGAGAGCGCAGGATGAGGGAGCATACGGCATGCAATGGCAAGCTGTGGTCAGCGGTGGCGCTGACATTCGCCCTGCTGGGCATCAGCGGCCAGACTCTGGCGGCAAACGGCACCTGTGAGCGCATCGTGGTCACCGGCAACGCTCAGTACCCACCGGTGCTGTGGGTGGACCCGGATGATCCCAAGCGGTTGACCGGCGCGGCGGTAGAGCTACTGGAGAAGGTGCTGGACGGCAGCGGTATCCACGTCGATGCACTGCATGTGGGGCCCTGGTCCCGCGCCCAGGAGGAAGTGCGCAGCGGTAGGGTCGATATGCTTGCCGGCGCCTTTCTCACGCCCAGTCGCCTCGCCGAGATGGACTATGTACATCCCGCCTACATGGATGTGCCGAGCGTGATCTTCGTCAAGCGTGGCAAGGCATTTCCCTACAGTGGCTGGGACGATCTGCGCGGCAAGCGCGGCAGCTCGCTGGTCAGTAACAGCTTCGGCGCCGCTTTCGATACCTACGCTGCCGATCATCTCGAAATCAACATGGTTCCTTCCATCCAGCAATCCTTCGAATTGCTGGCGCGCGAGCGGGTTGATTATGTCATCTACGAACGGCATCAGGGGTTGGCCCTGGCGGCGCAGATGAACATCCTCGATCAGCTGGACGTTATTGAAGGTTCGCTGATCAACGAGGCACTGTACTTCACGGTGTCGCATAACTCGGCCTGCAATTCGCCGGCGCTGCGCGCAGCGCTGGCTCAGGGCATGCATCGAATGGCCGGTCAGGGCGAGCCGCGCCGGCTATTGGAGAAGTATCGGGAAATCTGGGAAGGCCAGTTCGCGCCGGCTCCCGGAGAAGAGCCGACGCTGGAGTGAAGCGGATCAGGCGCCAGCTTGCAGCTGTGCTTCCCGTTCCTTGTTCATCTTGCGCTCGAGCTGTTGCGACAGCTCGATAATCTGTTCGCGCATCCAGCGGTTGGCCGGGTCCTGATCGGTACTTTCATGCCAGAACAGGTGCGTCTGGATCGGCGGAATGTCCTCGATTGGCAGCTCCGCCCAGTGCAGGTTATGACGAAGGGCGAAGCGCTCGTTGACGGTCATCACCATGTCGGTCGATTCCAGCACCAGCGGCGCCATCTGGTAATGCTGCGAGCGCAGCACGACGCGGCGCTGGATCCCCATCTTGCCCAAAGCCAGGTCCACATGGCCCAGCCCGTTGCGGCGGCTGGAGATATGGATGTGCGACTGCGCCAGATAATCGTCCAGGCTGATCTTGTCTTTCCCCGCCAGCGGGTGGCCCTTGCGCATGATGCAGACGTAGCGATCTTCGAACAGCTTTACATGGCGCACCTGGGTATCGGTGTTCAACGGCGCGTCGATGGCAAAGTCCAGACGTCCGGCGGCCAGTTCCTTGGTGGTTTCCCGGCGCCGGGTAAGGAAGCTGTCGATATTGATATTCGGTGCCAGGCGCCGGATGCGCGCCGCCAGGTGCGGCAGGATCACCGCCTCGGTGAGGTCGGTCATGCTGATGCGGTAGGTCTTGTTGGCTTGGTCGGGGTTGAAGCTGCGGCTTTCCTGTACGGAAACGCGCAGCAACTGCAGCGCGTGGCGCACCGGAGTGATGATGTTCTGCGCCATCGGCGTCGGCACCATGCCCTGAGCGGTGCGCACGAACAGCGGATCGTTGAAGGTGTCACGCAGTCGGGCCAGAGCATTGCTCACCGCTGGCTGGGTGATGCCGACGATCTGGCCGGCTCGGGTCAGGTTCGCTTCGGTGTAGATGGCATCAAACACAATGAACAGGTTCAGGTCCACTTTACTGAGGTTCATCGCTGGATCCTTCATATGGCTTGTTTATAGGCTCTTATAGATACAGACGGGCTGAGTATATATAACTTATGAATCTTTATACACGCGGAAAATAGGTTAGATAAATTTGCGTGACTCATCTACCTTTTTTGTGACCCAGATACATATGTACAACAAAACGGAAAAGGTGCGTGAATTATGAATTTCGGATACTCCCCCAAGGTTCAACAGCTGCGTGAGCAGGTCGATGCTTTCATGCAGGAGCATGTCTTTCCCGCAGAAGCAATTTTCCACCGGCAGGTTGCCGAAGGCGATCGCTGGCAGCCCACCGCCATTGTCGAGGAACTGAAGGAAAAAGCCCGTGCCGCCGGCCTGTGGAACCTGTTCCTGCCTGAATCGGAGCTGGGTGCTGGCTTGACCAACCTGGAGTACGCGCCACTGGCCGAATTGATGGGCCGCTCTGGCCTGGCCTCCGAAGCCTTCAACTGCAGCGCGCCGGATACCGGCAATATGGAAGTGCTGGTGCGCTATGGCAGTGAAGAGCACAAGAAACAATGGCTGGAACCGTTGCTGGCCGGCGAGATCCGCTCCTGTTTCGGCATGACTGAGCCAGGGGTGGCTTCATCCGACGCGACCAATATGCAGGCCAATGCCCGTCGCGAAGGCGATGAGTGGGTGATCAATGGCCGCAAATGGTGGACTTCCGGTGCCTGTGATCCACGCTGCAAGGTGATGATCTTCATGGGTCTGACCAACCCCGATGCGCCGCGCCACCAGCAGCACTCCATGATTCTGGTGCCGATGGACGCGCCCGGCGTAAAGGTTCTGCGTCCGCTCCCGGTATTCGGCTATGACGACGCGCCCCATGGCCATGCGGAGGTTATCCTGGATAACGTCCGGGTGCCCTACAGCAACGTGCTGCTGGGTGAGGGTCGCGGCTTCGAGATTGCTCAGGGCCGCCTCGGGCCAGGCCGCATCCACCACTGCATGCGTTCGATCGGCGCAGCCGAGCGTGCTCTGGAGTTGATGTGCCGCCGCTCGGTGGAGCGTGAGGCCTTCGGGCGCCGTCTGGCCCAGCTGGGTGGCAATATCGACCTGATCGCGGAATCGCGGATCGAGATCAACCAGGCGCGCCTGCTGACGTTGAATGCGGCCTACATGATGGATACCGTAGGTAACAAGATCGCCAAGAGCGAGATTGCGCAGATCAAGGTGGTAGCTCCGAATGTGGCGTTGCGCGTCATCGACCGTGCCATCCAGATGCATGGCGGGGCAGGGGTGTCGGAGGACACACCGCTCGCCCACATGTATGCCATGCAGCGTACCTTGCGTCTGGCCGATGGCCCGGATGAGGTGCATCGCGCATCAATCGGCAAGATCGAGCTGGGTAAATACATGGCGCGCTGATACGACCGCCAACCACCCTTCGCCGTGTGCAGACAGCAGGTTTGCACGCGGTTTTTCGTTTATGGGGATGTGAGAAAAGCCAGCGGGGGTAAATCATCGCCCCTGACTGAAGTGTCGGGGCGTTGCGGATACGCTACCGCTGAACTCAGCGAGCGCGGTAGGTGATGCGACCCTTGGTCAGGTCGTAGGGTGTCAGTTCAACGCGCACCTTGTCACCGGTCAGGATGCGAATGTAGTTTTTGCGCATCTTGCCTGAAATGTGGGCAGTCACGACGTGGCCGTTTTCCAGCTCAACCCGGAACATGGTGTTGGGCAGGGTGTCCACGATGGTGCCTTCCATTTCAATACTGTCTTCTTTCGCCATTAAGCAAAGGCCTCTCAATCTGTTGCATTAGGCGGGCTGTCGGTATGAGAGCCCGCAAAAAAGGTGAGCAATTGTGCCTCAAAAGGCAACAACAGCCAAGTTTTGCCGGTACTTTTACTTGAACCTGATCAATTGACCCTGATCCAGCGCTGATTGATCAACATTTCCAGCGGCCGATATTCGGTCTTGTAGCTCATCTTGCGGCAGTTTCTGATCCAGTAGCCGAGATAGACTGCTGGCAGACCGGCCAGGCGTGCCTGCTCGATTTGCCAGAGGATCGCATAGCGGCCCAGGCTGCGGGATGACTCGTCCGGATCGAAGAAGGTGTATACCGCCGACAACCCATTGTTCAGCCGGTCGGTGACTGCAACCGCGAGCAGGCGGCCATCCAGGCGGAACTCGTTGAATTCGCAGAATGCATCCTCGCTGACGAGAAAGGACTGAAACTGCTCACGGCTCGGCGGATACATGTCGCCGTCGCTGTGGCGGGCGATGATATAGCGGGAATACAGCTGGTAGATCTCTTCATTCATGACCGGACGCCGGCTGGTTACCTGCAGGTCGCGGTTGCGCTTGTGGATGCGCGCCTGTTGCCTGTTCGGGACGAAGTCCGCGGACGGGATGCGTGCTGGAACACAGGCCCGGCACTGCGCGCAGTGCGGGCGATACAGATGTTCGCCACTGCGACGAAAACCCAGTTCCGACAATTGACTGTAGGTATCCGTCTCGATCGGCTGCTGCGGGTCAAGAAACAGCGTCACCGCCTGCTCCTCGGTGAGGTAGCTGCAGGGGTGCGGCTGGGTCGCGTAGAACTTCAGGTGCGCCAGATCAGTCATGGGAATCGCTCTGGAATCTGTCTGCCAGGAGATCTGAGTATAGAAGCTGCATGGAGGGCTTCAATCCTGCGCCCGAGCCGGCATGTTCCGCCAGCAGCTGGGGATCTGCTCATTGCACAGCCTGTCGAGAGCCTGGACGAAAGCCGCGCGGGAAATGGTTGTAGCGCCCAGACTTTCCAGGTGGTCGGTCGGCATCTGGCAGTCGATCAGCTCGCAGCCACACCGCTCGAGTTCGCGAACCAGACTGATAAAGCCGGTTTTCGATGCGTTGCTGCGGCGGCTGAACATGGATTCGCCGAAGAAGACCTTGCCCAGCGCGAGCCCATAGAGTCCGCCGACGAGCTCGGTCCCATCCCAGACCTCCACCGAGTGGGCAATGTTGCGCCGATGCAGCTCCTCATAGGCACGCCGCATATCGGCGGTGATCCAGGTGGCATCGGTATAATCGCGCGGTTCAGCGCAGGCGCGCAGGACCGCCGAAAAGTCCGTATCGAAGGTCACCCGAAAGGCGGTCTTGCGCAGGAACTTCGCCATGCTGCGCGAGACATGCAGGGTGGAGGGTGTCAGTACGGTGCGCGGGTCAGGCGACCACCACAGCAGCGGCTGGCCTTCCTCGTACCAGGGAAAGATGCCCCGCCGATAGGCGGCTATCAGACGGGCGGGGGCGAGGTCACCGCCGACAGCCAGCAGTCCGTTGGGGCTGGCAAGCGCTTCGCTGGAGGGTGGAAAGTCCAGACTATCCGGATCCAGCCACCTCAGTTCAGTCATCGCAAATCCCGTATGGTTCGCATTTCAGATAAATGGAATGTTGAAAGGTTTATCAAAAAGCATCGTTAAGTTATTGTCCTCTATCAAGATAGTTCCCATAACTGGCGGAACGCAACCCATCTTTGCAGGTCAACTCAACTGAGTTTTGTAGAACCTGTACAATAAGCGGCTGAATCATGACGGAAGCCAGAGCGTTGAAGGATACCCGATCTCACAAAGGCCAGCACTTTGCCTGGCAAGAGCAGCTCAGTTTGCGCCTGCGCGAAGGTGCGCTGCTGGGCATGATCGCCCTGTGCCTGTATCTGTGCATGGCATTGTTCACCTATGATGCCAGTGATCCCGGCTGGACGCGCAGCAGCGGCACGGTGGCCGTGCAGAACGCCGGCGGCAGCATGGGCGCCTGGATCGCAGATGTGCTGCTGTTCGTGCTGGGTTATCTGGCCTATCTGTTCCCTCTCATCGTAGCGGTCAAGGTGTGGCAGATGTTCCGCCGCCGGCACCTGCCGTTCGTCTGGAACGGTTGGCTGTTCTCCTGGCGGCTGATCGGCTTTGTGCTCACGCTGCTGGCCGGTACCGCGCTGGCGGCCCTGCATGGGACCGCGCCGGACAGCTTCCCCGAAGGCGCCGGCGCCGGTGGGGTATTGGGCCAGTTGCTGCAGGATATGGCCATTCCGGTGCTGAACATGCAGGGCAGCACCCTGGTGTACCTCACTCTGTTCCTGTTCGGGATCACGGTTTTTACCAACCTGTCCTGGTTCAAGGTGATGGATCTTATCGGTCGGATTACCCTGGATCTGCTGGACCTGCTCAAGCGTGCCTGGAGCGGCTGGCTGGCACGGCGAGCCGCCGAACGGGACGAGCCGGCCTACAAGGCCCCGTCCGTGCGCCGGGAGCCGTCGGTATCGGCTGAAGAGAAACGCCAGGCCGAAGCATCCCGCGCCCAGCGTCATGAAGCCTTGACCAGGCATGTCGCCGCTCAGGAAAAACGCCAGCCGCCGAAGATCGAACCGCTGGACACCAAACCGGCGCCCGCCAGTGTGCGGACCCAGAAAGAAAAGCAGGCCCCGCTGGGCTTTGAGCCTGTGGTTCCCGGTTCACTGCCGCCAATCGGCCTGCTGGACCCACCGAGCAAGATCAACAAGGGCTTTTCGCCCGAGTCGCTGGAAGCCATGTCGCGCCTGCTGGAGATCAAACTGAAGGATTTCGGCGTCGAGGCAGAGGTGGAGAAAGTCCAGCCTGGACCGGTTATCACCCGGTTCGAAATCCAGCCGGCGCCCGGCGTCAAGGTCAGCAAGATCTCCAACCTGGCTAAGGACCTGGCGCGGTCGCTGGCGGTGATCAGTGTGCGGGTGGTGGAAGTCATCCCCGGCAAGACCACCGTCGGTATCGAGATTCCCAACGAGGATCGCGAGATCGTACGGCTGTCGGAAGTGCTGCAGACCCGCGAGTTCGACGAAGCGAGTTCGCCCGTGACGCTCGCCCTGGGGCACGACATCGGCGGCAAGCCGATCCTCGCCGATCTGGCCAAGATGCCCCACCTGCTGGTGGCCGGTACCACCGGTTCGGGTAAGTCGGTGGGTGTCAATGCCATGCTGTTGAGCATCCTGTTCAAGTCGCCGCCCGAAGAGGTACGGTTGATCATGATCGACCCGAAGATGCTGGAATTGTCGATCTACGAAGGCATTCCGCATCTGTTGTGCCCGGTGGTAACCGACATGAAGGAGGCCGCCAATTCCCTGCGTTGGTGCGTCGCGGAAATGGAGCGTCGCTACAAGCTGATGGCGGCCTTGGGCGTGCGCAACCTGGCGGGTTACAACCGCAAGGTCAAGGATGCGCAGAAGGCCGGGGAGCCGCTGACTGATCCGCTGTATCGTCGGGAAAGCATGGACGATATCCCGCCCGAGCTGCAAACCCTGCCGGTGATCGTGGTGGTGATCGACGAGTTCGCCGACATGATGATGATCGTCGGCAAGAAAGTGGAAGAGCTGATCGCCCGGATCGCCCAGAAGGCGCGGGCGGCGGGTATCCACCTGATCCTGGCGACCCAGCGCCCGTCGGTGGATGTGATCACTGGTCTGATCAAGGCCAACATCCCCACGCGGATGGCGTTCCAGGTATCGAGCAAGATCGACTCGCGGACCATTCTGGACCAGGGCGGGGCAGAGCAACTGCTTGGTCACGGTGACATGCTCTATATGCCCCCAGGCACCAGTCTGCCGGTGCGGGTACATGGCGCCTTTGTCTCCGATGGCGAAGTGCATCGGCTGGTGGATGAATGGAAGCTGCGTGGCGAGCCCGATTATATTCAGGATATTCTCGACGGCGCCGATGATGGCGGTGGCGGCAGCTTCGATGCCGGCAGCATGGGCGGTGACGGCGAAGAGGAAGATGCGCTGTACGACGAGGCTGTGCGTTTCGTCACCGAGAGCCGCCGGGCGTCCATTTCCGCGGTGCAGCGCAAGCTCAAGATTGGTTACAACCGAGCCGCGCGCATGATTGAATCCATGGAAATGGCGGGTGTCGTAACACCAATGAATACCAATGGCTCGCGCGAGGTGATCGCGCCGCCTCCTGTACGCGACTAGTTTCAGCGGAGCAACCAAACCAAGATGATCAGCACCTTACTGCGTTCCACCATTACCGCCGTGTGCCTTGCCGCGCTGCCCCTGGCGGCGCTAGCGGACGACCAGGCCGAAGCCGCCGAGCGGCTGAACGAGCTGCTGTCCCGCGCCCAGACCATGACCGGCGGCTTCTCGCAGATGACCCTGAGCTCCAACGGCGCCAACCTGCAGGAAACCACTGGCACCCTGGCGCTCAAGCGCCCCGGGATGTTCCGCTGGCATACCGATCCGCCGCTGGAACAGTTGCTGGTCTCCGATGGCGAGCGGATCTGGCTGTATGACCCGGATCTGCAGCAGGTCACCATCCAGACCGTGGACAAGCGCCTGAGCCACACACCGGCCTTGCTGCTGTCGGGTGATGTCAGCCAGTTGCAGGAAAGCTTTGATATCGACTGGAGCAAGGGCAGCAGTGTGCAGGATTTCACCTTGACGCCGAAGGACGCGGACTCCATGTTCGACAGCTTGCGGGTTTCCTTCAGCGATGGCGTGATCAACGATATGCAGATGAGTGATCCGGTTGGCCAGCGCACCAATATCCTGTTCCGCAACGTGGAGCTGAATGCGCCGCTGGACGATGCGCAGTTCACCTTCGAAGTGCCTGACGGGGTCGATGTCATCAGTGAGTGACATGGATATGTTTGCCGCCCGGACGCCGCCACATCAGCCGTTGGCGGCGCGGATGCGGCCAGCCAGCCTGGATGAGTATGCTGGCCAGCAGCACCTGCTTGGCCCAGGACGGCCGCTGCGCGTGGCGCTGGAGCAGGGCGCGCTGCATTCCATGATCTTCTGGGGGCCGCCGGGGGTGGGCAAGACCACGTTGGCCAAGCTGTTGGCTACCCTGGCGGATGCGCATTTCGTGACCATTTCCGCGGTCTTGGCCGGCGTCAAGGATATCCGCCTGGCGGTGGATCAAGCACGCCAGCATGCGGCGCAGAACGGCCGGCAGACCATCCTCTTCGTCGATGAAGTACACCGGTTCAACAAGGCTCAGCAGGACGCCTTTCTGCCCTATGTCGAAGACGGCACCCTGTTGTTCATCGGAGCCACCACCGAGAATCCGTCGTTCGAGCTGAACAACGCACTGCTGTCCCGCGCCCGGGTCTATGTGCTCAAGTCGTTGGACGAAGAAGCGCTGGATGCCTTGCTGTCACGCGCGCTCAGCGATGGAGAGCGCGGGTTGGGGCAGCATCAGTTGTCGATCAGCGCCGAGGCCAGGAGCATCCTGATCGGCGCCGCCGATGGGGACGCCCGCCGGCTGCTCAACCTGCTGGAGATCGCCGCCGATCTGGTGCCCGATGGCGGGACTATCGATGTCGAGCTGGTGGGGGATCTGCTCAATGATAACCGCCGGCGTTTCGACAAGGGCGGCGAAGCCTTCTATGACCAGATTTCCGCGCTGCACAAATCGGTGCGCGGCTCCAATCCGGACGCCTCCCTGTACTGGTATGCCCGCATGATCGATGGTGGCTGCGATCCGCTGTACATCGCCCGGCGCGTGGTGCGCATGGCCAGCGAGGATATCGGCAATGCCGATCCCCGGGCCCTTACCCTGTGTTTGCATGCCTGGGATGTCCAGGAGCGCCTCGGCAGCCCGGAAGGGGGACTCGCCATTGCCCAGGCTATTGTCTACCTGGCCTGTGCGCCGAAGAGCAATGCGGTGTACATGGGCTACAAGAAGGCCATGCAGGATGTCGCCGGCCAGTCGTCGCTGGAGCCGCCGCTGCATCTGCGCAACGCACCAACCAAGTTGATGAAGGAGCTGGGCTACAGCCAGGGCTATCGCTATGCCCATGACGAGCCCGAAGCCTACGCTGCCGGGGAAGACTACTTCCCCGAGGAACTGGAACCGCGCAGCTACTACCAGCCGGTCAGCCGTGGGCTGGAGTTGAAGATCGGCCAGAAGCTGGAGTATCTGCGCTCGCTGGACGCCGCCAGCCCGAACAAGCGCCGGCGACCATGATACAGAGCCTGCTGGCGATCGCTCTGGGTGGGGCGCTGGGCGCGATGGCTCGCTTTGGCCTGGGGCAGGGTGTCGCAACCCTGTGGCCAGGGGCCTTCCCATTGGGTACATTGCTCATCAACCTGCTGGGATGCCTGGCGATAGGTGTATTATATGGCGCGTGGCTGAACCGCCCGGAGCTGTCCCCGCTGCTGCAACAGGGACTGATGATCGGTTTCCTGGGTGCCTTTACCACTTTTTCCACCTTCTCCCTGGACGCCTGGCGTCTGTTGGAGACAGGCCAGAGCCTGCTGGCTCTGGGATATGTCCTGCTCAGTGTGTGCCTTTGTCTGATTGCCACCTGGGCCGGCCTGATGCTGACCCGCTAGTCGTCAGG
>Ga0079224_100011678_pt1 | contig 12115 bp, 13 predicted proteins | sample Stecom2015_FD_80414 | JGI IMG/M metagenome (GOLD analysis project Ga0079224, IMG submission 80414) | Agricultural soil microbial communities from Utah to study Nitrogen management - Steer compost 2015 | ecosystem: Environmental > Terrestrial > Soil > Agricultural land | place: USA: Utah... | reverse complement strand
ACTCGCTGGTCGCGTCCCGCGGCTCGACCTGGGTGAAGAAGCGCATCCGCTCCAGGTAGCCCAGCAAATCCCCGGCGGCGCCCGGCTCGGTGTCCAGCCACGTCGTCGTCCCGTCCTCGGCCACCAGGGCGTGGTGCTCGATGTGCCCGTGGGGCGACAACACCAACAGCTCGGTGCCCTGCCCGGCGCTCAGATTGCTCAGATGCTGGCTGGTCAGCGTGTGCAGCCAGCTCGCCCGCTCCGGCCCCGGGACGGCGAGCACGCCCCGGTGCGACCGATCGACCAAGCCGACGTCCGTGGCGAGGAGACGCTGCTCCCGCATCGGGTCGCCGTAGTGGGCCGCGACCCCGGCGTCGCGCGACCCCTCGTCGATCGCTTCCACCGCCACGGCGCCCGGAATTTCGATCATGCTTTGCTCCTGCAGTTGCCGCAGATGCCGAAGAGCGCGACGTGCCCGATGTCCACCGTGAACCCGCGCTGCTCGGCCAGCTGCCGGGCCAGCGGTTCGAGCTGCTCGAACTCCAGCTCCGACACGGTGTGGCACGACCGGCAGACCAGGTGCGCGTGCTGGTCGTCCCCGGCGGGGTGGTAGGTCGGCGCGCCGTGCGACAGATGCGTGTGGGTGATCAGCCCAAGCTCTTCCAGCAGCTCAAGCGTGCGGTAGATGGTGGTGATGTTCACCCCGGACGCGACCTGGCGCACCCGGGCGTGCACCTGCTCTGGCGTCGCGTGCCCCAGCTGATAGACGGCTTCCAACACGAGCTGCCGCTGCGCGGTCAACCGCAAGCCGCGGGACCGCAGCTTCTCCGCCAGGGACGATTCCGACACTGTCCGATCATAGTGTGACTCGCATGGCGCATCTTCGAATCGTTGCCGTCCTCGGGCAGGGGGTGGTGCCACCCGACACTCCGGTGCTCACCGCCACCGATCCCGCGGTGGTCGGCGACGGCCTCATCGAGACGATGCATGTGCGCGACGGCCGCCCGTGGCTCGCCGATGAGCACCTGGACCGGCTCCTTGGCGCGGCACGCGCCATCGGCCTGACGACGCCGCCCCGGGCAGAGCTCGCCGCCCTGCTCGCCGAGGTGTGCGCGCCATGGCCGCCCGGGCGGGAAGGCGCGCTTCGGCTGGTGTGCACCAGCGGTCCGCCGGAGCGTGACGCCCCGACCGCGTTCGCGACACTCAGCGAGGTCGATCCCCAGGTGCGGCGGACCCGGCGCTCCGGCATCTCCGTCGCCACGCTGCCGCTCGGGATCGCAGCCACCGCTCGCGCGGACGCCCCCTGGCTGCTTGGCGGGGTCAAGTCCTCGTCCCGCGCGGTCCACATCGCCGCACAGCGGTGGGCGGCGACGCGCGGTGTCGACGACGTGCTGTGGACATCGACCGACGGGTACGCCTTGGAAGGGCCGACCGCCAACCTGGTGTGGCTGGACGGCGACGTGCTGTGCACCGTGCCCGCGGCCACGACCGGCGTGCTCCCCGGCGTCACCGCAGCCTGGCTGCTCGCGCACGCCGGTGACCTCGGCTGGCGTACGGCCGAACGGATGGTCACCCCAGATCAGCTGCGCCGCGCGGCCGGGGTGTGGTTCACCTCGTCGGTCCGCGGCGCGGCGGAGGTTCGCGTCCTGGACGGCGCTCCGCTGCCGGCGTCGCCGCACACCAGAGCGATTCAGGACCTGATGGGCTACCCCGTGACGGGCGACTCGTAGCCGGCGACCGGCGGCCGGTGACTCAAGGCCGGTGACTTATGGCCGGCGCGTCCTCAGCCGGCCACCCGGATCAGCCGAGCCGACAGGTGTGGGGCGAGGCGCTGGCCGACCGCCGCCATGTCGTGCGCGTAGAGCAGCGCCCCCTGCACGATCCCGAAGAGCCGGTGCCCGGCGGTGACCTCCTTCGCGGTCGAGGTCCGGATCACCGCGTCGGTCACGAGCTCGACCTGAACCCCCTTGATCTTGCCCAGGTAGAGCTCCATGATCCCGGTTGGGCTGATCATCAGCGCCTCGATCTCGTCGGTGGCGCGATCGCCCTTCATCACCGGACGCCACCAGCCGATTTCCCGCGCGGCCGGCCGGATCGGGCGGCTCTGCTCGTCCAACAGCCACGACCGGGACTCGTACTTCAGGAACGGCCGCCCGTCGTGGCTGATGCGGATCTCCTGCGCGTAGTCGAAGTCGTCAATCGTCGGATAGCCCCCGCGGCCGCGACCCCGCCACACCCCGATATACGGGAGCAGCCGATTCAACGCCGGGTGCAGCTTCGGCCCCACCCGCACATCGTGAGATTCCTCATATGGATACGGCTCGACGGGGGGCGCGTTGAGCCACGGCGGTGGCTGAAGGGGATTGTCGCTCACCAACGTCCTCTCGACACACGAACGGCCAGGTATACCAATCCACCGGCCAAAGCGCCGAACCCGGCGACCATCAGGCTAACGAAGCCGATTTCGGTAACCATGCCACGGGCATCCTATGCTGACCGCATGGCTCGTACTCTCGTCGTCAAGGCCACGGCCGGAGCGGACGCGCCCGAGCGGTGCGCACAGGCCTTCACCGTGGCGGCGACCGCGGTCGCCGCAGGCGCTGAGGTATCCCTCTGGCTGACCGGCGAATCCTCGTGGTTCGCGCTGCCCGGCCGGGCGGCGGAGTTCGAACTGCCGCATTCCGCGCCGTTGAATGAGCTGCTCGACGCCGTGCTCGCCGGCGGCCGGGTCACGCTCTGCACCCAGTGCGCCGCGCGTCGGCAGATCACCGAGAAGGACGTGATTCCCGGGGTGCGGATCGCTGGCGCGGCGGTCTTCGTGGAAGAAGCGCTGGCCGAGGGCGCGCAAGCACTGGTGTACTAGCCCGCCTTTCGCGCTCGTCCGCCTCGCGCCAGTCTTCAGCACGAGCCCGCAGCCCAGCCCCGTCGCTGGACTCAATCATCGGACTCAATCATTGGGCTGCGCGGCACAGGGAATCGTCACACTGACCCGCAGGCCGTCGTCGGTCTGCTCCAGCACCACGCCATGCTCAGGTGTGCGGTAGGCGAACCGCTCTGCGGTGTCGAGCACCACTTCCCCGGCCGCCGTGCGCGCCGCGGCACGCACGGGTTGCGGATCGGCACCGTGTCCGTGCACGGTGATGCTCCGCTCCCCCGACGGACACGGCGCGGCCACCGCCCGGCCGGGATCGTCCTCCGCCACACCCCACGTGGCGAGCAGCGCGCGGGGCGCGGCTGCTGACGGCACGACGGAGAGCACCTCGGCGGCCGATGCGTCCAACGGGCGGCAGCCGGTGGAGACGGTGAACGCCACCACCCCGGGCGCGCGGACCGTGCCCCGGACGCCGACGAATTCCCCGGCGTCCGCGCGCAACGTCAGCGGCGCGCCGTCCGCGTCGCGCCGAAGGCGCACGCCGTAGCGCTCGGGAAGCTGATCGGCGATCCGTTCCAGCAACGCGGGGCCGTCGGACTCGGCCGTGTAGAACACGACTTCGCTGGTCAAGTTCGCCCCGTCGCGGATCGGCGTGATCCGGCAGCCCTCGTCGAGGGTGTGGCCGGCGATCTCGACAACCACGTCCGCGCCGGCCGCGCTCATCAGCTCCCGCAGCGCCTGGTCGACCACCGGCTTGGCCTGCCCGATGCCGCGCTGCTCCCGCACCGTGGGCTCATCGTTGCGGGCGGAGACGACGGCGAGGATCGCCAGCAGCACAGCCCAGGCGACCGCGATGGCGACCAGCCACCACTGACGAAATCGACCGGGCTCTGACGTCGTCCCCGGCGCCTGCACAGTCACCCCGCCATGGTGCCAGGTGAGACAGTGGGCATCGTGGGCCGGGCTTTCAACGGGGCAGGGCGAGCCGGTAACCCACCCCACGGACGGTCTGCACCTCAGGGCCATCGGGAGCGGCGCGCAGCTTCCGCCGGAGCCGTTTCACCGCCGAGTGCAGGATCGCGGTATCGCCGAGATACGCACCGCCCCAGACCGAGGAAAAGAGACGCTCGTACGTCCAGACGCTGAGGGGAGGGCTGGCCAAACGGGCCAACAGCTCGCGTTCCAGGCGGGTCAACGGCAGCGGATTGTCACGCCAGGTCACGAGGTGGGCCCGGGTGTCCACCACCAAATCGCCGACGATGACGGGTTTGGCCTCCGCCGTTTCTGACTCGGCGGTAGGGAATAGCATCGCGCGCAGCTCGGCGAGGTCAGAGCAGACCACCACGGCACCGCAATTGTCGAGCTGCCGGACCACGCGTTCCCGGACGGCGACGTCAGACGAGACGCACACGACTAGTGGAACTTCACCGTTGACCACCGTAAGTCCTCCCCCCGGGGCGTCCACGTCCCCCAGACAACGCCGTTTGATGCGCTGAGCCAACAGCGACAGCCATCGATTACTATATTCCTCACTTCAACTGGCAGCGCGCCCGCCTACCGCCGCGAATTACCGCGCGGGACATTGATCAGCACCGTTTCCAGCTTAACAACCCGGTCTAGCGGCGGATCCGCGCCGGGCGGCGGATGAGGAAGGCCCGGAGACATCGGACAAAGTCGACTGAGCGTGGACCGAATAGCAACGGAGACAACTCCGGAAAAGCGCAATGGCAGGCCCGGAGCGGGAAAGCCTGAAATGCCGATCCAGTAGCGGGAATGAGAGAAAAAGATCGCCGCTCCGACCAACGGCCGGAGCGGCGAATCTATGTGGAACGTGATTCCCGTCGTGAGACGTCAGCCAACGGTGACGGTCACTTCGTTGAGACCTCGATCGACGGTCACCGAGGTGTCCCCGTTGCCATGCCGGGAGAGGGCGCGCAGAGTCCAGGTGCCCGGTGCGGCGAAGAACCGGAACTGGCCCGCCGGGGAGGTGACCACCTCCGCGGCGAATTCGCCAGAGCTGTCGAGCAGCCGCACGTACGCCCCGGCGACCACCTCGCCGGAAGCGGTCTGGACAACCCCGGAAATCACCGTCTCCCGGGCGAGGTCGACGCTCGCGGGTAGCGGTGCCGCCTGATCAGGCGCGGCGCAGCCGGAGGACGTCGGTGCCGTCATGATCAGGCCTCCCCAGGCTCGTCACCGAGCGCGATCGGCACCCCGACCAGGGACCCGTACTCGCTCCACGAGCCGTCGTAGTTCTTCACGTTCTTGTAACCGAGCAGCTCGTGCAGCACGAACCAGGTGTGCGAGGAGCGCTCACCGATCCGGCAGTACGCGATGGTCTCCTTGTTCTCGTCGAGACCGGCCTCGCGGTAGAGCTCCCGCAGCTCCTCATCGGACTTGAAGGTGCCGTCCTCGTTGGCCGCCTTCGACCACGGCACGTTGATCGCGGTCGGAATGTGGCCGCCCCGCTGCGCCGCCTCCTGCGGCAGGTGGGCCGGCGCGAGCAGCCGACCGGCGTACTCGTCGGGCGACCGCACGTCCACGAGGTTCTTCTTGCCGATCGCGGCGACCACCTCGTCGCGGAAAGCGCGAATCGACAGATCCGGATCCTTCGCGACGTATTGGGTCTTCGGACGGTTCGGCACGTCCTTCACCAAGGGACGGCCGTCAAGCTCCCACTTCTTGCGGCCGCCGTCCATCAGCCGCACGTCGCGGTGCCCGTAGAGCTTGAAGTACCAGTACGCGTAGGCCGCGAACCAGTTGTTGTTGCCGCCGTAAAGAATGACGGTGTCGTCGTTGCTGATGCCGCGCTCGGAAAGCAGCGCCTCAAACTGCTCCTTGCTGAGCGCGTCCCGGCGAACCGGGTCCTGCAGATCAGTCTTCCAGTTGAGCTTGATCGCCCCAGGAATGTGTCCCGCGTCATACGCGGTGGTGTCCTCGTCAACCTCAACGAAGACGACACCCGGGGTATCGAGGTTCTTTTCGGCCCAGTCAACGGAAACGAGTGCGGTGTCGCGACTCATCAGATCACTCCCTGGTTGGTGCTCCCCGCGCGAGAGACACTTGTGGAAAAATTTGAGAATTTGGTGAGCCTGCGCACGGAGGGGAATTCGGCCGCCACGCGCGGACTCAGCTAGGGACGGATCACGGACGGGGTACGTACGACGGCGCCGATGCCGAGCGGGAAACAGTTGAAGGGTCCATCACGGGCCGAAGATGGCGGCCGACCGGAGCCCTACACCAGCGACCCCGCCGTCAGAGAACGGGGCAACAGAGGCAGGTAGCCACGCGACACAGATCAATCGCGCGCCGCTTGGTGAGGAACGTCCCCATGGCTGGGTAGCCTACCAGCCCAATCGACTGCCCCCCAGACCCGACCACGATACGGGAACCCACTCCAAGATCAAGCAAGCGCGTCAATGCGCACGTCCGTGGCGTCGGCGGACACCGCGATCCCATCCGGTGTCGCCCACGCCTCACGCACCTCCAGGCCGAATGGAAGGTCAGGCAGGGGGATACGGACCGAGATCTGCTCGGCGTACGCGTCGACCAGCGCGCGGAGCTCGGGAAGCGGCGGCAGATCAGGGGCGGTGAGCTCGGTGACCCGCAGCCGCACCTGCTGGGACTCCACCACGAGCTGCGCGACCCCGCGCAGGGTGAACTCGCGTCCGAAGGCCGGCAGCGGCACGACCACGTGCAGCTGCCCGTCCTGCTCATGCAGCTCGAGCCCGGGCCGGTCGATGAACTCTTCGACCGTGTCGTAGGAGATGGTCGCCCGTCCGCGCACGGCCCGCGCCGTCACGCCGCCGCCGCGCAGCGCGTCCAACGAGGCGATCACGTCACGCAGCTCCACGTCGAGCTGCGGCACCCGTGCCGTGGTGCCCGCGACCTCACCGCGGACGTCCCGCAGCGAGACCCGGATCGACCGATACCGCCCGTCGATGACCTGGGTGACAAACGGGAACCCGCCGATCGCCACCTCGGGCGGCGCGGAGTGGAGCCCGTGCTGGGCCACTCGGGTGCGTACGTTCTGGGCGATGCGGTCCTCGGCGAAGTTGACGGCGACCCGGTCAGCGGCGACGAGCGCCCCGACCAACACCATCAGCGAGATGAGCAGGGCGACGAGCAGCCGCCCGCGCCGACGTCGACGGCCGCCCCGGTCACTCGTCATCGGGTAGCTCCCCGCCATCAGTGGCTCATCGGAGGAACAGGACGCTGATCGCGTACGTCAGCGGCGTGGTGAGCGCGAAACCGCCGAGGGGGCCTTGCATGTGCCGTGCCCACCACGTGGTCGGCGGCTCGCCGGCCATCTGCCGCCCTGCCTCCGCGTACCCGACCGCGAGGTCGGCCAGCGCCGCCGTGCCGGCGGCGATCAAGCCGAGCACCGCGCCGCTGGTGGGGGTGAAGCCGACCAGGTAGGAGCCGATCACGGCCGCGGTGAACGTGCCGGCCATCGCGCCGACAACCACGCCAACGGCGCCGCGCGGCACCTGCGGGGCGAGCCGCGGCCGCGGCAGCACCGCGTCGATCAGCCGCGCCACCATCAAGGACACGGTGGCGGCGGCGAGCGACACGAAGATCGCCTGCGTGCCGATCGGAATCCGGCTCAGCACGATCAGCATGGCGAAGGCCACCACGCCGATCATGATCAACATGGTGGAGCCCAGCGACTCGGTCACCCGCGCTCGATCAGCGGGCCGCACGAGCTGCGCCAAGACCGCGGCCACGAAACCGCCGGCGGCGACATAGGCCAGCGGCGCCAGCCCCGCCTCGCGCGGCATGACCGCCCCCGCGTCCGCCGCCAGGGCGACGAGCACACCGATCGCCATGACGATCGGCGACGCCGGCGGCCGGAGCGCCTTCGTCCAGGAGGCCACATAGAGCGCCTGCACCCCGAACACCACGACCGCGAACGGGATCCGCGCGCTGCCCGGCCCCGCGGTCTCGGCGCCGAAGACCAGGCCGATGCCGAGCAGTGCCGCGAAGCCGGCGATCGCCACCGAGATCAATGGGCGGACGGGCACCGGCTCAGGCTCGTTCCGGCTCTCCGTCTTTTTCGCGGCGTCCGCGTCCGGGCGCTTCCACCCTCGGGGCCGTGCCCGCCGGCCGCTGGCCTCGCGCCGGCGTCGGCCGCTGCCGCTGGCGGCTCGCCCGGACCGACTGCCCTCACCGGTCCGTCCGACCTCAGCGGAGGGGCCGGGTTCGGTGGATGGGCCGGGCCCAGCAGACCCGCGATCAGAAGACGTGGAGGGAAACACGTACTGATCGTGCCAGACGCCTCCGACGCGCGCCGGGGCGCGCCTGACGCCGTCCCGACACCCGCGATTCACCCTATTCACCGGCCATCTATTCGCATTCGCCGACCAATCACCGCCGGCGAATCGCGGCCGACTACTCCGAGCTGGCTAATCACGGTTTCTGACCACTGTGCGGCGGGCGTAGCCAAGCCCTCGTTAATCTGAAAAGACGCCCGCCGTCGACGCCGGGACAAGACCAGTCTTCCCGCTGTCCGGCCGCTAGGCCGGGCCGTCCCATCGCGCGGCTACCGCCGCAGGACGGAGGCGACTTGTGGAGATCCTCCTACTGGTCACGGCCCGATCTGGGGAACCCGCGGCCGTGTTGCCCGCCCTCGATCTCCTGCCTCATACGGTGCGGACCACACCCCGAGACGTCCGTTCGTTTCTCGCCGGGCCACGACCGGATGTGATTTTGGTCGATGCTCGGGCGGAATTGTCCGAGGCACGCGCCACCTGCCGCGCACTGCACGCCACCGGGCTCCACATCCCGCTCATCGCTGTCGTGACTGAGGCCGGTTTGATCGCCCTCAACGCCGATTGGGGCGTCGACGACGTCGTCCTCACTGGGGCCGGGCCGGCCGAGGTCGAGGCGCGGCTGAGGCTGGTGGTCGGCCGATCCGCCACCGCCCACAACGGGTCGAACAGCCTCATCCGCGCCGGCGAGCTCGTCATTGATCCCGACACGTACGCCGCGAAGCTCAAAGGCCGGCCGCTCGACCTCACGTACAAGGAGTTCGAGCTGCTCAAATTCCTGGCTCAGCACCCGGGTCGGGTCTTCACCCGCGATCAGCTCTTGCGGGAGGTGTGGGGTTACGACTACTTCGGCGGCACCCGCACGGTGGACGTGCACGTACGCCGCCTCCGCGCCAAGCTCGGCTCCGAGTACGAGTCCATGATCGGCACGGTTCGCCAAGTCGGGTACAAGTTCGTCATACCCCCGGCTCGGCCACTGCCCCACACCGAGCCGGAGACGGCCTCGGTTTGACTCACCGCGCCTCCCCCTGATCGGCGGCGGCGGCCCACCACTCGGGCAGCATTCTCCGCTACACCACGAAACGCCCGATTCGGGGATTAATTCCCCTTTAGCCTGTTCGCCGTGCATCCCAAGCAGCAGGCGGTTTCGTCCGCATTGATCCTTTTTCCCGTTGGCCGTTCTTTCTTCCCGGAATCGTGACATGGCCGAGCGCAGCACGAAGATCGTGATGATTTCCGCGCTCGTCGTGATCACCTTGATCGCCGGCGCCTACACCTGGAAAACCGGCTTCGGGGAATCGGCCGAGGCGAGAGCTGTGACCTATGTCCACCCGTCGTCGCCGTCGGCCATCGCGCTCATCCCCTCTCCAAAGCCGTCCCGCTCCTCCGCACCGCCGCTCGGCCCCGGGACCGACGGGCCCTACGGGTCACGGCAGACGACGGAGGGCACCACGGTCGCCCTCACCTTCGACGACGGCCCGGACCCCCGATACACGCCGCAGGTGCTCGCGCTGCTTCGCCGCTACCAGGTCAAAGCGACCTTCTGCGTCGTCGGCGTCCAGGCCCAGGCCTATCCCAACCTGATCCGGCAGATCGCCGCCGAGGGGCACACGCTCTGCAACCACTCCTGGCAGCACGACTTCGACCTCGGTTCTCGGCCGCCGGCCGAGATCAGGGCGAACCTCGCGCGCACCACGGCGGTCATCCGCGCGGCGGCTCCCGGCACCCCGGTCCCGTACTTCCGCCAGCCAGGCGGCTACTGGACGGCGGCGGTGGTGGCCGAAGCACGTCGCCTCGGCATGACCTCCTTGGACTGGGCGGTGGACCCGCGGGACTGGGAGAACCCCGTCGCGGACCAGATCGCGTCGATGGTGATCTCCACCACGACGGCGGGGGCGATCATTCTGCTGCACGACGGCGGCGGCAACCGCAGCGCGACCGTCGCGGCGCTGCAGCGGATCCTGCCCGAGCTGAGCGAGCGCTTCACGCTCGCCGCGCTCCCGTCCGGCGGGGCGGCGTCCAACTGATCGCGATTCGACTCGGGACGGACCAGGCAGGCTGTTTCGGCCAGCACCGGTTACGGTGGCGGGATGACCAGCGCGATCTCTCCGGAGCCGATTCCCGTCGAGCGCACCGAACGACTCAGCGCCGACGACCTCGCGGAGGTCACGGCGCTCGCCCGGGCCGCCAGCGACGCGGATGGCGCCGACCCGCTCTCCGAGGCGGTCCTGCTCAGCCTGCGCCACGGCGGGGCCGCCCGACACCTCCTCCTGCGCGATGGCGACGGCACGCTCGTCGGGTACGCCCACATTGACCTCGGCGACGAGGTGGACGGCCCGTGGTCCGAGTTGGTCGTCCACCCGGCTCACCGGCGACGGGGCGTGGGGCGGCGGCTGGTCACCGAGGCGCTGGCGGAGGCTCGCCAGGCCGACCCGCGCGGCCGGCTGCGGATCTGGGCCCACGGCGACCACCCCTCAGCCGGCGCGCTCGCGGTGGACCTCGGTTTCGCGCGGTCTCGCGTGTTGTTCCAGTTCCGTCGACCGCTCACCCAGCCGCTGCCGGACCGTCCCCTGCCCGAGCACGTCGCGCTGCGCGCTTTCGAACCGGGGCGTGACGAGGCGGCGTGGCTGGCGCTGAACGCGCGCGTGTTCGCCAGCCATCCGGAGCAAGGGCGCTGGAGCGAGGAAGACCTGCGGCTCCGCATGGCCGAACCCTGGTTCGACCCGGCCGGCTTCCTACTCGCTGTCGAGCGCGCCACGGGCCGGCTCCTCGGCTTCCACTGGACCAAGGTGCACGACGGCGCGGAGCCCATCGGCGAGGTCTACGTCGTCGGCGTGGATCCCGACGCGCACGGCCAAGGGCTCGGCGGCGCGTTGACCGTCGCGGGCTTGCGCCACCTCAGGGAGCGCGGCCTGCGGCGAGTCATGCTCTACGTCGACGAGTGCAATGTGGCCGCTGTTCGCCTCTATCATCGGCTGGGCTTCGCCCACTGGGCGGCGCACGTGCTCTACCGCCACGGCTGAGGCCGCTCTCTGGTGGCGTCCGCCGCGACGTCACAGACGACATCCCGGCAGGAATGTGGCCAGCCGCCACCACGTGGGCCAGCGCTGGCCTTGTTCACGTAACGGACAACTCGTCATCGGCCACGTGCTACCAAAGTGGCCGCGCCTGTTCACTCCCCGTTCACTCGCGGCCGAAGATCCGGCTACCTACCGCCCCTAGCGTGCGAGGCAACCGGTCATGAACCGGTCTCCGGGGCTCCGCCCCGGCACTCCGCTTACGCGAAGGGGAATCTTCTGGTGAAGCTTCAGCGGCACGCGTTCCTCACCGGCCTCACCCTGAGCGCGGTGGTCGCGCTCAGCGCGTGTGGCTCGGACAACGAACCGGCGGCTTCCTCTCCCACGTCCGCAGCCGGCATCGACTGCGCCACCGGCGTGCTCAACGCCCAGGGCTCGTCGGCGCAGAAGAACGCCATGGCCGAGTGGATTAAGGAATACCAGCAGCGGTGCTCCGGCGTCACGATCAACTACGAGCCCAGCGGATCGGGCGCCGGGATCCAGGCCTTCATCGCGGGCACGGCCGACTTCGCGGGCTCTGACTCGGTGCTCAAGCCCGATGAGCAGCCCAAGGCCGACGCCAAGTGCGGGGGCAACCGGGCCATCCACCTGCCGATGGTGATCGGCCCGGTCGCGGTCATCTACAACCTGCCCGGGGTGACCGATCTCCAGCTCAAGCCGTCCACGCTCGCCCGGATCTTCGCGAACGAGGTGACCCGATGGGACGACCCGGCGATCGCGGCGGACAACCCGAACGCCCAGCTCCCGTCGCTGCCGATTCAGGCAGTGCACCGCTCGGACGAGTCCGGCACCACGGACAACTTCACCGCTTTCCTCAGTGAGGCGGCTCCGAAGGAGTGGACCTTCGGCAAGTCCAAGGCGTGGAAGGCGCCGGGTGGTTCGGGCGCGAAGGGCTCGGACGGTGTGACCAGCGCGGT
>Ga0079224_100011677_pt1 | contig 12115 bp, 11 predicted proteins | sample Stecom2015_FD_80414 | JGI IMG/M metagenome (GOLD analysis project Ga0079224, IMG submission 80414) | Agricultural soil microbial communities from Utah to study Nitrogen management - Steer compost 2015 | ecosystem: Environmental > Terrestrial > Soil > Agricultural land | place: USA: Utah... | reverse complement strand
TGGCTAAACCTGAATGATCCGCCCGAGGTACTGCGCGAACGGGTGCTGTCGTCTCCGCATAGCTTTTTCCCAGTCTGCAAGGGGTCACTTGATGAAGTCGTGGGTATCGGGCGGGCCAAAGAAATGGTGGCTGATCTCATCGAGCACGGCACCATCCGGGTATCTCGTTTACGAGAGCCCGTCATCGTGCATGAGTCCATCGGCATGCTCAAATTGATGGAAACGCTCAAGCAGTCACGTGGCAAGCTGGTGCTGGTCACCGATGAATTCGGTGCGATCGACGGGCTGGTCACGCCCATCGACGTATTCGAGGCAATCGCCGGTGAATTTCCGGATGAAGACGAGACACCCGATATTCAGGAGCTGGGCGAAGGGCGCTGGCGGGTAGATGGTGCCGCCGACCTGCTCCATCTCGAACTGCTGTTGCAGGCGGACGGGCTGGTCGATGAAGACGCAGACTACACAACGATTGCCGGCTTCCTTCTGGCACGGTTCGGTCATCTTCCCCAGGAGGGTGACCGCTGTGAACTGCAACATGGAGGCCAGCTGTTTAAGTTCACCGTGGAAAAAATGGCGGGGCGGCGCATTGCCACGGTGCTAATAGAACGCCGTGCACAACAATTCGACGACACAGCAGGATACGAAAGCGAATGACTGAATCCACCATATTTTTGTTGAAGGCCTTGTTTTTGGGTTTGGTCGAAGGGTTCACGGAATTCATCCCTGTCTCCAGCACGGCACATCTGCTTCTGATCGGGTCCTGGATAAACTTCTCCTCGAGCGATGACAAAGTCTTCGAAGTTGTGATCCAGTTTGGTTCCATTCTGGCCGTCATGTGGATATTCCGTGCCAGGCTCTTGCACCTGTTCAGAGGTGCCTTGGCGCGCGACCCGGTCGAACTGGCGTTCATGCGGAACCTGCTGATTGCCTTTCTCCCGGCAGCTGTAATCGGCGCCCTGGCAATCAAGTACATCAAGATGCTGTTTCACAGCCCGGCAGTGTTCGTGTTCACCCTTGTGATCGGCGGCTTCATCATGCTGTGGGTGGAGCGCAAGCCTCAGTATGCGAAGTTCGGGTCGGCCCAGGCGGGCGTGGAGCCCTCGGAGGATTCGAACGGCGCCCCGGTAACGGAGTCCAGCCGCCGCGCCACGGCCCATGCGCTTGAGCAAATCACCTGGAAGCAGGCCCTGGTCGTGGGTTTTGCCCAGTGCCTGGCCATGGTTCCCGGCACGTCGCGCTCAGGCGCCACCATCATTAGCGGGATGATTGCAGGCATAGAGCGGCGGACTGCCACCGAGTTTTCCTTTTTTCTGGCCATGCCAACCATGCTGGCTGCCACGGTTTATGACCTGTATCGCAACGCATCGGCGCTGAACAGCGCGGAGATGTCCGCAATTGTGGTCGGCTTTGTGGCGGCTTTCCTCAGCGCGATGGTGGTGGTGCGGGCAGTGTTGCGCTTCGTTTCCCGGCATACCTACCGGCCCTTTGCCTGGTACCGAATTGCCTTGGGAGGCGTGGTTGCTCTCTGGTTGTTGTCCATCTGAAAGCTCGGCGATAGAGCAAGGCTCCCGTATAATTCGCCCCTGAATCATCACGACAGAGGCCAAACATGGGCGACGGATGCTGCGAACACAAGCTCAGGGATATCTCGCATTTCAAGGAAGCAATCAAGAGCTTCCGCACGGAGTATTACGAACGACATCCGGAGCTCATGCAGCGGTTGACCTCGGAAGGGCAGTCGCCGGCCACGCTGATCATCGCCTGTTGTGATTCGCGTGTGGAAACGGGCTTGCTCATGCAGGCAAAACCCGGCGAGCTTTTTACCGTGCGCAACGTCGCGAACCTGGTCCCGCCCTATGAGCCTGACGAAGATCTGCACGGCACCTCGGCCGCCATCGAGTACGCGGTTCGCGACCTCAAGGTCGACCACATCATCGTGCTCGGTCACGCCCAGTGCGGTGGCATCCGTGCAATGATCACGAAGGCCATGGGCAAACCTATCGACCGCGACTTCATCGGTCCATGGGTGAGCCTGGCGCATCGCGCCACCCAGCTCTATGTCAACAGCGAGAACGGTTACCGTGAGCCTGTGTCCCTGGAGCTTCTCGAGCAGAACCCCAGCATTGTGGAACGGGCTGCCATTACGGGCTCCCTGCACAATCTGCTGACTTATCCGTGGATCAAGTCGCGGGTTGACGAAGGTTCACTCGCGCTGCATGGCTGGTGGTTCGATCTGGAGTCGGGTGATCTCTGGGCAGCCCAGTATCCCGATCTCTACCTCATGCCAGTGCTCTGAAGCGCTCCATGCGTCGGCCTGGCAATATCGACTTCTGGATCAATGATCGTCTGCCAGTGCCCACCGCACTGGGGCTGTCGCTCGAACAACTAGCCTTTCTCGGGGCTCTGCTTGTTGTGCCCAGTCTGTTCATGCACAGCAGCGGAGTCGGGCTGAGTTCCCATCAGTTCCTCGATGTGGCCTCGGCCACTCTGTTGGCGTGTGCTCTCGGCGTCATCCTGCAAGTGGTGGGGCGCTGGGGTGTGGGGGCCGGCTATTACTACCCCCAGCAGGCTACGCCCACAGTTCTTGGTTTCATGCTCCTCGCGGGCAGTCAAGGCGGAATGGCCCTGGCCTACGGCATGGTGTTCTTCGCTGGCCTGACCCAAATCCTGCTCAGCGGGCTTCTCCTGCGCATGCGCAATGTGTTTACCGTTGAAATGGCGGGCCTGGCCGTCATGCTCACGGGCGTGGCCACGGGCAAGGTCGGGCTGGAAGTGCTATTCAATGTTGAAGAGCAAATGGTTGACGGGGACGACCTCGCCGTGGCCGGCTTCACCCTTGCCGTGCTCGTATTCTGCAACATATGGGTGCGCACACGCTTTCAGGCCTTTACCACCCTGGCGGGGCTGCTGGCCGGCACGGTTCTGGCCATCTCCCTGGGCATGATTCCACCAAGTGTGTGGGAGGACATCCGCTCCACGCCGTGGCTGCATCTGCCCCAGGTGGGTAGCATTGGCTGGCAGTTTGACGCGCGTTTTATCTGGCTTTCGGCGCTGATGGGCTTGTCCCTGTCGCTGGTCTCCCTCGGTACGCAGACGGTTGCCCAGCGGGCCGTGGATGCCGACTGGCACATTCCCAACCTGCGCGCCTATGCCCGTGGCCTGCGCGCCGAGGGCGTGGCACACATGGTTGGTTCATTCCTTAATGCCATGCCTCAGTCCGCCAGCGGCGGCGCGGTGGGGCTGGCCACCACCGCAGGCTGCACCAGCCGCTACCTCGGTTATTGGGTGGCGGGCGCCCTGGTTTTCATGGCGCTGTGTTCAAAGCTCATCATGCTCTGGTACGTGGTGCCCGCGCAGGTCATATCCGCCCTCATGATTTACCTGGCAGCCCTGCTGATCGTGACCGGCCTGCGCCTGATCTCCACACGTATGCTGGACAATCGGCGGGCCATGGCTGTGGGTCTGGGTCTGATGATTGGTGTGGCCAACCAACACATTATCTGGGGGATAGAAGGCGCCATGCCTGCACTGGCCAGCTTCATGAAAGTGGCAGGGGGAGTGAACGGTCTGCTGCTGGCGTTGTGCCTAACATTGATCTTCCGCATCGGGGCGACCTCGCGGGCGCGCAAACGGTTCACCGTGGAAGCCACCACGGCGGATGACATCGACCAGTTCATGGATGAACAGGGGCGCTTATGGGGCGCCCGCCGTAACGCGGTTCTGCGCGCTAAGCAAACGGTCTGGGAAGCTTTTGATCTGGTGGCACATAGCGGCCACATTCAGGCGACGCCCCCCTGGCTCGAAGTGCAGACCAGATTCGACGATTTCGCATTGCGCGTCCGGTTCATCTACGATGGGCGGCCCCTGCCGGTCGCGGGCGACACGCCCCCCTCGGCAGATGACATGCTGGACCTGCCCGAGGCTGCGGCACAACTGTCCAGCTACCTGTTGAGCCGGCTCGCACGCCGCGTACATGCCAGCCAGCGCGACGGGCGTTGCCAGCTGGACCTCTATTTCGACGCCTGATCACCGCCTTGTTCGGCCGGGGCGTGAACGATACGCACCCCACCGGAGGACAGCTCAATCCATCCGCCGCGGGGAGGGCGGGCATGGTCGAAGTCCCAGTCGGGAATCACCCATCTTTCGCGGTCCCAGCCGTCCACCCTGAGTGAGTGCCGTGCCGGACGGTGGGTGTGCCCATGGATGAGGATATTGCTTCCCGAGGAGCGAAGGGCATCCTCGACGGAGGAAGGGGCGACATCCATGATGTTGGCAGGTTTGTAGCGGTTCGCGTGTTTGCTGCGCTGCCTGGCCCAGTTGGCGATCCTCTGGCGCAGGGAAAGCGGAAGAGCGAGGTACGCGCGCTGTACGCCGGGATGCCGCACTACACGGCGAAAGCGCTGATAGCGGGCGTCGCCCGTGCAGTATTCGTCGCCATGTGTCAGCAGGACCACACCAGCCTGTGTCTGCAGCAGCGCCGGTTCGGGGAGCAGCCGGGCTCCCAGCTGCAGTGCCAGCCGATGGCCAATCAGGAAGTCGCGGTTGCCACGGCCCAACCAGAGCGGGGTGCGGACGGCAAAGGCCTTGAGGGCATCGAGCGATGACTTCAGCCACGGCTCGGGCCGCAGGGCGACGTCATCGCCAATCCAGGCATCGAAAATATCGCCGGCGAGAATCAGCGTATCGGCTTCACGCGCGGCCCGTTCCAGGAAAGCATGGAAGGCCGCGGCTGTGGCGGGAGAGTCCGGGCCCAGATGAATGTCGGAGGCAACCCAGACGCGGCCCGGACAAGGCAGTTTATTCAACGACCGTGGCTTTCTCAATGACGACATCTTCCGCCGGCACATCCTGATGGAAGCCGCGCGAACCGGTCTTCACCGCCTTGATCTTGTCGACGGTTTCGGTGCCCTCAACCACTTGGCCGAAGACGGCATAGCCCCAGCCGTTGCTGGTGGGAGCAGTGTGGTTCAGGAAGTCATTGTCAGCCACATTGATGAAGAACTGGGCCGTTGCCGAGTGAGGATCGGAAGTCCGGGCCATGGCGATGGTGTAGCGGTCGTTCCGCAGACCATTGTTGGCCTCGTTCTCAATGGGTTGACGAGTCTTCTTCTGCTTCATGCCGGCTTCAAAACCGCCGCCCTGAATCATGAAGTTATTGATGACGCGGTGAAAAATTGTGCCGTCGTAGAAGCCTTCGCGAACATACTCCAGGAAGTTGGCAGTGGTCTTGGGGGCTTTTTCGGCGTTGAGCTGTATGACGATGTCGCCATGGTTGGTCTGGAGCTTGACGCGAGGTTCGGTGGTCATGTTGGAATTACCTTCTGTTGTGGAATTGGTGGCTGTCGCGCTGCCGGCCGCTGCAAACAGCGCGGAGGCGAACAGGGCAACGCCGAGCCGTCGCAGGCTCGGGCGTGAGATGGACAAGCGAAGTTCAGCCATGGTTGGTTTCATTGCAGGGGTTGGTGGTGGGTCAACGGCCGGCCTGTTCTGCGGCGCGGAAGGATTCCTCGGCCATCAGCATCTGTACGCGGCCCAGGTTGCGCAGGGCATCGGCATACTTCGGGTTGGCATGCAGTGCCATCTGCAGCGCATCGCGGGCCATTTCCAGCCGCCCTGTCCGGACGTATTCGGCGGCCAGGTTGTTCCAGGGCTCGGGAAGTTCCGGGTAGCGCGTGGTCATGTCGCGATAAATGGCGATGGCTTCTTCGTGACGTTGCAAGGCGGCCAGTGCGCGTGCATGCAGGAACATGAGCTGGACATCTGTGCCGAGAGGATCCGGGTTCGCCGCGTACTGCGCTTTGCGCTTCTCGATGGCCTGCAGGGCTTCCGCAGCCCGGCCCTGGTCGAGCATGGCGGAAATACGGTCGGTGATCTGGGAAGGTGTGAGCGGAATGCTGGTGTCCACTTCTGGTTCCAGTGATTCCAGCATATTGGCCAGGCCCTTCCAGCCTTTCTCCTGAGGTTTTTCCTCGGGGAACAGCTCGCGATCCTGGGCGCTGAGAGGTTGCACAGGCTGAGCGACAACCGCCTGCCCACTCAATACGAACAGAACGGCTGCTGCGCATGCGGACAAGGTTTTCGTAACGGGCGTTAGGCTCACGGGCGCGGTTCCTGGAGTCGTCTTGCTATACTTGAAGACCACCATTTTAGCCGTGCTTTCATCGGAAGGCCCATTTCCGGGGGCGAATCCTGCCTTTTCCCCGGCTTGCAGGTTTGCATGGGCATGGCTTGCGCTACTTGAACATCCAGACGGCAGATGCTGCAAATACATAATTCCCTCACTCGCAACAAGGAAGCGTTGCGTCCGGTCGAACCTGGTCATGTGCGCATGTATGTATGCGGCATGACTGTCTACGATTTCTGTCATCTGGGCCACGCTCGCATGCTGGTGAGCTTCGACATCGTCCAGCGCTGGCTGCGCGCCTCCGGATATCGCGTCACCTATGTACGCAACATCACCGACATTGATGACAAGATCATTCGTCGCGCCGTGGAAACCGGCAGGCGTCTGGGCGAAGTCACTTCGTTTTTCATCGACGCCATGCATGCCGATGAACGCGCTCTTGGTGTGCAGCGGCCAGATCACGAGCCACGAGCCACCGAACATGTGGCAGACATGCTCGACATCATCCGGCGGCTGGAGGAAAAACAGCTGGCATATCGTTCTGAAGACGGGGATGTGAATTACTCTGTCCGCAACTTCGAAGGCTATGGCAAGCTCTCCGGCAAATCGCTGGATGATCTGCGCGCAGGGGAACGGGTTGCGGTTTCCGCCGGCAAGCGTGACCCGCTCGACTTTGTTCTTTGGAAGGCAGCCAAGCCTGAAGAACCGGAAGAGTCCAAGTGGGAATCCCCCTATGGCCTCGGGCGGCCCGGCTGGCATATCGAATGTTCGGCAATGAGCAAGGCGCTGCTCGGCCTGCCGCTGGACATTCACGGTGGTGGCCCCGACCTCAAGTTCCCCCACCACGAAAACGAAATCGCGCAAACCGAAGGTGCGTTTGGCGGTACGCTGGCTTCCATCTGGATGCATTGCGGCCCGCTGATGGTCGATTCGGACAAAATGTCCAAGTCCTTGGGCAACTTCCGCCGCATCCGTTCCACCATTGCGGCCGAAGGCGAACCTGACGACAGCGTTGCCGAATATGCGGTCAACCCGCGTGAAGCCGAAATGCTGCGCTTCTTCATCGTGCGCAACCATTACCGCAGTGTACAGAATTACACGCCGGATAATCTCATTGACGCTCAGAAGGCGCTTGACCGCCTTTACCAGACATTGGCCAATGTACCTCCCGCGCAGGTCGAGATCGACTGGGATGCTCAATACTGTCGCGAATTCCGCGATTCAATGAACGATGATTTCAACTCTGCCGGTGCGGTCGCTGTGCTGTTCGAACTGGCAGGCGAGGCCAATCGCAGCCAGTCGCCCCAGGTTTCCGGGTTGTTGAAGGCATTGGGCGGGGTGCTCGGCCTGTTGCAGACCGACCCGCAAACCTACCTTCGTTCATCTTCGCGTTATCTTGGGCAGTCGCCCAAGTCGGCTACGGGCCTGAGCGACGCGCAAATCGAAGCCATGATCACCGCACGCGCCGATGCCAAAAAACGGCGTGATTTTGCCGAAGCCGACCGCCTGCGCGATGCCCTGCACGAAGCGGGAATCGAACTGGAAGATCGTCCGGGCGGCGTGACGCAGTGGCGTCGTGCCTGATGGGACACATCATGCCGCATAATGTCACTGGCCCGGTTGAGAAGCCGGACTACTGGGATGAGGCCGTTGCCGCGCTGATTGAGCGCGACCGCATTCTCCGCCGCATCATTCCGCAATTTCCAGACGACTGGCTGGCCCCTCCGGTCGAGCCCTTCGTAACCCTGGCGCGCGCCCTGATCGGGCACCAGAGCTCCATCAAGGCTGCGGAGGCCGCGTGGCAGCGCTTTACCTCGGTTTGTGGCAAGCAGCCCACCCCGCAAGCCGTGCTGCGGCTTGCTGAAGATGACGCCACCCTGGCCGGGCTTCCCAAGCGCAAGGCCGTTTACATCATTGATCTCGCCACTCATTTTGCTGAAAAGAGAGTTCAGCCTGAACTCTGGGGCGAAATGGACGACGAGGCTGTCGTTGCCGAACTATGCGCCATTCGGGGCATAGGGCGCTGGACGGCAGAAATGTTCCTCATTTTTCATCTGCAACGTTCTGACGTGCTTCCGCTGGACGATTCGCGCTTGCTTAAGGCAATTTCGCTACACTACTTCAGCGGGGAACCCGTTTCACGGTTCGAGGCGCGGGAAGTGGCACAGGCCTGGGCGCCGTGGCGCACGGTTGCAACGTGGTTTCTGTGGCGCAGTCTGGATTCTGCCGCGGTGCAGTACTGATAGACTAGGATTTCACTACCCATGCGTAATACTTTCCTGGAATTCGAGCAGCCCCTGGCGGAACTCGAAAGCAAAATAGAACAGCTCCGATACGTGCAGTCGGACTCGGCGGTGGATATTTCCGACGAGATCACACGGCTGCAGCAGAAGAGCGCAACTCTGGCAAAGAACATCTACGCCAAGCTCACACCCTGGCAGACTGCCCTGGTGGCTCGGCATCCACAGCGGCCTTACACCCTCGACTACGTACGCGAAATCTTCACGGATTTCCAGGAAATGCATGGCGACCGCATGTATGCGGACGACCGTTCCATAGTTGGTGGCCTGGCACGTTTCAACGGAACGCCCTGCATGGTCATAGGCCATCAGAAAGGTCGCGACACCAAGGAACGAGCCATGCGGAATTTCGGAATGCCGCGGCCTGAGGGCTACCGAAAAGCCCTGCGGCTGATGCGGCTGGCGGAGAAATTCCAGTTGCCCATCTTCACCTTTGTTGACACTCCGGGTGCCTACCCCGGCATTGGTGCGGAAGAGCGCGGCCAGTCCGAAGCGATCGGCCACAATCTCTACGCCATGGCCGAACTGAAGGTGCCCATCATCTCCACCATCATTGGTGAAGGGGGGTCAGGTGGTGCACTGGCGATTGCAGTTGGCGATGTCGTAATGATGCTGCAGTACGCCACCTATGCCGTGATTTCTCCCGAAGGCTGCGCATCCATTCTGTGGCGCAGTGCCGAGAAAGCTTCAGTTGCAGCCGAAGCCCTGGCCATCACCGCACCACGGCTGAAAGAACTGGGTCTGATTGACCGTGTTGTGAACGAGCCCATCGGTGGCGCGCATCGCGATCCCGTAATGATGGCTCGCCAGCTTGAGCGGGCACTGTCTGATGCACTGCGTCAGGTCTCTGGCATGACTCCGGAAGAGCTGATCGACCAGCGGCTGGCCCGCCTCATGTCATACGGCCGCTTCAGCGAAGTCAACTGAAGCCCTGATGTTCGCCCGTTACCTGCCTGAGGGTTTCGGCGACGGCGCCTTGCTGGGTCCTGTTTCAGCTGCCTTGAAAAGGCTGGCGGCAGAACAGGCCGCAAGGGGTGACACGGCCACGCCCTTGCGTTTGGGTGTGGCCCTGAGCGCGAGGGCCGATTCCGCCATGCTGGCCGTGCATGCAGCCGTCGCCGCACAAGACATCCCGGGTTTGGAACTTCATTGCCTGCATATCCATCATGGGCTGCAGTCGCTGGCCGACGACTGGGCGTGGCATGCCCACGATCTGGCCTGCGGTCTGGGGCTGGCTTGTCACACCTTGCGCGTTACCGTGCCGGGCGACACAGGAAAAGGCCTGGAAGCCGCAGCCCGGGACGCCCGTTACCGGGGGCTGGAGCACCTCGCGGAATTCATAGGGCTGCGTCATATCCTGCTTGCGCATCATCGCGACGACCAGGCCGAAACGGTGCTAATGCGGCTGCTGCGTGGCTCGGGTCCCACAGGGCTGTCGGCCATGGCCGAAGTTTCACATCGGGGAAAGGTGGTTTATGTCAGACCGTGGCTCGAGCTTGAGCGCGTACGCATCCTGGCTGCCGCCCAAGACTTTGCCAACCGTACGGGCTGGGTGCCGGTGGACGACCCGACCAATGTGCAGGACCACTACACCCGAGGCGCGGTAAGGCGCCGCTTGGTGCCTGTGCTGGATGAGCGCTGGCCTGCATGGCGTTCCATACTGTTGCGTCACAGCCGGCAGGCGCGCGAGCTGCAGGTGTTGCTGGATGAGGTGGCGGCCGAGGACCTCTTACGACTGCAGCCAGGCAGCGACCATAAAGACTTCTCCCTGGCAGCCTGGCGCGCATTAACCCCACAGCGGCAGGTTCTGGTACTGCGTCACTGGCTGAACATGCATGGCCTGAGGGCACCGTCGGAAGCCCGCATGCGAGAACTCTGCCGGCAGCTGCGCCAGCTACATGCGCTGGGCCATGACCGCAGCATGCGACTGAAGCATGATAGGCACTGGATTGTGTGTGAGCGGGGCCGTGTCAGCCTGTTGGTGCAAAACGACAGTGACGAAAATCGCTAAAATGTGAGAGTTTCTCTATCCGACCCTTGACGTCGGCCGCCACAACGTGTGCCGGTCCGGCGTCCTTCACCAGAGTAGAAGATGTCCCTGATAGTTCAAAAGTATGGCGGCACGTCCATGGGCTCAATCGAGCGCATCCGGAACGTGGCCCGCCGCGTGGCCAAGTGGCATGCCGCAGGCCATCAGGTGGTCGTGGTGCCCTCAGCCATGGCGGGGGAAACCAACCGTTTGCTCGGGCTTGCCAAGGAATTGAGCGACCAGCCAGATGGCCGCGAGCTGGACCAGCTTGCCGCCACCGGTGAGCAGGCCAGCAGTGCGTTGCTGGCCATCGCACTGCAGGCAGAGGGTATTGCCGCACGCAGCTTCACCGGGTGGCAAGTCCCTGTGCGTACCGACTCTTCCTTCACAAAGGCGCGCATCAACTCCATAGATGGTGATCGCATCAAGGCCGAACTTGACGCCGGGCGTGTCGTCATCGTCACAGGTTTCCAGGGCGTCGATGACGAAGGCAATATCACTACTCTGGGCCGGGGCGGTTCGGATACGTCCGCAGTGGCTGTCGCTGCTGCACTGAAGGCCGACGAATGCCTGATCTTCACTGATGTCGACGGCGTTTACACGACCGACCCGCGCATCGTTCCCGAGGCACGCCGCATGAACGTCATTTCCTTCGAGGAAATGTTGGAAATGGCCTCTCTGGGTTCCAAGGTGCTGCAAATCCGTTCGGTTGAATTCGCAGGCAAGTACCGCGTTCCGGTGCGTGTACTGTCCTCGCTCACCGACCCCCTGATTCCGCTCGAAGAAGAAATGTCCTCGGGCACACTCATTACTTTCGAGGAAGACCAGAAAATGGAACATGCCGTAGTTTCGGGCATTGCTTTCAGCCGTGATGAAGCCAAGTTCACCCTGCTAAGTGTGCCGGACAAGCCCGGTGTCGCTTATTCCATCCTGGGCCCTGTGGCAGCCGCCAACATTGACGTGGACATGATTCTTCAGAACCAGTCGGTTGAAGGCACGACAGACTTCTCCTTCACGGTGAACCGCAATGACTTCAAGCGCACACTGGACCTGCTGCGCAACCAGGTGGCTCCTGCCGTTGGTGCCAAGGAAATCGTAGCTGACGACAAGGTGTGCAAGGTCTCCATCGTGGGTATCGGCATGCGCAGCCACGTCGGCGTTGCGAGCCGCATGTTCCGCACCTTGTCGGAAGAGGGCATCAATATCCAGATGATCAGTACCAGTGAGATCAAGACATCTGTTGTGATCGACGACAAATACATGGAATTGGCCGTTCGTGCCCTGCACAAGGCCTTCGGCCTGGACAAGGAAGGCGGTCCGGACGCTGCTGAAGCATAAAAACGCTTCACATTTTTGAGGGAACCGTGCTAGAATCACGGTTTCCTTTGGAGACGTGGCCGAGAGGTTGAAGGTACTCCCCTGCTAAGGGAGCATACGGCTTATACCCGTATCGAGGGTTCGAATCCCTCCGTCTCCGCCAGTTAACTACTTGTACAAGTTGATTGGCGTACAAAAACCCGCATGCTTGCCGGCAGGCTCGGCTCTTCCCCATAATCGGGGGAACGCATTCGTTAGACACGATTGATCACTCCGCTCCAACCGCACTGGGCCAAGACTCGCATGCGGTAATTCTCGAAGTTCCTGAACCCATATGCACGGCGT
>Ga0079224_100011676_pt1 | contig 12117 bp, 9 predicted proteins | sample Stecom2015_FD_80414 | JGI IMG/M metagenome (GOLD analysis project Ga0079224, IMG submission 80414) | Agricultural soil microbial communities from Utah to study Nitrogen management - Steer compost 2015 | ecosystem: Environmental > Terrestrial > Soil > Agricultural land | place: USA: Utah... | reverse complement strand
CGACCTATGTGCTCGGCTTCGGTCTCTCCCACCCACTGGCGAAGAAGATCGGCCCCTGGCCCGCGGTGCTCGCCGTGACTGCCGCCGCTGCCGGCGCCTCCGCCGTGCTCTCCGACGCCGCCTACTCCGAGTGGAGCCCCGCCGAGCCGGCTGCCTGAGCCCCTTCCTCAGCTCGGTCCCGTGAGAGGTGTCGGAATCCGCCCGGATTCCGACACCTCTCACGGGACCGAGCGGCGTCCGCGCGGCGAGGTCCATCTGGCGGCGTCCGCGCGGCGGGTGCGGACGCGCTCCGTCGGCCGCGCACTGCGTCGGCCTGCCCGGCGCATCCCGGCGCGATCCCATCCCGCGGGAATGCGCTTAATTCCTTTCACTCCGCGGAATGGTTGACTAGGCTAAGTCATCGTCCCCGAACGTCGGGGCGTCCGATCCCCCTGAGGTCCACTCCCCCCATGCTCGGCACCATGCGCCGTCTCTGGCAGACGGTCCGTCCGATCCGATTCCGCCTCTATCTGGGTCTCGCCAGCGCGATGACAGCGTCGATCGTCGCGCTGATGATCCCGCAGGTCCTCGAGTTCATCGTCAACCGGCTCGACGCCGATGCCACCGCCGCCACCATCTGGACCGGCGGCGCGATAGTGCTCGCCCTCGGCATCATCGAGGCCTCCCTCATCTGGCTGCGGCGCACCTTCGCCGTAGCCCCCTCGACCACGGTCGAGAAGCAGATCCGCGTGCACTTCTACGAGAAGGTCCAGCACCTGCCGGTCACCTTCCACGACGGCTGGGGCTCCGGTCAGCTGCTCTCGCGCATGCTCACCGACATCAACCAGATCCGCCGCTGGATCGCGTTCGGCATGATCATGGCGGTCACGAACGTGGTCACGGTGACCGTGGGCATGGTGCTGCTGGTCCGCTCCAGCGCGATCCTGGCACTGATCTTCTTCGTCGCCGCGGTGCCGGTCTCGATCATCGCCTACCGCTTCAACCGGTCCTTCTCCGTCCTCTCCCGCCTCTCGCAGGACCAGAACGGCGACCTCGCCACCACGATCGAGCAGTCCGTGCAGGGCATCCGCGTGCTGAAGGCCTTCGGCCGCGGCCCCACCGCGCTGGACGGCTTCACCGAGCAGGCCGAGGAGCTGCGCCGCACCGAGGTGCGCAAGGCGACCGCCATGGCCCGCTTCGACATGTTCATGTTCATGCTCCCGGAGGCCGCGCTCGGCATCGCGCTGCTGGTGGGCCTGCATCTCACGGCCGACGGCACCATCACCACCGGTCAGCTCGCGTCCTACTTCGCGACCGCCACGCTCGTGGTGGGCCCAGTGCGGATGCTCGGCATGCTGCTGGGCCAGGCCGTGAACGCGACCACCGCCCTGGACCGTCACTACGAGGTGATGGATTCGGTCAACACGATCGCCTCCCCGAAGACGCCGTCCGTGCTCGACACGGCCGACGTGCGCGGGGCGGTGCGACTCGAGGGCGTGCACTTCCGCTACGCGGACGCCCCGGACCATGTCCGCGACGTGATCGACGGCGCGGACCTGGAAGTCCTCCCGGGAGAGACGATGGCGCTGGTGGGCGTGACCGGCAGCGGCAAGTCGACGCTGCTGCAGCTGGTGCCGCGCCTGTACGACGTCACGCAGGGCGCGATCTCGATCGACGGCGTGGACGTGCGCGACATGGACCTCGTCCAGCTGCGCACGCTCACCGCGGTCGCCTTCGAGGACGCGACCCTGTTCTCCGACTCGGTGCGGGACAACGTGCTGCTCGGCGCTGACCCGGGTCTCTCCCCCGAGGAGGCTGATGAGCTGCTGCATCTCGCGCTGCGCACCGCGGATGCGACCTACGCCTACGACCTGCCCGAGGGGGTCGACACCCGCATCGGCGAGGAGGGCATGAGCCTGTCCGGCGGGCAGCGTCAGCGCCTGGCGCTCGCACGCGCGATCGCGGCGAAGCCTGCCGTGCTGTTGCTGGATGACCCGCTCTCGGCGCTGGACACGAAGACCGAGGAGACGGTGACGGGCCGGCTGCGGGAGGTGCTGAAGGGGACGACCACGTTGATCGTCGCCCACCGCACCTCGACCGTGGCGCTCGCTGACCGGGTCGCCCTGCTGGACGGCGGGCGGATCGTCGCCGTCGGCACCCACACCGAGCTCATGGCGACCTCCGCCCGATACCGCTGGGTGATCGCGAACCAGGAGGAGGAGCGCCGCCGCGACCAGGACATCGAGACGCTCACCGGCGAGCTCGAGCTCCGCGCCATCCAGGAGGAGGGCCGATGACCACCACCGCACAGCTCGATCAGGACGGCGCCGACGGCGGCGCCCTCACCGCCGAGGAGTCGAAGGCCTCCCGCCGCCGCTCCTTCACCCTGCTCAGGGAGCTGATCTCCCCGGTCAAGGGCCAGTTCGTGGTCATGGCGATCATGGTGGTCGTCGCGCAGCTGGCCGTCGTGGCCGGTCCCGCGATCATCGCCTGGGGCATCGACCACGGCCTGCCCTCGCTGCAGGAGGGCGATCCGTGGCCCGCCACGCAGGCGGCGGCCCTCGCCGTCGGCGCCGCGGTCGTGGGCGGTCTGCTGACCTTCGGTTACGTGCGCCAGTCCGTGGTGGTGGGCCAGCAGATGCTGCTCGCGCTGCGGCGGAGGGTCTTCCGCTTCACCCAGAAGCAGGACCTCGAGTTCCACGAGTCCTACACCTCCGGGCGCATCGTCTCCCGCCAGACCTCGGACATGGAGGCGCTGCGCGAGCTGCTGGACTCGGGCGTGAACGTGATGGTGGGCGCCTCGCTCTCGATGGTGTTCACGATCGTGCTGATCGTGGGCATGGACCCGGTGACGGGCCTGGTCATGCTGCTGATGCTGATCCCGTGCGTGGCGCTGACGGTGTGGTTCCAGAAGCGTTCGAGCATCGAGTACCGGGCGATCCGCACCCATTCGGCGCGGCTCATCGTCCACTTCGTCGAGGCGATGGCTGGGATCCGCGCGGTGAAGGCGTTCCGCAAGGAGGGCCGCAACCAGGCCGAGTTCGACACCCTCGCGCAGGACTATCGCGACGCGTCGATGCGCTCGATCAACGTGTTCGGCATCTACCAGCCGGCGCTGCGCGTGCTCGCGAACGTGACCATCGCGGCGGTGCTCGTGGTGGGCGGCTTCCGGGTGCTGCACGGTGACCTGCAGGTGGGCGTGCTGGTCGCGCTCGTGCTGTACTCGCGGCGCTTCTTCCAGCCGGTCGATGAGATCGCGAACTTCTACAACTCCTTCCAGTCCGCCGTGGCGGCGCTGGAGAAGATCGCGAACCTGCTCGCGGTGCAGCCGCACGTGAAGGAGTCCCCCTCCCCCACGCCGTTGCCCGCCTCGAGCGGCGAGATCGACTTCCAGAACGTCTCCTTCCGCTACACGGCCGACGGGCCCATCGTGCTGAAGCCGATGGACCTGCACATCCCGGCCGGGCAGACGGTCGCGCTCGTGGGACAGACGGGCGCCGGCAAGTCCACTGTCGCGAAGCTCATCGCCCGCTTCTACGACGCGACCGAGGGCGCGGTGACGCTCGACGGCGTGGACCTGCGGGACGTGTCGATGGCGGACCTGACCCGCAACATCGTCATGGTCACGCAGGAGGCGTATCTGTTCTCCGGCACCGTCGCGGACAACATCGCCCTCGGCAAGCCGGGCGCGAGCCGGGAGGAGATCGAGGCGGCGGCCCGCGCGATCGGGGCCGACGAGTTCATCGAGAACCTCCCCTACGGCTACGACACCGACGTGAACAAGCGCGGCGGCCGCGTCAGCGCCGGTCAGCGCCAGCTGATCTCCTTCGCCCGCGCCTTCCTCGCCGATCCGCGAGTGCTGATCCTCGACGAGGCGACCAGCTCGCTGGACATCCCCTCCGAGCGGATGGTGCAGGAGGGCCTGACGAAGCTGCTGGGACAGCGCACCTCGCTGATCATCGCCCACCGCCTCACCACCGTGATGATCGCGGACCGGGTCCTCGTGGTGCATGACGGGCAGGTCGTCGAGGACGGCTCCCCCACCGAACTCGTCGCCGCGGGCGGCCGCTTCGCCGCCCTCTACCAGGCGTGGCAGGAGTCGATGTAGAGCCAGAAGGCGTCGGCACCCTCAGCCCTCACCAGCGTCGCCGTGGAGTTCTCCCGAACTGCGCGGCTGCCTCTCTCACACAGCTCGCATCTACTCCAAATCGTTTAGAGCAGGTGCATGTCGACGGCAATCCTGCACGAACTCGATCTGACTCCGCCCGCGGACCGTCTCCAGCGCATCCTCGACGCGCCGGAGGACCAGTGGTTCGACCGGAAGTCCGCTCGAGCTGCACCGAAGGACCTCGCCAGACCGTTGATCGCCTTTGCGAACGCCGAGGGAGGGACGCTCGCCATCGGACTTCGCGACGGCTCCTACGACGGTGAGCTCCTCACGCCCGAGAAGGAGAATGCGATCCGTCAGGCGAGTATCGACTTCACCGTCCCACCCGTGCGCAACACAGTGAGCAGGCTCGAGCTGGAGGACAGGCGCTCGCTCCTCCTGATCGAGGTGCCTCCCAGTGAACATGTGCACGAATCTGCAGGCGGAGATGTCTACCTTCGGGTCGGCGACGAGTCGAAGCGACTCTCCTATGGGCAGAGACGGGAGCTCGAATACGACCGCGGCAGTGCACAGTTCGAATACGAGCCAGCGATTGAGGCCACCCCCGACGACCTCGATGCCGAAGAGGTCGCCCGCTACCGCGAGGCAATCGGAGCGGGGGGGGGGAGATGACGCCACCGCGCTCAGGGCGCGAAGCCTTCTGCGACGAGACGACTCCATCACCCAGGCCGCGATCCTCCTGCTCGGCGAACGCCCTCAGGACTGGCTGCCGCAAGCGTTCGTACGCGTCATGCGCTTCAGCTCTGACTCACCCGGCACCGGCAGCCGACTGTCGCTCGAGTCGGGGAAGGATGTGCGTTTCGAGGGACCGATCCCCCGCGTCATCGACGAAGCCTCCGCGTGCATCGAGTCCTGGCTCCCTCGGCGCCGAGCTCTCGGCACAGGTCGGCGCTTCACCGACCACCCGATCATTCCGTCCGATGCGTGGCTGGAGGGACTGGTCAATGCAGTGGTTCACCGAAGCTACTCGATGGCGGGTGATCACATCCGAGTGAGCATCTATCCCTCCAGGATCGAGATCGAGAGTCCTGGTCGTTTCCCAGGGCTCGCCGATCCGACCAGCCCCCTGGATATCGCTCGATACGCCCGCAACCCGCGCATTGCTCGAGTCTGCTCCGATCTCGGAATCACTCTCGAACGTGGAGAAGGCATCCGACGAATCTTCGAGGAAATGCGTCTCGTGGGACTCGCCGATCCGCATTATCACCAGACCAGCGGAAGCGTGAGACTGAACCTCACCGCCAGCAGCAGACTCAGCCCGGAGCTGCAGAACACACTCCCCCGAGGCGCTGAGGAGGTCCTCGTTGTGATGCGGGCTCTCGGCCGACCTTTGGGCACGGGAGACCTCATCGAGGAGACCGGGCGCTCTCGCCCGTGGGTGCGACGAGTCCTCGACGAGCTGAGGTCCGCAGGGCTCGTCTCCTGGCACGGTCGCTCCGAGCGGGACCCCCGCGCCACCTGGACGCTCCTCGAATAATCGGGACATCGGCCCCGTCCCTGACCTGGGACGGCGCGGGGCCAGGCGTACTGTGACGCACTCCGCCGGGCACGTGTCGCGAATGTCTTCCTCGCAGGTCATGGACGGGCTATATTCCCTCCGTCCCTATCGGACCCGATCCTGAGGAGAGCCGGAGCGTCCCGGCCGTCACCCGCGGATCCCGTTCACCTCAGAGGTCACCCATGCATCTGTCCCTGCCCTCGCGCGCCCGATTCCTGGCGATGCTCCTCGCCGTGCTCGTGGTCGCCATCCCCCTCGCGATCGCCCCGCCCGCCGCGGAGGCCGTGGTGAAGAAGCCGCTGGACATCGTGAAGGTCTACTACAACCCGCCGGGCAAGGATTACTCCAAGAACAGCGAGTACGTGAAGGAGTACATCCAGGTCAAGAACACCGGGACGAAGCCCCTCACGCTGACCGGCTACGTCATCCGCGACAACGGCCCGCAGAAGTTCACCTTCCCGAAGGGCACGAAGATCGCCCCCGGCAAGACCCTCACGATCCGCTCCGGCAAGGGGAAGAACACCTCCTCGACCCTGTACTGGAACACGTCCAGCTACATCTGGAACAACACCGGCGACACCGCGCGGCTGTACAACTCCAAGGGCACGCTGCTGGAGTCCTGCAAGTACAAGGGCGTGCGGAAGACGGCGACGAAGACCTACGTCCGCACCACCGCGACGACTGCGTACTGCTGACCCGTCGTCTCGAACGCGCCGCCGTCCCAGGTTCATGACCTGGGCGGCGGCGCTTCTCGTTTCGGGCTGGCCCCTGCACTCGTGCCGTCTCAGGCGCCGAGCATCTCCCGCAGCGCCGGGGTGAGCCCCTCGACCTCGACCGGGACCTCCGGCCGGCGGAAGGTCTCCGGCGTGACGAGGAAGCGCTGCTCCTTCTCGTGGGAACCGGGCAGGGTCGAGATCTGGGTGCCGTTCTCGACGTAGCCGCAGGCGCGGGAGACGGCGTAGGAGCGGTCGTTGCCGACCACGGCGGAGGACTCGGCGCGCAGTGCACCGAGATGGTCGAAGGCGAGCACGAGCATCGCCTGACGCATGAGCGTGCCGTACCCGTTCCCGTGCGCGTCGAGGGTGAGCCAGGAGCCGGAGCTGACGGTGCGGCGCTCGGCGAAGCGCCGACCGGCGACGTCCTGGCAGCCGATCAGCCGCCCCTCCGCCCAGACACCGAGCGGCAGCGTCCACTCCTCGGGGCCGATGCCGCTGCGCAGCCGCCACTGGAAGCGCAGCGCGTCGCGCACGCGCGTTTCGGGCTCGGCGCGATACCAGGGGAAGACGTGCGGGGAGTCCTCGTCCTCGAAGATCGGCCGACGGATGAGCGCGGCATACTCGGGCAGGTCCGCATCGGCGAGGGGACGCAGGGTGAGGGCACCGGCCCGCACGATCAGGCGGAGCGGAGGGAAGAGGTCGGCGAGGTCGGGGAGCTGCGTCATCACCGCAGGATAGAGGCCGCTCCCGCCCGCGGCGAGCACTTTTCCGACCCGATGCTGTGCCCCCGCAGTTCTACGCTGGGTCCATGACATCCGCTGGGTCCCTGACGACCGACGTGCTGCTGACCGGCTTCGCCCCTTTCGATGGCGCGGAGGTCAATGAGTCGTGGGAGGCGGCGCGCCTGGCCGCGCCTGCTCTGCGCGCCGAGGGGATGGCGGTGGTGGAGCGGGAGCTGCCGGTCGAGTTCGGTCGCGCCTCGACGCTGCTCGCGGAGGCAGTGCGAGAGCTGCGGCCGCGGCTCGTGATCGCCGTAGGTCTTGCGGCGGGGCGCAGCGCGCTCACGCCGGAGCGGGTCGCGGTGAACATCCGCGATGCGCGTATCCCGGACGGGGCCGGGGCGCGGCCGATCGATGAGCCGGTGGTGCCGGGCGGGCCGGTCGGCTACTTCTCGAGCCTGCCGATCAAGGCGATGACCGCCTCGCTCATGGTCGAGGGGATCCCGGCCGCGGTCTCGCAGACGGCCGGGACCTACGTGTGCAACGACGTGTTCTACGCGCTGCAGCATCTGCTCGCCACGGACCCTGCCCTCGCTGACTCCGGGATCCGCGGCGGCTTCGTGCATGTGCCTGCTGCGGATGCGGTCGACGTGCCGACGACGGCACGCGGCCTCGCGGCGATGGCGCGCGTCGCGCTGACGACCGATGACGATGCCGCGGTGGCTGGCGGCGCCGAGCACTGAGCCCTGGCGCCCTTGCGCCCAGCGCGTGCCGAGCTCTGCCCCTCTCCCCGCACCCGCCGAGCACTGAGCGCCGCCGTCGGGCCCACGTCAAGTCCGCGCGTGGATCGGGGACCGACGAGGGCGCTGTGGATGTGCACATGCGGTGGGACAGCGCTTCCGAGGGGTGCGAAAACTGTCCACATCCACTCTCCACAGAAAGTTATCCACAACGTTCTCCACAGCCGTGGACGAATAACAGTCTTGTAGTTCTGCAGGTACGAGGGTCGCGCCGGGCGTGTCGCGGGCAGCGGCGAGAGCGCGCAGCGGCCCCGCCGCCTCGCTCCGTGCTCACCCCGCGCGATGACACGCATATCACACGACAGCGCAGGTCACGGTGTTTCCCACTTCTTTCCCGGGCGACGCTCCGACCTCGGAGAATGCGTCTCGGTGAGCACGCAGCGGCTCCGACGTGACAGACGAAGCATCTTGCGCCGCTCGAGTCCCCACACACTGTCCCCACCGTCGGTCCACATCGAGCCCCCGGTTATCCACAGTCAGATCGCTCCGTCCCCACCGATCCCCCGGGTTATCCACATCGCCGTCCACACATGGGGAAAACCACAGCCGTGTAACTCCGCACGTCGCGGCAGGATCGGCGTCCTGAGTTGACGACGACGGGCTGGGCGGACCATGCCGCCCAGCCCGTCGGAGAGGGAAATGCGCCGCTGGCGCCGTGCTCACATGGCGAGCAGCGGGAGCGTCTTCACGGCGATGAGCACGAGGCACAGCACCACGCCGGCCGCGACCACGCCGCTGTGCAGCAGGGCCGAGCGCCTGGCGAGGGCCTGCCGGTCCGCGCCGGGCGTCGCCTTCGGGCGCAGCGCGAACATCCCGGCGGTCACCGCGGCGCCGAGCACGAGCCCGCCCAGGTGCCCCTGCCAGGAGATGCCAGGGATCGTGAAGGTCAGCACCAGGTTCAGCACGATGAGCACCACGATCTGGGCGGTCTGCCCGCCGAGGTGCCGGTTGACGATGAACATCGCGGCGAACAGACCGAACACGCCGCCGCTCGCGCCGAGGGTGCCGGTGTTCCAGGCATCGGTCAGCGGGTTGGAGAGCAGGTACACCGCGGTGTGGCCGCCGAGGACGGAGACGAGGTAGATCGCGAGGAACCGGGCGTGGCCGAGGGTCCGCTCGAGATACTGCCCCACGATCCACAGCGCGTACATGTTCAGCGCGAGGTGGAGGATGCCCCCGTGGAGGAACCCGGCGGTGAAGAAGGTCCACGGCATCGCCAGGGCCCGGAACGGGGCGAAGATCCCCAGCTGCTGGACGATCTGCGGCGCGACCGTCTGCCCCAGGAACGCCACCACGCACAGCCCGATGAGGGTGTAGGTGACCACGGGGGCGCGACGGCTGATCGCTGCGCCCATCACGTTGCGCGGCCGGGTCGCGGCCTGCTGGCGGGAGATCTCGCGCTCGCAGTCCACGCACAGCACGCCCACGGAGGTGGGACGCTGGCAGTCGGGGCAGGCGGGCCGGTCGCAGCGCTTGCAGCGCACGTAGCTCACCCGGTCGGGGTGACGGGGGCACACCGGCTGCCCCTCCGGCTGCGGGGCGTCGTCGGCGCTGTAGCCGTAGCTGGGTCTGTCCATGGCGCTCATTCCATCACGCGCGGCTGGGCCGGGCCGGGGCATCAGCCGCGCAGAGGCTGGTCCCGCCAGTTCTGTCATCGCGAGCCCCGTGATCACCGGGCGCGCTGCTGCCGCCGCTCAAGCCGCGGTCGGGAAAGCGTCGAAGAGCCGGGAGAAACGCTTCTGCTGCGCCTCGCTCACCGGGGCGAGCGCTGTCAGCTCCAAGCGCCGACGAGCCCCGGAGCCTTTCGCGGTCCAGGTCCCCACGAGCTCGCCGCGCCGCAGCGCCGAGCGGCGGAACACCCCGTTGTTGCCGGGGGTGAGCGCGTGGTGGCGTGCCTCGTCCATGAGGTAGAGCCGGTCGCGGTAGCCGAGGACGAGCTCATCGAAGCCGGGCAGGAGCAACTCCCTCATCGTCTCCTTCTCCAGCTCCGCGTACTCCTCGAGCAGGCCGGGCCGCCAGAACAGTCGCTCCCCGTCCCCGCCGCGGGCAGCATCAGCCCGGGCGTGGAGACGGCCCTGTGCGTCGGCGAAGCCGCTCTCGAGCCCGGCTTCGACCTGCGGCAGCGCTTCGCGGAACAGGCCGAGTGGGAGCTTCGACCACCAGGCGAGGTCCCGCTCCCCGGCCGGGCCGCGGGTGGTGAAGTAGCGGCGGGCGAGCTCGGCCGCGGCGGCGGTGCGGTCGCCGTTGAAGGTGCCCTCGAGGTCGGTGCCGGCGGGCAGCCAGTCACGGGCGAGCACGATCGCGGTCTCCCCGTCCCGCCAGGGCCCGTAGGCGGCGTGCCCGCCCGCTATCAGCTCGACCAGCAGGTGGTAGCCCCACCCGCCATCCCAGCGCAGGCCCGCCGCCTCCCACGCGGAGCGCAGTTCGGCGCGCAGCACGCCGCGCCCGCCGGGGCCCGAGTGCGGGGCGGCGATCTCCTCGAGCACCTCCCGCGCCTGCTCCACATCCCGTGCCTCGATGCCGAGGTTCCCGCGACGGGACACTGCGGCGCGCAGCGGCACCACGGCGCATAGCTCGGTGAGCCAGTCGAGGGTGTCCGCGGCGACGGCGAAGACGGTGCCGCGCATCGGGTAGCCGCGCACGATCTGCCCCGCGTCGAAGGCGGCGAGGACGGGCTCGATCGCGCCGCCGCTGCGCAGCGCGAGGGAGGAGAGGACGCCCGGCAGGTCCTGTCCCTGGCTCGCGCCGAAAGCATGCGCGACCTCGACGGGCGTGCGGTGGCGGGCCGGGCCCGCGAGGCCCTGGGCGAGGATCCGGGCTCCGGCGAGATGTCGCGGCGTCATGGACTGAGCGTAGAGGGCGCGGCCGACGGGTCGGCCCACCGGCCCCCTCGTGGAGCGGCCGACAGGGCCCCTCCAAGTGCGCCCGTCGGCCCCACCTGGTGCGTGCTCCCGACCTGCGAGGACGAGCCGGGATCCATCGAAAGGCGGATCCCCTTCTGCTGGCCCGTTCCTAGCGTGGAATCACCGGCCCCGCCCAGGACCTGCGGCGGGGCGGACCTCGACCTCCACCGCTCCTGCCGCACCGCCGATCGCGGTGCTCACCGGAAGGGACCACCGTGACCGCACCAGCTCCCGCCCCGCAGCACACCTACCGGGGTGATCCCACCCCGCCGCCCGCAGACACCGCCGTCGGCCCCGACGCGAAGGACAGCGGCCCCGGCGCCCGGATCGCCGGCTTCCTCACGGGCCGACGCTCCGCCTGGCTGGGCGCCGCACTGTTCCTGCTGCTGCTCGTGGGCATGGCCGGTGGCCTGCGCGGCGCCGGCCCCGCCGCCGGGATGGACGCCCTGCCGGACAGCTCCGAGTCCTCCCGCGCCGCCGCGATCGCGGACACGATGGAGGGCGCCCGCTACCAGCCCGTCTTCGCCGTGGTCACCCGCGCCGACGGCGGTGAGCTCACCGAGGCGGACATGGCCGGGATCCAGGACATCTCCGCCGCGCTCGCGGACGCTTCTGGCCGTGACGCGGTGGGCCCCATGCCCTCCGAGGACGGCGCCGCAGACCTCGTCATGACCACCGTGGACTCCCAGGCGGACAAGGACGCGATCGACGCGATGATCACGGACCTGCGCACCGCCGCGCATGACGCCGCCCCCGAGCAGCTGCAGGTCTCCGTCACCGGCGGCCCGGCCGTCGGCTCCGACATCCGCGGCGCCTTCGCCGGCGCGAACTTCACCCTGCTCGCCGTGACGATCGCTGTGGTCGCGGTGCTCCTGCTGCTCACCTACCGCTCCCCCATCCTGTGGCTCGTCCCGCTGGTGGTCGTGGCCCTGGCCGACGGCGCCGCAGGCGCGCTCACCTCGATGCTCGGCGAGCAGTTCGCCCTCGCCTTCGATGCGGGTGTGATCAGCGTGCTCGTCTTCGGTGCGGGCACGAACTACGCGCTGCTGCTCATCTCCCGCTACCGCGAGGAGCTGCACACCACCGACGACCACCGCGCCGCGCTCGCGACCGCGTGGCGGCGCACCGTCCCGGCGATCATCGCCTCCAACGTCACCGTGGTCCTCGCGCTGCTGACCCTGCTCACCGCGATCATGCCGGCCACGCGCGGGCTAGGCATCGCCGCGGCCGCCGGGCTGCTGGTCGCGCTCCTCGCGGTGCTGCTCCTGCTGCCCGCCCTGCTCGCGATCGTGGGCCGGACGGTGTTCTGGCCCTTCATCCCGCGCCCCGACGCT
>Ga0079224_100011675_pt1 | contig 12117 bp, 10 predicted proteins | sample Stecom2015_FD_80414 | JGI IMG/M metagenome (GOLD analysis project Ga0079224, IMG submission 80414) | Agricultural soil microbial communities from Utah to study Nitrogen management - Steer compost 2015 | ecosystem: Environmental > Terrestrial > Soil > Agricultural land | place: USA: Utah... | reverse complement strand
GTCAGGCGCGTGGCACTTCCCCTGGAGTACTGAATCGCATGACGGTTGCCAACGACCTGATCGAAAAGGCAGAGCGCCGCGAGGCGCTCTTCGGCATCATCGGGCTGGGCTATGTGGGCCTGCCGCTCGCGGTCGAGCTGGCAAAGGCCGGCTTTCCGGTGCTGGGCTACGACGTGTCCCAGCGGGTGGTGGACGGGCTGAATGCCGGCCGGTCCCACATCAAGGACGTGTCGGACGCCGCGCTGCAGGAGGCGATTGCCGCCGGCCGCTTCGAGGCCACCACGGAGGCGTCGCGCCTGGCCGAGCCGGACGCGATCTCCATCTGCGTCCCGACGCCGCTGTCCAAGTACAAGGACCCGGACGTCAGCTACATCGTCGCGGCTACGGAGGCGGTCCGTGCCACGCTGCGCCGGGGCCAGGCGGTAATCCTCGAAAGCACCACCTACCCCGGCACCACGCGCGAGATCATGCTGCCCGCGCTCGAGAGCACCGGACTCAAGGTCGGCGAGGACTTCTTCCTCGCTTTCAGTCCCGAGCGGGTGGACCCGGGCAACCCGGTGTACCAGACGCGGAATACGCCGAAGGTCGTCGGCGGCATCACCGAGGCCTGCAGCCGGGTGTGCTCGGCACTCTACGCGCCTGCCATCGACACGCTGGTCCCGGTGTCGTCCACTGAGGCGGCCGAGCTGGTCAAGCTGCTGGAGAACACCTTCCGCAGCGTGAACATCGGGCTGGTCAACGAGATGGCCATCGTCTGCGAGAAGCTCGGCGTGGACGTGTGGGAAGTGATCGACGCCGCGGCGACGAAGCCGTTCGGATTCATGAAGTTTACGCCCGGCCCCGGGCTCGGCGGGCACTGCATCCCGATCGACCCGCACTACCTCGCCTGGAAGATGCGCGGACTCAACTACAAGACCCGCTTCATCGATATCGCCGGCGAGGTCAATTCGGAAATGCCGCTCTTCTGGGTGCGCCAGGTCATCGAGGCGCTCAACCGGCACTCCAAGTCGATGCGCGGCTCGCGGGTCCTGGTGATCGGCGTGGCCTACAAGAAGGACATCGACGACATCCGCGAGAGCCCGGCCCTCGACATCATCCGCCTCCTGGAGCAGCAGGGCGCGCGGGTGAGCTATCACGATCCGCACGTCCCGAAGTTCTCCGAGGACGGGCACGATTACGAGTCCGTGCCCCTGACGCCCGACACCGTGGCGGAGGCGGACTGCCTGCTCATCGTGACCGATCACAGCGCCGTGGACTTCGGCATGCTGGCCGGGCAGGCGCGGCTCGTCGTGGACACCCGGAACGCGCTGCGTCGGAAGCGTTGACGGATGCGGCTCACGGTCATCGGCAGTGGTTATGTGGGACTGGTGGCCGGAGCCTGCTTCGCGGAGACGGGAAATGACGTTCTGTGCGTGGACCGGGACGCGGAGCGAATCGAGCGCCTCCGCCGCAGCGACATCCCGATCTACGAGCCCGGACTCGAGCCGATGGTGCGCCGCAACCAGGCCGATGGCCGGCTCACCTTCACCACCGAGCTGGGCCCGGCGGTCGAGCGCGCGGAGGTGGTCTTCATTGCCGTGGGCACGCCGCAGGGAGAGGACGGCTCGGCCGATCTCTCGCATGTGATTGAAGTGGCGCGGGAAGTGGGCCGCCATATGAACCGGCCCAAGGTCGTCGTCACCAAGTCCACGGTACCGGTCGGCACGGCTCGGCGGGTTCGTGAAGTGATTGCGGCGGAGACCCAGGTGCCGTTCCAGGTGTGCGCCAACCCCGAATTCCTCAAGGAAGGCGCCGCCGTCGAGGATTTCATGCGGCCGGACCGGGTGGTGATCGGGACGGATGACGACGGAGTAGTGGATGTGATGAGCGAACTGTACGCCCCTTTTACCCGGCAAGGTGGCGACCGGCTCCTCTTCATGGACACGGCATCGGCCGAGCTGACCAAGTACGCAGCCAATGCCATGCTGGCCACCCGGATCTCGTTCATGAACGAGATGGCCGCCCTCTGCGAGGCCACCGGCGCCGACGTGACCCAGGTCCGGCTCGGCATCGGGTCGGACCGCCGGATCGGGCGGGCGTTCCTCTATCCGGGCCCGGGCTTCGGCGGCTCCTGCTTTCCCAAGGACCTGAAGGCGATCATGCGGGTCGGAGCCGACGCCGGGGTCCCGCTGGACCTGCTGCCGGCAGTCGAAGCCGTCAACGACCGGCAGAAGCAGCTGCTCCTCTCCCGCGTCACGACGCTGCTCGGCGGGCGGCTTCATGGGGCGGCCATCGCGATCTGGGGCCTCGCGTTCAAGGCGGAGACCGACGATGTCCGCGAGAGTCCCGCGGTGCCCCTCATCGAAGGTCTGCTCAGTGCCGGGGCCGAGGTGCGGGCGCACGATCCCAAGGCGGTGGCGTCGGCCCGCCGGGTATTCGGTGATCGCGTGCGGTTCGATGCGGACCCCTACGACGCCGCGGCCGGCGCCGACGCGCTGGTGGTGGTGACCGAGTGGCTGATGTACCGAACCCCCGACTTTGTCCGGCTCAAGTCGAGCCTCCGGCGCCCGCTGATTCTCGACGGGCGCAATCTGTATGATCCGGAGCGCCTGGCGGCGGCGGGCTTCGAGTACCACGGCATCGGGCGGGGCCGGCCGTGACCCGGATCCTGCTCACCGGGGCGGCGGGATTCATCGGGTCGCACCTGGCCGAGGCGCTGCTCTCACGCGGGGATGAGGTCGTCGGGATCGATAACTTCGATCCGTTCTATCCCCGGGCGGTCAAGCTGCGGAACCTTGCGGCAGCCAGGGGCTCGGGTCGCTTCGAGCTGCACGAGCGGGACCTGCGCGCGCCGGGGCTCGATGCTCTGCTCGACCGGGACACGGTCGTGGTGCACCTCGCGGCGCGGGCCGGGGTGCGGCCGTCACTGCTCGAGCCGGCCGAGTATGCCTCGTGCAACGTGGCGGCCACGGCGGCGCTGGCGGACGCAGCGGCGCGCCAGGGCGCGGTACGATTCGTGTTTGCCTCGTCGTCCTCGGTCTATGGGGACGATACACCGGCGCCATGCGCCGAGGATGCACCTGCGGTGGGCCCCGTGTCTCCGTATGCGGCCAGCAAGCGGGGCGCGGAGCTGATGCTCGAGGCCATGGCGCCGCACGGCGGGCTCAGGGTGGCGTCGCTCCGGCTGTTCACGGTGTACGGCCCTCGCCAGCGGCCGGACCTCGCGATCCATGCCTTTGCGCGCCGGATTGCCGCGGGACAGCCGGTGACGCTGTACGGAGATGGCACCGCGCGCCGGGACTATACGTACGTAGCGGACATGGTGGCCGGACTGCTGGCGGCCATCGACTGGACGGAAGGCGCTCCGGTGGGTGTGCGGCATTTCAACCTCGCGGGCGGTGAGCCGGTCGGCCTGCTCGATATGGTCGAGACGCTCGCTGCGGCGCTCGGCAAGGCCCCGCAGATCGAGCATGCCCCGCCGCAGCCGGGTGATGTCCGCCACACCGCCGCCGACCTGACCCGGTCCCGCGCGGAGCTCGGATACGCGCCGGCCACGCCGTTCTCCGAAGGCATCCGGCGCTTTGCGGAGTGGTTTAAGGAGGAGTATGCAACGGAACGCCGATAATCTCGTCTCGCGGGCGCGGGAGCGTTTTCTCCTGCAGGACTATCACGGCGCCGTCCACCTTCTCGAAGAGGTGACGGCGGGCGGCCATGCCTATGCGGATGCGCACCAGCTGCTCGGCGTGGCGCTTTCGCTGCTCGGGAAGCCCGAACGGGCGCTCGAGGAATTCGAGCAGGCCCTGTTGCTCAATCCGCGGTACCTGGAGGCGTTGATCCACCGCGGGCTGGTGCTCAACGAGCTCGGCCGGAGCGCGGAGGCCGAAGAGAGCTTCCGCCGCGCCCAGCTTGCCGACACCGGCAGCGTCCGTGGCATCGCCGCGCCGGACGCGGCCCAGCTCGCCAACCGGCATGCGGATCTGGGCCAGGCCTACGCCGAGATCGGCGCGCTCGACCGCGCCATCGAGGAGTACCGGCGGGCGCTGGAGCTGGGTCCCACGTTTCACGATCTCCGTTACCGGCTGGCCCGGGTCCTGATCGAGTCCGGACGCGCGCTCGAGGCGCGGGAAGAGCTGGAACAGGTCGTGGCGGCGCGTCCGGCCTTCGTGGATGCCGGCGCTGCGCTCGGACTGGCGCGCTATCTCTCGGGTGATGCGGCGGGCGCGCGCGAGGCATGGCAGGCCACGCTCGCCCGCCGGCCCGACAATCGCCGGGTCGAGGCCTATCTGGCCATGGTCGGTCAGCGGGAGTGAATCGGTCGGTTGCACTGGGCCTGCTGCTGCTTGCCTCCTGCCGGCAGGACAGCCGGGAGCAGCTGGCGGATGCGGCATATGTGGCGCGCCAGTATGCCGAGGCATATGACGCCTACGCCGCACTGGCCCCTTCGGAGGGAAGCCGGGTCTGGGCCAAGGCGGCCGCGGCGGCGGCGGCCGCCGGCGCGCTGGACAGCGCGGTGGCCGCCTACCTGCATCTGGCCGCCGACGACCCGACCCGCAGGGAGGAAGCGCTGGCCGGACTCGAACGGGTGGCCCGCCTGGCCGAGCGCGCCGGAAACCTCGACGCGCTGCGGAAGGCGGTGCTGGCAAGCCGCAAGCTGGCGCCGGAGCGACCAATCGGCCGGCTCGCGTATCCTCTGATTCGGAGCGTCCCTCCGGCGGCGCCGGAGGCGCTCGAGCTGCTTCCGGCTGCGCTCGCCGCCGCGCCCGACCGGGACGCATTCGACGCGCTGCTCCTCCGCTGGAGCGCCGCCTTCGAGGAAGGCGGCGACTGTGCGGGTGCGGCAGAGGCCTCCCGGGGCTTCCTGCGGCGCACCAGCAAGAGCGCTGACAGTGCCGGCTCCGCCGAGGCCGCGAGCAGGCTGGAACGATGCGCATTGGCCTTGGGCGAAGCTGCCCTGGGGCATGATCAGGCGCTCGAGGCCGAGCGCTGGCTGGTGCTCGCTGCGGAAAATGCCGGCTCTCCCGCCGGGCGCCGGGCGCTGCTCCTCCTGGGCGATGCACGGGTGGCCCAGGGCGACCCCATTGCGGCGGCCATCGTCTGGCAGCGCGCCATTCGCGCGGGAGCCGACGACTCGATCGGCAGGCAGGCGGCACGGCGCATTCGCGCGCTGCGCGACACCGATACCGCGGGCGATACGACCCGCATGGAAGAAGAATGAAGGTTCGTCTTTTCGCAGTGCTGTTCCTCGTCGCCGCGTGCGGCGGAAGCGCACCCGGCGACCAGCCGGGTCCGGTCCGCGCGCCCGGGGCCGCCTCGCTGAGCCCGGCGGCGCTCGACTCACTCTGGCAGCAGGCGCGCACCGAGTTCCAGGCGGAAGAGTGGGACGAGGCGCGGGCCCAGCTAGACCGGTTCGTGCTCGAGGCCCCGGTCAACGATGCCCGGACCATCGAGGCCAGGCTCATGCTCGGCGAGATCAGTCTCGAGCAGAACCGGCGGCTCGATGCCGCCCGCGAGTTCCGTCGGGTGGCCGACGAGACCCCGTCGCATCCGCTGGCCCCGCGCGCCCTGCTCCGGGCCGGCGATGCGCACCGCGAGTTGTGGCGGCGGCCGGAGCTCGACCCGACCTACGGCCTGTCCGCCCAGGCAACCTACCAGGAGCTGCTGAGCCGATACCCGGATTCCGACATGGCGGACAGCGCCCGCGCGCGGATCGCCGGGCTCAACGACTGGTTTGCCGAGAAGGCATACAAGTCGGCGCGCTACTACCTTCGGATGAAGGCGTACAACTCGGCGATCATCTATCTCCGGGATCTGCTGGCCACCTGGCCCCAGGCGACGATCGCCCCGGAGGCGCTGATCCGGCTGATCGACGCCTACCGGGAGCTCGGCTACGTCGAGGACGTGCGCGAGACCTGCGAGTACCTTCAGCGGTTCCACCCCGATGCGCCCGGCGCCGGCAAGGCGTGCCCGGCCCAGGGGACGGGGTAGGGCCGGCGTGATCGGGCTGTTCGGCGGCTCGTTCGACCCCATCCATCATGGGCACCTCATCGTGGCCCGGGTGGCCGCCGAGACGCTGGGACTGAGACAGGTGCGCTTCGTGCCGGCGCGGCAGCAGCCGTTCAAGGTGGGGCGGCATGGAGCCGGGGCTGCGGACCGCGCGGCCATGGTCGAGGCGGCCATCGGCGGCGAGCCGGGATTTGCCCTGGAGCGGGCCGAGCTCGAGCGGGATGGGACGTCCTACACGGTGGAAACCCTGCGGCTGCTGCGTGCCAGGGAGCCGGGCAGCGATTTTGCCCTCCTGATCGGAGCGGACGCCGCCGCCGACTTCCCGGCCTGGCGCGAAGCAGACGCCGTGGCCGCGCTGGCGCGTGTGGTGGTCTTCGGGCGGGCCGGCGCTGAGCCGGTCTCGCTGCCGGAAATGTGGCGGGCCATCGACGTGCCCGCGCTGGAAATCTCGGCAACCGCGATCCGGCGCCGGGTGCGCGCGGGGCTGCCGATTCGTTACTGGGTGCCGGACGCGGTGGCCGACTACGTCGCCACGCACGGCCTTTATCTGGATGGAGAAGGATGATCAAGAAGCTGATGACCTCGGTCCTTGGCAATCGCCACGCCCGGGAAGCCAAGCGGCTCCAGCCGATCCTGGCGGAGATCCGGTCGCATGAGGAGCGCCTCGGGACGCTGAGCGAGGATGAGCTGAAGGGGCAGACCGCCCGGTTCCGCGAGATCATCGAGGAGCGCACGGGCGAGCTGCGCGCGGAGCTGCATGCCCTGCGGGAGGAGAAGCGCAACTGCGCCGATCCGGTCGAGCGCGACCGGCTGGAAGACCGGTACGCATCGCTGGAAGCGGACTACAAGAAGCGGATCGCGGAGGTGCTCGACGAGCTTCTTCCGGAGGCGTTTGCCACCGTCCGCGAGACCTGCCGCCGGCTGGTGGGGACCACCGTCATGGTCACCGGCCGCGAACTGGTCTGGGACATGGTTCCCTACGACGTGCAGCTCATCGGCGGCATCGTGCTCCATCGCGGCCGGATTGCGGAGATGGCGACCGGTGAAGGCAAGACTCTCGTCGCCACGCTGCCGCTCTACCTGAACGCCCTCACCGGGCGCGGCGCGCATCTCGTCACCGTCAACAACTACCTGGCCCGCCGCGACTCCCAGTGGATGGGCCACGTCTTCGGGTATCTCGGCCTCACCGTCGCCTGCCTCGACGATACCGAGCCGTCCTCGCCGGAGCGCCGGGCCGCCTACGGGGCCGACATCACCTACGGCACCAACAACGAGTTCGGCTTCGACTATCTGCGCGACAACATGGTGTTCACCCTGGACCAGCGGGTCCAGCGTGAATACGTCTACGCCATCATCGACGAGGTGGACTCGATCCTCATCGACGAGGCCCGGACTCCGCTGATCATCTCCGGCCCGGTGGGCCACGCGGAGGACGACAAGTACCAGCAGTTCAACCGCCAGGTGGCGGAAGTGGTCCGGAAGCAGACCGGCGTCGTGAATACCCTCCTCGCCGAAGGGGAGAGCCTGCTGGCGGATCCCAAGACGCGGCAGGACGCGGCGCTCAAGCTCTACCAGGCCCGGCTGGGCATGCCGAAGAACAAGCGGCTGCTCAAGATGCTGAATGAAACCGGGGTCAAGCAGCTGGTGCAGCGGATGGAGCTCGACGCCATCGCCGACCGGAAGCTCCCGATCCGGCAGCAGCGGATGCGGGACCTCGAGGACATCCTCTACTTCGTGCTCGACGAAAAGGGCCACTCGGTCCACCTCACCGACCGCGGCGCCGAGGCGCTGTCACCGGACGATCCGGGCCTCTTCCTGGTGCCCGATATCTCGGAGGAGATCCACCGGCTCGACCAGGACCCGTCGCTCGCTCCGGCCGACCGCATGGCCCGGCGCCAGGAGCTCGAGGCCGAATACGCGGCCAAGAGCGAGAAGCTGCACATCATCCACAAGCTCCTGCAGGCGCACGCACTCTACGAGAAGGAAGTGGACTACCTGGTGCAGGAGGGCCAGGTGCTGATCGTGGACGAGTTCACCGGGCGGGTGATGACCGGGCGCCGCTGGGCGGACGGCCTGCATCAGGCCGTCGAGGCCAAGGAAGGGGTGCAGGTCAAGGGCGAGACGCAGACCCTGGCCACGATCACCATCCAGAACTACTTCCGGATGTACGACAAGCTGGCGGGCATGACGGGCACGGCGGAGACCGAGGAAACCGAGTTCTACCAGATCTACGGCCTCGAGGTCAACGTGATCCCGACCAACCGGCCGATCCGCCGTCTCGACCAGCCGGATCGCATCTACAAGACCCGGAAGGAAAAGCACAACGCGATCCTGGACGAGATCGAGCGGCTCCACTCCCAGCAGCTGCCGGTGCTCATCGGCACCGTCAACGTGGACATTTCGGAGACCCTGTCCCGCCAGCTCAAGCGCCGTGGCCTCAAGCACGAGGTGCTGAACGCCAAGTATCACCAGCGCGAGGCCGAGATCGTGGCGGGGGCGGGCCAGGCGGGCGCCATCACGATCGCGACCAACATGGCCGGCCGCGGCACCGACATCAAACTGGGCAAGGAGCTCGATCTCACCCAGAACGAGGCCGGGCTCCAGATCATCGGCACCGAACGGCACGAGTCGCGCCGGATCGACCGGCAGCTGCGTGGCCGCTCCGGCCGCCAGGGAGACCCCGGGCAGTCGATCTTCTTCCTGTCGCTCGAAGACGATCTCATGCGGCTCTTCATCTCGGACCGCATGGCCGCGTTCATGGACAAGAGCGCGCCGGAGGAGGGGGAGGTCATCACCGGGCGGATGGTGACCGGTGCCATCGAGCAGGCCCAGAAGCGGGTCGAGCTCCAGAATTTCCAGCAGCGGAAGCGCGCCCTCGAGTACGATGACGTCCTGAACCAGCAGCGCGACGTCGTCTACTCGCTCCGCCTCTTTGCCCTCGAGCGGGGCGAGCAGCTCAAGGCGGAAGCGCGCCGGATGATCGAGGCAGCGGTGGAACGCCAGGTCCAGACCTTCCTGGCGGACACCGATGACCCGGAGCAGTTCGATCGCGGCGGGCTCCGGGAGGCGCTCACCCTGCAGTACCTGGTCAGCGTCGAGGCCTTTCTCGACACCTCCGCCACGCCCGACCGGGACGACCTGGTGCGCGCCGCCCTCACCGAGGCGGAGGCCACGTTCGAGCGGAAGATCGAATACCTCTCGGAGTTCGGGAAGAAGATCGGCGTGCCCGAAGTGGACGTGCAGGTGCTCTCGCAGGTGATGCTGACCGTGCTGGACGAAAAGTGGAAGGACCACCTCTACGACCTGGACCTGCTCCGGAACGCCATCCAGTACCGCGCCTACGGCCAGAAGGACCCGCTCATCGAGTACAAGAAGGAAGCGTTCGAGATGTTCGAGGACCTGATGCGGGACATCCAGTCCACGTTCACCGAGCGGTTCCTCAAGATCCAGGTCACTGCGGAGCCGGCGCCCCGGCGGATGGCCCCGCCGCCCCCGCCACCGCCTCCCACGGGCGGCGCCGACGACTTCTTCATGGGCGGTGCTCCGCAAGTGGCCGCGCCGCCGGCGCCGGCGGCCGTGTCGAGCTCGCTCGGGCGTCTTGGCCAGCCGGACTCATCCGTCCCTGAAGTGGGCCGCAATGATCCCTGTCCCTGCGGCTCGGGCAAGAAGTACAAGAAGTGCCATGGGGCGGGGAGATAACGCCGGCTTCCTGCCTGCGGCGGCAGCCCTGCATGACGACGGCCTCCCGGATTCGGGAGGCCGTCGGCGTTCAATGCCTGGCGCGGGCGCCGGCACCCGGGCCATCGCACGGCGGCGGCACTCCGGGAACGGGAGCACGAATCCGGCCGGGCCCTCCGCGCCATCCGGCAGCGACGGTACTTCGACGCCACCGATCTCGCCGCAGACCTGCGCAAGGAGGGCCGGCTTGCCGTCATCGAAGGTGACTCGAGCGGTGCGGCGCGCGCCTGGCGGCACTACCTCGCGCTCCGTTTCGATCCGGAGCCGGAGCTTCGGCTCCAGCGCGACAGCATTGTGGCGGCGCTGGCCGGGCTCGAGCGGGCAAGGAGGCCGCGATAGCCGGAAGCGGTGCGCGGGCTTCGGGCACTCGATGGCGTGGGACGGATGCCGGAATCCGGACACCCCGGTTGTACCATGGTCCATGCCTCAGCCGATTACGAGCGAAGAACGCCCACGCGAGCGACTCTGGACCTTGGGCCCTGGTGCCCTCACGGCGGTCGAGCTCATCGCCATACTCCTCGGAACCGGGCGCCGGGGAGAGAGAGTCGGCGCCATCGCCGCACGGCTCCTCCAGGATCAGGGCGGCTCGTTGAGACGCCTGGCGGCAAGGCCGCCGGGAGAACTGCTCCGAACGGCCGGAGTCGGGCCGTCGAAGGCCTCCCGCCTCATTGCCGCCTTCGAGATCGGTGCCCGGCTCACGCTGGAGGCGCGGCCATCCGCGCCCCGGATCCGCGAGCCGGAAGACATCGTCCGGCGCTTTTCGGCCCGCCTCCGGGACCTCCCGGTCGAAGAGTTTCACCTCCTGGCGCTCGACAGCCAGAGCCGTGTGCTCAGGGAGGTCCTCGTCACTCGCGGGCTCCTCAACAGCTCGCTGGTCCATCCCCGCGAGGTCTTCCGTCCGGCAATCGCCGAGGCGGCGGCCGGCATCATCGTGGTGCACAACCACCCGAGCGGGGATCCGACGCCTTCCGCCGAGGACCGCGCCGTGACCCGCCAGCTGGTGGCGGCGGGCCAGCTCCTGGATCTACCGATCTACGATCACGTGATCATTGCGGGAGACCGGTTTACGAGCTTTGCCTCGGCCGGGATGTTGTAGCACCTTTGCCACCCACCCCCGTCAGAGGAGACCGCCCATGGCCAGTTCCGGCAGTGTCGAGCGCATCGACTATGTCGAGCTCCTGGTGTCCGAAATTTCCCGCTCGAAGGACTTCTACGGTAGGGCGTTCGGCTGGACCTTCCAGGACTACGGGCCCGATTACTGCGAATTCAATGACGGGCGCCTGAAGGGCGGGTTTGCCCAGCAGGTAGCGCCGGCCGAAGCGGGTTCTGCCGGTGCGGGCCCAGGCGCCGCGGGCTCCCGCGCGGGTCCGCTGGTGGTGCTCCTTGCGGGGGACCTGGAAGCAGCGAGGGACCGGGTCGAGGCGGCGGGCGGAACGATCGTCAAGCGGATCTTCGAGTTTCCGGGAGGCCGCCGGTTCCATTTTGCGGACCCCGATGGCTACGAACTGGCGGTCTGGTCCGACCGGTGAGCCCCCTGGCGTGGCGGGTGCGTGACCGGAGCGCCACCTGGATGCGTCGTCAAGCGCCTTCGGATTGGGCCTATCCCCGTATCCGGCGGCCAGTTGCCTCGGACGGCCAGTTGACGCGGTCCGGGCGGGGCGTCATCCTACGGTGTGCAGATACCGCTGACCCGCACCCCCGCTCCCGACACCCCGGTCGCCGCCGACGCGCCGGGGCGTTTCCGTGAGGCCCTTGCCCGCCATGCGGACCGGCTCGATCTCGACCTGATCGAGCGGGCCCTCACGTTCAGTGCATCCGCCCATCGCGGCCAGAAGCGCATGTCGGGAGAGGATTTCGTCTCCCACAGCATTGCGGTGGCGCAGATTCTAGCGGAGCAGCTGCTCGACAGCACCTCGATCGTCGCGGCGCTGTTGCATGACGTGGTGGAGGACTCCGACGTCACCACGGCGGACATCGAGCGCGAGTTCGGGTCCGAGGTGGCCGGGATCGTGGACGGCCTCACCAAGATTGCCCACCTGACCTTCCGCTCCTCGGCGGAGGAGCAGGTCGAGAACTACCGCAAGCTCCTCCTCTCGATTGCCCGGGACGCGCGGGTCATCATCATCAAGCTGGGCGACCGCCTCCACAACATGCGGACGCTCGAGCACCTCCCGCCGGAGCGCCGGTCCCGCATTGCGCTCGAGACTCGCGAGATCTACGCACCGCTGGCGCACCGATTCGGCATGGCGGGGATGAAGGCGGAGCTGGAAGACCTGGCCTTCAAGTTCCTCGAGCCGGACGAGTACCGGGAGCTGGTGCAGCAGGTGGCGTCGAAGCGGACGGCGCGGGAACAGCTCATCACCAAGCTGCGCGGGCCGCTGGAGGAGGAGCTGCGGC
>Ga0079224_100011673_pt1 | contig 12118 bp, 7 predicted proteins | sample Stecom2015_FD_80414 | JGI IMG/M metagenome (GOLD analysis project Ga0079224, IMG submission 80414) | Agricultural soil microbial communities from Utah to study Nitrogen management - Steer compost 2015 | ecosystem: Environmental > Terrestrial > Soil > Agricultural land | place: USA: Utah... | reverse complement strand
CCCGGCGTCGATCAGCGGCCCGAGCAGGTCCGCGTAGGGTCCCTCGCCGCAGCCGAGATCGAGCACCTCGCCGGTCGCGGCCGCGAGCAGCTCGCGGACCCGGGCGTCGTCGCGCGTGAACACGTCCTCGAACAGCGGCTCGAACATCCCGGTGCACTCGGCTCGGCTCGGGCAGCCGTCGCAGATCGGGCTGCGGACCAGCTGCACGAGGTCGCGGGCGAAGTCGTCCGGGGCGACCTTGGTGGAGGCGTCGAGCTAGAGCTGGCCGAGCTCGTGCTTGATCTCGATGATCTCGCGATCGGAGAAGTCGCGACTCTCGGCCCGGAACCGGGCGATCCGCGAGCCGTTGCGGACGTAGAGATCGCGGCCGCGATCCCAGGGCGTGACGCCGAGCCCCTGACGCAGGACACACTGCTCGTGGGTGGCGCCCGAGAACGCCAGGCTGACCAGCTTCTCGAGCTTGTAATTAAAAGAATTGGAGCGCGGACGATCGCGGCGCGGGGCCAGCTCGACCGCGCCGTAGACCTCGTGATAGCCGTTGTAGAGGCCCGGGCACGGACCCATCAGCGCGCAGCCGCGGCATGGATCGGGGTGGGTCTTGTTGAGATCGTCGACCGGGAAGAAGTCGGGCTCGCCGACCTCGATCATGGTTCGGTACGCGTGGGTCTTGAGGTCGTCGAACCGGTGCTCGTAGCCCGGCATCAGGCACAGCGGGATCGCTCCATGGCTGAAGCTGGGCCCGGCCTGACCGAGCTCGGCGACCCGGCGATCGCCGTACTCGATCGCCTGCATCACCCGCTCGGCGACCAGCTCGACCCGTGGCATCAGGTGATCGAACAGCTTGTCGCCGCCGCCCTTGGGCTCGACCATCGAGAACTTGATCGCGACGTCCGGGTACGGCAGCAGCGCGTCGACCAGGCCCTGCAGGTGCTCGACGTTGTGGCGGGTGATCACGCAGTTGACCGAGAAGTCGAGCCCCCGACCGGCGAGGTTGCGAACCGCCTGGTAGGCGGCGTCGAACGCATCGCTGCGAACCATTAAATTATGGATCTTGCGGGTCCCCCCGTGGAGCGACAGGTACACGTAGCGCAACCGCCGGGCCAGCAGCTTCTCGACCACCTCGGGGTAGGCCAGCATCTGGCCGTTGGTCACGAGCCCGAAGTCGAGCCCGAGTGAGGCGGTCAGCGAGGCCCAGTGGATCAGCTCCGGGCGGATGGTCGGCTCGCCGCCGGACAGCACCACCATTTGATGGCCGAGCTCGGCGGCCCGGCGGATCTTCGCGTCGACCTCGGCGGTCGAGCCCTGCACGTGGCGGACCTCGAGGGTGTGGCAAAACGAGCAGTGCTCGTTGCACGCGTAGCCGACCTTGATCAGCGCCTTGGTGACCATTTAGTCCCCCGCGGTCGCTTCTGTTTGCGCCGCTCGCTTCGCTCGCGCGGCCAGGCCGAGAGCGGACGTCGAGCGGGCGCTGGGCTCGGAGGGCTCACTGCCGCGCAGTGTACCGACGATGCCGGGTCCACGTCGGTCGGCGTGGAGGGGGTCGAGATCGTCCTGGAGACGGGTGGGATCGCCGCGGATCGGGTCGAGAAAATCGGTTGTGCCGGCCCCGGGTCCGTAGATCGCGCTGGACCGGGCAGCCGACCTGAAGCGAGGCGCCCCGGCAAAGGGAACTTCGCTTGACGCGGAGGCCGGAGCCGGGCTAGCGTCGATTTTGCTGGAGGCCCAAGGCGTACGAGCAGGCGACCGCTGGGCGTAACTTGACCGGCGGGCGGCAGGCCCTTTGTACTTTCGCCGGCATCGCGACGGCAGTCGCCGGCCTTGCCGTGTTGGGTGTTGGCACCTACCGCGTCGCAGAGGCCTCGACCGCAGACATCGATGGCCAGACCGTGACCGCAGACGAAGCGGCACGGCAGGCGCGAGAGCAGGCTACGGCCGAGCGCGAGATGGCGGTGGTGGAGACCCTGATCCCCCGCAATCTCGACGTCGGTTCGTGGAGCATCGAGAAGGTGCACACGCCCAAGCTCGGAGCCATCGCGGTGATCATGCGCACGCCCTCCGGGCACGCGTTCCAAGTCGACGTGCTCCGTCGCGATCCCGCCGTCAGCGGCGTCGCCGAGACCGGCCACTTCGCGATGTTCGTCGCCAACAGCGGCGATGGCTCCAAGAGCACCGAGGAGTGGCAGGCTCGCGGTGCCAAGGTGCTCGCGCACCACATCCGCCGGACCGAGCGCAGCGGCTCGCCGCTGCCCCGGCTGATGACCTTCAGCGAGCGCGCCAGCCAGCACCCGTTCGGCAACTTCAGCGTGCTTGGGTAGGGTCGGTTGTGCCCGCTCGCCTTTGCTCGCGGGCCGGTTGACACCGCACGTGGTGGCTACCTCATGGTGGCCGCCGTTGTCGCGCCAACTCGATGAACCCGGGATGTCATCCCGGGTTCAAACCGAGCTCGCTCGCTGCGCGAGCGGCCCGCTCCGCGGCCGTGCGGACCGCTCGGTTTTAGACCTCCGGCTCATCCGTTTATCGTTCGCCTCAAGTGCAGCCAAGCTCCTCGATCCGCCGCGCCGCGCTCGCGCTCGATTACTCGTGTGACAACGCCTGCGTGTTCTGTGCACAGGCGGGCATCGAGGTCGAGCCGGACGATCCTCGTCAGGCGCTGATCGAGCTGCGGAAGGATCACGACGAGATCTCCTTCGTCGGCGGCGAGCCGGCCCTCGATGCGAGGCTGCTCGAGCTGGTCGGGCTGGCTCGCGATCTCGCGTTCTCGGCGATCGGACTGCAGACCAACGCGGGACGTCTGGCGAGCGACCCATCGCTGTTCGATCAGCTGGTCGCCACCGGGCTGTCGGATCTTCACCTGTCGATCCACGGCCTGAGCCCGGCGGCGCACGACTATCACACCGGACGGCCCGGCAGCCTCGCGGCTTGCCTGAAGCTGCTGGACCGGGCGCAGCGGGCCGGGCTGACGATCGTCGCGAGCACGGTCGTGACTCGATCGAATTTCCGCGAGCTGCCCAAGCTCCCGCCCGCGCTCAAGCGCCGCGGCGTCGCGGGTTGGTTGATCGAGTCGGTCCGCCCGTTCGGGCGCGCCGCCGATGGTTTCGCCCGGGTGGTGCCGCGCTTCGGGATGGCGCTGCCGTGGGCGCTGCACGGGCTCGAGCAGGCGCGTCGTCACGATCTCTCCTCGTGGATCCGCGGCGCGCCGCTTTGTGCCCTCGGTCCGTTCGCCGGCTCGGCGCTGGCCGGATCCGATCGATCGACTCGAGCGCGTGAAGTCGTCGGCGAGCCGTGCAGCAACTGTGCTTCGCTAGCCCGCTGCGGCGGCGTCGATTCGGCCTACGTCGAGGTGTTCGGCAGCAAGGAGCTGAGCGCTCGCGAGGCGCGTCCGCTGGCCGAGTTCGACGAGGGTCGAGCGCGACTGATACGGATGTTCGTCGGCATCGGGCCGCTGATCGCTCGTGAGCCGCAGCTGCGCTCGCCGCCCGCAGAGCACCAGCCGCCAGCCGACGAGTCGAGCTCGACTCCCGGTAAAAATCGCCGGCTACCGGTGCTCCCCAACCACCCCGACGACCCGGCACAGTCGGATCACGACTCGTGATGGCACGCCCGATCGCAGCGCCGCTCGACTTGACGATCCCGCTGCCGGGCTCGACGACCGCCCGCGACGTGCTGTCGGGTGCGCTGCGTCGCGCGATCCAGGATCTCGTGCGGCTGGTCGGCAGTGGTGCCGGCGATCCCGAGCTCCGCAGCTTTCGGCCCACGCTCGAGCTGTTGCTGCGCGACTCGCCGGGCGCGGTCGCCAGCGTGCTGCGAGCTCCGACGGTCGGCGGTCTGCTCCGCTGCCTGCGACGGCGCGCCGCCGAGCTCGAGGTCTCGGCCGGCGTCGCCGAGCTGCTCGCGACCATCCACACCGATCTCGCGTACGCCCGCGCGCTTCCGCGGCCGATCAGCCAGCGGCGGCTACCGAGTCGGATCGTCAGCCTGCCTGCGCGCCGGGTGATCGAGATTCCGGCCGACACCGATCGCGCCGAGTTTGGCAATCGATCGATCACGCTGTTCTCGCGAGCCGGCCACCGCACCGAGCTGTCGCTCGACCAGCCCGCGAGCGACCCGCCGAGCTTCCACCCGATCACCGAGACCCTGGTGCTGGCCGCCGTCGACAACAACCCGCTGGCGATGGCCGAGGCCCACCCCGACAAGCAGGGCAACCGCCTCGACTTCGGTGGCCGCGAGCCGAGCGAGTGGACCAGCACGCTGGCCGCTGCGCTCGACCTGATCGGCGCCTACATGCCCGAGCTGCGCGCCGAGATCGATCTGTACCTGCATCAGGTCGTCCCGGTTGGTCATCACGCCGAGGCCCACCTGTCTGCGTCCTACCAGGAGGCCATCGGCACCGTGTACATGACCTTGCATCCGCACTTGATGACGATGGTCGAGGCGACCATCCACGAGTTTCAACACAACAAGCTCTACGCCCAGCTCGAGCTCGACCCGCTCTTGCACAACGCCTTCCATCCCCTCTACAGCTCCCCCGTCCGCCCCGACCCTCGCCCTCTGCAAGGCGTGCTGCTGGCCGTTCACGCCTTCCAACCGGTCGCGCGCCTGTACCAGCTGATGCGAGCCGCCAAGCACGAAGCCACCGATCACCCCGACTTCGAGCGCCGCTACGCCCAAATCATCAAGGGCAACCAAGAAGGCGCAACCGTCCTGCTCGAGCACGCCCAACCCACCCCGATCGGCAAGGCCCTACTCGACGAGATCCGCCACTGGACTCAACACGCCTGGTAGCCCCAGCGAGCGAGCGAAGCCAAGCGCCCTCTCGAGCGAGCGAAGCAAAGCGCCCTCTCGAGCGAGCGAAGCAAAGCGCCCCGCCCCGAGCGAGCGAAGCAAAGCGCCCCGCCCCGAGCGAAGCGAGCGCAACCGACAACCGCCCCAACAAAATGACCCCCTCGGGGGTCACCACGTGCGGTCTCAGTCAACCAGCCGGAGCGAAGCGACCGCAACCGACACCCCCCACGGGGGGCCTAGTTGGAAACGCGCTGAATCTGCAACCGGTAGCTGTTGCAGGTCTTGTCGTTCTTCACCCGGAAGACCCGGATGTAGACCTTGGTCGGCCACGCGACGCTGTCGATGTACTGAGCCGGGACCGGCATCTGAACGGCCGGAAGGTGATTGTCGAAGAACCACCACTGCTGGGCCGGCGGCGCACCGGCGCCGAACTGGGTGGCGATGCCACTGTCGAACGCGACCGAGGCGCAGGTGCGGAACACCTGGAACCGGTAGTCGTTGTTGTCGTTCTGCGCGAAGTCGACGCGGATGCTGCCGGTCTGCGGACGGACGCCGGGGTTGCCCGCCTCGGGGAACTCGATCCAGTACCAGTCTTCGGCGCCTGAACCGATGCCGTTGTCGATCAGCGGGACCGAACCGAGGACCAGGTTGTTGAGCTGTTGGCCCTCGAGCACCGGGTTGCCGAGCTTGCCCTGCGGCGCGTCGGAGCAGGCTCCGAGGCTGTCGGTTCGCGGGGTGCCGGCGCACTCGCAGCCGTCGTTGATCTGGGTGTTGAGATCGAAGAACTGCTCGACACAAGAGCTGATCTTGCAGCCGTTGACGCCGGGCGCGGGCGGCTCACAGATCCAGCCGTTTTGCGGGGAGACGTTGGGCGCGTTGACGCCGTCGGGCGGGCACATCTCGCCCGGCGGAGCGTTGTCGACCTCGCCCGCGCAGTTCTCCGCGAGGCCGTTGCAGATCTCTTCTTCGTCACCGACGCCGACGATCGGGTTCTCGTCGTCGCAGTCGGGGCCGGGCTTCTGGTCGCCGTACTGATCGCAGCCGACCCACGCGTCGTCGTTGTCCTCGTCGACGCAGTTGGCACAGCCGGCCTGCGTGAAGACGTTGTAGTCGTTGTCGTCGCAGTCGGGGCCCGGCTTGTTCTCGTCGAAGGTGTCGCAGCCAACCCACGAGTTGTCGCCGTCCGCGTCCTTGCAGTTGGCGCAGCCGTCGACGGTGTGATTGTTGAAGTCGGTGTCGTCGCAGTCGGGCCCGAGATCACAGTTCTCGCCGTAGCCGTCGTGGTCGAGGTCGAGGCACTCCCCCGGCTCGCCGTCGCCGTCACCGGTTGGCTCGCCGTCGCCGTCACCGGTCGGCTCGCCGTCGCCGTCACCGGTCGGATCGCCGTCACCGGTTGGATCGCCGTCGCCGGTTGGATCGCCGTCGCCGTCACCCATCTCCATGCCTTCCATCGTCGACATCTCGGTGCCCATCTCGGTGCCGAGCTCGTTGCCGAAGGTTGTGGATGTTCCCGTATCGTCGTCGTTGCACGCGGCAGCGATGAAGGCCAAGGACAGGGTGAGGGTGGTGCAGAGCTTTCGAGAAACCATTGGCGCGACTTCCAGTCAACCGAAGGGCTGCCGATACTTCTACCAGAAACTGCGGCTGTGTAGGGCCACGATCGTCAATCCGATGTGAGGCCTGGCTTCGCCACCGCGCATGACACGCAGTCCGTCGGTGTTTCCGATATTTTTGGTGGAATCGACCGGGTCCGACTTCGGCCCGAGCCGCGCACCGACCTCGGGATGAACTCGACCGCTGCGGTTCCCGCGAGGCACCGGGACGCTCGGCGGCCCCAACCCGACCGGGGGAGGGCCGGGACGACCCCTGGGCCGACGGACGGGCTACGCTCCTCGAACCCGCGAATGCCCGGCCTGCTCGACGTCATCCTTGGCTACGACTGCAACCTCGCCTGCGACTACTGCACGATCACGCCGGCGATGCGGAGCCGAGCCCTCGCTCCGGCCGCGGTGGTCGAGGCGCTCCGCGAGGGGCGAAGGCGCGACTACGACCGAGTGGCCTTCACCGGCGGTGAGCCGACCATCCGCGCGGACCTGCTCGCGCTGATCAAGGCCAGCGTCCGGCTCGGCTACCTCGACGTCAAGGTCCAGAGCAACGGGCTGTTGTTCAGCGAGGCCAACGTCGACCGGCTGGTCGCCGCCGGGGTCACCCGCTTTCACGTGTCGATCCACACCCACGAGCCCGCGGCCTACGACGCGCTGGTCCGCCGGGCCGACGCCCACGCGCTGATGGATCAGGGCCTGCGCGAGGTGGTCGCCAGCGGTCGCCATGTGGTCGCCGACGTGATCATCAAGCGTGACACCTTCGGTCGGCTGCCCGACGCGATCGACTGGCTGGCCGCCCGCGCGGTCCCGGAGATCCATCTATGGTTCGTGTCGCTGACCGACGGCAACGCGAGCAACGTCGAGAGCTTGCCGGCGATGTCCGAGGCGGTGCCGCTCATGCGCGAGGCGATCGCCCGCGCCCGCGCCCACGGGATCGACATCAAGTCGCTGCACGTACCCCGCTGCCTGCTCGGCGAGGACTGGCCGCACGCCTGGGATCCCGGCGCGCAGCGGGTCATGGTCGTGACCCCGGAGGCCAGCTTCGAATTAAAGGATAGCCGGCTCGCCGGGCAGCAGCAGGTGCCGGCCTGCGTCGGCTGCCGGTTCGAGGACATCTGCCCGGGCGTGCGACCCGACTACCTCGCGCGCTTCGGCGACGCCGAGATCGCGGCTGCGCGCGGACAGGCGGCGACGATCTCGGGCGCCGTCCGGCTGCCGGTGATCGGTTCCGAGTCTTGATGGTCGGCGGATGGTGTTCGTCTCGCCCGGTATCGGTAGCTCCTGCTGTTGGTTCTGTAATGACGTGGACTTGCGCCGACCATCTCAATATTCTGGTCGGGTGCCCGGATACGGTCGAGTTCTGCTGGTCGCGTCGTGTTTCACACTCGTGCTCTCTTGCACCGACGACAGCCCCTCGGGGGCGGAAGGACCATCGGAGTGCGTTGGTGGCGAGTTCTGCCCGGGTAACCTCGTGTGCATCGACGGTCTGTGTGTCTCGCCCGACGGCGAGACGGGTGATGGCGACGGTGACGGCGACGGTGACGGCGACTGCGAGCTTGGCACCGAGGGCTGTTCCTGCGAACCCAATGGAGTCTGCGAGCCAGGGCTGTCTTGCGTCGATGATCTGTGCGTGACGGCGACCTGTGGCGACGGCGTCCAAGATGCCGGCGAAGCCTGCGACGACGGCAACGACGTCGACACCGACGCATGCACCAACGCCTGCGAGCCTGCCGTGTGCGGCGACGGAGTCGTGCAAGATGGCGTGGAGGAGTGTGACGACGGCAACCAGGACAACACCGACACCTGCGTCGAGGGTTGCCTGAATGCGACCTGCGGCGATGGCCACGTCGGCCCGGGTGAGGGCTGCGATGACGGCAATCTCGTCGACGACGACGGCTGCAACTCGACCTGTTCGCTGGCCACATGTGGCAACGGCGTCGTGGACCAGGGCGAAGACTGCGACGACGACAACCAGGACAACACCGACGATTGCCTTGCGACCTGCGTCGCGGCGACCTGCGGCGACGGCTTCGTGTGGTCCAACAACGAGACCTGCGACGACGGCAACATGCAAGACGCAGACGGCTGCGAGAGCGACTGCTCCGAGAGCGCCGCTGTCAAGGTCGTCGCCGGCGAGCGCCACACCTGCGCGTTGTGGTGGAACGGCAACATCAAATGCTGGGGCGACAATACCTACGGCCAGCTCGGCTACGGGCACACCAACAACATCGGTGACGACGAGACTCCCGACAGCGTCGGATTCGTGAACCTCGGCGGCACCGCGGTCGACGTCTCGCCGGGCTGGTATCACACCTGCGCGCTCATGGACGACGCGACCGTGAAGTGCTGGGGTCGCAACGAGTATGGTCAGCTCGGCCGCGGAAACACAACCAACATCGGCGATAACGAGACCCCCGACAGCATTGGTCCCGTCAGCATCGGCGACGTCGTCACCAGGATGGAGGCCGGCTCCAACTTCACCTGCGCGTTGACGGATCAGCAGACCCTGCGGTGCTGGGGTCTAGGCGCGGCGGGCCAGCTCGGTCTCGCCAACACCAACAACATCGGTGACGACGAGCTCCCCTCGTCGGTCGCCCCGGTCGATGTCGGCGGTGACGTGGTGGAGTTTGGAGCCGGCGGCAGCCATGCCTGCGCGCTCCTGGCCAGCGGCGGCGTCCGCTGCTGGGGGCACAACGTCTCGGGGCAGCTCGGCCAGGGACACCAGGTCCGCATCGGTGATAATGAGCACCCGAGTTCGGTCCCGGTCATCAGTCTCGGCAACACACCGGTCGTCGATCTCGCCCTCGGGGCGATCCACACCTGCGTGCTGTACGACGACGGAACCGTGCGCTGTTGGGGCGACAACTCAGCCGGCCAGCTCGGACGGGCGAACACCCACAACATCGGTGACTCCGAAGTCCCGTCCAGCGTCAGCACGATCGACATCGGCGCGGTGGTCGACGAGCTGTTCACGGGAAACGAGAACACATGCGTCAGGATCGGGACCGACATAAAGTGTTGGGGCCCAGGCCAGTGGGGGTTCAATGGCTACGCGAACACCTCGAATCTGGGTAACGACGAGCACCCGTCGTCGTATGGCACGATCGATCTGGGCATGGACGTGACGTCCGTGCACACCAACATCAGCTTGCACGTCTGCGCCCTGGGTGGGACGCAGCTGCGTTGTTGGGGCCGCAGCGCGTTCGGAGTTTTGGGCTACGGCAACACCAACATCATCGGGGACGACGAGGTCCCGGCAGCCGCCGGGACCGTGCCCTACTTCTGATCTACCTCTCGAGCGAGCCCCAGCCGCTGCTTGACCCGCTCGGAGAACCCGGCGGGCACCGACTCGTGGCGGCGGGGATCGTCGATCGGCCGGACCAGATCCTCGGGCGCGATCAACCACGGCGGCTCCGGGACCTGATCGAGCTCGTAGAAACCACCGCAGAAGCACGCGTGCGGACAGCCGGCGCAGACCGGCTTGCGGACCCGTCGCTCGGCCAGATACTCGGCCAGGTTCACGGTCTCGTTGTTGACGAACACCATGTGGCGCTCGAGCTTGGCGAGGTCGCCCTGCATCAGCTGCTGATGCCTGGGCATGAAACAAAACGGCAGGTTGATGACCTGAAAGCGGATCTTGCCGGCCCACGCGTCGATCACCTCGACGGCATGATCGGCGGCCTTTTGCGTGTCGGGGGCCACCCAGCTGGTCGCGCGGCCGAACGGGGTCAGGAACTGGATGTTCATCCACCGCAGCCCGAGCTCCCAGCACAGCTGCGCGAGCTTGTCGATCTTGTCGTGGTTGCCCTTGGTGACCGTGATGTTCATGCCCAGCTCGACCCCGCGCGGGGCGTAGCGCAGGCAGTTGCGGATGCCCGCGCAGGTCTGCTCGAAGGCCTCGGCGACGCCGACCTGCTGGGCGTGGGTGCGGGCGTCGTGACCGTGGACCGAGAACAGCAAGGTCGTGAGCCCGGAGTTGACCAGCTTGGCCGCGTAGTTCTCGTACACGCAGCGGCGACCGTTGGTGGTCACGTTGATGCGCTGGTAGCCGAGCGAGCGGGCCGACTTGATCAACGGGATCAGCTCGGGGTTGAGGGTCGGCTCGCCGCCGTCGAAGTCGACCATCACCACCCCCTGCGCGCGATACTTGGCCAGCTGCTCGCGCTGCCGGGTGGGGTGACCGTCGATCTGCGTGCGAGTCCCGACCGCACAGAAGGTGCAGTGGTTGTTGCACACGTAGGTGACGTTCATGATCAGCTTGTTGGGCCCCTGCGAGGCCGCCAGCCGCTGCTGGAACGTCCACATGAATTTCTCGAGCAGGTCCGGGGCGACCCCGGTCTCGCTCGGCGCGGTCTGGAAGTACGGGCCCCAGTCGGCGATGATCGGCAGCTTGTTACCCGTGCTCCGCTCGGCGATCGCGGCCAGCTCGGTGCCCGGCAGCGGGGTCGCGTACTGCACGGCCGGCCAGGCCTGGTACTCGTCCCACAGCTCGAGCGCGAAGCTCAGCGTGCCGTTGATCTCCTCGGCGGTCTCGCCCGGCAGGCCGATCATGTAGTGGATCATCAACGGCACCCCGGCCGCGTGGGCTCGGGCCGCGGCCTCGCGGATCGCTTGCAGATCGAGCTGCTTCTTGACGATCTCGGTGACGACCCGCTGCACGCCCGACTCGGCGCTGACGCTGAGCATGTTGACGCGGCCGCGCATCTGCTCGAGGTGGCGCGGCAGCAGGTAGTCGGCCCGCATGCCGTTGGGGCAGTCGAACTTCAGATTGAGGCCGACGAGCTCGTCGAGGAACACGTCGAAGTGGCGCTCGTTGACGTTGATCAGCTCGTCGCTGACGAACAGCCGCGTGGCCCCGAGCCCGGCCAGCTCGCGCAGGTACTCGCGCAGGCGCTCGGGCGAGTAGCGGCGCTGGATCTTCGGGCTGCCGATCGGCGTCTCGGGATTGCTCGAGCAGTGGATGCAGGTGAACGGGCAGCCGCGGCTGGTGACCAGCGGCATGGTTCGACCGTCGATCGGGAAGGTCCAGACCGGCCGCCCGAGCTTGGCGACCACGTCGTGCTTGAAGCGATCGTAGGCGTCGAGATCGACCCGCCGCCAGGCCGGAAACGGCAGCTCGTCGAGCCTCGGCGAGCCGCCGCGATGACAGCCGCGCGGGCGCTCGCCGGTCGTGAAGTACTGATCGAGCAGCGCCGGGACCGTGAGCTCGGCCTCGTACTTCACGTACGCGTCGACCTCGGGGTAGCTGGCCAGCACCTGCTCGCCCGGGACCTCGACGTAGTGCTGGCCGGACTGGTAGCAGTCGGCCAGCAGGATCGGCTGCTCGAAGCGCGCGCGCAGACCTTCGAGCAGCGACGCGAGCGTGTCGTCGCGGTGCGGCGGGCGGTGAAAGACCGTGTACGCGATCACGATCGCGTCGAAGTCCCGATCGGCGGCGAGCGAGTGGACGCGCGCGAGCAAGTCCGTGGCGTCGATGCCCAGCTGCGCCCGGCCATCGTCGCGCCAGCGCAGCCCGGCGCCCGCGATCGCGAAGCCGTCGAGCAGCTCGACCGCGAACCGCTGCTCGAGCACGGCCGCCAGCTGAACCGCGCCCAGATCGGCGAAATACGGATAATCGATGAAGTCCCGCGCGACCGACAGCGGCGGATGGATCACCAGGACGCGGGGTTGGCCCATCGGCGCGCAGCATATCACGGCGGGACCCTGACGAACCCGTGAGTACGCGTGAGGTT